>Ga0070699_100001729_pt1 | contig 19917 bp, 13 predicted proteins | sample KBSK1503metaG_FD_65473 | JGI IMG/M metagenome (GOLD analysis project Ga0070699, IMG submission 65473) | Corn, switchgrass and miscanthus rhizosphere microbial communities from Kellogg Biological Station, Michigan, USA - KBS K1-50-3 metaG | ecosystem: Host-associated > Plants > Roots >... | reverse complement strand
AACCCGATCACGTCGTAAGCGCCGTTCGTCTTGTGGTTCACCTTGTTGGCCATCGTGCGGATCATGTCGATGGTGGGCGGACCCTTGGACGGGTCGAGCGCGCTGATGTCGACCCCGGCCTTTTGCAGGAGGTCCTTGCGGTAGTAGAGGGCGCGGGTGTCGGTGTCGAACGGAAGAGCGTAGGGCTTGCCCTTGAAGTTGGCTTCCGCCCACGCGAAGCTCACGTAGTTGCTGGCGAGGCTCGAGGCGCCAAACGAGCTCAGATCCGTGAGCACGCCCGCGGCCGCCCGTTCCGCGACCGTGAACCGGTCCAGCATATAGACGTCTGGGCCGGTGCCGCTGCGCACCGCCGTCGTGAGCTTGGCGATGTCCGTTTCAGAGCCTGGGACCTGGACCATCTTCACGCAGGTGCTCTTACTCTGGGTGTTGAAGGCATCGACGATGTGTTTCAGGCTGTCGGAATCGGGCGGTGTGTGCGACGTCCAGAACGTGGCCAGGGTCGTCCCCGAATTGCAGCCCGTTAGCGGTGGCGCTGAAGAGGTTCCGCCGCCTCCGCATGCGGCCAGCACGACGCTGACGAAGACGAGCGAGGCCTTCCAGCCCCGCCTGCCGAGTAATGACATGGCGAATACCTCCGTAATCGAAGCGCCCCGATCCCCCCGCCTTCTTCCCGGTCACCCGCCTGCCCGAAAACCGGGGCGAGAGCGCGCCGACGAGGGGCCGCCAATTACTCCACCGCAAACTATTGCCCTCTGGCGTCTCGATGTCAACTTGGACGCTCCCGCGCGGACCGGCTAGTTTTTGGGAGTGGGGTCGGGAATGGGCCGCGCAATCACTCGCAGGCTGTTTCTCTGGCGCCTCGCTGCCGTCGGCTTCGCCGTGGCGGGGGCAGGCATCTGGCTTGCCCGTCGAGCCCAGCCACCTTCCACTGGACCCTCCGCCGAGGAGATCGCCGCCGACGTTCGAGCCGAGTACCTGCGGGCCTGGGAGGCTTACAAGCGGCTGGCCTGGGGACACGATGAGCTCAAGCCCGTCTCAGGCGGCTACCAGGAATTTTTCGTGAAGGGACATCCAGTCGGCCTGACGATCGTAGAGGCGCTCGACACCCTTTATGTAATGGCGCTTGACGACGAGCTTGACCTCGGTGTGCGCTGGATCGAGGCCAACCTGGACCTTGACGTGGACGCACCGTTCCAGGTCTTCGAGACGATCATCCGGATGCTCGGGGGTCTGCTCGCCGGCCACCTGGCCACCAACAACGCTGCGCTCCTGGCCAAGGCCAAGGAGCTGGCGGACCGCCTCCTGCCGGCCTTCACGAAGTCGCCGACCGGTATGCCCTACCGTTTCGTAAATCTGCACTCAGGCGCGGTGAGCAAGCCGGCCAACTTTGTCGCTGAGATCGGCACGAACTTGTCGGAGTTCGGCATGCTCAGCAAGCTGACGGGCGATGAACGCTACTACCAGATCGCGAAGCGGGCCGCCCAAGCTGTCTTCGAGCGTCGTTCCACGCTCGACCTCATCGCCACCACGATCGACATAGAGTCCGGCAGGTGGCTGAGCGCCGTGTCGGTAGGCCCGCAGCCACCGGTCGACTCCTACTACGAGTATCTGCTCGATGGCTACCACCTCTTCGACGACGCCGACCTCCTGACCTGGTTCAAGACCCTGACCGCGGCGCTGCAGAGACACCAGTGGGACGCACAGGGAGGTCACCTCTGGTATCAGCAAGTCGAGTTCCAGACCGGGACGCTGGTCAACAACAGCGAGTCGGAGCTGGCCGCCTTCTGGGCCGGCAACCTGGCCGAGGCCGGCATGACCAAGGAGGCCGACCAGTTCCTCGATTCGTTCAAGTCGGTGCTTGACCGTTACGCCCTCTTCCCGGAGCAATGGGACTACACAGACCTGTCGGTCCTCGACCCGGCCTATCAACTGCGCCCCGAATACGCGGACTCGTGCCTGGCCCTCTTCGTCAGCAGCGGCGGCAACGAGTCCTACCGGCAGCGGGCGTATCAACTCTACGAGAGCATGAAAGCGTACTGCCGCGTACCCAACGGCTACACGATCGTGAACGATGTCACCACCCGCCCGATGACCCTCGGCGACCTGACACCCGGATACTGGTTCTCGGAGAACATGAAGTATTTCTACCTTCTGTTCTCGAACACGCCGCGCTTCGACTACCACCACAATTACCTGACCACTGAAGGCAAGGTGCTGGTGGGCTTGCGGCCACCGGCCACTTAGAGTGGGAGCCATGGACCTTGCGGGCAAGGTGGCCATCGTGACCGGCGGCGGTGCGGGGATCGGACGGGCGGCGGCGATCGCCATTGCAGACGCTGGGGCCAGCACGGTTGTGGCCGACATAGACGCACAGGCCGCCCAAGGAGTGGCTTCGGAGATCATCCGCTCGAAAGGTCGCGCCCTTGGCCTGGCGGTCGACGTCAGCAGCGCGGACGACGTCAGCGCAATGACGAGGACGGCGGTGGAGGAGTTCGGAGGCGTCGACCTCCTTTACAACAACGCCGCGATCCAGATCAACGGCAGCGTCACAGATCTCGAGGAAGCTGACTGGGACCGAGTCTTCGCGGTCAACGTGAAGGGGATCTATCTCTGTTCGCGTGCATGCATTCCGCATATGAGGTCGAAGGGCGGAGGTGCGGTTGTCAACGCCGCCTCCATCCAGGGCATGGCAAGCCAGAAAGGAGTCGCGGCGTATGGGGCCTCCAAGGGAGCTGTGATCGCATTGACCCGCAGCATGGCGCTCGACTATGCCGGCGACGGCATCAGGGTCAACTGCATCTGCCCGGGGTCGGTGGACACGCCGATGCTGCGGGGCAACGCCGCCGCTGTAGGAGACCCGGACGATGTGCTCGCCAGCTGGGGATCAACGCATCCGATCGGACGGGTGGCACGGCCGATCGAGATCGCGCGCCTCGTCGTCTTCCTTCTCAGTGACCAGGCCTCGTTCATAACCGGCGCCTCCTACGTGATCGACGGAGGGCTCACAGCATCGCTGGGCCTGTGATGACGAGGCTCACGCCTCCTTTCCAAGATCGGCCGTCAACTTCACCAGGTTGCCGTAGCTGATCGCCAGGCTCTCCATAGGATCGCGGCGGCATTCGTCCTGCTCCACCACCAGCCACTCGGTCCCGGCCTCGCGGCAAGCGCTCAAAATCTCAACCCAGTCGAGGTTGCCCTCTCCAACCTCGGCCATCACCGGCTGGCCGCGTTCGACGGCCATGTCCTTCACATGCACAAGCGGAACCCTGTTTTTCAGCCGGCGGATCCAGCCGGCGGGATTCGCACCACCGTACTGAAGCCAGTACGTGTCGAGCTCAGCCTGCAGCGTCTGAGCCTGAGTTGCGGCGAAGAGCATGTCCAGTCCGGTTTGCCCATCCCAATGCTCGAGCTCGAAACTGTGGTTGTGATACACGAGCCGCTGTCCAAAGGCCTGCAGGCCACGCGCCAGCTCGACGGCTTCGTCGGCAAAGCGCCGGAACCCCGCGCCGGATCGGTACTCATCGGTGAGGGCAGGCACGACGACGTATTCGCAGCCCCATTCCTTGCATTCTGCGGCGACCGTCGCCAGATCTCGTTTCAACCGCTCGAGTGAAACGTGCGCAGCGCAGGCGATCAGATCCGATCTCATCAACTCGGCGCCGAAGCGCTCAGAAGCCCCCGGCCCGAGGCCGGCCACCTCGACCGCCCGATAGCCGATCTCACGCAGCCGCCCCAGGACTGCACCCATTCGAGATGGGTCCTGGATCTGATCGCGCACGGTGTAGAGCTGCGCCGCGATCAGGACGCCACCTCCAGGCCGGTCTCGAGCGGAAGCGGCTGTGTCGATGGGCTGGTGCTCTCCAACTTCACGTGTCGGCCGCTATCACAAGACTCCAGAATCGACTGCATCACGTCGAGTACGTGGTACGCGAGCTCGCCGGAGCACCGCGGCGGCGTCCCTCGACGGATGGCCAGCGCGGTCTCAATTACTCCCAGGCCGCGGAAGTTTTCGCGCTCGTTGGTGTGGTGGTAAGGCAACGGGACATCGCGCCAGACCGAATCTTGATCATTGGATCGGATCCGGACAGGGCCGCCGAAAGTGTTCGGGTCCGGGACCCCCAGAATGCCCTGCGTGCAGTAAACCTGAATGGAGGGAAGGCCGGTGCCCCATATTCCAAAACTGGTGACAAGCGTGGCTTGGGCGCCGCTTTCGAACTCGATCAACGCTGCCACGAATGTGGGAGTGCTGACGTTGAAAGTCTCGCCTTGGCGCGGTCCACGGTCGGCTTTCCGCTCCGGATACAGGATTCGGGCCATGCCCGCGACCTGGCGCACAGGGCCCAGGAGGCAGATAAGCGTGGTGAGGTAATACGGTCCGACATCGAGGAGAGGACCCCCACCAGGCTGGTAGAAAAACGACGGATTCGGATGCCAGTTCTCCGGACCTCGGTTGAGCATGAAACCAGCGGCGGCCAGAGGCTCGCCCAGCTCTCGCTCCTCCATCAGCCTGAGACAGGTCTGAATCCCTGCCCCGAGAACGGTGTCCGGCGCGCATGCAACTGTCAGGCCCGTCGTCGCGGCCGCTTCTAAAATGTTCCGACCCTGCTCGCGCGTCGTAGCCAGGGGCTTCTCCGTGTAAACGTGCCGGCCGGCCGCGAGGGCGGCCATGCTGATTCCAGCGTGCGCGCTCGGAACGGTCAGGTTGACCACCAGCTCCACGTCGGGATCAGCCAGCAGATCTTCCACGCTACAAGCCCGAGGCACAGAGAACTCTGCTGCCCGAGCAAACGCCCGCTCCGGCACCTGGTCAGCGCAGGCCACCGTCTCTACGTGCGGCGAGGCCTTCATGTTGCGCAGATACGGCTCGCTGACCGTCCCGCAGCCAACCACCCCGACCCGGAGCGGTGCGCTCATAGCCCCTCGGTCGCAACAACGGTGACGACCTGCCAAGGAAGCATGGGCACGCGAAAGCGCCCGCTCCGTACCGGGAGCTCGTCGATCACGTCTTCGGTGATCGTTGCCGTGTGCGCGTGCCATCCCGGCGGCAGTCCGTCGACGACCGCTTCGCCCGGCTGGCCGAAGCTCTCGTGCAGTCGCAGCACCACACCCGGGCCGTGCCGGGCCATTTTCAAGGCCGGCAGCAGAACCCCAGGACTGCCCAACTGGCGCGGGCGCCAGCTCCGGCGCTTGCGATAACCGTTCTTCGGTGCCGCGCGTGCGATGAGCCGTTGATTGAAGCCGGCCGCCAGCCGGGTGACGCCGGCTTGCCTCCAGTCTCCAGGGTGGGGCACGAGGCTGTAGCGCAAACGGTGCTCTCCTATGTCCGACATCGGGTCGGGATCGAACGCGCTGCGAACCAGCGTCAATCGCAACCGGCTGCCCAGGCTGTCGTGGCCGTGCCTGCCGTCGTTGAGGAGAGCGATTCCGTATTGAGCGCCACCAACATCGGCCCAGCGCAGGGCTGGTACCTCTTGGCCGTCGCTGGGCCGTCTCGCCGCCGCGTAGGGCGTCTCGTACCACGCTTCGATTTCGGGTAGGCGGGCGGTGAAGGCAACTTTCAAGCCTGGGATGCCGCGATCCGGTCCGGCCGGTTCCTGCCAATCAATGAGTGTCTCGAAGTCAATCCTCGGCACCTCGTCGTAGAACACGATGCGCTGCCGGAGACGAGAGTGTCTGAATGAGTGATCAATCGAAATCACCGCCCGTACCGGACCTGTCTCGACGACTTCGCTCACGGCGCCATCGAGGAGCGAGGTCTCGCTCATCACTTCGTCGAGATGCCAGGCCGACATTTCATGCGCTCGCTCGTCCAGGACCTGCAAGACGTTGAGGGCCAGGTCGACCCTGGCCGAATCGAGGTAGTCGCTTCCGCGCCGCGTCCCGTAGCCGACGAGTTCGCGACCAACGCGCTTGTCCCGGAGCGAAACGATCGCCCCCGACGATCGGTGGAGGCGAGCCACGAAGGCTTGCGTTTCGACCGCAATGTAGAGGTTTTCCTCTGCGATCACGATGCTGGACGGCACGTTCGCGTCAGCGTGCAGCGTGTAGCCGACGGTATCGAAGGCAGGCACCCGGGCCAGGAATGCCAGCCCTTTGGAGGTCCACTGTCCAGGCGCTGATGATCCGTCTGTGGATTGCAACCGGACCGTTCCTTGCCTGGCATGATCCCAGGGCACCTCCACGACCTCTTCTCGATCCCAGCCCAGCGGGTTGGTGACCACAAGGTCGGTTCCATCGGCACCGGTCTCCAGGATTCGCGACGCCTCCTCGATCACTGCGTTGGCAGCCTCCTCCGCGAGAGCGACGTCTCGGGCGTTCTCCCCATACGCCTCGTGGATCGACGAGCCGCACAAGATGTCGTGGAACTGGTTGAACAGCACGCGGCGCCAGCCTTCGCTCAGCCGCTCACGCTCGTCCACGCCTGCGAGCGCGGCCAGGGTCTCTGCTGTCGCCAATTGGTTTTCCGCCCGCCGGTTGCGGAGCTTGGCATCCACATGAGTTGTGTAGCAGGCCTCGAAGATCGTATTCAGCTCGCCGCGGTGGACTGGAATCCGATCGCTCGCGGATAGGACCTCCTCAGCGTGAGCGGCGAGGGTGCTGCAGACGGCTTTGGGCAGGCCGCGCGATCTTGCGAATCGGCGAAGGGCCTCGAGGCCCTGGCGTGTTGGCCCGCCGCCGTGGTCACCAACGCCATGGAACAGAAGAGCGGTCGACAGGCCGTGACGATAGGCACGCAGCGCGGCCTGGGCGATGCCGCCGGCGGTGATCTGCCCATTGTAACTGTGCGTGGAGAGCGCGAGCACACGCGTGCCGTCATCGCCCTCCCACCAATACGCCGGCAAGAGGTCATGACCGCCCGGGTTGCAGCGGTGGTGGTAATAGCTGCGGGCGCCGGCGGATCGCGCCAGCTGCGGGACGTTGCCGGCGTGACCGAAGGTATCTGGAGCCATGAATACCGAGGGGCTGGAGCCGAAGTGCTCGCGGGCATAACCCACGCCTTCGAGCAAGTGATGGGCCAGGGACTCGCCAGAGATCATATTGAGGTCGCTCTCCACCCACTGCATGGTCGCGACCTCCCAGCGTCCGCGCACCACATGCTCGCGGACCTTCGAGAAGAGCGCCGGCGCCTGCTCACGGATGACTTCGTAGGTCGCCGGCTGACTGTGCGTGAAAGTCATCTCGGGGAATTCGTCCATCAGGGCGAGGATGGACGCGAAGTCTCGCTTGATCACTTCAACCGTGTCAGGCCAGGTCCAGAGCCAGTTCATGTCGATATGCGAATGACCGATGACGTGGACAACGAGGCTTTGGACGCGATCGCCGACGCCCTGCAGGGCGGCGGCCACCTCTTCGAGGCGCCCGGCCAGGTCCGGGTCGCCGGGTCGCACCAGGTTTGCCTCGATCACCAGACGGGCTGCGGATTCCACATCAGCTCGCTCTCGCTGGCTGGCCGCCACCTCGGCCGCGAGCGCCAGCTGCGCCCACGCCACATCAAGGAGCTCGAAGCCGGCCCGAAGCCTGGGTGTGCTGAAACGGAGCCTGAGCCACGGCCACGTCCGGTAGCTGTGGGCTGTGATCCGGAGCGTCAGCCGTCCATTGTCGCCGGGCGTCAACTTCGGCACGGTTCGGGCCAGGACAGGTCCCGGTGCCACATGCGGCGCTGCGTCGCCGAAGATGAGGCTTCCGTCGTACTCGAGCTCAACAGGGTAGATGCTGTCCACCATCACATCGAGCGCGTCACCAACGATATCGACACCCTCGAGATCGCCCGGCGCGCGAATCTGGGAGTGCAGCTCCAACACTCGGCCCGGCTCCAAAATGAGTTCGCGGAATTCGCCTGCCGCAAGCACCAGCGGTCTCGCCAGGGCCGGCCCGCTCCACTCCATCTCCGGCCACGCGGAGGCCAGCTGGTCAGCGGCCCTGCGGAGGCGGGCCAACGCCTCGTCGACTATCCCGGACTTCGCCGCGTTATCGTCGCTCACGGGGCGTTCTCCCTGTGTAGTCAGCGCCGGTCAGAACTCACCCTCGATTGCCGCTTCGACGTGGGTTGCCCCCTTCGAGCAGGCCAACAACCGTCGATGATATGAGGGTGCTGGTCGGTATGAACCTCGAGGCAACACGAGACCGGCTCCTCGCCGAGGTGGAACGTGAAAGCGCGCCCTTAGAGCTCGAGGCATTTGCGGTGCGAGGCGAACCGATCACGTTCGCTGCGGCGATGCGCGGCGAATACCGAACGTTCAGTGTAGGCGACCGTTGGGGCCCGCCCTGGAGCACGACCTGGTTCCACGTCGGCGGCCGTGCTCCCGCGAGTTGGGCTCGACAGAAGGTGATCGCGGTCTTCGACATCGGCTTCGAAGGCTCGACCGGCTTCACGTGCGAGGCGCTCGCATGGAAGGACGGCAAACCCTGGCGCGGGGTGGATCCCAATCACCGCTGGCTGCCCATCACCTCCGCCGAAGTCGACTTCTACCTCGAGGCCGCCGCAATTCCAACAGCGACCGTTTCGGGCCCGGGCGACGCTCCATCCATGATCGCCTTGCGCGAGTCGGCCGAGCCCGCGTTTGTGTTTCGCCAGGCCGAGCTGCGTATCCAGGACCAGGCTGGTCGCAAGGTGGCGCTCGATTTCAAGGTCCTGGCCGAGCTTGCTCTCGCGCTGCCGGAGGGGGAAAGGCGTGCGCAAATCCTCGAGGCGTTGAATCGCTTTGCCCGCAGCAACGATCCGGCCGAACTGCAGGCGGCCTTGTCGCAACCGAGCAAATCGAAGCACCTGATCACCGCCGTCGGACACGCCCACATTGACACCGCCTGGCTGTGGCCGATGCGCGAGACCCGCCGCAAGTGCGCGCGCACCTTCTCTACAGCGCTGGCGCTGATGGACGAATATCCCGACTACTGTTTCGCGTGCTCGCAGCCGGCCCAGTACGCATGGATGAAGGAGTCTTATCCAGAGATCTTCGAGGGCATCCGCAAGAAAGTCGCCGCCGGCCAATGGGAGCCGGTCGGCTCGATGTGGGTCGAGGCCGACTGCAACTTACCCTCAGGAGAGGCGCTGGTCCGCCAGTTCCTTCACGGCAAGCGCTTCTTCATGGAGGAGTTCGGGTACGAGACCCGCGAGCTATGGCTGCCCGACGTCTTCGGTTACCCGGCGTCGCTCCCGCAGCTGATCGTCGAGTCGGGTGGTCAATTCTTCTTGACTCAGAAGCTCTCGTGGAACGACACCAACAAGCCCACCCACCACACCTTCATATGGGAGGGGATCGATGGGACTGGTGTTTTCACGCACTTCCCGCCGGCGGACACGTACAACGGCGATTTCAGCGCAGGCCAGGTCGTGGAGAGCGTCGCCGAATTCAAGGACCACGAACGCTCGTCACACTCCCTTTATCTGTATGGATGGGGAGACGGAGGCGGCGGTCCCGAGCCGGACATGATCGAATCCGCCCACCGGCTGGGCAGCATCGACGGGGCCCCGCGACTCGAGCTGTCGCGCGCAGCCGATTTCTTCGCCCGCGCCCAGGAGGAGGCCCACGACCTCACGAAGTGGGTGGGCGAGCTGTACTTCGAGCTCCATCGCGGCACATATACGACGCAGTCGCGGACGAAGCGACTGAACCGGCGCGCCGAGCAGGCCCTTCGCGAGGCGGAGGTTTGGTCTGTGGGTGTCGGCGAGGACTACCCGTCCGACGTGCTTGATTCGGCCTGGAAGCGCCTCCTCATCAACCAGTTCCACGACATCCTGCCGGGCTCGAGCATCGACTGGGTTTACGAGGACGCCGAGCGCGAGCTCGAGGGCGTGATCGAAGTCGCGGGTCGGGTGACGGCCGCCGCTCAATCAAAGCTGGCCGGCGGTGGGAGCGACCTGACCGTTTTCAATGTCAACTCGCATGCCCGGGGCGAGATTATCGATCTCGATGGCCGGCCGGTCTATGTCGAGGCTCCCGCTTGCGGCTGGGCTTCGATGCATGACTCGGTACCCGCGCCGTTTGAGCGGGTCTCCGTGTCCGATGGCGTCATGGAAAACGGTGTCATCCGCGTGGCGTGGGACCAACGCGGGCTGCTCACGTCGATCTGGGACAAGGAGGCCGGCAGGGAGGTCCTGACCTCCGGCGCCAGCGGCAATTTGCTCCAACTGCACGATGACTATCCCAAAAAATGGGATGCATGGGATGTCGATGCCGACTACCGCAAGAGCGCGAAGGACATCGTCACGCTCGCCGGCACAAGCGTCGAGTTGGAGGGCCCGCTGCGCGCGGCTGTGCGATTTACCCGGGAGTTCGGCTCCTCCAGGTTGGAACAGCGCATGGTGCTGGACGCGGGTTCGAGAGTTCTTCGGTTCGAGACCGACGTCGATTGGCAAGAAGAGCACAAGTTCCTCAAAGTTGCCTTTCCCGTGGCGGTGCGATCGGCACGCGCAACGTACGAGATCCAGTTCGGCCATGTCGAGCGAAGCACGCATGTGAACACGAGTTGGGATCTCGCCCGCTTCGAAACCTGTGCCCAGCGCTGGGCTGATCTCGGCGAGGCAGGCTACGGGGTCGCGCTCCTCAACGACTGCAAATACGGCTACGACATCCTGGGCTCGGTCATGCGGCTTTCGCTGCTGCGAGCGCCCACACATCCGGATCCGACCGCTGACCGCGGCCACCACCACTTCACATACGCACTCATGCCGCACCCTGGTGACTTTCGCGAAGCAGGAGTGATCGCAGCTGCGGAGGATCTCAACGCTCCGCTGCGGGTGGTCCGCGGTGGGCTTGCCGCGGGCACGCGGCGCTCATTGGTTGAGGTCGACGCGCCCGGGGTCGTCGTCGAAGCGATCAAGCGCGCGGAGGATTCGGACGCGGTCGTCGTTCGCCTCTACGAAGCGTGGGGCGGCCGCTGCACGGCTCGCTTACGCACCACGCTGCCGGCGTCGCGGGCATTCCTGTGCGATCTGCTGGAGCGACACCGAAATGAGCTCGTGATGCGCGACGGCCAGATCGAGCTGGAGCTGACCCCGTTCAAGATCGTGACTCTGAAACTCGTTCGCTAGGGATCCTTGGGGTCCCAGATCTGAGGGACTCAAGCAGGATTCTGTGATGCGGGCGCCCGAGTCCGCAGCTCAGGCTTGTTCATCAAATTCGCCGCGCCTTCGCGCCCCGGCCGCCATGCCGCGACCGCCAACGCAGCGAGCAATGCGCCCTCCACGATCGGCCACCGGTTGAGGCCCAGTGCAAAGTTGGTGAGATTCACGTAAGGGCTCGCGATCAGCCACCCTGCTGCCAACGGCACTCGCCACAGCCACGCGGGCCGCTCCTCCCAAACGGCCCATGCGGCGGCGCTGAGCACGCAAAGGTCCGAGCCGTGGAGATAGGGGACCACAAGAAGTGAACCGAGTGCGCCGGTTGCGATGGCCAGGCCTGGCGAGCTGCGCAAGCGAAATGCGACCGCAAGACTGCCCGCCGCGATGACCAGCCGAAGGCCGATGGCCCCCATGCCCGCCACGCCGAAGGCTCCCTCCAGTGTGAGCGAGCTGGCGCCACCCGGCAGCGGCTGTGTCAGCTGACCGATGTACGCGGAGATTCCATGAGTTCCCATTGTCACGAACGCCACCACAGTGATCGCCGCACCGACCGCAGCCCACGTGGCGAAAGTTCGATAGCGTCCGGCGACCAGGAGTGCGAACGGAACCAAAAACGCCGTATTCGGTTTCAGGAACACCAGCGACAGCGCGAGGCCCGCCACCAGATCGCGGCGTTCGCGCGCAAGGCGCATTGTCAGCACCACACCAGCAGCGACGAGCGGCGCTACCTGCCCGAGGTTCACCGCGTGCAGCACCCACCAGGGCCCGAGCGCGGCGGCGACGGCGATCCATCGCGCAAGCCCCCGGCTGCGAGCCGCCCACACCAACGCTGCCGCGAACACCAGAAGGGTGACCGCCGCCCAGATGTAGTACGCCGCCCAGTATGGAAGGGGGGTCAGGGGCGCAACCAACCAGGCATCGGTCGGCGGACTTAGAAAAGGCTGCGCAATCTGGCTTGGAACCAGTCTCTTTTGCTCGATGGCGACCAGGTTCTGGTCGTATATGAACGACCATCCTCGCTGCACGCCAACGCGTGCCGCAGCCTCGTAGGTGTGGAAGTCGATCCCGATCGGTTCGTAGCGATTCCAGGCGTCTCGCGCCAGGGCGATCAGCACGATGGCGAGCGCAAGCGGCGCCCACAGGCGCTTGACGGTGGTCACCGTACCAACCCACCAAGGGCGAGTATTGTCGCGATTCACGGCGTCAGGGTGTCGGACACCAGTCTCGATCGATTTGAATGGCGGAGGCGCCTCCCAAGTCGGCTTTGCTCCAGTCAGTCCAATTGCCAGCGGTGGTCGGGATCAGTCGTGGTCAGCCACTTCCGCGTCGGCCCGGCCATGACATTGAGGTAGTACAGGTCATAGCCCGGGCCGGCCGCGACTGGATGGTAGCCCCGCGGCACCAGGACCACGTCGCCGTCGCGCACCTGGATCGCCTCGTTCAGCGAGCGGTCAGCGGTGTAGACCTGCTGCAGGGCGAATCCCCCGCGGCGTGCCATACGGTGGTAGTACGTCTCCTCGAGATACGTCTCCCGCGGCGGATCGTCGGTGTCGTGCTTGTGTGGCGGGTAGCTCGACCAGTTGCCTCCAGGGGTCAGCACTTCCGTCACCAGCAGAGACTCGGCCGGCCTGTCTTCCATGAGGATGTTGTGGATCGTCCTCTCGGTGCGGTCGGAACCGCGCTTGAAGACGCGCACATCCACGGCGCGGATGAGCTGGGGTTTGGCGCCTTGGCTCGCGGGCGCCCAGCACAACGCAAGCTCGGTCGTGGCGCTGGCCGCGTCCACGGTCAGGTCGCCGCCGGGCGGTACGTACACGGAATCGGAAGGACCCTGGAAAACGGATGACCGGCCGCCGACGCCACACCACTCGTGTACGCCGAAAAAGACGTCCGCCTGGCCGGACATCATCACGACACACGCCTCCCGACCATCTGTGCTCTTCACGATCCGCTCGCCACGCCGAAGACGGTAGACCTCGAAGCCGACGTAGGACCAACCTGCCAATTCCGGGGTGATCGCGATCACCATTCCGTCGGGTCGCTCAACCGCCGCGCTGTGAATCACGAGCTTGCTGTCGCTCATACGTGCCAGCGCCGCCGCGCCGCACCGCGTTCGTGTTCGCGGCGAGCCTTGGCAACCTCCACCGACTTCGACACCTCTGCGACCGGCACGTCCCACCAGCTCTCGTAGCTGGGCACGCTTTCGTAACGGTCTGCAGGGATGTGGATCACGACGGTGTGCTCGATTGCCTTGGCGGCCACGAGGGCATCGCGCAGCTCATCGATGTTGCGCGCGCGAAAGACGTGCGCGCCCAATCCCTCGGCATTGAGCGCGAGGTCGACCGGGAGCACCAGGTAATCGGGCGCTTCGCCGAGCACATGGTCGTCTCCGAGCGAGCCGCCGGAGCGGTAGCGGTATCGCGTCCCGAATCCGACCGTGCCTTTGGAGCGTGAGAGCTCGCCGATGGACGCGAAGCCCTGGTTGTCCACGAGCACGACTGTGAGCTTCAGCCGCTCCTGGATGGAGGTGACGATCTCCTGCGACATCATCAGGTACGAGCCGTCGCCAACCATGACGTACACCTCGCGCTCGGGGTCGGCCATCTTCACGCCAAGGCCCCCGGCGATCTCGTAGCCCATGGTCGAATATCCATACTCGACGTGGTAGCCCTTCGCATCGCGTGTGCGCCACAGCTTGTGCAGGTCGCCAGGCATGGAGCCGGCCGCGCACACGACCACGTCGCGTGGGCCTGACAGGCTGTTAACCGTGCCCAGGATCTCTGACTGCGCCGGCAAGGGGCCATGCCCGAGGTGATAAAGACGCGAGACCTCCTCATCCCATTCAGCCTGCACCTGCGCACATCGATCCCGGTAGTCAGCGCCAGCAGTCCAGTCATGGAGCCGCTCGTCGAGCGCTTCCACCGTCGCGCGGGCATCACCCACGAGGGCGAGCCCGGCCAGCTTGTGGGCATCGAAGTCCGCGACGTTGACGTTGACGAAGCGCACGGCAGGGTTCTGGAACGCGGTTTTGGACGCGGTGGTGAAGTCGGTGAACCGCGTGCCGATGCCGATGACGAGGTCAGCATCGGCCGCGATCTTGTTGGCCGCGAGCGTGCCGGTGGCACCCACGGCACCGAGCGCGCCCGGGTGGTCGTAGGGCAGCGATCCCTTGCCCGCCTGCGTCTCGCCGACCGGGACGCCGGTGCGCTTTACGAATCGCGCGAGCGCCTCGGTCGCTTCCGAGTAGATGACCCCGCCGCCCGCCACGATGAAGGGCTTCTTTGCGTCGCGAATCAGCCGGGCCGCGAGGTTCAGAGTGGCGACATCTGGCACCGGCCGTCCGATGCGCCAGACGCGGCGCGCGAAGAACTCCTCTGGATAGTCGTACGCCTCGACCTGAACGTCCTGCGGTAGCGCGACCGTGACCGCGCCCGTGTCGGCGGCATTCGCGAGCACGCGCATCGCCGACAGTACCGCAGGCACCAGTTGCTCCGGCCTCTGGATGCGGTCCCAATACTTGCTGACCGGAATGAAGCATTCGTTGACGCTCACGTCGCCCCGCCACGGCGTTTCGAGCTGCTGCAGCACCGGATCCGGTCGCCGCGAAGCGAACGCGTCGCTGGGAAGCAGGAGCACTGGCAGCCGGTTGATCGTGGCGGCGGCCGCGCCGGTCACCATGTTGGTCGCACCTGGTCCGATCGACGTGGTGCATGCCAGCGCGGCCAGGCGGTTGCGCATCTTCGCGAATCCCGAAGCTGTGTGCACCATCGCCTGTTCGTTGCGCGCCTGGTAGTACGTCAACAGTTCGGGCGCCTCGGCCAGCGCTTGCCCGACACCGGTCACATTGCCGTGACCGAAGATGCCGAAGCAACCCCCGAAGAAGCGGTGCTCCACTCCGTCCCGCTCGACGTGCTGGACGGCCAGAAATCGCACGAGGGCTTGAGCCATCGTCAGGCGGACCGTCTTCATCAGGCGCTGACGGCGCGGCTCGCAATTATGGCGGCCGCATCGTCGACGGCCCGAGCCACGTCTCCATCCGATGGATACAGCAAGGCCCTGCCTGCGACCAGCCCGACCACCTGCGGCCACGCCATCGCCTCCTTCCAGTGCCTGTACGTCGCTGCCGCTTCCGCGCCGGGGTCTCCGCCCAGCAGCACCACCGGCAGCGACGTGGCGCGCAGTAGCTTGGGCAGGTTGTCGACCGCTGGAAGCTTGAGCCACGTATAGGCCGAGGTGCGGCCGAGTCCCTGCACCACGGCGACGGCGCGGATGAGCGCGTCGGCGTCGTCGATGTTCACCGTTTGGCCGTTCTGGATGCGGCTCGCAAAGACCTCGACCATCGCCACGAGCCGGCGGCCGGCCAGTTCGTTGATCGCGCCGGCCGCGGCCACCATCGTGTCCAGGGTGCCCGGGTCATCGTCGGCGACGCGGACCATGAGCTTGCCTCCATCGAGTCCGGACCCGGCGATTGCGGCGGCATCGTACGCCGTGATCCGGTCATCCAGCTCGAACGCACTCCCGCGCAAGCCGCCGCGGTTCATCGAGCCGAACACCACCTTGCCCTCCAGCGCGCCGAGCAACGCGAGGTCTTCGACGACGTCTGGCGTCGCCAAGACGCCGTCCACGCCGGGACGCTCGAGCGCGACGCAGAGGTGGCGCAGAAGCTCACCACGGTCGCCCATCGCCTGCGGGTCGGCACCAACTTTGAGTACACCGCGCGCGGGGTGATCCGCAGCGACCAGAAACAGGGTGCCGCGCTCGCTCAGCAGCGCGCGGCGGCGGCGAACCTTGAGCGCTTGGGCGATGCGCTCCGGATGTTCGCGCCGGATGCGGGTCAGGTATTCGAGGAGCTCGTTCCCGCCTGACTTCAGGTCAGGCATGGGCCGCCAGCATTGCGTCCACCTCGCGCGCGCCGGGCATCTCGCTCGCGCACGTCAGCCGCGAGGCCACGATCGCGCCGGCGGCGTTGGCAAAGCGGATCATGCGCTCCAGATCCCAGCCCAGCAGCAGCCCGTGGCACAGCGCGCCACCGAAGGCGTCACCCGCACCCAGACCGCACAGCGTCCTCACCCGTATAGGCGGAACGGTCACACATTCGCGGCCACGCTGCGCAAACACGCCCTTCGCGCCCTGCTTCACGATCGCAAGCTCGACGCCCATGCCGCGCAGCACCTCGGCGGCCGCCTCGGGGTCGCTCCTGTCGGTTGCCATCTCGACCTCTTCCTGGTTACCGACGACGACTGTGGCCACGCGGATCGCCTCGTTCGCGAACCGCGGCGCCTCGGTCGGCTCCTTCCACAGCATCGGCCGGTAGTCCAGGTCGTGAACGGTGATGCCGCTGCTGCGAGCGCGCATGGCGCCCAGGGTCGCCGACCGGCTCGGCTCGGCCGACAAGCCAGTACCGGTGGTCCAAAGCAGCTGCGCCTTCCCGACCGCATCCAGATCGAAATCTTCGTTGGTCAGGTTCATGTCTGGCGCGCTCGGTTGGCGGTAGAAGAGGAGGGGGAAGTGGTCGGGCGGGTGGACCTCGCAGAACACGATTGGCGTCCGCAGCACCGGGTCGACACCCACCCAACCGTCGTAGACGCCGAAGCCCCGCAGGGCCTCGCGGACGTACAGCCCGAAGCCATCGTCGCCGACCTTCGTGATAACCGCCGAACGGTGTCCCAGCCGCGCCGCCGCGACGGCGACGTTGGTCGGGCTGCCGCCGAGATCCTTGCAGAACGTACGAACCTCGGCCAGCGTCGCCCCGATCTGCTCCGGGTAAAGGTCGACGCTTACGCGGCCCATGGTGATGACCTCCAGGCCACCCGGGACGGAACTCTTCATGTCGTTGATGCTGATCGCTTGGCGCTTGAAACCGATTCGAAGTACTCAAGACTCCGCCGTACCGAATCGGCAGGTCCACAGTGCGGTCCAGGCTTGGCAGTAAGCACCGTGTCCTGCTCGAGCACATACCAGCCCTCGTAGCCGGAGGCGTTCAGCCGTTGGACGACGGCGGCTATGTCGAGGTCACCTTGACCCAGTGGACGGTAGAGGCCGGATCGCACGGCGGCCGCGTATGGAAGCCGCCCAGACCGCACTTGCTCGGCGATCGGTTTGGCCACGTCCTTCAAGTGCACGTGGCGCACGCGTGCACCGGCCGCGTGAAGGATTCCGACCGGGTCTGCCCCGCCCAGGAACAAATGACCAGTGTCCAGGCACAGCCCGACATCACTGCTCTCTATGAGCCGGCTCACGTCCTCTGCCAGCTCGATCGCCGTGCCCGCATGCGGATGGAAAGCCAGCGTAAGCCCCCGCTTGGACACCTCTTGATCCGCCGCCCTCAGGGATTCGACCAGGGCGCTCCAGGCTGCGTCGCTCAGCCGCTCATGCCGGTCGTAGCTGTCTCCGGGCAGGGCCGCCGCGAGCACGAGAACATCCGCGCCGGCCGCCACAAGTCGGTCAGCGTGGCGGCGAATCGCTTCCAGAGCCCTTTCGGCTGCTTCGTGCAGGACTGTCGCCAAGAAACCCGCCGCGAGCCTCAAGCCATGGCGAGCGAGCATATCGCGAAGCTCCGCGGTCTCTTGAGGCAGGAATCCGGGCGGCCCGAGCTCGATCGCGTGCAGGCCCAGTGCCCGCATCTCGCTCAACACCTGCTCGGGGAGCATTCGGTAGCCCCAATCGGGCAGCTCGCTCACTCCCCAGGAGATAGGTGCGCCGGCAAGCTTCATGCGACCTCCTCGACCCGCACCGGCCGGTGCTCGCGCCGGGACCGATCCGCAGCCAGGGCGACAGTCAGGGCTGTGCGCGCGTCGAAAACGGTGCACGGGCTTTCGACTCGATCGCGGACTGCGGCGAGAAACCCATCGAGCTCGGCGCGGTATGCGAGCGCGAATCGATCCATGAAGTCGCGATAGCCCGGCTTGCGAGGCGGCTCGGCTCCCGGCTCGATCGAGCGGAGCGGCGTGCGGTCGTCCCAGCCCACCGCCACGCTGTCCTTGACGCCGAAGACCTCCATGCGCACGTCGTAGCCGCGCGGATCGTTCCGCGTGGCGCTCAGGGCGCCGATGACGCCGCCTTCGAAGCGAAGCACGGCGCAGGTGGCGTCGATGTCGCCGTGCCGGGCGAAGAGCTCGTCGTTGGCCTGCCCATCGGCGTACACCTCGAGCACACGGCGACCCAGGACCCACGGTGCGATGTCGAAGTCATGGATGGCGAGGTCGCGCCAGATTCCGCCCGAGGCGGCGACGTATGCCTCCACGGGCGGGAGCGGATCGTGCGTCGCGAGACGTACCACGTACACGTCACCCAGCGTGCCCGACCGCACCGCCTCCTTCGCCGCCCGGTAGCCGGCGTCGAAGCGGCGCTGGAAGCCGATCTGGACCATCACTCCCGAGCGCTGGAGATGCTCGATCACCTCGTCAGTGGTGTCCAGATCGAGAGCTATCGGCTTCTCGCAGAATGCCGGCACCCCGGCGTCTGCCGCCATGTGCAGCAGCGGCGCATGCGCCGGCGTGGCGGCCGCGATCACGATCGCGTCGATGCCGGCGTCGAACAGGGCTCTTGGGCTATCGACACATCGGGCGCCCACCGCGGAGGCGACCTCAGCTGCGCGCCGGCTGTCGGCGTCCACGACGCTCAACGCGTCAACCCTTGGGCTCTCGCTCAGAACCTGGGCGTGAAAGGCCCCGATTCTTCCGGTCCCTACCAGGCCGACATGCATCTGAGGTTGCCCCTTTCCAACATCTGCCGTTGGCCCCGCGATGTCAAGCCGATCGCGTTTACGCCCTCGATCATCCAGCTGCAAAGATCGGATTCGTCATGGCGACCAGCGACCCGTCGCCCTGGCGACGGAATTCAGCTCGCACATAGCGGTGGGCGCCCAGGTCCACTGCAGACCCATCGATGGGCCCCTGTGCCGTCTTGAGCAGCACTTCGACACCCGCAGGTACGCCGTCGCAACGGATCCGCACCGGCCCGCCCGGTGGCACCTGGTCGCCCACCGTCCAGCGCCGACCGTCACGCCAGGCGGTCAGCTCAGGACATGGAGCTCCCCGTTCGGCGATGGTCACCCTCCCCCTCGCGATGGCTTCGAGCACTGACGGCACGCTGCGGACCTCCGCCAGGACCCAGGTCGTGGGCTGCGCCAAGCGCTGCGCCGCAACCGACTCCCCCCAGTGGGTATCGCTCCCGCCCACCGCGACCAGGCGCCGGCCGCGCCGTAGCAGATCATCCCAGGTCCGAAGGGTCGTCTCGTTTTCGGCGACCGTCGGACCATGCCACACCTCGATGGCATCCAGCGGCAGGTCGAAACTGAAGGTCCAGGCCATCCCTGTGGCGTAGGGGTGATTAGCCGAGGCAACGACGTGGCGACCATGCGCCAGCTCCAGCAGGCGGCGCATCTGCTCGGCAGTCCGGCAGCGAAAGTCGATCATCGACTGTACGCCCCAGACATTCATGTGTCCGTAGTAGGTGGTCACCTCCACGCCCGGAATAAGGACCGGGTCGGACCCGGAGGTGAGGAAGGGAAGGTGGCTGACCGTGTTGTGGTCAGTGACCGCCAGAAAGTCGAGGCCGGCCGTCTGTGCCGCGGCCACAAGGCCATCGAGCGAACCCGGAGCGTCGCTGTGATGCGTGTGGGCGTGCAGGTCGCCGCGCAACCACTGTCGCCGGCCGCCTCCCGCAGCCTGGCCGGAGCCCGGTCTTCGTGCGGGCGCCTGGACCTGCCTGGTGTCGAGCGGTTCTTCTTCGCCTTCTTCTTCTTTCGCGGGCATGCTCGCCTCGACCAGGATCCTGCAGCCTTCCGGGCGAAGCTTGTAAAGCCCGAGGAGCACCTGCCAGGTACCTGCGGTCATCGGCCCAGGCAGGTAGCC
>Ga0070699_100001728_pt1 | contig 19922 bp, 18 predicted proteins | sample KBSK1503metaG_FD_65473 | JGI IMG/M metagenome (GOLD analysis project Ga0070699, IMG submission 65473) | Corn, switchgrass and miscanthus rhizosphere microbial communities from Kellogg Biological Station, Michigan, USA - KBS K1-50-3 metaG | ecosystem: Host-associated > Plants > Roots >... | reverse complement strand
GTCACGGCCAGGGCCACGGCGCAGGCCGCGACGATCAGGTAAGTCAGCGCCGAGCCGATGTGGGCGGCAAGGTTGCCCACCCCGAACAGCAGCTGGACGATCCCGTTCAGTGGCAGTTCGAAGGCGTAAAAGGTCGCGTCGCCCATGATCCAGCCGTGCAACATCAGGTGACCGTGCACCAGGTCCCACGCCTGCAGCGCGCTGTTCGCGCCGTCCGAATCCACTCGCTCGCCGAACGAGATCCGCAGGAAGAACGCGAATACCACCAGTCCGCCGGCTACCCACGCCGCCACGGCCGGCCACCGGCGCGCCGCCGGAAGCGTCCCCGGATTTTCCTTCGGCTGAAGCGGGGTTCGCACGTCCACTAGTTCCGAACCACCCGGAAACCGCTTGCCGCATGCACCGCATGCATACCAGGACCCTACTCAACATGGGGTGCCCGTAAGGAAGCTCCTGGGACCGGGCGGATAGGCGGACGGGGGAAGGCCCGCCGACGGCTCGATGCATTCGTGCTGGCTGGTGTGCTCAACGGCACAGGCGCGGAGGATGCTCCTCCCGCGTTTACCGGGCCTCGGGTCCTTGCTCGGCGTCGTAGGCCAGGAAGTCGTCGACCATGCGGTTGAACAGGGTGGCGAACTGGTGCAGCGTGCCCGGGGACCAGTGCGCCAGGGCGGCCTGCATGCCGCTTCTGCCTACCTCGCGGATGCGGCCGGCCGCTGCGGTGCCCGATGGGGTGAGCTGGATGAGCTGGGCCCGGCGGTCGTCAGGGTCGGCGCCGCGGGCGGCGTAGCCGGCCTTTTCCAGCCGCTGCACCTGCCGGGTGACGTGCGGCGCCTCCACCTCCAGCCGGGCCGCCAGCTCACCGGGGCGCATCGCCCCGGAGTCGGCGAGCTCCAGCAGGACCGTGACCGCGGCGCGGTCGAGCGGCACCCCGGCCGCGGTCGTGGTCAGGCCGTTGCGCCGGTTGCGGGTGAGCAGGTAGGCGATCCGGGTGAGCGCCCGGTCGAGCTCGGCCACATCCGCGGAGACTCCGGAGCCGGCGGGCGCGGGCTGGGTCTCGGTCATACGGCAACATTATCTTAATTACCTAAGTTAAGCAACTTGACGGGTGGCGGTGGCGGCATGTAGCGTGGCTTTGCTTACCTAACTTAAGTAATCTACAAGGAGAGCTCATGACGGTCAGCAAGGCCCCGGCGGTTCCCCGGGGCGGTCCGCCGGGCGACACCCGCCCGTCCGGCGGCATGGCCCGCCACCCCGGCGGCACGGCCCGGCAGCCCGGCGGCCTGGCCCGCCGCTGGCGCGGCAACCCGGCGCTGACCCTGCTGGCGGTCGCCCTCGGCGTGATGATGGTCGGCATCGACGGCACCATCGTCGCGGTGGCCAACCCGGCCATCCAGTCCCACCTGCACGCCTCCCTGGCCGGAATCCAGTGGGTGTCCAACGCCTACCTGCTGGCCCTGGCGGTCAGCCTGATCACCGCCGGGAAGCTCGGCGACCGGTTCGGGCACAAGAAGGTTTTCCTGGCCGGCGTGGCCGGGTTCGCGGCCAGCTCGGCGGCCATCGGCCTGTCCGGGAGCATCGCCGGCAGCATCACCCTGGTCATCGCGTTCCGTGCACTGCAGGGCGTATTCGGCGCCATGCTCCAGCCGACCGCGCTGGCCCTGCTGCGCAAGAACTTCCCCGCCGAGAAGCTGAACGCCGCCATCGGCATCTGGGGCGCGGTCATCGGCGCGTCCACCGCCGCCGGGCCGATCGTGGGCGGCCTGCTGGTCCAGCACATCGGCTGGGAGGCCTGCTTCTACATCAACGTCCCGGTCGGCCTGATCGCGCTGGCCGCGAGCCTGCTGGTGCTCCGGGAGACGGACCCCTCCCCGGCCGCCCGCTCCTTCGACATCCCCGGCATCGCCGCCTTGTCCGGCGCGCTGTTCCTGCTGATCTGGGGCCTGATCAAGGGCCCGTCGTACGGCTGGAGCTCCGCCGCCACGCTCGCGTTCCTCGGCGCCGCCGCGCTGGCGGGCCTGCTGTTCGTCCTCCGCCAGGCCCGCGCCGCCCACCCCCTGCTGCCGCTGCGGCTGTTCCGGTCCGCGTCGCTGTCGGCCGGGGTGGTGCTGGTCATCCTGCTCATGTTCGCCCTGTTCGGCGCCATGTTCTTCATGACCTTCTACCTGGAAAACGTGCACGGCCTCGACCCGATCGCCGCCGGCGTGCACCTGCTGCCGATGACCGCGATGCTGATCATCGGCTCCCCGCTGGCCGGGGCGCTGATCAGCAAGCTGGGCCCGCGCCTCCCGCTCGTGGCCGGCATGGGTATGGCCGCCATCGCCATGGCCGGCCTGTCCAGGCTGGGCGCCGCCTCCAGCCCGAACGACACCATCGCCTGGTTCGTGCTGCTGGGCCTGGGCCTGTCCCCGGTGATGGTCGGCGCCACCAACGTGATCGTCGGCAACGCCCCGGTCGAGCTGGCCGGCGTGGCCGGCGGCCTGCAGTCCACCGCCATGCAGGTCGGCGGCGCCCTCGGCACCGCCGTCCTCGGCGCGGTGATGTCCGCCAAGATCAGCGCCATGCTGCCGGGCAGCTGGCACGCCGCGCACCTGCCCCCGCTCAGCACCACCCAGCTGGCCGGCGTGAAGAGCGCGGTCTCGGTCGGCGCAGCGCCCGTAACCGGCAGCACGCCGCCCCAGCTCGCCAGCGCGATCACCCGCATCAGCCACGCCACGTTCACCGCCGGGATGCACAACGCCTTCCTGGTCGCCGCCGCGGTTGCCCTGGCCGGAGCCGTCACCGCGCTGATCACCAGGCGCGGCACCGGCACCACCGCAGCCCACGCCGGCATCTGACCGGCCCACCGCCCCACCCGAGAGGAAACCCCATGAAATCGCAGCTCACCTCCGCCTCACAGCTCCCCGCCCGAAAGGAAACACTCATGAAGTCGCTGATGACCGCCCGCCCGGTGCTCTGGTTCCTGTTCCTGTTCAACGCCGCCGTCGCCGTGGCTGTCGGCGTGGCCGGCCACCACCTCCACATTCACGGCCAGACCCTCCACGGCGCCCAGCAGATCGCGACCGCCGCCGGGATGGGCATCGTCGCGCTCGGGGCAGGCATCGGCCTCCTCCGGCGCCGCGCGGTCCAGGCCTGACCCCCGGCTCCCGGCAACCAGGAAAGCGAGAGCTCCCATGCCGACGATGACCGGACTTCCCGGCCAGGACGCCGACATCCCGGTTAGCCTGCAGCGCGGTATACCGTCTTGCATTATACCGTTGAGCGGTATAACGTGAACCGAGTCAGCGCGAGGAGCACGGCGCGGAGGATGACATGAGAGACCGCCTGGACCGGTGGGCCGACCCGCCGCTGCTGGTGCTGGCCAGCCTGGCCGGGGAGGCGAAGCACGGGTATGCCACCGCGGCCGGGGCGCGGCAGCTGGCGGAGCAGTCCGAGCGGATGCGCCAGGTGTCCTCCGTCGCGCAGCGGCGGCTGCGCGCCAGCTACGGCTGGGCCGGCGCATGAGCGGCCCGGCGGGCTCCGCGGCCACGGGGCCCGGCCTGCTGGCCCGCGCGGCGCTGGGCCTCTACCCTCCGGCGTGGCGAGCCCGCTACCGGGATGAGGTCGGCGCCCTGCTGGAGGATTCCGGAGCCGGCTTGCGGGCCGCCGCGAGCCTGGCCTGGCGTGCGGTTCCCGCGTGGGTCTGGCCGTCGCGGCACCTGTATGGCCGGCCGGAGCGTATGCGTGCCAGCCTCGGCACGGTGCTGGCGGCGTGGGCGGTGCTGGCCGGCCTGGCGGCCGTCTTCGTGCAGCTCGCCCAGGCCCAGGGATCTCTGCAGCACCTTACGCTGGTACGCTATCCGGTCATCCAGTGGTCGTACTGGGTGTTCGATGGTGCGGTCATCGTTTCCGTGCTGGCCGTAGTCGCCGGGGGCCTGCCGCTGTGGCTGCGCATGTTCCGCGACGCCCGCGGCGCTCGCCGCCGGCGTGAAGTGGCCTGCCTGCTCGCGCCGGTTGCCGTGCCCGGCGTCTATCTCGCCGTGAGTGCCGTGATAGCCAGCCTTGTCCGCCGGGCTGGCGCGGGGATCGTGCCGGGGCAGACCAGGCCCGTGGTGGACCTGGCGAACGGCATGGTCGGCCCGTGGTGGTTCCTGGCCCAGCAGCGCGTACATCGCGCAGTACGGGTACTACCCGCTGACGCCATGGGCTGGTCTCGCGGTGCTGTGCGCCTGGGCCGCGCTCGCCGTGAGCCTGGCCGCGTTCCTGCTCCGCCGGAGAGACGCATGAGCGGCGCTGCTGGCCGACGTTTCCGCGGAAACGTCCTGCGCAACTGCGCCTGGCGTTTCCGCGGAAACGTCCGCGGGGAACGCGCGGGCACTGCTGGCTGACCTGCTCGACTGGCACCGGCGAGGACAAGCCGGCCTGGTGACGCTGGACGGAACATCTAGTCGCCGGTAGCGTTACATGTAACGAAGGAGGCTGCGGATGGCTGACACCGATTCGCGGCGGCGCGTCCGTGCGCACCGGGAGCGACTGCGCGCGCAGGGCCTGCGGCCGGTGCAGATCTGGGTACCGGATGTCAACGCCGAAGGCTTCGCCGCGGAGGCGCACCGGCAATCGCGTGCCGTGGCCGCCAGCGACGCCGCCGATGACGACCAGGCCTTCGTGGATTCAGTTTCGGAGTGGCCAGAGCCGTGAGGCGAGCCGAGATCTGGACGGTCTCGGGCGAAGCCGACTACACCGGCAAACCGCGGCCCGCGGTGATCATCACCGATGATCACTTCGATACGGATTCAGTCACGCTGTGCCCGTTTACGACCGACCCGACGGACGCTCCGCTGTTCCGGCTGCTGATCGAGCCGGATCAGGGCAACGGCCTAGCCGGACCCAGCCGGATCATGGTGGACAAGGTCACTACCGTGCGCCGGTCCAGGCTCGGCACGAAGGTCGGGGTGCTTGATGACGCCAGCGTCCTTCGCCTCAACCGGGCGCTGGTCGTTTTCCTGGGCATCGCCGGCAGCACGTGACCCGCCAGTTGCTCCGGTCGCTCACCGTCATCATGGGCGAGCCGCCGGATCTCAGCGCTGGGGCCACACCCAGACTACTTCGACCAGATCAACAACGCCTCGGACGACGTCGAGCGCCACCGGATCGGCGAGCTGTACGGCATTCGTGTCGTACCCGACTGAGCCGACCGCCGCGGAGGCGGCTGAGCCGCGGCGCGCTGGATAGTCAGCTGAGCTGGCGGAGCAGGGTGGCGATGTCCGAGCAGATCCATTCTTCGGCGATGAGCCCGTCGGCGATGCGGTAGAACTCGTGGCTGACGTACTCGACGGTGCGGCCTGTCGCGCCGAAGCCGAGGAACTCGCCGGAGTGGGTGCCGCGGAACCGCAGCCGGACGGCCACCTTGTCCTGGGCGGCGACGATGTCCTCGATGTGCGCCTGAAGGTCGGGGAAGGCGTGCTTCATCATTTCGAAGCCTTGCCGCCACACCTCGCGCCCGTGCTGGGGCTCGGGCAGTTCAGCCAGGTTGATGACGAGGTCCGGGGCGATGCGGTCTATGCCCTCGCCGGCGTCGCCGGCGTTGAACGCCTGGAATCCGGCGCGCACTAGCTCGACGTTCGCGGCGGGCGAGGTGATCTCCGAAGTCATGATGTGGTCTCCTGCCTATCTTCACGGCGTGCTCTGCAGCCGGCGCGGCGCGACTGCCTCATCAGGTCGACGGCGCGGCGGATCGCGGCGGTCTGGGCCGGGGCGAAGTCCGCGTAGAAGGCCGCAGCGAGTACTCACGGTAGCCGTTCGCCTTGCGCGCGGGCTCGGGCAGCAGGCCGACGCGGTGGTAGTGCCGGATGGCCCGGGTGCTGATGCCGACGAGCCCGGCGAGTTCTCCGATCCGCATGCCCCCAGGAAACACCTTGACGCTGCGACAAGGTCAAACGGTGCCCGGCCGGCCCGTCCCGCGGTCACGAACAAAGCCACCGGGGCAGACACTCCGGTTCGTTCGGTAATAAAAGAACCTCAACTGTCTTGGACGGGAAGTGAAGACTTAAGCCAGAAGGCGAGGTACGGGCGAACCGGCGGGGACGAAAATGGAGGGTTGGCGCGTAAAGAGCCCGCCGGCTGGTACCGGAGATCGTTAGGGGTCCGGATGAAGATCATTGAGGGGCGGGTGCGGCTGGCGGCCAGCGATGTGGCCAACTTCCTGGCCTGCCGGCGGCTGACGCAGCTGGACCTGCTGAGGGCGCGGGGGGAACTGCGGCCGCCGCGGGAGTTCGATATCGGGTTCCAGGATCTGGTCCGGCGCGGGGAGGTGCACGAGCGGGCCGTGCTGGAGCGGTTCCGTGCGGAGGGGCTTGACGTCGTGGACGTCAGCGGGGCGGAGGACGCGGCCGGGGCGACGGCAGAGGCCATCCGGGGCCGGGCCGGGGTCATCTACCAGGGAACGCTGGCCGGAGGCGGCCCCGGGGCGGCGCTGTTCGGGCGGCCGGATTTCCTGGTCAGGGCGGACTTGCTGCCTGCGCGGGACGGGGAGCCGCGGCCGGACGGGATCCACTATGAGGTCGTGGACGCCAAACTGGCTCGGTCCGCGAAGGCCCGCGCCGTGCTGCAGACCGCGTTCTACTCGCACCTGCTCGCTGACGTGCAGGGGATCGCGCCGCGGTGGATGCACCTGGCGCTGGGCAACGGGGAGTTCGCTTCGTTCAAGGTGGACGACTTTGCCGCCTACGAGCGGCAGACGCGGCGGCTGCTTGAGGCCGCCATCGGCGGGGACCCGGCGGCCGGGGTCTACCCGGAGCCGGTCGAGCACTGTGCCATCTGCCGGTGGCGCGATATGTGCCGTGAGCACAGGCGAACCGACGACGACCTGTCGCTGGTGGCCGGGATGACGACGGGGCAGCGGCGGGCGCTGAAGGGTGCCGGGACCTCGACCCGGCGCGGGTTCGCCGGGCTGGCCGGCCTGCCGCGGCTGGACCGGGTGAGCCAGGACGCCCTGGGGCGCGCCCAAAGGCAGGCCCGGCTGCAGGTGGCCAGCGAGGACGACGGGATCACCCGGTACGAGCTCCTGGATCCCGAACGCGACGGCGACGGCGCCCTGGTCGCCAACCGCGGGCTGCTCGCGCTGCCCGAACCAGCCGACGGGGACCTGTTCTTCGACATCGAGGGAGCCCGCTACTACTCGGAGGACGGCCGCGAGTTCGGGTTGCAGTACCTGTTCGGTGTGGTCGATACGGCCGAGGCCGACGAGGCGGGACTCCCCCGGTACACGCAGATCTGGGCCTTCGACCGGCCGGGCGAGAAGCGCGCGTTCGAGGAGCTGATCGACTTCGTCACCGAGCGCCGCGCGCGCCATCCGGGCCTGCACGTCTACCACTACAACCACTACGAGCCGACGTCGGTCGACCATCTGACCGAGCTCCACGGCACGCGCCAGGAGGCGGTGGGCGCTCTGATGGGGCGTTTCGCCACGCGTGAGGACGAGGTGGACGACCTGTTCCGGCTCGGGGTGTTCGCCGACCTGTACCGGGTCGTGCGGCAGGGAGTCCGGGCCGGGGTGGAGAGCTATTCGATCAAGCGGCTGGAGCCGATGTGCGGGTACGACCGGCGGGTCGACCTGGAGGACGCGACGGTCAGCCTGATCGCGCTGGAGGCGGCGCTCGAAGAGGGGACCGCGGCGGGGGACGGCGAGCGGCAGCGGGTCGTGGCCGGGTACAACGAGGACGACTGCCGGGCCACGCTGGCGCTGCGGGACTGGCTGGAGGAACGACGGACCGAGCTGGCCGAACGGCTGGGCGAGGAGCTGCCGCGGCCGGTTTTCGCGGAGAAACCGGGTGCCGCCGAAGACCCCGAAACCACCCGGATCAGGTCGGCGCTGCTGGCCGGCGTTTCCGCGGAAACGTCCGAGGGGCAGGCGCGGGCACTGCTGGCCGACCTGCTGGACTGGCACCGGCGCGAGGACAAGCCGACCTGGTGGCGGTACTTCTACCTCCGCACGCTGAGCCCGGCGGAACTGACAGGCGAGCCGGACGCACTGGGCGGCCTCAGCGGCGGCGAGGTGGTTGGCCAGGTCAAGAAGTCGGTGGTGCGGCGGTTCCGCTTCCCGGCGCAGGAGCACAAGTTCTCCACGGGCGGCACGGCCTGTGATCCGGCCACGGACAAGCAGTGGTCGGTCTGCGACGTGGACGACGCCCGCGGGGCGATCGATCTGAAGATGGGCAGCACCTACTCGGGGCCGTGGCCCGCGGCCCTGATCGAGGCCGGGCCGCCCAGGACCTGGGAGCAACGGGATCGGCTGCGGGATCTCGGCGACCGGGTGGTGCGCGCCGGGGTCGGCGACGGGGACGTGGCGACCGCGTTGTTGCTGCGGCGCCGGCCAGATGACGGGGGTAGTGCGGTCGGCTCGTTGCGGGCCGAGGGCGAGACGGCCAGTGCCGCCGCGGTCCGGCTCGCGGTGTCGCTGCGTCGTTCGTACCTGCCCATGCAGGGACCGCCGGGGACCGGGAAGACGTACACCGCGGCCGAGCAGATCCTCGAGCTCATCACGCAACGCCGCACGGTCGGCATCACCGGGCCCTCGCACGCGGTCATTCACCACCTCATCGACACCGTCTGCAAGCACGCGAGGTGGCGCGGAGCCGGGCCGCCGAGGATCGGCCAGCGGGCGGACCGCGACAACCCGCACCTGCACGCGGACGCCACGATGATGAGCAACGAACAGCTGGAGAGGGCCTTGCGGGACGGCGTGCTGGACGTCGCCGCGGGCACGGCGTGGCTGTGGGCGCGTTCGGGGCTGGCGGCCAGCGTGGACACCTTGTTCGTGGACGAGGCGGGCCAGCTGTCGCTGGCCAACGTACTGGCGGTGGCCGGGGCAGCGCGGAACCTGATCCTGCTGGGCGACCCGCAGCAGCTCGCCCAGCCGAGCCACGCCACGCACCCGCCCGGAGCGGGCGCCTCCGCGCTCGAGCACATCCTGGACGACCGGGCGACGATGCCGGCCGCCGCCGGGCTGCTGCTCGACCAGACCTGGCGGATGCACCCGGACCTGTGCCGGTACACCTCGGCGGCGTTCTACGACGGCAAGCTGGGCGGCGTCGACGGGCTGGGCCGCCAGGAGATCCAGGGCTGGGGCTCGGGGCTGCGCCTCGTCGAGGTGCCGCACCAGGGAAACACGAACGCCTCGCCGGAAGAGGCCGACGAGGTGGCGCGGCTGGCGGGACAGCTGACCGGCCGGAGGTGGCGCGACAAGAATGGGGCCGAACGGGCCATGGAACCCACCGACATCCTGATCGTGACTCCCTACAACGCGCAGATCAGAACCATCCAGCGGGCGCTGGCCGCGAGCGGCCAGACCGGATTCAGGGTCGGGACGGTGGACAAGTTCCAGGGCCAGGAGGCTCCGGCAGTCATCTACTCGATGGCGACCTCGTCGGCGGACGAGGCGCCTCGCGGGCTTGACTTCCTCTACGACCCGCACCGGCTGAACGTCGCGACCTCACGGGCCAGGGCCCTGGCCATCATCGTGGCCAGCCCGGATCTCATCCGGGTGTCCTGCCGGACCCCCCATCAGATGGTCTTGGCGAACGCCCTGTGCCGGGCCTGGGAAACGGGCGGCTGACGCGGCTGGCGAGTTAGTCTCTTGCAGGTGAAGGTCACTGCTGAGGCGGCGCGCCGCTTTCTCGTCGCGCGGCACTTCCTCGCGCCCGCGGCGCTCGAGCAGGTAGTCGGTACGATGAGCCCCGTGACAAAGGCGATCAAGCTATGAGCGGCCTGCCGCGTGAGCTGCGGGACCTGATCGAGTCCGGCCCCTTCGCTCACCTGAGCACCATCAACGCCGACGGAAGCCCGCAGGTGAGCGTCATCTGGATCGGGCTCGACGGCGACGATCTCGTCAGTGGCCATATGCAGTGGTACGCGAAGTTGCGCAACATCGAGCGAGACCCGCGGGTCGTGCTGTCCTTCGTTGCGCCGCGGGCGCCCGGCGTCTTCTTGAACCCGTACGCCGTGCTGCACGCGCGGGCGGCCATCGAGCCGGGCGATGACGCATGGAATCTGCTCGACCGCCTGACGAAGGTCTACATGTCCCCGGACGCCGCGTTCCCGGCGCCGAAGGGTCCCGGCTATATCGTGCGCTACTCCGTCGAGCGCATCGGCGGCGTCGGCCCCTGGGCGTCAGCCTGACGCTCAGCGGAGCAGGTGGTCGATCGCGAGCTGCAGCACCTGGGACCTGGTCCTGGCGCCGTGCTCCACCGCGACGAAGTAGCTGCCGATCACCATCGAGTAGGACATCATGCTGCGGACCTCGACGTCGTCCTCGTCCGCGCAGAACTGACCGAACAGCGAGCGGACGAACCCCACGCGCCGGTTGTCGGCCCGGCGCAGCCGCCCGGCGACGTCAGTGTCGCGGCGGGACCAGTCCCGGACCGCCAGCTCCACGGCGAGTCCCTCGGGCGATGAGGTGATATCGAACAACTTCTGCAGCTTGGCGCGAGCGTCGCCGGGATGGCTGGCGACGCGGGCGATGATGTCCTCGGTCCCGGTTTTCTCCCAGGTGTCGAGCATCTCCGCCAGCAGCGCCTGGCGATCCGCGAAGTGCCAGTAGAAACCGCCCTTGGACACTCCCAGGGAGGCGGCCAGGGCCTCGACCCGCACCGCGTCCGGGCCGCCGGCCGCCAGGGCCTGCAGTGCCGCGTGCACCCAGGCGCCGCGCGGAGTCCTGACCTTGGCCACCGACCCATCTATACGGCACCGTATTGACCTACGCAAGCGGCCGTGCCTACTATCCATACGATGCCGTATGGAACGAGGGAAACGGCCATGAGGCTTCCGAACGCAGTACACGAATCCCGCCCTTGGCGGATCCGCGAGATCGCACCGGATTTCACGCTGGAGGATGTCTGGGCTCTTCCCGTGCACGGCGGCGCCGGGGACTTCCCGGCGCTGCTCGAGGTCATGACGTCCCGCGACCTGGCCCGCGAGGCGTCCCCGGTGACTCGCCTGCTGTTCGGGGCCCGGTTGCTGCTCGGCCGGTGGTTCGGCTGGGATGATGGCGCCGAACGGCCGATTCCGGGGCGGGACGAAGCGTCGCTGGCCGAACGGCTGCCGGATGACCTGCGCGGAACGGCGGCCGGCCTGAGGCTCGGCTCCTCGTTCTCGCCGCTGTATCGCACCGGCACCGAGTTCGCCGCGGAGCTGTCGAACCAGACGGTGCACGGCGTGCTGCACCTGGCCTGGGTCGATCGCGGCCACGGCCGCTACCAGGGACAGATGGCCGTCTACGTCAAGCCGCGCGGCCGGCTCGGGAGACAGTACATGGCGTTCATCGCGCCGTTCCGGCACTGGGTGGTCTACCCGGCCCTGCTGCGCCAGATCGAACGGGCGTGGCAGGCGCGCTAGCCGAGGCGACGGGCCCCGGCCGCCAGGCCGGCGGCCGGACTGCCCCTAGGATGGCTGAATGCCTGTTCTGGGCACCAAGCTGCACGTTCCCGCGATGCGGCGGCGGCTCGTTCCTCGTCCTCGGCTTACCGATCGCCTTCGAGTCGAGCCGACGTCGATGCCCCGGCTCGTCCTGGTGTCCGCGCCGGCCGGGTTCGGCAAGACGACCCTGATCGCGCAGTGGCTGGCGTCGAGTGAGCGCGGCGACGGGGAGAGCAAGCCGGCCGGGCAGCCGCCGCGCGTGGCGTGGCTGTCGCTCGACGCCGGGGACAGCGAGCTGCGCCGGTTCGTCACTCACCTCGTCGCGGCCGTCCAGACGAGTAGCCCCCAGGCGGGGGTGGAGGCGCTGGCGCTGCTCGAGAGCGACCGGGCCCTTCCGACGGAGGCCGTGCTGGTCAGCCTGGTCAACGATCTCGACGAGCTCGCCGGGCCGACCGTGCTGGCTCTCGACGACTACCACGTCATCGACGCACCGGACGTCCACGAGTCCGTGGCGTTCCTGCTCGACCACCTCCCGCCGCAGGTCACCATCGCCATCACCACGCGCGCGGATCCGCCACTCCCCTTGGCCCGGCTGCGCGGCCGCGGCGAGCTCCTCGAACTGCGTGCCGCGGACTTGCGCTTCAACGGCGACGAGGCGGACGTGTTCCTCAATCACGTCATGGGCCTCGACCTCGATCCCGCGCACGTCGCCGCCCTCGAGCACCGCACCGAGGGATGGGCCGCCGGGTTGCAGCTGGCCGCTCTGTCGGCACGCGGCCGCACCGACGCCGGGGACTCCGATGGGGTGGCTGGCTTCGTCGACGCGTTCACCGGCAGCCACCGCTTCGTCCTGGACTACCTGGTCGAGGAGGTGCTCAACAGCCAGCCCGGCGACGTTCGCGGGTTCCTCCTCGACACGTCGGTGCTCCAGCAGATGACCGGCGCATTGTGCGACGCGCTTACCGGCCGCCACGACGGCCGCCAGACGCTAGAAAACCTCGAGCGCGGGAACCTGTTCGTCGTCCCCCTCGACGACCAGCGGCAGTGGTACCGCTACCACCACCTGTTCGCTGACGCGCTCCGCGCCCGGCTGCTCGCCCAGCACCCGGGCCGGGTGCCCGGGCTGCACCGGGCCGCCAGCCGCTGGCACGCCGAACACGGCATGCTCGCCGACGCCGTCAGCCACGCGGTCGCCGGCGGCGACTCCGATCGCGCGGCCGGCCTCGTCGAGCTCGCACTGGCAGATCTCCGCAAGCACCGGCAGGACCGCACGCTACGGGAGTGGTTGCGCGCCCTGCCGGACGATGTCGTCCGGGGGCGTCCCCTCCTGGCTGCCTTCCTGGCCTGGGCGCGGCTGTCCGAGGGTGATCTCGGCGGAGCCCAGCTGTGGCTCGATGACGCCGAGCGTGCGCTGGAGGCCGGTCGTTCGGCAGATATGCCGGCTATCCCCGGTTCGCTGGCGGACGCGGCCCGAGCCCGGATCGAGGAGCTGCGGACCCTCCCGGCCACGATGGCGGCCTATCGCGCGGCGATCGCCCAGGCCCGCGGCGACCTCGACGGCACCATTGCGCACGCCCGCCGCGCACTGGAGCTGGCCGGGCCGGATGACCATCTCGCCCGCGGGGCCGCGGCGGGCTTCCTCGGCCTGGCCGCGTGGGCGGCCGGGGATCCCGGCACCGCCGTGGACACGTTCGGCACGGCGGTCGCCAGCCTGCATGCGGCAGGCAATGTCGCGGACGAGCTCGGCGGGACCGTCGTCCTGGCCGGCATGTGGCTTACCCGCGGCCGGCCGGCGGAGGCACGGCGGTTGTACGAGCGGGCGCTCGCGGTCGCCGAACGTCATCAGGGCGCCGTGCTATCCAACACCGTGCTATCCAACACAGTGCTGTCGACAACCGGTGACCTGCATGTCGGCCTGGCCGACATGCTCCGGGAGCAGGGTGACCTCGACGCGGCCGCGAACCACCTGCAGGTGGCCCGGGAGCTCGGTGACCGGGCGTCGCTGCTGGAGAACCGTCACCGCTGGTACACGGCCACGGCGGGAATGCTGCAGGCGCGAGGCGACCTCGACGGCGCGGTGCGGATGCTCGACGACGCCGAACACCTGTACCTGCCCGGCTTCTTCCCGGACGTGCGACCGATCCCGGCCCTGCGGGCGCGGGTCCGCATCGCCCAGGGCCGCCTCGAAGACGCGTGGGACTGGGCCCGCGAGCACCATGTGACAGCGGCCGATCCACCGGCCTTTCTGGCCGAGTTCAACCAGCTCACCCTGGCGCGCCTGCTCATCGGGCAGTACCGGGCCGAACGGGACCATGCCATCATCGAGCAGGCCTGCGCCCTGCTCGATCGTGTCGTTGACGCCGCGCAGGCAGCCGGCCGTGCGGGCAGTCTCGTCGAGGCCCGGCTGGTCCGGGCGCTGGCCCGGCACGCCGCCGGCGACACCGATGCAGCGCTCCCGGATCTCGCCGTGGCCCTGGCCGACGGCGTCCCGGCCGGCTACGTTCGGCTCTTCCTCGACGAAGGACCACCGATGGAAGAGCTGCTCCGAGCGGCCGGGTCCCGACCGGAATCCGCCGAGTACGCCGCCCTCCTGCTGCACGCGGCAGCACGCGACCAGGCCGCGGCCGCGGCTCCCCCCGGTGACGAGGGCCTGAGCGACCGCGAGCTCGAGGTGCTCCGGCTGCTGGCGACCGAACTGACCGGGCCTGAGATCGCCCGTCACCTCTTCGTGTCGGTCAATACGCTGCGCACTCACACCAAGCACATCTTCACCAAGCTGGACGTGAACACCCGCCAGGCCGCGGTCCGCCGCGCCACCGAACTCGGCCTCCTGTAGCCCGGCGTCCTGTAGCCCGGCGGACAATCACCAACTGGGTCACATCACATGGTGATGCGGGGTCACCACGCCGGTTCCTAGCGTTCATGACGTGGCCGGACATGCCGCCCGGCTAACGCCCCCAGGACCAAGGAGCCCCGCCATGACCGTCACCCCGACCAGCCTCACCCGGGCCGCCGGCATCTCCGCCGCCGTCGCCGGACTTCTCTTCATCGCCGTCCAGATCAAGCACCCGCCCATGAACGTCTCCTCGGTCACCACGACCGAGTGGGTGGTGCGCCAGACCGCGAAGACGGTCATGGCCGCGGCCGCGCTGGCCGGCATCACCGGCATGTACCTACGTCAGGTTCGGCAGATGGGAATCCTCGGGCTCGTCGGCTACCTGGTGTTCGGCGCCGGCTACCTGGTCATGCTGGGCGTCGAGTTCGCCGGCGGCTACGTGCTGCCGTCGCTGGCGCACACCGCGCCCGGCTACGTCAACGACGTCCTCGCCGCGGGCACCGGCGGCACGGTCCACGGTGACATCGGCCTGATGCAGACGGCCTTCTCCCTCATGGGCGTCGGCTACCTGGCGGGCGGTGTCCTGTTTGGCATCGCGCTGTTCCGCGCTCGCGTCCTGGCCCGCTGGGCATCCGGGCTCCTCGTCCTCGCCACCCTGGGCACGCTGGCCTTGCACGTGCTGCCGCACTCGTTCGAGAGGCCGTTCGCGGTCCCGACCGGCGTCGCCCTGATCGGCCTGGGCATCTCCCTGTGGCGCGGCCAGCGGAAGACCGCCGTCACCGCCGTCACCGCCGGCGACCTGGCCCCGGTCCCCGCCGGGCACGCCGCGGTCCGATGACCAGCCAGCAGCAGGCCGGCCGGCCCAGCTCCCAGCGGAGCTGGCCGGTTCCGGCCGTCCTGACCTACGAATTCCGGGTCGAGGGCCACCTCGACGACCACTGGTCCGCCTGGCTGGGCGACCTCACCATCACCCGGCATCACGATGGCACCTCGACGCTGATCGGACCGGTCGCCGACCAGGCTCAGCTCCACAGCGTGCTTGCCCGGCTGCGCGACATCGGCGCCACATTGCTGTCGCTGAACGAGCTCGTTCAGTAGTCAGATTGACGGATGCGGCGCCGCGGCCGGCCTTGTTCAGCCGGGAACGGGCGCACGCGTGCGGAGCCGGAAGCCCCAGTTCAGCATCTTCTCGGCGTCCTGCGCGCCGGCCGCCGGGCCGGTGGCCGGACTGCCCAGCACGACCCCGATCAGCGTCCGGCCGTTCCGGACCGCCTCGAACAGCAGGCAGTGCCTGGCCGTGTCGGTGTACCCGGTCTTGATCCCGACGGCGCCCTGGTACGAGCCGATCAGCCCGTCGGTGTTGTCCCACCAGTACTGGTGATGCCCGCGGCCCTTCGGCAGGTGGTAGAACCGCTGGTCCACGATCGACCGGAAGACCGGGTACCGCATTGCCGCGAGGCCGAGCGTGAGCAGGTCGGACGGCGTGGAGTAGGTGGCGGCCCCGGTGGGATAGGGCAGCCCGTCCGGTGAGGTGAAGTGGGTGTGCCCCATGCCCATCCGGGCCGCGGTCGCGTTCATCTGCGCGACGAAGGCATCCGGGCCGGGACCGTAGGCGTTCGCGAGGGTATACGCCACGTCCGCCCCCGACGGCAGCAGCAGCGCCTCCAGCAGCTGCTGCGCCGTGAGCAGGTCCCCTGGGCGCAGCGCCGCGGTTTCGCCCCCGTACTTCCAGGCGTAGTCGAACGCCGCCTTCGGCACCCGGATCTCCCGCCCGAGGTTGCCGCTTTCCAGCACCAGCAGGGCGGTCATCACCTTGGTGACGCTCGCCATCGGCCGTTCGGTGTCCAGGTCGCGGTTCCACAGCACCTGGCCGCTGGCCGCGTCAGCGAGCACCGCGCCCTTGGCCTTCACCCCGCCGGGCGCGCCGGTCACCTGGATCACCGGACCGGCGGGCGGGCGGGATGGGGCCAGCGCGGCGGGCGGGCGCGTCCCGGCGGTCGCGGCCGGCCTGGCCGCGAGCCGCGGAGCGTCTCCCGCGGGCGCGGGCGCGCAGGCCGCGACGCCGACGGCAATGACGGCAATCGCGGCCAGCGAGACGATGCGCGTCCTCAGCCGCATGACGCCTGCCCTCGTTTCCCCGGAAACTCTGCCAGGAGCACTAGTCAGACAATACGGTCTACGCGCTCGATGGTGATCAGGTCATCCTCAACGACGTACATGACTGGCAGGGGCCAACAACCTTCGCCAAGACACTGGCGGCCCAGCACGGCTACGCCGTGGTACATTCCGGCCGCACTCCCGACGACGTCGATTTGCTCGCGAGGAAGATCGCACTTGACGCAGTTTCATCAGTGAGCTGGTGTACGGGCCGCTACAGTACGGACGCATCTGCACCGTCGTCGAGGCCTACCGTACTTGCTGGACTCGCCGTCACCGCGCCCATCATCACAGCCGACACCACGGATTGTTAGAGCGCCGGTCAGGTAGCCGGTGCAACCCTGCCATCTGCGCATCACGATTATCGCGGGTCCCTCGCATGGGCAGGTCAGGCGGAGCCATCGTCCGGTTATCGTGGTGGATCCGGGCTCCGCGGTCGATCCGGTGCGCGATAGACCCCCCAATTCACCGCCAAGCCCGGATCAACCACCTTATTCAGCACGCCAACCCGACAAAAGGGACAAACTTCCCTGCCGGTGGCTGCGGGAGTCAAATTACTACCTGACCGGCGCTCTAGCCGGCCTCGCCGCTGCCCTTTGCGAGGACCCCATTCGGCAGACGCTGGTAGACGCGCGCCGCGTTCTTGACCATCTTGGCTTCGATCTGATCCTGCAGGTCAACGCCTGTCATCTCGGCCAGGCTCAGCAGGTAGATTGCCACATCCGCCAGTTCTTCTCCAAGATCTTCACAACCCATGCGCCACGCGTCGAATGTTCTGGTCGGTTTCGGACCGCATCTGATCGCCACCGGGATCCGCGCGTTAGCGTGCGCTAGCTGCTCGTTGCGGATGGGCGTGTCATGGTGGACAAAACACCAGAGCGCTGGGGAGATGACACGATAATGCCCGCTCACGCGCCGATCCCGCCGGCTCAGCAACGAGGCGCCGGGCAGGTCAACGACCTGCTCCCGCTCGGCGACTGGGTCCGGCACCACTCGCTCCGCAGCTGGCCCGTGCTGCTGTTCCTGGTGCTGATCTGCGTTCCGTCGATCGCGCTGGTCATCTTGGGCCTGAGCCCGAGTGCCGGCACATTCGACCACGTGGCCTGGATATTCGCCGCCTACTTCGCGGTGGCCTGGCTGCTGCTGCTCGGCGTCATCATCCGGCCGGAACACGTGACCAGGACGATGCTGATCGTGGTCACGGCGATAGCGCTGGTGACGCAGGTGCCGCTGGCGATCACGCTGGAGACCGCGCTGCACAGCGGGACCGCGGCCCTGGGCCAGAGCATCTTTACCATCGGCATACCTGAGGAGCTCGCCAAGGCGGTGCCGGTGCTGGTGGTCGGGCTGATCTACCGACGCTCGCACGGCCTCATGCCCCGGGACTACCTGTTCCACGGCGCGGTCAGCGGGCTGGTGTTCGGCGCGAGCGAGGTCGTGCACTTCTTCACCGTCAACGGGATCGCGGAGTTCTATAAGACCGTGAACTCGGCTATTCCCGCGATCGAGCAGCTGCTCAACACCGGGCACACCGCATCGACCTCGGTATTCGAGGTGCTGATCGGCCCGGTGCTGTACTTCATTCTCGACTTCGTCTGGCGGTTCGTCACCGACCCGGTCACCCATGCCTGCTGGTCCGGCCTGACCGGCTATTTCATCGGGCTGGCGGTAACCGGACGGCACAAGTGGTACCTGGTCGCCTGGATCGGACTGGTCGCCGCCGCCGTCCTGCACGGGCTGAACGACTGGAACCCGGTGAACGGCCACGCGGCGTGGATCCTGGTCACCCTGGTCAGCGGCGTCCTGTTCCTCGGCTACGCGAAGGTCGGATCCCGCGGCGACCTGCACGTTCCCGAGGGCTGGTCGGCCTTCGGGGCGCACCCGGCGCCCGATGGCCAGCCCACAGGAACAAGGCCCTGGTGGGTGCACTAACGGAGGATGCCGCTACCCCAGGGTCGCTCTGCTGAGATCGACATCGAAGAGCGGTCCGGCGCCAGCGGTGACGGCAGGGAGCAGGCCGACGGCCTGGGGAAGCAGCTGCTCGGCGTAGAAGCGGGCGGTACCGATCTTGTCCTGAAGGAAGACGGCGTCGGAGCCGCTCGCGGTGCGCAGCAGCCGGGACGCGGCCAGCGCCGAACGGGCCAGCAGCCAGCCGCCGATGACCAGACCGAACAGCCGTAGGTACGGCGTCGCCCCGGCCAGGGCGTCGTTGGGCCCGGCTGGGCCGTGGGACACGATCCAGTCGGTCGCTTCCCGCAGCGCGCTCACCCCATTGGCCAGCGCGGACCGCACCCCGGCCAGCTCGGGGCCGGCGGTGGCCAGCTCCCGGTCGAGCGCCTCCAGCTGGGCCATGAGGTCGGCTACCACTCCTCCGCCACGCATCGGCACCTTGCGCATGACCAGGTCGATGGCCTGGATGCCGTTGGTGCCCTCGTAAATCGGGGCGATCCGGCTGTCGCGCACATACTGGGCCACGCCGGTCTCCTCGACGTAGCCCATGCCCCCGTGGACCTGCAGGCCGATCGAGGTCAGCTCGACGCCAAGGTCGGTGCACCACGCTTTGGAGATGGGCGTCAGCAGCTCGACCAGTTCCCGGCGGGCCTCCCGCTCCGCCTGGTCATGGTGGTGCCGGGCCAGGTCAATCGATACCGCGTTGGTGTAGAGCAGGGCGCGCATGGCCTCGATGCAGGCCTTCATGGTCAGCAGCATGCGCCGTACATCAGGGTGCTCGCAGATGGGCGCCGGCTCACCCGCGGGGGCGCCGATGGCCCGGCCCTGCCTGCGCTCCTGGGCGTAACGCAGGGCGTCCTGGTAGGCACGTTCGGCCATGGAGAGGCCCTGGATGCCGACCGAAAGCCGGGCCGTGTTCATCATCGTGAACATGTAACGCATGCCCTGGTTGGCCTCGCCGATCAGATACCCGATCGCCCCGCCGGCATCTCCGTAGGACATGACGCACGTCGGGCTGGCGTGAATCCCGAGCTTGTGCTCGATCGACACGCAACGCACGTCGTTGCGGTCACCCAGCGACCCGTCCGCATTGACGAGGTACTTGGGAACGATGAAGCACGAGATTCCCTTCGTGCCCGGGGGCGCGCCGGGAACCCGGGCCAGGACCAGATGGATAATGTTGCCGGCCAGGTCGTGTTCGCCGAAGGTGATGAAGATCTTCTGGCCGGTGATGCGCCACGTGGAGTCGCCGGCCGGCACGGCCCTGGCGCGCACCGCCCCGAGATCGGAGCCCGCCTGCGGCTCGGTCAAGTTCATGGTGCCGGCCCACTCGCCGCTCACCATCTTGTCCAGGAAGGTGGCCTGCTGCCCGGGGCTGCCGTGCTGGGTCAGCATCTCGATGGCACCCTGGGTCAGCAGCGGGCACAGCGAGAACGCCATGCTGGCCGAGGTCATCATCTCCTGCATCACGACCGTGACCAGCCACGGGAACCCGCCGCCGCCGAACTCGGGGGGGAAAGGCACCGCCCCCCAGCCGGCGTCGACGTACTGCCGGTACGCCTCGCGGAACCCGGGCGGGCTCGTGACC
>Ga0070699_100001727_pt1 | contig 19922 bp, 8 predicted proteins | sample KBSK1503metaG_FD_65473 | JGI IMG/M metagenome (GOLD analysis project Ga0070699, IMG submission 65473) | Corn, switchgrass and miscanthus rhizosphere microbial communities from Kellogg Biological Station, Michigan, USA - KBS K1-50-3 metaG | ecosystem: Host-associated > Plants > Roots >... | reverse complement strand
TTTAAGTTTGCAGATCTTGTGGAGCAACTATCCGGCTCGGCGGGTGACTTTATCGGAGCCTTCTAACATCTATGTGACAGGCACGTAAACACTAGATGAAGTTCGGAAACTCGTGACACTCTTGAGTGGTATTTGGGGTTTGGACGAAGTCAGAACCCTACGATTCGATCTTCATGGTCAGGGGCAACATGAGGAAAAAGAGATAAGTTTTTAAGAGCAGACTAATTAGTGCATTGGACCATAGCCGTTGAAGAGGACTATTCGAGAGGTAGACGAACTTGAAAACATGTATCTCCCGGTTTCGATTCAAAACGGATATTGCCCCGGTGTTTTCGAACAATGCGGGCGACGGTATCCAACCCAAGCCCAGTTCCCTCGCCAACGGGCTTGGTTGTAAAGAACGGCTCGAAGATGCGCGACCTCACAGTCTCCGGTATACCCGAACCGTTATCCCTGATTTCTACAAGGATGTCAGTAGGCTCTCTCTTGGTACGCACTTTCAGCGTGCCGCCTTCACGCATCGCATCGGCTGCATTGACAATCAAATTCGTCCACACCTGATTAAGTTCACTGCCATATGCCTTGATTCGCGGCAAGGCATCAGCATACTCACGCGTCACCGCGATGTTCTTTTTTCTTAACTTGTACTTCAGGATGAGAAGAGTACTTTCCAGTCCTTTATGGACATCCACTTCCTGCACCGATGCCTGGTCCATGTAGCTGTATTCCTTAATCGCTCCGACAAGTTCGGAGATGCGGGCGGTGCTGGCCTTAATTTCACTCGCAAGTTTCGCTGCCGCGAGCTGGGCGTTGACCCGCTCAAGCACATCGACCAAGGCCCCTTTTTCCAGGACATCGGAAATTCTTTGCAGGCCCGCGGCATCAATCCCGGCTTCAACGAGGTTGCCGGAGAGTTTCCAGGTTTCATCAATGCCATGGTCCTCAAGCCAGGTAGCGACTAGATCTTCCCGGTCGCTTTGCTCCATTGAATTAAGGTGCGCGGTTGTAGCGGTGTGTTCGAGTGCGACGTCTTCGAAGGCACGAATCGCGTCCTCTTGTTCGGTCGTCAGGTCATGCCGGCAGAGCCGGAGGTCAGCTGCACGCAACTCCGCCAAGGTGACGATAAGATCGTTTGCGGCGCGAGTCGCCCCGGCCGCCGGATTATTCAACTCGTGAGCCAGACCGGCTGAGAGCTTGCCCAGGGCCATCAGCTTATCCTGTTGCTGATCGACAGTGGTTATTTCGCGGACGCGATCACTCATGATACCGACAAGTCGTTTGGCGAGAGTAGGCATCCGTTGCAGTAACTCGGGAAACAGACGGACAGGAAAGCGCATTATGCGGCTCGGTGTTACAGCCCGGCCGGTGACAGTGAATTCTGTCATCCGCGAGAAAGGCAACACCCCGGTTACTTCGCTCGCTGGATCACCTGCTCTCGAAATATAGACATATCCGTCGTGCGCGTTATCGTCGCGGTAAGCGTGCATTTCCCCTTCGAGGAAAACTGCCATCCAATCAGGCGGGTCGCCTTTGCGGAATAGAATGTCACCAGCCGCAAAGCGCTGGTCCTGGACGTTCTCAGCAAACCACTTCAATTGATCTTCCGGCAGATCGGCAAACACGTGGACGAGTCGCAGCGCCTCAACTTTGTCTTCAGGTGAGTTGCTGGTTGCGCTGACGTACTCAACTGCCCCGGACACTGGCACCGGCACTCCCACACCTTCTATTTTTGCCTCTTCCATCTGTCAGACCACCTTGCTGAGATATTGATGTACGAATGAGATCGCGACAGAACCTTCGCCAACGCCCGAGGCGACCCGCTTAACTGAGCCATGTCGCACGTCGCCGACCACAAAGATACCCGGCACATTCGTCTCCAAAAGCCCGGGATCGCGGTCCACCTGCCATCCCTTAGGTCGCTTCCCATCGCGCATCAGGTCGGGTCCGGAGAGAATGAACCCGAGGTCATCGCGCTCTACGATATCTGCAAGCCACTTTGTGTTTGGAGCTGCGCCGATCATGATGAACAGCGAGTTGGCTGGTACCCGGTTGATCTCATTGCTTGCAGTGCAGCGAACGGAAATTGCCTCGAGATGATTTTCACCGTGCGCCTCTACTACCGCCGAGTTGAATTCGATTTGGACGTTCGTAGTCTCTTTTAGCTGGTTGATTAAGTATTGCGACATTGACGCTGCGAGTGATGAGCCTCGCACCAGCATCACCACCCGTCGCGCATACTTCGAGAAGTACATGGCTGCTTGTCCCGCACTATTCGCGCCTCCGACGACGAAGACATCCTCGTCTCTGGTAGAGATTGCTTCGGTCATCGCCGCGCCATAGTAGATACCTGCCCCAGTAAGACGTTCCACTCCTGGTGCATCCAGTTTACGCCACTCTACGCCAGTCGCAACTAACAAAGCGTGACAACTTAGCTCTGCTCCGTCTGCTAGTTTGACAAAACGGTAGGGACCCTCAAGGCGTAGAGCAGTTGCCTCAGCCGACAAGATTTCAACGCCGAAGCGCCTGGCCTGCACCACCGCCCGCCGCGCAAGGTCGCCGCCACTCAAACCACTGGGAAATCCCAGGTAGTTCTCGATGCGGCTGGACATCCCGGCCTGTCCTCCTGGGGCTTCACGTTCGATCATTACCGTTCGCAATCCTTCACTGGCCCCGTAGACTGCTGCCGCGAGCCCTGCCGGACCACCACCGACGATTGCCAGATCATAGAACGCTTCCGCCGCGCGGGTTTTAAGTCCGACGTTCTCAGCAACGTCCGCCAGCGTGGGCTGTCGCAAACGTAAACCGTTAGGAAAAATCACGAGCGGCAATGTTCTTTTTTCTTCGTCTGCAAGTAAGTCGACAAGAGATCGAATTTCGGCATCAGTCGGGGCTGCCTCGATATCGAGCCATTGATAGGGGACGTGATTGCGGGCCAGGAAGTCTTTGATGTTATGAGACGCCGGGGACCAGCGATTACCCAGCACACGAATGCCTTCAAACTGAATGGGAAAAGTCGCCCGCCAGTCTTCAAGGAGATCGTCGAGGACCGGATATAGGTTCTCTTCCGGTGGATCCCAGGGCTTGAGCAGATAGTGGTTAACCCCGGCTTCATTGATAGCCGCAATTGCGGCATCAGTATCGGCGTAAGCCGTTAAGAGCACGCGCTTCGCGTCGGGATAGAGCGCTACAGCTTGTTCTAAGAACTCGACACCTGATAAGCCGGGCATTCTTTGATCTACCAGGAAGAGTGCAATGGGATTGTTCCTGACCTTCAGTTCCCTAACAATCTCCAATGCCGCCAGCCCCGATTCGGCTCGGAGGACGCGATAGTCAATCGCGTAGTTGCGTCGCAGGTCTCGTTCGATTGCCCGCAACACCTCCCGATCATCATCGACGGTTAGCAATACCGGTTTAGCCATACTCGAACCCTCTCGCGGTTTCTCTTGAAATACACGCCTGTCAGTCTCTCATCCTGCCACCGCGCACGGGCGCGTAAAGCTGATTGAGAACGCGCGGCGACATACCGAGCAAGTAAAGCGTTTGCAAAATAGACCACCGCGCAAAAGTGAGCGCAAAACTTCGACCTTCAAACCGCCGCGAAGAAGTGACGACCGCAACCGGCAAATGATTCATTCGCCCCTCCTTCTTGAGCCGCCGCACCAAATCCAGGTCTTCGAAGATGGGAAACGGGTTGAACCCGCCGATCTTTTTGTAAGTGGACGCACGCACAAAAATGCCGGAGTCGCCATAGCACAGACCAAGTTGTCCCAGTTTTGGATACAGCCAAGTCAAGAACCGAGCCGCTGGACCGTCCCCGTCAAAGCGGATATCAAAGTTGCCGCCAACGGTCAGAACATCACCTGCAAAAACTTCAACGATAAGCACGGCTGCTTCGGGTGGTGGAGTCGTGTCGGCATGTAGGAATAACAGCGCCTGACCACACGCCATTGACGCTCCGCTATGCATCTGAATACCACGACCGCGATCGCTCGTAATAACTCGTGCGCAATTCTGGTGCGCAATATCAACCGTCGCGTCATCACTTCCGCCGTCAGCAACGATTACTTCAATGTTGCCTTGAACACGCCCTACCGCTTCCAACGTTTTCTGAATATAACGTTCTTCATTAAGCGTTGGAATAATGATGGAGACTAAAGGCCATTCTTTTTCAGTTCCCTGGTTCACGTTGTTAATCTAGCATATACAATCAGAATCCAAAGTCGTCAAACCACTTTAGGAAGACGAAATGAAATGAAGGGAGAAACAAAAACCCAATGAATAATGTACTGAGAGACGAAGCTCTCGACCAACTCTTTCGAGAGGCGCGAACGCACAACGCCTGGCTTGATAAGCCGGTTACGGACGATATGCTCCGGCAATTGTATGACTTGATGAAGTGGGGTCCCACCAGCGCCAACTCCAGCCCCGCCCGGTTCGTCTTTATTCGTTCGCAGGCGGCGAAAGAGAGACTACGCCCGATGCTCGCGCCTGGTAACGTGGAGAAGACGATGGCTGCACCGGTCACGGTAATCATCGCTTATGATCTGTTGTTTTTCGAAAAGCTGCCGAAGCTATTCCCTCACAGTCCCGCTATGCGCGACCTGTTTGCGGAGAATCCGCAACTCATCGAGGCCACGGCTATGCGCAACTCTTCGCTTCAGGGCGCCTACCTGATGATCGCGGCGCGCGGCCTTGGACTCGACTGCGGCCCGATGTCCGGGTTTGATAACGCGAGGCTGGATGAAGAATTCTTCGGCGCGGGCAAGGAATGCGAAGGATGTGAGCAGGAGTTCTTTCCCGCCGGTCACGTGAAGTCGAACTTTCTGTGCAACCTGGGCTACGGCGATCGGTCGAAGCTACTCCCGCGAGCGCCGCGTCTGGAATTCAATGAGGCATGTACGCTTTTATGAAGACGTCCGTAGAGTCTTAAGGGATCATTCAAGATGCCCTGCGATCTCGGGAAACACTTCTCTTACTTCGAAACAAGTCAGTTGCCAGTCGCGTCCGGCAACGGCCACTGCGGCAACATAACCCGGGCCCACGTCGATGGCCTTCAACGACCAGCGAGACGCCTCGTGTTCATCCCATCTGGTGCGTAAGAGCGCTGCTGGTTCAGAAGGAGCCAGCGTGACATCGAACTGATCGAGGGGGAGGGATAAGCCCGTTCCTTTCGCTTTGATGAAAGCTTCCTTGCGCGTCCAGCAGTTGAAAAACGCCTCGTGCCGCACATTAGCAGGAAGCCTGGTCAGACGTGCCACCTCGCTTGAAGAAAAGAATCGCCGCGCGATATCAGCACCCGCGAGCTCTGGCCGGACATGTTCCAGGTCAACGCCAATCTCGCCGACACGAGTAAAAGCGTAGAGTGCGAAACCACCAGAATGCGACAGATTAAAATTCAGTGGCTGTGTCTGAGCGTTAGAGATTGCAAGCTCAGGCTTGCCATGAGAGGCATAACTAAACTGAATTTTGTTCGGAGCAATTTGCAGATAGCGCGCGAGCATCGTCCTGAGGCATCCGCGCGCAACGATGAAATGTTGGCGGTCGCTTTCGAAGTGAAACCGATCGACTCGGGCTTGTTCGTCGATAGACAGTATTTGACGAAGGCGCTCGACGGTTGCCGGCGGTTGATCCAGTGGGACGCGCCAGACATGGACGTCCCTTGTTCCAAGTAACGGCCGATCGAGCATTAAAGACCAGGACCTTGAGTTGTTGGGTTGCTGCAATGGTTCGGACACAATCATCTGCCGATCATCCAACTCACTTTCCCCCAGTCTCTTCCATCTTCTTCCTTAGGCTGAGCGGCCTCATATCAGTCCAAACCTCCTTAATATAGGCGAGGCACTCAGCTTTTGGCCCAGCCTTGCCTACGTCACTCCAACCCAGTGGGTTATCGCGATCCACAGGCCAGATAGAGTATTGCTCTTCGTGGTTAACTACTACCTTGTAAATTGTAGTGTCTTCGCGCTCGTCTTGAGCCATATAATTGTCTTCTCCTGGATGAGTTCAGGACTTCACTCCGACTAAACAGCCGTGCAAATTCAAGGTACTTCTAACAGGTTTCCAAAAAGGCTGATTTGTCCTCGTTTTTCAGGTATCGCGTCGCTTTTGCGCATTTCTCTTACATGTCATACTAGGACGCCAAGTCCTCGACCGCGATGACGCGCCTCTTATAGTGCAAATTATTTAAGCGGGGATCAACCATTTTCGTCTTAATGGCGTGACCTGAGCAGTCAATTACTTCCAGGAAATAAGCAACGAATGCAGTTCAACTGGATCAAAGAGAACACAGCCCCTTCTCGAAATGGGTGCCTTCACGAGTTGTTCGAGGAGCAGGTTGAACGCACGCCGGATGCGGTTGCGGTCGTGTTTGAAGGCCAGGAGCTGACTTACCGCGAGCTTAACTCTCGGGCGAACCAACTTGGCCATTCTCTTCAACGACTCGGCGTGGGTCCCGAAGTGTTTGTCGGCATCTGCGTCGAGCGATCACTCGAAATGGTCGTTGGAACCCTGGGAATCCTGAAAGCGGGGGGCGCTTATCTCCCTCTTGATCCATCTTATCCGCGGGAGCGACTGTCTTTCATGCTCGGCGATGGAGAGGTGTCAGTGGTGCTCACTCAGCAACACCTGTGTGAACAATTAACTGCGCCGGATGTTGAGACGATAACGTTGGATAGCCAATGGGAAGCGATCGCACGTGAGAGCGACGAGAATCCTGAGAACCTGTGCACGCCTGAAAACCTTGCGTATGTGATGTACACGTCCGGTTCGACGGGCAACCCAAAGGGCGTATGCATTCAACACCGCGGTGTAGTACGGCTAGTTAAAAACACGAACTATGCAGAGTTTGGATCTCAGGAAGTGTTTCTTCAGTTTGCGCCGTTGTCGTTTGATGCATCGACCTTTGAGATCTGGGGCAGTTTGCTAAGCGGAGCAAGGCTGGTAGTGATGCCGCCGGGATTGGCATCGCTGTCTGATCTGGGCAAAGTGATAAAGCGCATGTGCGTAACGACGATCTGGTTGACTGCCGGGTTGTTTCATAAGATGGTGGAAACGCAGCTGGAGAGTCTGCGTGGGGTGCGCCAACTGCTAGCCGGCGGAGACGTGCTTTCAGTCTGGCACGTGGAAAAGGTAGCGCGCGAATTAACAGGGTGCCAGTTGATCAACGGCTACGGGCCGACAGAGAACACGACTTTTACAACCTGCTATCGCGTAAAGCCGGAAGAGCGCTTCGACGGTAGCGTGCCTATAGGCTTCCCAATCTCAAACTCTGAGGTGTACATCCTCGACCGGGAGATGAAGGCTGCGCCGGCTGGGTTATCAGGCGAGGTCTATATCGGCGGGGACGGCTTGGCGCGTGGCTATCTGAACGATGCTTCGCTGACTGCCGAAAAATTCGTGCCTAGCTCATTCGGTCCGCCTGGTTCGCGGCTGTACCGGACAGGAGACCGCGGACGTTATCTTGAGGATGGCCAGGTCGAGTATTTGGGACGGCTGGACCAGCAGGTGAAGATCCGAGGCTTCCGAATTGAGCCGGGTGAAATTGAGGCAGTGCTTAAGCGACACTCGGCAGTTAGAGACTGTGTAGTTATTGCCAGCGAAGACCAGACCGGTGACAAGCGACTCGTGGCCTACGTTGCCCGCAATCCCCGCGTTTCCGCGAAGCTCGACTCTGAGCATCTTGCCGGTTGGCAGGAACTTTACGACGAAGCCTATCATCAAGCCGACGCAACAACAGAGCCCACCTTCAACACCATCGGTTGGAACAGCAGCTATACCGGGCAGCCAATACCTGACAAAGAAATGCGCGAGTGGGTAGAGAGCACCACTGAAAGAATTTTTTCGCTACGCCCCAGCAGAGTTTTGGAAATTGGATGCGGCACCGGGCTGTTGTTGTTTCGGATTGCTCCCCATTGTGTGGCCTACTACGGCACCGATTTCTCGGCGACGGCCATCGAAATTGTTGAAGAACAGGTGCAGAGATTCCCGGAGAAGTTCGGCAACGTAACTCTCTCCCGTCGGGAGGCAGATGATTTTGACGAGTTGAAAGCAGAGTCTTTCGACGTGGTGGTAATAAACTCGGTGGTCCAGTACTTCCCCCGGATTGAGTATCTTGTGCGCGTTCTCAAGGGCGCCGTGCGGGTTACGCGCCCGGGGGGGTTCGTATTTATCGGAGACGTTAGAAGCCTTCCATTGCTAGACACTTTCCACGCCTCAGTGCAACTTCATCGAGCGTCGTCCTCGCTTTCGGTGGATGAGCTGAAAAGACGAATACACAAGGCGTTGGATGGAGAAGATGAACTGGTAATTGACCCGGGTTTCTTTACAGCGGTTAGTCAACGCTTGGGTTGTCAGGTCCGTGTGATGCCCAAGCGAGGTCGTTACCTGAATGAGCTGACAAGATTTCGCTATGACGTCGTGTTGCAGGTTGGGCCCCCAATCGCAAGCGACGCAGAAGTTGAATGGCGTGACTGGAGCGATAGCGGCCTGACTCTAGAACGTCTGCGTAATCTGCTTGAAGCAGGGAAGGATGAGGTTGTCGCCCTTTCGGGCGTGCCAAATCCACGGGTCCGGTCAGAGGCGCACATAGTTAATCTTCTTAAAGATCACGAGCGCTTTCGAACAGTTTCCGACTTGCGCGCAGCACTCGGAACACTGCCGGTGAAGGGTTTGGACCCGGAAGATCTCTGGTCGCTGGGGCAGTCGAACTCTTACTCCGTGGACCTTAGTTGGGCCGAGTCAACTGAGGACGGCAGCTTCGACGCCGTTTTCGCAAAACCTACCGGTTTGATTGGGGCACTCTCTGAGTTGCCAGTCTTGAAGCCGCGGAAAGCACTAGACGATCGGAAAGATTTAAACGAATATGCCAACCAACCTTCGTTGAGGTCTTCCACTCAGAATTTGGTTCCAGAACTCGTTAAGTTTCTTCAAGACAAGCTGCCGAAATACTCGGTGCCGTCGGCGTTCGTGTTGCTCGACGCGCTTCCGCTGACGCCTAACGGCAAGGTGGATCGGCGGGCGCTGCCACCGCCGAGGCAATCGCGCCCAAGTCTCGAACAAGAATTTGTCGCTCCTCGCAACAGAATGGAGGAGTCGTGGGCCCGAATCTGGGCTGAGGTGCTCGGCCTGGATCGAGTTGGTGTTTATGACAACTTCTTTGAGCTTGGCGGTCACTCGCTACTGGCTATGCAGATCGCTTCTCGTATTTGCGACGAGTTCCAAACCGAAATCTCGCTCCGGTCTTTCCTTGAAAAACCCACGATCTGCGATCTGGTTCTTCTTGTGCAGGCTGGTGTTCGTCGATCAAGCACAGAGGCAATTACGCGCCTGACCGCTGGTGCAATTGCTCCGGTTTCGTTCGGTCAGGAGAGGATCTGGTTTCTGAATCAGTTGGTTCCGGGAACGCCGGTACATAATATTCCCTTCGCTGTGCCCCTTGACTGCCTGCCGGACATAACCGTACTCGAGCAAACCCTGAATGAAATCGTCCGGCGTCACGATACGTTGCGGACCACGTTTGCTACAGCAAACGGAGAGCCCACGCAAGTGATTGCCAAGACCCTGAAGTTGTCACTGCCAGTTGTGGATCTCACACAACTGGCACGGCCCGACCGCGACGCCGAAGCCCAAAGGATCTTAAGTGAAGAGGCACATACGCCTTTTGATCTGATCAATGGTCCGCTCGTGCGAGCCAAGTTGGTGCGTCTGAGCGACAACGACCACATTCTGCTCTTGACGTTGCATCACATTGTCAGTGACGGCTGGTCCATTGCAGTGATGCTGCGTGAAATAGGCACGCTGTATGAAGCGTTTTCCACGGGCAAGCCATCGCCATTGCCGGAATTGCCCATCCAGTACTCAGACTATGCTGCCTGGCAAAGAGAGTATATGCAGGGTGCGGTGCGGCAGAAACAGCTCGACTACTGGAAACAGCAGCTTGCGGAAGCGCCTACAGTTCTCGACCTTCCGTCAGATCGGCCTCGTCCGCAAGTGCAAAGCTTCCGCGCCGCAAGCGAGTCGCTCTCGCTAGCGAAGAGCTTGTCTCGGAATCTCGGGGCCCTAACCAAGAGCATGGAGGTCACACCGTTCATGACTCTGCTAGGTGTCTTCAACGTTCTACTGCATCGCTACACTGGCCAGGGCGATATTCTCGTTGGTGCACCAATCGTGAATCGCCCGCGCACAGATGTTGAGGACTTAATTGGATTCTTTCTTAATAATGTGGTCCTGCGGACGAGAATTTTGCCTGACGTCAGCTTTCGAGAACTACTCGAACAAGTGCGTGACGTGGCCCTCGGGGCTTATGCTAATCAAGACCTGCCTTTTGAGATGCTGGTAGAGGAACTGAATCCACGGCGCGATCTCAATCGTACCCCGCTTTTTCAAGTGTTCTTCAATTATCTGAACTTTGCCGATCGCAAGATCAGCCTACCGGGTTTGACAAACGAGCCTATCTCGCCGGCCGGCGTTTGGTCCCAGTCCGTTGCCGCGTGGTCTCAGTTTGACTTGACTCTTTATGTGAGAGAACTCGATGAAGAACTGCATCTGATTATTGTTTACAACTCCGATATTTTTGATCGCCCGCTGATTGCCGCGATGCTGGAACAGCTTCGGTTCCTGCTTGAACAAATCGTAGCTCACCCAGACAAACAGATTTCTGAGTATTCCCTCGTAACCCCTACAGGGTTCGCCGTACTGCCGGATCCCACGGCCCTGCTGCCTGAGCCCGAACACGATCTCATCACAGATACGTTCTTCGCGAGAGCAAAGGAATTCCCAGATCAGCCCGCGATCTGCAAAGGAGAGACTTCATGGACCTACCGCGAGTTGGCCGAGGAAGCTCGATCGATAGCGGCCAGGCTCCTCGCTGAGGGCTTGAAAAGAGGCGATGTGGTAGCTGTCAGCGGGTCTCCGACGTTTGGACTGATTGCCAGCATACTGGGTGCACTCAGTAGCGGCGGTGTGCTTCTCACGCTCGATCAAAATCTGCCGAGCGAACGGCAGAAGTTGATGGCTAGTGAAGCTAGGGCCAGGCATCTGTTGTATATAGGGAAATGGAGAACCGAGGACTACTGGATCCGTGAGCTTCCCTCACTCTCCATCACGCTGGTGCGTGAAGACCCGCCTACATCATCTAAAGCCACACGGACTGCGGTCCCCCGAGCCCTTCGTCTACCCGAACTCAGTACTTCGGACGCGGCATATTTGTTTTTTACTTCCGGCACCAGTGGTGTTCCGAAAGGCGTGCTCGGATGTCACAAAGCACTGAGTCACTTTCTGAAATGGCAGCGGGAGCAGTTTGGAATCAATCCCGCAGATCGCGTCGCTCAACTGACAGGACTTTCCTTTGACGTCGTTTTGCGAGACATCCTGTTGCCGCTAACGAGTGGCGCCAGCCTCCATTTGCCTGACGACTCAGACAGTGCCGCATCAGCCAACATTATTGCGTGGCTTGAACGCGAGCAAATCTCGATTTTGCACACTGTGCCGACGCTAGCGCAGACCTGGCTAAACAACGTTCCGCAGGGAGTTTCGTTGCGCTCACTGCGTTGGGTTTTCTTTGCGGGCGAGCCGCTTACGGATTCACTTGTGCGCCAGTGGCGCGAGGCTTTTCCGGCCTCAGGAAAACTGGTGAATCTATATGGGCCAACTGAAACAACGCTGGCCAAATGCTTCTTTGTGTTGCCAGACGAGCCGGCGTTCGGTGTTCAGCCGGTGGGCCGGCCCTTGCCTGAAACGCAGGCGCTAGTGCTGGGCAGCGCCAACCGTCTCTGCGGTATTGGCGAGCCGGGTGAGATAGTGATTCGCACACCCTTCCGCTCGCTGGGCTACATCAACGCAGCAGAAGAACATCGGGCGCGCTTCATCCAGAATCCGTTCACTGATCAGGCGAATGATCTTCTCTACCGGACGGGCGACCGTGGCCGCTATCAGCCGGATGGCACACTCGAGATACTGGGACGCCTCGACGAACAGATCAAGATACGTGGCGTGCGCATCGAACCTGGGGAAGTCATGGCTGTACTCAATCGTCACGATTCGGTGAACGCCTGCGTGGTCGTTCCAGTCATCGTTCCAGTCAACGACGAGCAAGGTGAACCTGCGTTGACAGCTTACATTGTCGCAAAGGGTGGGGAAGACACTTCAACTTCAGAACTTCAGTTATACTTGAGCAAGCACCTCCCAGCAGTGATGGTGCCTTCATATTTTGTCTTCATCGACGAGCTGCCATTGACACCCAATGGCAAGGTGGATCGGCCCGCGCTGCCGCTGCCGGATTTTTCCCGCTCGGAAGAGTTGCGAGACTCTGTCGCGCCGCGCAATGAGACGGAAAGGCTATTAGCCGGCATTTGGCGCGAGGTGCTGGGAGTCAATCAAGTCAGTGTCTTTGACAACTTTTTCGCGTTAGGCGGACATTCGTTGAAAGCAACCCAGGTAATGTCCAGAGTCAGTTCGGTATTTCAAATCGACGCGCCGGTGAGAACACTATTTGAGGCGCCAACCGTTTCTGATCTGGCAAAGGCCGTCGAAGAGCATCTAATCGCTGAACTTGAGGAAATGTCGGAGCACGAAGCGCATCGCCTATCCCGATAAGTTCTGAAAAACACTTATGTCCACGGCCGATTTGAACGAGAAAAGGTCCAAACTTTCTGTGGCCAAGCAAGCGCTGCTGGAGAAGCGTCTGCGCGGATCGACTGACGACACGCTTTCGTCGCTCGCCATTCCGCGTCGCAGGCAACAGGATCTGGTTCCGCTATCGTTCGCGCAACAGCGGCTCTGGTTTCTGGACCAACTACAGCTCGGCAATCCGTTTTATAACGTCGCGCGAAATGTTCGCATCGACGGCACACTTGACTATGCATCACTCCAGCGAGCGCTGAGCGAACTAGTCGCGCGCCACGAATCGCTGCGAACGGTCTTTCGCGTGGTGGGCAATGAACCAGTACAGGTTATCAAGCCGGTTCAGGAGCTGGCGCTGCCGCTGCCGGTGATCGACTTAAGTGACTTGGCAGCCAGTGATCGCGAAAAAGAGACAGCGCGTCTTGGTGCTGAGCTTGCCGAAACGCCCTTCACACTTACTAAGGGGCCGTTGCTGGCGGCAAGACTGCTGCGCCTGGATTCCGAAAACCATATCTTGTTTCTGTCGTTGCATCACATCATCACTGATGCCTGGTCCACCGCTTTACTGTTGCGCGAATTGGTTACGCTCTATGAAGCGTTCGCGGCGGGTCGACCTTCGCCTCTGCCTGAATTGTCCATTCAATATGCCGACTTTACGCTCTGGCAACGCGAATTTCTCAAGGGCGAAACTCTCGATAGACAACTCTCCTTTTGGAGGCAACAACTCACGGATGCGCCCGCTATGCTTGAACTGCCGCTCGATCGGCCGCGACCGCCGGTGCAGACGTTTCGCGGCGCTTTTGAGTCGGTCAAACTGTCCGAGAATTTGAGTGCCGCGCTCAAGGACGTTTCGCGAAGCGAAGGCGCAACGCTCTTCATGACGTTGCTCGCTGCATTTCAAACACTGCTTTGGCGTCATACCTCGCAGGACGACATTGTGGTCGGAGCACCCATCGCCAATCGCACCAAAAGGGAAACTGAGTCGCTGATCGGCTTTTTCGTGAACACGCTCGTAATGCGTACGCAAATCACACCTGATCTGACTTTTCGCGAATTGCTTCGCAAGGTAAAGGAGACCACGCTTGCGGCTTACAGTCATCAGGATTTGCCCTTTGAAAAACTGGTTGAGGAACTGCAACCAGAACGGAGCTTGAGTCACAATCCATTGTTCCAGGTGACACTGGCGCTGCAAAATATTCCTCAGGCGCAGGCCCTGGGACAATTCGTTGTTGACCCAATGGGAGTTGACGGCCACACCGCGCGTCTGGACCTTGAGGCGTATTTTTGGGATTTGCCCGAAGGCCTGACGTGCGAGTTTGTTTACAGTACGGATCTCTTCGTTCGCCAGACGATTCAACGATTACTGCAGCGCTTTCATATTCTGCTAGAAGGCCTGACCAGCAATCCCGACTGCCGGATTTCTGACTTACCAATGTTGACCGCAACAGAACGCCAGCTCTTGCTGGTGGAGTGGAACGACCACCACCGTGAGTATCCGCAAGATGAATGTGTGCCCGCACTCTTCGAAGCGCAGGTCGAGCGTAGTCCTGATGCCGTGGCTATTGTGTTCGGACAAGAGCGATTGACGTATGCGGAATTGAACCGAAAATCCAATCAGGTAGCGCATTACCTGCGAGCGCGCGGCGTTGGCCCAGAGGCGCGCGTGGGCATTCTGATGGAACGTTCGCTGGAGATGGTCGTGGGGCTATTAGGGATTCTCAAAGCTGGCGGAGCATATGTGCCTTTAGATCCTGCATACCCTCGAGAGCGCCTTTCCTTTATGTTGGAAGATGCCGCTGCCCCAGTGTTGCTCACTCAGCAGCAGTTGGTAGAGCGTCTGCCCGCAGATGCCGCGGAAGTGATCTGTTTGGATCACGACTGGCCGCAGATCTCTAGTGAGAGTGCAGAGAATCCTGAGAACAACTGCACGCCTCAGAACCTGGTATACGTAATCTATACCTCAGGCTCGACGGGTAAACCAAAGGGGGTGAGCGTTACGCACCGGAGCGTAGTGCGACTGGTGAAAGAAACAGATTACGCGAAGCTTGGGCCGGATGAAGTTTTTCTACAGTTTGCGCCCCTGTCGTTTGACGCCTCGACGTTTGAAATTTGGGGCAGTCTGCTAAATGGCGCTCGGCTCGTGGTAATGCCGCCGGGATTGGCGGCGCTCGGAGAACTTGGCGAAGCAGTAAAGCGCAACGGAGTGACGACGCTGTGGCTGACGGCGGGTCTGTTTCATCAGATCGTGGAAACAGACCTGGAAAACCTGCGCGGCGTGCGACAACTTCTGGCCGGTGGCGATGTGCTCTCGGTGCCGCACCTGGAGAAGGCGGCGGACGAATTGCGCGGATGCCAGTTGATCAATGGGTATGGACCGACAGAAAACACGACGTTCACTTGCTGCTATCGAGTGAAGAGCGGAGAGCGATTTGAAAGCAGCGTGCCGATTGGTTTTCCGATATCAAACACGGAAGTCTACATCCTCGACCGGCAAACGGAGCTCGCGCCAATAGGTGTTTCCGGAGAGCTGTACATCGGCGGTGATGGACTAGCGCGGGGCTATTTGAACCGTCCTGATCTAACAGCCGAGCACTTCATTCCTAACCCGTTTAGCAGTCGAGCCGGTGAGCGCCTCTACAAGACAGGAGACCTTGCGCGTTATCAAGCGGATGGGTCGATACAATTTCTCGGCCGCCTGGACCATCAAGTAAAGCTGCGTGGTTACCGCATTGAGCTCGGGGAGATTGAGACGGCTCTGGGAGAACACTCGAGTGTGCAAGACGCAGTAGTGGTCTTGAGGGACTCCGAACGAGGTAACAAAGACCTCGTGGCATACGTCGTGGCCCATCCGGGAGAAGTCGCGGATTTGAGAGAACAGCTTCAAGGCTACTTGAAAAAGAAACTACCAGGCTATATGACGCCGGCCGACTTTGTATTTCTCGAGCGGCTGCCGCTGACGCCAAACGGCAAGATCGATCAACGTGCGTTGCCCTTGCCGGAAAAATCCCGATCAGATTTGGCTGATGCTTTTGTTGCTCCTCGTACCCAGATCGAAATCAAAATGGCGAGTCTTTGGCGCGATGTTCTCGGCCGGGAAGAGATTGGAGTCTACGACAACTTCTTCGATCTAGGCGGACACTCGCTGTTGGCAACCCAGGTAATGTCGCGGATTCGCGAAAATTTTGAAGTGAATCTGCCGCTGCGCTATTTTTTCGAACAGCCCACTGTCGCGGGCCTTGCAGAGTTTGTCCTCAATGGAAAGAAAGAGGACCGAGAATCCGTGCCGCCAATCAGGCGGCTTCCGCGCGGCACAGTGTTTCCGTTGCCCGACGCGACAAAGGATTTCCAGGTAGGCGCAAAAGAGGCCAGCTATCCGCTCTCGTCCATGCAGCAGGGCATGCTGCTGCATAGCATATACGACCGCAGTGGTGGCGCGTACATCCAGCAGATGCTATGCGAACTGCGCGAATCGATCAGTGTGACCCTGCTTACCAGGGCCTGGTTGGAGGCGGTCGAACGACATGCGGTGCTGCGGACGAGTTTTCGCTGGGAAGGATTGGCGGAGCCCGTCCAGGAAGTTCGGCGAGAGGTAGAGCTTCCTTTTGTCAGCGAAGACTGGAGTGACCTGACGTCTGAAATGCAGGAGCAGAAGATTGTTCTCTACAAGAACGCCGATCGCCGGCGCGGTTTTGAGCTCAGTGAAGCTCCGCTCATGCGCGTCGCGCTTTTCAAATTAGGCGAACGCGACTATCGAATGATCTGGACGTTTCATCATGCCTTGCTTGATGGCCGCTCGCATTTCCTTGTTTTGAAAGAGGTCTTCGAGGCGTATGATGCCTACAACTCGGGCAACGCAGCCACACCCAGGCACTCGGGACTCTACAGCGAATACATCGACTGGCTCACGAAACAAGATTTAGCAAAGGCAAAAACCTTTTGGCGTAGAGCGTTGCACGGCTTTAGATCTCCGACCGGTTTGCGATTGCCGGCTCCGCCTCAGGGAGCGCAGGGACACTCCACTCAACAGGTGCGCCTGTCGCCGGAAATCACCGGTCAACTGAGAAGTCTCGCCCAGCGAAACGAGTTCACGTTAAATAATCTAGTGCAGGCTGGTTGGGCTTTGCTACTCAGCCTCTACAGCGGCGAGGATGATGTTTTGTTCGGCGCTACCAGAGCCTGCCGCCATTGGACCAGCGATTGCCCGGAATCGATGGTCGGACTGTACATTAACACGTTGCCTTTTCGCGTTCAGCGGTCCGATCGGCTTTTGCTGGATTGGTTAAGGGAGCTGCGGGCCCAGCACGTCGCGTTGCGTGAATATGAGCACACACCCTTGATGAAGATTCAAGGGTGGAGCGAGGTGCCGCGCGGAACACCGCTATTCGATAGCGTTCTGGTCTTCGAGAACTATCAAATGAACATCAGGTTGCGCGCGCTCGGCGAACGGTGGGGTGCACGTAATTTCGTGCTGCTCGAACAGACCAATTATCCGCTCACGCTGGCCGCCTATGCTTCGTCCGATCTCTTGTTGAAGCTCGAGTATGACCAGCAGCGCTTCGATGCACAGTCAATCGAGCGGATGCTCAATCACTTGCAGACGGTGTTGGCGGGCATTGCCGCCAATCCCGATCGGCGTGTTCGCGACGTATCGCTGCTGACTGAAACGGGACGCTAAAGAGAAAGGCACGGCCGTCGACCGTTTGACGGGCTTTCGTTAGGCGTCTTGCTTCTCCCTTAGGGCTGATCCCCAAGCTCATGATACAAGCCGCTTTACACTGATAATGGAACCTTTTATTTTTCCAGCATCGTTTGCCCAGCAGAGGCTTTGGTTTCTGGAGCAATTGGATCCAGGCAAAAGCGTCTATCACTTGCTGTACGCGGTGCGGTTTGAAACTGCCCTTGATCTAAGCGCGCTGGAACAAGCCTTAGACGAAATTGTCAGGCGTCACGAATCGCTACGCACCTCGTTTATTACGGTCGACGGCCAACCGATGCAAGCGATTGCTAGACATCAGAGCGTTGCGCTGCCCTTGGTCGATTTAAGAGCGCTCGGCCGGCAGGAAGCGGAAGACGAAGTGAAGCGTTGGGCGGCGCAAGAGGGCGAACGGCCTTTTGATCTGGCGGCGGGTCCTCTGTTGCGAGCCCACCTTCTTCACCTGAGCGATCTAGAAAAAGTGCTCGTGATCGCCATGCATCATATCGTCAGTGATGGCTGGTCCATGGGCGTGTTTCTGCACGAGCTGGCGATACTGTACGAAGCATTTTCAGAAGATAAACCATCCCCCCTGCCCGAGCTTCCGGTTCAGTATGCAGACTACGCCGCCTGGCAACGCGAATGGATGCAAGGCGAGGTTCTGGAAGCGCAGCTTTCTTACTGGAGAAAACATCTCGCGGGCGCACCCACGGCCCTCGAGATAGCAACGGACAGGCCACGGCCCGCAATCCAGACTTTTGCCGGCGCCCGAAACTACCGCGTTTTATCGCCCAGTCTCGCTGACCGCTTGCGAGCTTTCAGCCGTCGCGAAGGAGTTACGCTTTTCATGACGTTGCTGGCTGCTTTTGAAGTGCTTTTGTGGCGCTATAGCGGACAGCAGGATGTAGTCGTTGGAACTCCGATCGCGGGCCGCAGCCGATCCGAGCTGGAAGGATTGATCGGTCTCTTTGCGAACACTTTGCCGCTGCGAGCGGATTGTTCGGGCAATCCGGCCTTCCGCGCGTTGCTGCGACGGGTTCGTGAGACAGCGCTTGAGGTCTACGCACATCAGGACATTCCGTTCGACAAACTCGTCGAGGCTGTGCAGCCAGAACGAAGCCTGAGCCGGGCGCCACTCTTTCAGGTGATATTCGCGCTCGAGAACACCCCGCAAGCGTTGCGGCACAAAGGACTCGAGATGGAATGGCTGGAGGTCGAGCGCGGAACGGCGCGATCAGATCTATCGCTGTTTCTGACAGATAAGGGCGAGGAGCTAAGTTGCATGTGGGAATACAGCACCGACCTTTTTGACGGTGAGACTGTTGAACGCATGATGGCGAGCTACCAGAGGATCCTGGAAGACATCCTGGAGAACCCGGAAAAGGAAATTGGTGATCTAGAGATTTGGCGCGAGGCTGACCGTCGTCAGTTACTAAATGAATGGAATTCGGAAAAGAGTGAGGCAATAACGGCTTCGTCCATGCAGCAGCAGTTTGAAGCTCAAGCCGGGGCTACTCCTGACGAGGTAGCAGTCGTCTTTGACGATCGCAGCCTGACCTATAGTGAGTTGAACGCGCGCGCCAATCAAGTTGCGTGCTATCTGCAACGGCGCGGGGTGAGACCAGAGACGCCGGTCGGCGTTTGTCTTGGGCGTTCGGCGGAAATGATCATTGCCCTATTGGGAGTGTTAAAGGCAGGCGGCGCTTATGTGCCCATCGATCCGGGCTATCCTGCCGAGCGTGTCGCTTTCATGCTCGAAGATTCCCGCGTTCGTGTGCTGCTGACTGAAACTCGATTACTTGGCACTCTTCCCGCGCTGCAAGTTGAGATGGTCTGCCTTGACGATTGGACCCAGTTTGCCGGCGAAAGCAGCAGCAATCCTGCGAGCGCCGTAACACCGGAAAATCTCGCCTACGTTATCTATACGTCGGGATCGACGGGCAGGCCAAAGGGAGTGGAGGTTTCACACCGGACTGTGGTCCATCTTTTTGCGGCAACCCGCGACAAGCTTGGCTTCCGCACAGGCGACATCTGGACGGTCGTCCACTCGAGCGCGTTTGACTTTTCCGTTTGGGAGATTTGGGGCTGTTTGTTGCAAGGAGGACGATTGGTGATTGTGCCACTCGAAGTAATGCAATCCCCTGCCGACCTCTTTGAGCTACTGTGCCGCGAAAGCGTCACCGTTTTGAATCAAACTCCGTCTGCATTGCGTCAGCTTCTGGAAGCACGACGGCAGAAGACAAGAGAACAGGATTGGAGTGTCCGTTTGATTGTCTGCGGCGGTGATGCGCTCGATCATGAACTTGCTGCCGAGTTGGTCCAATTAGACATTCCTGTTTGGAATTTTTATGGACCGACCGAAAACACGGTATGGACCACTTGCACGTTGCTTGAAGGAGCAGAACATACTGCGGCTGCTTCTTTGCAGTCAATTGGTCGACCCATCGCGGACATGCAGGTTTATCTTCTCAATGACTATTCACAGCCGGTTCCGATCGGCATCCCCGGCGAGTTGTTCATCGGCGGTAACGGTCTGGCGCGCGGTTATCTGAATCAACCTGAGTTGACGGCGGAGAAGTTCGTTCCTGATTCGTTTAGCTTGGAGCCGGGT
>Ga0070699_100001725_pt1 | contig 19935 bp, 23 predicted proteins | sample KBSK1503metaG_FD_65473 | JGI IMG/M metagenome (GOLD analysis project Ga0070699, IMG submission 65473) | Corn, switchgrass and miscanthus rhizosphere microbial communities from Kellogg Biological Station, Michigan, USA - KBS K1-50-3 metaG | ecosystem: Host-associated > Plants > Roots >... | reverse complement strand
GGAACCAGCGTGACGAAGCGCAGCACACGCAGGCCGAGCTGGCCGCGCAGCGTTATCGCGATCCCCATTGCCAATATAACGGCAAACCCACAGGAAATCACCGTCGCCTTGTTCCACGGCAGCCTGTGTTGCAGCACGATGTACTGCAGCATCATCGCAGGAACAACCGGTAGCGCCGCCGCAACCGAATGCAGAACAATCACCAGAGTGGGCAAAGGCTCGTCATCCCTGACATGCCGTCGTACGTATTCCGCCAGAAGCAGCGTGCCTGCCGGGAGTGACGGGATGATATAGCCCGGCAGCTTCGAAGCAGAGATGGAAAAGAAGATGACTGGCACGATCAGCCAGATCACCAGAAACGCATTGAGCGCATCTTCGGATTGAAACAGCTCCCGTCTTTCTGTCCACCAGGCACGAATAGTCTCGGTCAGCGTCGCGACTACAAACATAGTCCACGGGATCAACCCCAGTAATGCGACCGGCAGGTAATACCAAAACGGCTCTTTGTGGTGATAGAGATCGGTGCCAAAGCGCGCTAAGTTGTGTTCAAGGATAAAGACTCGGAAGAATTCAGGGTTCCTCATCTGAACCGCGACGTACCAGGGTAGGGTGACTGCGCAAAAAAGTAAGATCCCGGGAATCCAAAGCGTTCGCCCGACGAGCCGGTAGTCACCTTTCGCTGCGACGAAGACCACGATGATCACGGCCGCGAGAAAAAGTGCTACTGGACCCTTGGCCAGCGTGGCCAAGCCTAGAAAGATATTGAACAACGCCAGGTAGCGGTTGCTCCCGCTCTCATACCACGCAAACCATGCGAGCAGCCCGAGCGTGAACATAGCAGCAAGCGGCATGTCGGTGGAAGCCGCGCGGGCAAACCCGATCACTCCCGCCGCCGAGGCCGTCATCAGGGCGCCATCCAGCTGAAATCCGGGACGGAAGCGCCACAGAAAAAGATAGACTGCAACCACCATGAGAGTGGCGTCCACGGCTGCGGGCAGGCGCGCCGCCCAGTCGCTTACGCCGAAGATGCGGTAGGCCATCATCGTTTGCCAGTAGTAGAGAGCGGGTTTCTCCAGCCAGGACTTTCCGCCCAGTGTGGGGGTGATCCAGTCATGCCGGACGAACATTTCCCGCGCCACCTGCGCATAGCGCGGCTCGTCGGCTCCCAGCAGACCAAAGTATGCAAGCCCAAAGAAAAACAGGAACCCGCAGAAGCCGGCAAGCAGCAGCCAGTCGGTGAGGGGCCGCAGACGCTGGTTCAAGCTAATATCCCCGAGGGTGGAGTTGCACGAGTGAGCATTCTTGATTGTTGATTCTTGATTGTTGATTTCAAAACCTTCGAATCCCCGGGTTCAGTCAACAATAGAAATTTAACAATCAAAGATTGTCAATCGGCCTCACCCGCACCAGTGCGTAACTACTGTGATGACTGTCCAGGTACTTCCAGCACAATAAAGCCGATCTGGAAAGCAAGGCTGAGCCGGCCGCATTCAGGCTGGTGTACTCCGCTGTGTGTGCGTCCATCCATTTCAACTGGTGGCCGAAGTAAGCGACCGGAATCAAGAGCGCGCCGACGAACGAGGCGGCCTGCCGTGTCAGCATGGTATCCATAACGGATTATTGTACGGAGGGACCGAGCCGCAATTGCGCCAGAATTCGCGCCGTGGCGACCGACAGCGGGCCATCGAGCGAGCAACCGCTGGCGCATTGGTGACCGCCGCCGCCAAAGCGCTCCGCGACCGCAGCCACGTTCAGGCCGCCCTTGCTGCGCAGGCTCACACGATATCGGCCGTCGGGAAGTTGGCGGAAGAAGGCGGCCACCTCCACATCGCGGATGGAGAGCACGTAGTTCACCAGCCCTTCGCAGTCTTCCTCCTTGGCACGGCAGCTCTCCATCTGCTCCTGGCTGACCGAAGTCCAGGCCAGCGGCCCTGCGCGATGCAGGGTGGAAAGCGCCGCACCCAACAGACGCATCTTGGCCGTGGAGTGTCCGAAGTACACATTGCGCGCGCAATGGGCCGGGTTTGCACCAGCCAGCACCAATTCCCTCGCCAGCGTGAACGTGCGTTCGTTCGTGCCTTCGAACATGAATGATCCTGTATCCGTGAGCACGGCGGTGTATAGGCAGGTTGCAATTTCGGGGGAGATCTTCACTCCGGCTTCGCGCGCCAGGCCGTAGACCATTTCCGCGGTCGCAACCGCAGTGGGATCGATCCAGTTCACATTCGCGAAAGGCCGGCCGCTCAGGTGATGATCAATGCTGATCAGAAAGCGCTCTTCCAGACCCTCCAGTCGCGTGCGCTGTATGCTGTCACACTCCAGGATAATCGCAGCTTCGTAGGCTCCGTTGACGCGATCCGCCTGCACAACCTTATCGGCGAATGGCAACGGCCGGTAGACGCGCGGAACGCCATCGCGCAGAACAACCTCGGCCTCTTTACCCATCGCGCGCAAAATCTGGCGGCAGGCCAGCGCAGAACCGATCGCATCCCCGTCAGGCCGCGCGTGCGAGGTAAGCAAGAACTGGTTGCGCTGCTCGATGTGCTTCAGAACTTCTTTCAACATATCTGTCCGAATCCCGTGGCTGGCTACCCGCCCCTCTTTGTGCGACTCAAAAGCTCATCGATCCTAGCCTCGTACTGCTGTGAACGGTCCAGTTGGAAGAACAGTTCCGGAGCGCGGCGCAGGTGAAGCCGCTCGGCCGCCTCGCGACGGATGAATCCAACCGCGGCCCTAAGACCTTCCAGTGATCGATCGGCTTCCTCTTCGTCTCCCTCGACCGTCACCAGAACCCGCGCTGAGCGGGAATCTTCGGCCAGCGTTACGCTGCTCACGCTGACCAAGCCGATGCGCGGGTCACCAAGTTCGCCCTCCACGATGGTCTCGATTTCCTCCCGCAGAGCCTCTCCCAGGCGCTCCCGATGATATTTCTGCCCGCGCCGCTCCACCGCCGCACCCCTATTTAAAACGGATGAGAATATCAGAAAATCGAGCCTCCGGTCTTGTTGCGACGGGCCGACCCAGGTACTTTCGTTTCATTCTCAGGAAGTGCCGGAGATGGAACAGATTATGGGCTGGCGATTCTCAGAGGTATTCCACAAACGAGTCCGCGATCTCGGCGCCCCCGTTGTTCGCAATGCGTGTCGCCTGGCGTTCCACGTTTTTCATTAACCCGTCGAGATAATCACGGGAATCGGAAACGCTGACCACGCCGAGCGTGGCCCGGTTCCACAACCCGTTCGGGTCAAGCTCGGCTACTGCCACGTTGAAATGTGATCGCAGCCGGTCTTTCAGGCTGCGTACGACTTGCCGTTTGTCTTTGAGAGACTGCGCCGCTTCGATGCGCAGTTCGAGGGTGAGAAAGGCAATCAAGGCAGTCGTTGGTCGTTCGTCATTAGTCGTTAGTCACAGCAAATCCACCCAGACTAACCACTAATGACGAACGACCGTCTTAAGCAATTACTTCCGCTGCAATCCGCTCCGTCGCGAAGGCTTCAATCACGTCGCCAACCTTGATGTCGCTGTAGTTGGTGATCGTGATCCCGCACTCCATGCCGTTGCGCACTTCGCTGGCATCGTCCTTGAAGCGGCGCAGCGATCCGACCTTACCCTTAAACACGACCACGTTATCGCGCAGCAATCGCACTTCGGAGTCGCGCTTGATGAGGCCATCCACGACTCTGCAGCCGGCAACCGTGCCCACCTTTGGAATCCGGAAGGTCTCAAGCACCTCGGCACGGCCCTGGTAAATTTCCTTGATGGTGGGTTCGAGCAGGCCGCTCATAGCGCGCTTGATCTCATCCTGCAGCTCGTAAATGATCGAGTGCAGGCGGATGTCCACTTTCTCCTGCTCCGCCAACTCCTGCGCCTTGCGTTCCGGCCGCACGTTGAATCCGATGATGATCGCATTGGAGGCCGAGGCTAACAACACGTCGGTCTCGGTGATGGCGCCCACACCCGAGTGCAGCAGTTTCAACCGGACCTTGTCGTTCGAGAGCTTGGCGAGCAGGTCGGTCAGTACTTCCACCGAGCCGCCCACGTCAGCCTTCAAGATGATGTTCAGTTCCTTTGTTCCGGCCGTCTTCAACTGCTCGGCCAGACCTTCCAGTGACACGCGGGAGCTCTTGGCCAAAGCCGCCTCACGCGCCTTCTGTTCGCGGTATTCGGAGATGCCGCGCGCCTTGTCGCGATCGGCGACCACCACAAACTGGTCACCCGCCTGCGGCAATCCTTCCATGCCGAGGATTTCGACCGGCGTCGAGGGAGGCGCTTCCTCGAGTTGCGCGCCGCGGTCGTCGAACATGGCACGCACTTTTCCGTAGACATTGCCGACCACAAAGTTGTCGCCCGTGTGCAGTGTTCCGTTCTGCACCAGAACCGTGGCCACCGGTCCACGACCGCGGTCCAGCTTAGCTTCCAGCACCACGCCAGTGGCCGGACGATCCGGTGTGGCCTTGAGTTCCTGCAGGTCTGCTACCAGGCAGATCATCTCCATCAGCAGATTTAAGTTTGTTTTCTTCTTCGCCGAAACGTCCACGAACACGATCTTGCCGCCCCAGTCTTCCGGCACCAGCCCGCGGTCGGCGAGCTGCTTCTTTACCCGGTCCGGCATCGCGTCCGGCTTGTCGATCTTATTCACCGCTACGATGATGGGCACTTCGGCGGCGTGGGCGTGGTCGATGGCTTCGAGCGTCTGCGGCATGACACCGTCGTCGGCGGCCACAACCAGGACAACAATGTCAGTGGCCTTGGCGCCCCGGGCCCGCATGCGGGTGAATGCCTCGTGACCCGGAGTGTCGAGAAAGACGATTTGCCGGCCGTATGCCGGCGAGTCCGTGTCCTGGATCGTCACCTTGTAAGCCCCAATGTGCTGCGTGATGCCACCGGCTTCGCCTTCGGCCACACTTGTCGAGCGGATGGAATCCAGCAGTGTGGTCTTGCCGTGATCAACGTGGCCCATGATCGTGACCACTGGCGGGCGGGGCACGCCTTCGCTGGCAGGACCTTCTTCGCCTGCTCCAGCTTCAGTAATCTCCTTGGCGGCCTGCTCTTCGAAGGTGATGACGTTGGTGTCCGCTCCGAAGAAGCGCGCCATTTCGCTGGCGAGTTCCGCGTCGAGTGTCTGATTGATGGTGGCGAACACCCCGCGGGCCAGCAGGCGCGCGATCAGATCCTTGGCGCGAACACCCAGCTTCTCAGCCAGGTCTTTGACACTGATCCCTTCCGTGATCGTGATGCTGCGCGTGATCGGCTGCGGTTCATTCGACAGCGACAACCGCGGCGGCGGCACATAGCCCTTCATCGGGCCTTCCTTCACGCCGCGCGGAACATAGCGCTGGCCGGGCCTGCGTGAGGGAGCGCCGGGACGGCTGCCCGGGCGCATTGGTCCCGGTGGAGGGAGTCCGGGGCCAACTCCGAGCGGGCGCGTGCCCGTCGGCGACTGGCGAGTGGGATGCATCGGCCTGCGCTCTCCCGGACGCAGCGCCGGGCGCGCAGCCGGAGGGCCCGGCCGCGCACGCTGGAAGATAGGCTGCCCTGGAACCGGACGTCCTGGAGCCGGACGCGCAGACGCTCCGGATTCAGCCGCGGGTTGCGCCGATCTCAAAGGCGCCTTGTACACGGGACGTGGTCCTGTCTGAGGCACGATCATTCGTGGCGGAGGCGCTTGCGCCGGGGTACTCGGCGCCGTCGACCGCGCCACCGGAGGTTGAGAAGTGGAAGCGGAAGCTGCAGACGGCGCTGTCGATGCTGCCATGTGAGCTGAAGCCGCGGCTTGCGCAGGTGGTGCTGCTGGCGGCGAAACTGCCGCTCGTGGCGGCGCTGAAGTCAACCCAAGGGCCGATGCAGCTCCTGCCAGCTGCGCAACTTGGGGCGGGGGAGCAACCTCCGGTCTCACAGGTGGAGTGGGGACCACAATCCTGGGCGGAGCTGCTGCTGGAGGACCGGGCGGTGTCGCGATTGGAGCCTTTGTAGCAGGCGGAGCCGGTGCTGCGGTAACCGCCTTCGCTTCCACCTGCGAAGGCACCGTTGCCGGACGCGCGGGGGCGGCCGCTGGAGCCGTTTGCTTGCTGATGATCGCCTTCAGGACATCGCCCGGCTTGGAAATATGAGAAAGATCGATCTTGGTCTTGATTTCGTCAGTATCAGCCCGGCTGGACCGCGAGGATCTGCTCGAGGTCTGGGCTTCGCTGGCGGCGCGGAAGTGTGCGCGCACCTTCACCGCCTCGTGCTCTTCAAGGGAACTGGAATGAGTCTTCTTCTCCGTGACCCCAATCTCTGGAAGTACGTCGAGAATCGCTTTGCTTTTGACTTCCAGCTCCCTTGCCAGATCGTTGATTCGAATCTTGCTCATCCGCCCTTTCTTTCCTCCAGACTGTCCGCTTAAGTCTTCATGTCAACCTCACGGCGTCAGTTTTCAATTCCGTGCTGCCAGTTTTTTCTGGAGCACCTAAGGATTGCACTTATTGCTTGTCCTTGGAGGGAGCATGCTCCTCCCCAGGTTCTTCGGTCTGCACAGTGGTCTCATCCACGGGACCGACTTCTGCAGGCACGGCTTCGGCTGCAGCTTCCAAGCCCCCGGCCGATGCTTCTGCCCCCGATTCCGTGGTCTGAGCGCCCGCTGAATCCGGGGCTTCCTGGCCTTCCGCGAGCGTTTCCTGAGGCGTCTCTGCTTCAGGGGTGGTCGCAGCCGTTTCCTCGGCCTCCAGACTGGAAAAATAATTATTGACCGCTAAACTGATCTTTTCCACTGTCTTCGGGCCAATCCCCTCGATGGCCTCCAGTTGCTCCGGGGTCATGTCCGCCAGGGCTTCGACCGTAGTCACACCGGCGGTATTCAGTTTTTCGATCAACCCTTCACCCAGTCCGGGCACGCCATCCAACGGAGTAGAAGTCGAGCCCACCAGCGCCGACATCTGTTGCTCTACTTCCTGCCGCTTCTCTTCCTCGCTCTTGATGTCGATTTTCCAGCCGAGCAGTTTCGCCGCCAGGCGGACGTTCTGTCCCTTCTTGCCAATTGCCAGTGAGAGCTGGCTGTCGTCCACCACAACTTCGAGCTGTTTATCCGTAGTGTCGAGCACCGTGACCCGGCTGACCTTCGCCGGCTGTAAAGCTTTTTCCGCGAACGTCACTGGATCCTCGTGGTACTCGATGATGTCGATCTTCTCGCCCCGCAGCTCACGAATGATGGACTGCACGCGCATGCCCTTCATGCCCACACAGGCGCCAACTGCGTCCACGTCCTTGTCCTTGGACATGACCGCAATCTTGGTTCGCTCGCCAGCTTCGCGCGCGATGGCCCGGATCACGACTGTTCCGTCGTAGATCTCCGGCACTTCAGTCTGGAACAGGTGCTGTACCAGCTCTGGGGCGGCGCGTGATACCACGACCGCCGGCCCCTTCGAAGCCTTCTCCACCCGGGCGATCACGACACGAATGCGCTCGCCGATGGCAAACGACTCCAGGCGCGATTGTTCCTTGCGAGGCATGCGAGCTTCCGCCTTGCCCAACTCGAAGATCACGTCCGGGCCTTCGATGCGCTTCACCGTGGCGTTGACGATTTCGCCCACGCGCCCGATGTACTCGTTGTAAACCGTGTCACGCTCGGCCTCGCGCACCTTTTGGAAGATCACCTGCTTCGCCAGTTGCGCCGCGATTCGTCCCAGAATTCCTTCCGTCACCTTGGTGATCTGCAATTCACCGCCCACCTCGATCTTGGGATCGATCTTGCGGGCATCATCGAGCGTCACCTGCAGCACCGGATCTTCCACCTGCTCCGGGCTCTCTACTACTGTCTTCACTGCAAAGGCGCGGATCTTGCCGGTTTCCTTGTCTAGTTCTGCGCGCAGGTTTTCCTGGGTCTTGTAGTACTTGCGAGTGGCGACTACGATGGCGTCTTCCACCGCGCTGACCACAATCTGCGGATCAATGCCCTTCTCCCTGCTCAGAGCGTCGATGGTGTTGTAAAGCTCGCTTGCCATAGATTATCCCGACCTCGGCCTTCGGACCTCAGCCCTCGGCTCTGACATCTTGAAGTCCGAGGTCTGCGGACCGAGTTCCACCTTTAGATTTCCGGCTCCAAATTCGCCTTCTCCACATTGGCCAGTTCGATTTCCAGTTTCTGCGGCGCACCATCCCCCGGGCGGAATTTCTTCCGCGCCGCGCTCAGGTCCAGCGTCAGCCACCCTGCCTGAAAATTCTCCAGCCGCCCCTCGAAGTACCGATTCCCGTTTACCGGCTGCCGCGTGGTCAGTTTGACCCGGCTCCCGGCAAAGCGTTCGTAATCAGCCGGACGAACCAGCTTGCGATCCAGCCCCGGAGACGAAACTTCCAAAACATAGGAGCCTCCCGGAACCGCATCCTCCACATCGAGGATTGTGCCCACCTCCCGGCTCAGGTTCGCGCAATCCTCGTGGGTCACGCCCGAGAGTTTGTCGATAGCGCCTGCAGCGGGTTTATCAATAACAATGCGCAGCATGCGGGCTTTGCCACCGCCGCGCAGCTCGACTTCCACCACCTCCAGCCCGCTGGAGGCGGCTACCCGCTCCGCGATCGCGCGCACCCGTTCGACGTCAAATGCCATGAAACCCGTAACTTACTGGTCTGCCGCGCACCCCAAAACATGCCGAAACTAAAAAGTGGGCTTGCGCCCACTGGTGTGTCTCGCCACGTGCTGGTAACTACACAACAGTTTCCAAACACCAATATACGCCGCCTGAAGGCAAAAGACAAACGCCTCGAGCCAGCAGAGTTGTGAGGATTTCCATCCGCACATCCCCATTTGCCTCAACCGCCAACCGTCTCTAGAATAGGGATTTATATTTGCCCCTGAGAAAACTTATGATTCATTTCCCCGTCCCTGAGGCCCTCACCTTCGACGACGTGTTGCTGCTACCCGCCCACTCCGACGTGATCCCGGCGCTGGCGAGCACGCAGACGCAGCTCACACGAAACATCCGCTTGAACATCCCTATCATCAGCGCCGCCATGGACACGGTCACGGAATCGCATATGGCGATTGGGCTGGCGCAGCAGGGCGGGATGGGGATCATCCACCGCAACTTGTCGATCGAGCAGCAGGCCAACGAAGTGGACAAGGTGAAACGGTCGGAGAGCGGCATGATCGTCGATCCGGTAACCATGTCACCCGAAGCCAAGGTTTCCGACGCGCTCGAGGTCATGCGCAAGTACAAGATTTCGGGCGTGCCGATCACCAAGAACGGAAAGTTAGTGGGCATACTCACCAACCGCGACCTGCGCTTCGAGACTCGCTTCGATATTCCCATCAGCAAAGTAATGACGAAAGAAAACCTGATCACCGTGCCGGTCGGAACCACCCTGGAGGACGCAGAAAACATCTTGCACGAGCACCGCGTCGAGAAGCTGCTGGTGGTGGACGACAAGTACAACCTCAAGGGACTGATCACGGTAAAAGATATTCAGAAGAAACTGAAGTATCCCAGTGCGGCCAAGGACTCCCACGGACGCCTGCGCGTGGGCGCGGCCATCGGGGCCACCGGCGACTTCCTGGAGCGCGCGCAGGAATTGGTGAAGTGCAAAGTCGACCTACTGGCGATTGACAGCGCGCACGGCCACTCCAGCCGCGTGCTGGAAGCGATAAAGACGGTGAAGTCCAAACTTCCGGGAATAGAGCTGATCGCTGGCAACGTCGGCACCTTCGACGGCGCCTGCGAACTGGCCCGGGCGGGGGCGGATGCGATCAAAGTCGGCATCGGGCCCGGCTCCATCTGCACCACACGCGTTGTGACCGGCGCAGGCGTGCCGCAGATCACGGCCATCGCGGAAGCCTACCGCGCCACCAAAGACGCCAGCGTTCCAGTGATTGCCGATGGCGGCATCAAATACTCGGGCGACATCACGAAAGCTCTGGCGGCAGGCGCAGGCGCGGTGATGATCGGATCTCTGTTCGCCGGAACCGACGAGAGCCCGGGCGAGCTGATCCTGTATCAAGGACGGACCTTCAAGTCCTATCGCGGCATGGGCTCACTCGGCGCGATGGCGGCAGGTTCGAGCGAACGCTATTTCCAGAACAACGATGGCGATGCCTCAACCGCAATGCCGGTTCTGGGAGAGGAATCGAACCGTCTGGCCAAGCTGGTGCCCGAAGGCATTGAGGGACGCGTTCCCTATCGCGGCTCGGTCGCCATGATCGTGCAGCAGATGGTGGGCGGGTTGAAATCGGGCATGGGCTACTGCGGTTGCGCCAGCATTTCCGAGTTACTGCAGAAGACGCGCTTCGTCCGCATCAGCGGGGCCGGCCTGCGCGAAAGTCATGTGCACGATGTGATGATCACGCGCGAGGCGCCCAACTATGCGCTGGAGTAACGAGCTGAGGAAGCCTGATCTGCCGAAGAGTCGCAAAGCACAAGAGTACTTGAGCGCGCCGCTCTCCTTCGTGTGCCGGAGTCTGCCCCGAGCGAAGTCGAGGGGTGTCCTTCTTGGTTTCCGCCTTTCAAAACTCTTATTTTCTGGCAATCTCGCTTGACTTCCACCCAAAAACAGAGATTGAAGGCATGGATTGCGGCCCTCCTGTGGCTCGGGCTCATCGCCGCGGAATCGACCAACCTTGGCTCGGCCGACAACACCAGCCGCATTCTCTACCCGATTCTGCACTTCTTGGCGGGCGTGAGTCCAACCCGCTTCCTGGTGTGGCACTTCTACATCAGAAAAGGCGGGCACTTTTTCGGATATTCCGCTCTGAGTTTTCTTTTGTTCCGCGCCTGGCGGGCCACACTTCCATGTGCCAGCCCATCCCGCTGGTCCATGCAGTGGGCGAGAATTTCCTTCTTCATGACTGCCCTTGTGGCTTGCCTGGATGAGTGGCACCAAACCTATCTCCCCTCGCGCACCGGCAACCTGCACGACGTGCTGCTGGACGGCTCAGGGGCGCTGGTCGCGCAGATTGTGATCTTTCTGCTTCTGTATCCGTGGGGTTCGGCTACGCGGCAGAAGATCCCTGTCTAATTTGCGGCGACGTTCTCTGAGGGACGTGAGACCAGCAACAAGCCTGCGCACACGACAGCGATTGCAGCGGAGAAATAAAACGGAACTCGCGGGCCATATTGTTTCCAGAGTTCGCCGGTGATCACGCTGGCAAGCAGCGCTGCCACACTGGTCAGGAAAAAGTACACGCCCAGCGCGCGGCCGCGCACTTCGGGTGCGACCGTCTCCACTACCAGCGCCTTTAACACCGGGTTGGTCAGGGCGTAGAACAAACCGTAAGAGGCCATCGTGAGCCAAATGGCCAGGGTGGAGGGCGCGATCGCGAACACAAGGTAAACGGCAGCGAAAACCAGGTATCCCGCGGCCGCCATCGCGCGCCGGGAGAGCCGGTCGCTTAGGTGACCAGCAGGCCAGGAGAACAGAGTGTAAGTGACATTGAAGACGAGTCCTAGCAGCGGCGCGTGGACGGCGCGAATGCCAACGCTCTGCGCACGCAACACCAGAAACATGTCGCTGGAATTCCCCAACGAGAACAGCGTTACAGCTACGAGCACAAAATAGAAGCTCCCGGGCAGGTGTGGGTGCCAGCTCGTACCGCCTGCTCGCCAGTCGTCGCCGCGTGGAGCTTTCAAGTCGCGATTGGCGTCAGGACTACCTCTTGCCCCATCGTCCACCGGAGGTCTTTTCGTTTCTCGAATCCCCAGAGAAGCTACCGCAATGCAAAAAAATCCAGGAATCGCAGCGGCCCAAAAGATGCCGCGCAGGCCGTAGTAAGGTAGCAGCAGAAGCGCGATGAGCGGCCCACAGATGGCGCCTGCAGAGTCCATCGCCTGGATCAATCCGTAGGCGGAGCCAATGCGGGATTTGTGTTCCGACTCGGCAACCATGACGTCGCGGGCAGTGCCGCGGACTCCTTTAGAGAAACGATCCGCAAAACGAATGGCGAGGATCTGCCACCAGGACGTCACTAGAGCAAGGAGCGGCTTGACCGCATTGGCCACCAGATAGCCGGCAACGACAATCGGCTTGCGGCGCGCTACCCGGTCGGTGAGATATCCGGAGAAAAGCTTGGCGAAAGACGCGACACTCTCCGCGACGCCTTCAATGATGCCCAGCTGCGCGGGTCCAGCACCGAGGGAGGCAAGGAAGGCAGGCAGCACCCAGTAGGCCATTTCGCTGGCAGTATCGTTTAGGAAGGATGTGGCTCCGAAGACGTAGAGGTTGCGAGAAGTTCTCTGGGCAGCCGGGGCACGGCCTTCAGGCATGAAGAATGTTGTACCACGGAGGCGCGCAAGCTGCTGGTAAGATCACCCCCCTCGCGGCGCAAGTGGCGGCTGGCACGGGACTTCTCAAATCACGGGTTGACAAATTGACCTGATGACTGACGACTGGCGACTTTCTCAATACATGGCGTCGTACTTAGTGACCACCCACTCGCCCTCTTTACCCTCCAGCGTCACGGAGAAGAGTTCCTTGTACGTGCCCTTTTGGCCGGGCGTTGTGAGGCGTTTGCCACGGTAGTGCAGGATGCGAAGTGGCGGCGCATCTTCCCATTCCACCAATTCCCAGGAGAGGAGTGGATGTTGTGCCTCGGAGTCACAGATGAACGCTGCATACTTCTTGCGGTAGTCCTTGGCCCAGCCGGCGAGTTGCTCTTGGCAGCGCCCTTCGTGCATGGCGCGAATGAACTTTTCCGCCTCGCGCTCCGAGGAACGGTCACGCAGCGGATTGAGCGAAATGGAGTTCGGGATCCCGGAAAGCGGGTCGTGCTCTTCCGAGCGGGCCAGCACTGGCCCTTGATTGTTCAGCCATAGCAGATAGCCGAAAAAGATCAGGACGAGTAAAACGCCGGCAGCAATGGCGATAGCGACTTGTGTGCGGGAGAACCCCATGGCCCTTGCGCTAGTGTAGCGTGAGGACGGAGGGCGAGAGCAAGATTACGGCAGATAGACGCAGACGGACATGTACGGATGAGGAAAACGGAAAATCTGGGCTTGTGGAGCGCCGTCCCCAGACTATTCTTTCTTGTCTTTGTCCTCGCCAGCGGCGGGTTCGGCGCCCGCGGCTTGCTGGGCCTCGGCTTCTTCCATGGCCTTCTTGGCTTCAGCGGCACGCTTGGCGCGAGTTTCAGCGCGTTTCTGGCGCTTTTCTTCCTGCAGCTTTTCGCTACCCAGTAGTTCGACGAACGCCTTCTCGGCGCCATCGCCCTTCTGCCATCCGGCGCGAACAATACGCAGATAGCCACCCTCGCGGTCGCCGAAGCGCGGACCGATACTGTCGAACAGCTTATCCACCGCGTCACGGGTCATGAGGTAGGCTGCGGCCTGACGGCGCGCGGAAAGATCTCCTCGTTTACCGAGCGTGATCATCTTCTCCACCTGTGGGCGCAACGCCTTGGCCTTTGGCACAGTGGTCTCGATGCGCTCTTCGAGAATGAGCGAAGTCGCCAGATTCCGCAGCAAGGAGCGGCGGTGGCTGGTGTTACGTCCCAGTTTCCATCCTGCTACTTTGTGACGCATGGGAACCTCAGTCGCCAGTGGTCAGTAACTAGTTGGCAAAAGGTCTTTCTGGCCACTGACCACTAGCCACTTCTTCTCTACAGTTCGTTGTCGGGCCCGTAAGCCGAAGCCGGCAGAACCTGGTTGGAAGTTGGGCCGGGCACGGCGTTGCCGTGCTCGTCGATCTTCATGCCCAGGCTCAGTCCCATCGACGACAAGATTTCCTTAATCTCGTTGAGCGACTTGCGGCCGAAATTCTTGGTCTTGAGCATTTCGGCTTCGGTCTTCTGTACCAGCTCGCCGATGGTCTGGATATTCGCGTTCTTCAGGCAGTTGTAACTGCGCACGGAAAGTTCAAGCTCCTCAACGGAACGGTTGAGGTTCTCGTTCTTTATCTCCGGCTTGCGTTCCTCGGCGGAAGTCGCGGTCTCAATGTCCTCCTCGAAGTTGATGAAGATATTCATGTGGTCTTTGAGCAGCTTGGCTGCCAGGCCGATGGAATCGGCCGGGGTGATGGAGCCGTTGGTCCACACTTCGAGGGTGAGCTTGTCGTAGTCCGTGATTTGCCCGAGACGCGCCGCTTCCACGGTGTAGTTGCACTTGCGCACCGGGGAGTGCACCGAGTCGATAGGGATAAACCCGATACCCAGGTCTTCGTCGAAATTCTTGTCGGCAGAGACGTAGCCGCGGCCACGCTTAAGGCGCATTTCCATGTCGAGCTTGCCGCCTTCGCTGACGGTAGCGATGTAGACTTCTTTGTCTAGCACTTCGACGTCGGCATCAGCCTCAATCATGCCGGAGGTGACCACGCCCGGCTGTTCGGCGCGCAGATAGATGGCCTTGGGCGCATCACCGCTCAGCTTGAACGGAATCTGCTTCAGGTTGAGGATGATGTCGGTGGCATCTTCGACCACGCCGGGAATCGACTGGAATTCGTGCAGCACGCCTTCGATTTTCACCGCTGTAATCGCAGCTCCCTCGATGGAGGACAGCAGCACGCGTCGCAGCGCGTTGCCGATGGTGGTGCCGAAGCCGCGTTCAAACGGCTGCGCCCAGAAGATGCCATATTTGTCGGTGAGTGTTGAAGTATCAACTGCGAGACGTTTCGGTTTCTGAAAACCTTTCCAAAGCATTACGTTGTTCTCCCTCGGCCGTTTGGCTCAGTTTCGGCATCCCTGAACTGGCCCACGTTTCAACTTAGAACGTTCAGGTCAAGCGCCGAGAACAGGCTGATCTGGCTCGAAATGGTGGACCAAAAATCAGTCGTTGGTCCTTCGTCGTTAGTCTTTGGCTTACGACCAGCGACTTACGACGAACGACTATTTGCTGTACAACTCTACAATCAACTGCTCATTGACCGGCAGGTTGATGTCTTCGCGCTTGGGTAGCGCCAGGACACGGCCCTTGTAATTTTCGCGATCAATCTCCAGCCAGTTGGGTGAATTCTGGTGGCTGGCGAATTCTTTCGCCTGCTCCAGGATAGACAACTTGCGGCTGCCTTCGCGGATCGCGATCTCCTCACCAACACTCACCTCGTAAGAGGGGATGTTGACCTTGCGGCCATCGACCTGCACGTGCCCGTGACGCACCAACTGGCGTGCCTGGCGGCGGGACGTGCCAAAGCCCAAACGATAGACGACATTGTCCAGACGGCGCTCCAGCTGCTGCAGAAGCATTTCGCCGGTCACACCCTTGGTGCGTGCTGCCTTTTCGAAATAGTTCCGGAACTGGCCTTCCTGGGTGAAGTAAATGCGCTTCGTCTTCTGCTTTTCGCGCAGTTGCAGACCATACCCCACGATTTTCGCTTTGCGGTCCTTGCCATGCTGGCCCGGAGCGAAGTTCCGCTTCTCGATGGGACACTTGTCGCTAAAGCACTTGCTGCCTTTGAGGAACAGCTTCATGCCCTCACGGCGGCAGAGGCGGCAGACGGGATCAGTATAACGTGCCAAGTTTCTTCTCCTTGCGATGACCGGTTTACAGGTTTCCGTCCCAACAAGCCAAAACCGGGCTTGTGGGAACCCTTGGCTTCACCCTTCGTCCCGGACAAACTTGCTAGTAGAGACGTAGCTAGCTACGTCTCTACGGCTTATACCCTTCGCCGCTTCGGCGGACGGCAGCCGTTGTGCGGGATGGGTGTGGAATCTTTGATGGTGCGCACCTCGATGCCGGCAGCAGCCAGCGCCCGGATGGCGGACTCGCGCCCAGAGCCGGGGCCGCTGACGCGCACCTCGACACTGCGCACACCGTGATCGCGCGCCTGGTTGGCAGCGTTCATCGCGGCCTGCTGGGCTGCAAACGGCGTCCCTTTCCGCGATCCGCGGAAGCCGAGCGATCCGGAGCTTTTCCAGGCGAGAACATTCCCGGCCTGATCTGCGATGGTCACAATCGTATTGTTGAACGATGCCTGAATGTGGGCCACGCCGTGTGGGACGTGCTTGCGCTCCTTCTTTTTGAACTGCTTCTTCTTGCCTTTTTTCTCCGGCGCTGCTGCGCCGGGCGTTGCCGCGGCTGCTGCTGGTTTTGCCATAGTTAGCTCTCAGTACCCAATCGTCAGTCGTCAGCAAGAACCGGCTGAAGACTGGCGCCTGGCGACGGGTCTTATGTCTTTGCCGTCGCCTTCTTCTTCTGTGCGACCGTGCCCTTCCGCGGCCCTTTCCGGGTGCGCGCGTTGGTGTGCGTGCGCTGTCCGCGGACGGGCAGGTTCCTGCGGTGGCGATAACCGCGGTAGGAGCCGATTTCGATGAGCCGCTTGATGTTCATCGTAGTCTCCTTGCGCAGATCGCCTTCCACCATGCCTTCACCCTCGATGACCTGGCGGATGCGGTTTACCTCGTCCTCCCCAAGGTCCTGTACCTTTTTCATGGGGTCCACCCTGGCCTCGCCGAGAATGCGGGCTGCGCGCGGGTTGCCGATGCCGTAGATATAAGTCAGCGCGATCACGACGTGCTTGTTGCGCGGAAGATCGACGCCTGCAATACGTGCCATTTTCTCTACCTCTTCGAAGCCGGAGTCCCCGGCAAGCCTGGGTTTGGCTTGCTGGGGTGGTTATCCCTGACGCTGCTTGTGTTTCGAGTTCACGCAGATCACGCGCACCACACCCTTGCGGTGGATGACCTTGCACTTATCGCAAATTTTCTTGACCGATGCTCGGACTTTCATAAATCCAGTTCCCAACCTCATTTGTACCGGTAAACGATCCGGCCACGATTCAGGTCGTAAGGTGAAAGCTCAACCGCGACCTTGTCGCCAGGAAGAATGCGGATGAAATTCTTGCGCATTTTGCCCGAAACGTGTGCCAGCACCTGGTGCTTGTTTTCCAGTTCCACCCGGAACATGGCGTTGGGCAGCGGTTCGATCACCGTTGCCATGACTTCAATCGCGTCTTCTTTGCTCATCGACTCCTTAAAGAGCAGTTGTCAGTACCGAGTATCGAACACCCACGTACCCGGTAAAACCGGATTATTGCGTCAAAATCATCGGGCCGTCTTTCGTGACAGCGACACAATGCTCGAAATGCGCGCTGTAGCTGCCATCAGCGGTGACGGCGGTCCACTTGTCATCGAGCACGCGGGTTCCCGGCTTGCCGGAATTCACCATCGGCTCAATCGCCAGCACCATACCTTCACGCAAGCGGGCACCGTGTCCACGAGATCCGAAGTTTGGAACCTGTGGTTCCTCATGCAGCCGGGTCCCGATGCCATGTCCCACAAACTCGCGCACCACGCTGAAGCCGTTGGCTTCAACAAACTCCTGCACCGCGGCCCCAACATCTCCCACGGCATTCCCGATGCGAGCCGCCTCGATGGCCCGGTACAGCGAAGCCTCCGTCACTTCCAACAGCTTGCGCAGCTCCGGGGTGATCGAATCGTCGACCGCAACCGTGATCGCAGCGTCGCCGTAGTAGCCATCCAGCACCACGCCGCAATCGATGGAAACAATGTCGCCGGCCCGAAGCACCCGTTTTTCCGAAGGGATGCCGTGGACGATTTCCTCATTCACCGAGGTGCAAAGCACACAGGGATAATCGAAATACCCTTTAAATGCGGGCTTCGCGCCCAGGTCTTTCATCCTCTGCTCGGCCGCGCGCTCCAGAACCATCGTGGTCACGCCCGGTGTCACCAAAGTGCGGACGTGATCGAGAACGTCACAAACGATGCGGCCGCTGCGCCGCATTTTTTCAATCTCCGCCACCGATTTGCAGACGATAGCCATTCCCTAACCGCCGTGGGAGGCGTCCTTCACTTCCACGGCGCCATGGCTCTCAATTGCCCGTAAAACCTGCTCCGTCACCTGGTCGACCGGCAGATCGCCATTGACGGAAACGAGCCGTCCCTTGCGCTCGTAGTATTCCGCCACGGGCTTAGTCTGCAGCTCGTAAACTGTCAGACGCTCCCGGATTACTTCCTCGCGATCATCGTTGCGAATTACCAGCTTGGAACCGTCAACATCGCAGGTATCGGCGACGCGGGGTGGCTGGAAATAGACGTTATAGATGTGTCCACTAGCGAGACAAGTCCTACGTCCGGTAAGCCGACGCAGTAGTTGATTATAGTCCACGTCGATGCGGATCACAACCGGCAGGCATTTGTCGCGGTGCAAGTTTTCAAACAACTCGTTTTCCAAGAAGGTGTCTAACCACCCGGCCTGAGCCGGGTTGCGCGGAAATCCATCGAGGATGAAGCCGGGCTCGCAATCCACCTGGCGCAAGCGCTGGGCCACCATGTCATACAACAGATTGTCGGGCACGAGTTCACCCCGCGCCATGACATCCTCGGCCTGCAAACCCAGCGGGGTATCTCGTTTCATGTTGTCCCGCAGGATGTCTCCGGTGGAGATCTGCGGGATGCCGTAGCGCTCGGCGATCTGCTTGGCTTGTGTGCCTTTGCCAGCTCCCGGCGCTCCCAGCAGAATGATGGGTCCGATATTGCGTGAGGTGTGCTCCGCCATCGAACTCGCCCTATGCCTCCCGATTCCACTCTCATCCGCTCCGCTTGACGATGAGCTATGCGCGAGCGGTGCGGCAAGCTCCAAATCTTGGATCACGACCAACTGCGGCGGCCTCGAATGCGCCCGCTGCGCGGAGTGAATCCGTCGTAGTGGCGCATGATGAGCTGCGCTTCAATCTGCGTGACCGTGTCCATGGCCACACCCACCACGATCAGCAACGATGTGCCGCCGAAATAAAAGTTCACGCCCAAGCCGTTGGTCACCCACGTGGGTAGGTGCTCAAAAAATGCTCCAATCGACCCATACAGGTGGTTCAGGTGAATACCAGTAATCATCCATTCCGGGATGAAGGAGATGATGATCAGATACAACGCACCCACCAGGGTGATGCGGGTCAAGATCTCGTTGATGTGGTCCGCGGTGCGCCTGCCTGGACGAATGCCAGGAATGAACCCGCCGTACTTCCGCATATTGTCGGCAACTTCGTTGGGATTGAAGACAATGGATACGTAGAAATAGGCGAAGAAGATGATGCCCACGGCATACAGGAACGTGTACAGAGGCTCGCCCCAGCCGAGTGCACGCATCAGGTCTCCGAAATAACGGCTGTTTTTCAGGGAATAGCCGATCGTTTGCGGCAGGGTCAAAATCGAGGAGGCGAAGATGACCGGCATCACGCCGCCCGCGTTCACACGCAGCGGCAAGTGCGTGGATTGGCCTCCCATGACCTTGCGTCCCACGACCCGCTTAGCGTATTGCACGGGAATGCGGCGCTCGCTGCGTTCCACGAACACGATAAAGGCCACGACCAGAATCATCACTGCGACCAGCAGGACGATTGCGAAGGGCGTAAACGGTCCCCAGGCCTGCGTGTGGACTTTGTCGTAAAGATCGACCACGGCCCGCGGCAAGCCCACGACGATGCCGGCGAAGATCAGCAGCGACATGCCGTTGCCCACGCCGCGCTCGGTGATCTGCTCGCCCAGCCACATGATGAAGGCGCTGCCCGTGGTGAGGGTCAGCATGGTCATCAAGCGGAATCCCCAGCCCGGGCTGGTCACGAAATTGCCATATTTCTCCAGGCCGATGGCAATCCCAAACGACTGGACCGAGCTCAGAATCACGGTCAGGTAACGTGTCCACTGGGTGATTTTCTTGCGGCCGAGTTCGCCTTCTTTCTGCAGCTTGGCCAGCGGCTCATACACCACCGTCAATAGCTGCAAGATGATGGAAGCGGTGATGTAGGGCATGATGCCCAGGGCGAACACGGTCATTCGGCGGAACTGGCCGCCGGAGAACAGATCCACGAAACCGAGGACCGTGCCCCGGTTCTGCTCGATGAACTTCTGGAACTCGTCGGCATTGATACCGGGCGTGGGGATGTGACCGCCGAGGCGGTACACCGCCAGCATCGCCAGGGTAAACAGGACACGCTTGCGCAGGTCCGGGACACGAAAAATGTTGGCCAGTTTCTCGAACATTTACGGCAAGACCTCGAACCTGCCGCCAGCCTTGGTGATCTTCTCCT
>Ga0070699_100001724_pt1 | contig 19936 bp, 13 predicted proteins | sample KBSK1503metaG_FD_65473 | JGI IMG/M metagenome (GOLD analysis project Ga0070699, IMG submission 65473) | Corn, switchgrass and miscanthus rhizosphere microbial communities from Kellogg Biological Station, Michigan, USA - KBS K1-50-3 metaG | ecosystem: Host-associated > Plants > Roots >... | reverse complement strand
GGCCGCTGGAACATCAGCCTCTTTCACTACCGCAATCACGGGTCAGACTTCGGACGTGTTCTGGCCGGCCTCGAGGTCGAAGACAGCGACCTGTCCGCGTTCAGGTCGTTCCTCGATGGTCTCGGCTACGAGTACGCGATCGAGTCGGACAACCCCGCTTACAGATTCTTCCTCGGCTGACAATTCCGAGCGGCCGATTCCCGGTACCAACCGGCTCGAAGGTCAAAGTCGGTGGTTCGAGTCATCTTGTGTGCGTCGGATCGACACAAGCCTGTTCCAAACCCGAACCATCCTCGAAGTCGTTGCGACGGATGCGGATAGTGTCGATCCATCCCTCGATCGCCCCGCGGCCTATGTGCCGTTCGAGAACATGAGCGCTTTCCGCACCATCTCACTCGCAGCGTCGTCCGTGCGAGTGAACTCATTGCGCAGTAAGGGGATCGGCAGTGTTCGTGGTCCGGCCGAGCTGTGCGGTTTGCGACTTGCAGCCTAGCTTGGCGCTCGGTGCGCCTTGAACCGACACGAGCGCGAACCGACAGCTTCACAGGAAAAATATGCGCCTACGAAAACCGATCGTCCTTTTGACTTGTCTCGCCGCCATCGCCGGCTTCGCGGTCGTACGTCCAACGCTCTGGACCGAGCGGGACGCCGCGAAACAGTCCGCGTCGCTGTCGACCGACCTTGTCGCGTACCAGGCGACGCACTCGAGCGTGCCGGTGCACGTGATCGTGCGCGGCACGCAAGGCCGGCTCCGACTTCTGTCTGCGCGGCACGGTGTCCGCATTGTCAGGATGCTCGAAGGTGAGGCGGTGCTCGAAGCCAACGCCGCGCAGCTCGATACGTTGAGCCGCGAGCCAGGCATCGGGCGGATATCCGGCGACCTTCCGGTCGGCGATTTCATGACCGTGTCGACGAAGACGATCGCGGCTGACAAGGTCCGCAGCGGAACCAGCGGAGGACTTCTTGGCCTCGGCAGCATCGCCGGCATGACGGGACAGGGTGTTGTCGTCGCCGTCCTCGATTCAGGAGTCGCCTCGTCGCACAAGGCGCTCGCAAACCGCGTGCTGGCAAGCGTCAGCATGGTTGCCGGTGAGCCGGCGACCGACGAATTCGGTCACGGGACGCATGTCGCCGGCATCATCACCGGCGTCGCCTCCGCGGCCTCAGGTGTGACGACCGCCTACGCGGGCGGGATCGCTCCAAACGCGAAAATCGTGAACGTGCGGGTCCTGGGCGACGACGGCGTGGGATACACCAGCGATGTGATCGCCGGCATCAACTGGGTGATCGCGAACAAGGCGCTCTACAACATTCGGATCATGAATCTGTCCCTCGGCCACGCGGTCACCGAGCCGTCAACCACCGATCCTTTATGCCTGGCTGTGCAGCGCGCGTACCTGGCAGGCATCGTCGTCGTCGTGTCCGCCGGGAACGCGGGGAAGCTGGCGGACGGCACCCCCGTGCTTGGTGGAATTGCGTCGCCGGGGAACTCCCCGTACGCGCTCACTGTTGGCGCGACCAACACGTGGGGGACGGTGTCGCGGACTGACGATACGGTGACGACCTATTCTTCACGCGGGCCGACGAGGTATGAGAACGTCGTCAAGCCGGACGTCGTCGCGCCAGGCAACAAGGTCATTTCGCTCGAGGCCAGCGGGTCGTACATTGCGACCCACTATCCCGCCGAGCACGTTGCCGGGTCGGGCAACAACGGCTACTTCCGCATGAGCGGGACGAGCATGTCGGCCCCGATGATCAGCGGCGGCGCCGCGCTGCTGTTGCAGGCGTCGCCAAGCATGACGCCCACCCAGGTGAAGTTCCTGATGCAGTCGGGCGCTACGTATATGAGAGACGGGGGCCTGCTGGCTGCCGGCGCCGGGAACGCAAATCTGTGGACGTCGAGACAGGAGCAGGCCAGCTCGGGACTCCTTTCAAACCTGTTGGGCCTCCTGCTCGATCAGTCAGGCGGCGCGTCGTTCTGGGACAAGGGCACGATGCAGGAACGCATGTACTCGGGTTCGGGCATCCGGTTGCTCGGTCTTCTCGAACTGCCCGGAATTCTTCTCAATCCCTCGAAGCTTGAATTCGGAAACCTCAATCTGATCGGGACGCAGAATCCAGTCAGCCTGCTGGGAGCGAATCGCATTCTGTGGGGCGACGTGTCCTACTGGACCTCGGACGATCACATCGTCTGGGGCGACAACATCACCTCGCCCGAAGGACAGCACATCGTCTGGGGTGACAGCGACCTTACCGACGACTACCACATCGTGTGGGGCGATTCGATCAGTCCTTCCGATAGCCATTAATGAGCACGGTCCCCCAACCGGCGCGGCGCCCTGTTCCAAACGGCCTCGACATTCACGTCGGGGCCGTTATCTTTTTGGGCGCGATCACCATCGTCACATCTCTGTACGCGCTGACGACCAGCCCTCCGCCTGGCGAGTGGCTGCTCTTTACCGCGCTCGGATTGGTGGCGGGCGCCTGCGCCGTCAAGATCCCCGGGGTCAACGCGCTCGTCTCCGCCTCCGACACGTTCTTCATTGCGTCGGCGATGATCTTCGGACCCGCGCCGGCGATGGTGGCGCTCGCCATCGACAGCACCGGCCTGGCGTGGCGTCGCGGTTACGGCGTGCGCCGCCTGCTTTTCAACGCCACCCAGCCCGCACTGTCGTTGTGGATTGCCACGCACGTGTTCCAGTTCCTGGCGGGCGACGTCTCGGCGTTGAGTCCATCGACGCAGATCACGGGCGTGATCCTGCCGCTCGCTGCGATGACGACGGTGTACTTCGGGCTGAACTCGGGGCTGACGGCGCTTGCGATCGCGCTCGAAGCGGGTTTGCCGGTCCTCGCGGTGTGGAAGCGCCTGGCGCCACTCGCGGTGAACTACGTTGCGGCGGCCTCGGCGGCGTTCTGTCTGGTGATCGTCATGCGATCCGCGGGCGTGCTCGCGGCCTCCGCCGTGCTGCCGCTCGTCCTCGTCTTCCATATGACCCTGCGGTCGGTTCTTGGTCGTCTTGGGGACGCCGAGCTGCACGTCGAGAAGGTGGATCGGCTGTACCTGTCGACCATCGAAACACTGGCCACCGCCATCGAGGCCAAGGACGGCGTCACGCACGACCACATCCGTCGCGTTCAGCGATTCGCGATCGGCCTCGCGAATGCGCTGGGCATTCACGACGATGAAACGATCAAGGCCATCAAGGCGGCCGCGTTGCTGCACGACACGGGCAAGCTCGCCGTGCCGGAACACATTCTCAATAAGCCGGGCAAGCTGACGGCGCTCGAGTTCGAGCAGATGAAGCTTCACGTCGACGTCGGCGCCGACATCCTGGCGTCGATTGACTTTCCGTATCCCGTGGTGCCGATCGTGCGCGCGCATCACGAGAGCTGGGATGGCAGCGGTTACCCACGTGGGCTCGTGGGCGACGATATTCCTATCGGCGCGCGCATTCTGTCGGTCGTCGACTGTTACGATGCGCTGACGTCGGATCGTCCGTACCGCCCGGCATTGAGCGACGAAGACTCCATGAAGATCATCGTCGAGCGGCGCGGCACGATGTACGACCCTCTGGTCGTCGACACATTCCTCAAGGTCTACCGCGAAATCGCTGCTGTGGCAATGGAACCGGTGCCGCACCAGGAGGCGCTGTCACGAATCGGCCGCTCGATCTCCGCGCCGCAAACGCCCGCGGTGGTGCCCGCCAGTGAGGTTCGAGCCGATGCGCCCGACGATCTCCTCGCCATCGTCAGCCTGTCGCGCATTCTTGGAGGCGAGGCGACGTTCGGGGACGCTGCCGCGCTGGCCACGGCGCACCTGTCCAGGATCCTGCCGGACACGACCTATGTCTTCTACCTGCCGGATACGGTGTCCGGCCGCCTCGTGGCACAGCATGCGACTGGCGAGCATGCGGCCGCCGTGCGTGGTACGTCCATGGGGACGGGCGAGCGCCTGAGCGGGTGGGTGGCCGCCTGCCGGCAGACGATCACCAATTCGGATGCGGCGCTCGATCTGTACGATCGTGGCGTCAAGCTCGGAAGCGCGCTCAGCACGCCGCTGATGGACGGCGATCGCGTCGTCGGCGTCTTCACCGCGTACGCGGCCGCCGCACATGCGTTCACGGAGGATCAGAGTCGCCTTGTCCAGATGATGGCGCCGCACCTGGGACGGATCGTAAGTGCAGCCCTTCGCAGCGAATCCCAGCGCACTCGCGAGGTCATGGAGCCACGTGTCGCGAGCGGCGGTTCGCGCGACTTGCGGGTGGTTTTCAGCAAATAGAAAATCTCAAATCTCAAATCCCAAATCCCAAGTCCCAAAACCCAAATTGCAAGCCGGCAGCGGCCGCTGGTTCGTACTGTTGGCTGCCAGCCGCCAGCCGCCTGCTGTGATAGCGTGACCTCGATGTCGCGGGAGTCGTTCATGGAGGCCGCGCTGGATCAGGCGCGCCTGGCGTTCGCGGCAGGCGAGGTGCCCATTGGCGCCGTGCTCGTCATCGACGGGCAGATCGTCGCGCGAGGATTCAACCAGCCGATCACGTCATGCGATCCGACGGCGCACGCCGAGATGCTCGTGTTGCGTGAGGCGGCGCGCATCGTCGGCAACTACCGCCTCACCGATGCCGACGTGTACGTCACGCTCGAGCCGTGCCTGATGTGCGTGGGCGCGCTCGTGCACGCGCGCGTGAAGGACGTGATCTACGGCGCAGCGGAACCCAAGACCGGCGCGCTCGTTTCTACCGTGCGGTCTCTTGACACGCCGGGCCTCAATCACCGGTTCGCGGTCACCGGGGGAGTGCTGGAGGCGGCGGCCCGCGACCTCATCCAGGAATTCTTCAGAGGCAAGCGGCGAGCCTCGGACGGGGCTTCAAACGCGGAGGGTAAATTCAGCGGGTTATAATGCCGTGTTCGGCGGTCGACAGAAATCGTCGTACGCGGGGCCGGCTTGCCCGACGACCTGTCCGACGAAGCGCAAGGCGCGAAGCCGGAAGCTCGAAGAGCGAAGTCGGAAGCCGGGCCGGCAGCACACCGCACCGCGGAGAGGTACCGAAGTGGTCGTAACGGGGGCGCCTCGAAAGCGTCTTGTCGCGTAAGCGGCACGTGGGTTCGAATCCCACCCTCTCCGCCAACTTCCTCGCTCACGCTCGGTCGTTGGCGTCGAGGCTGAATTCAGGCCCGCCGCAACTCGCCTTCGGCTCGTTGCGAGCGTGCACGAATCCCACCCTCTCCGCCAGTTCTCACCCATCCGTGCGCCAAACATAAGGAAATTCTCGGCCCTTCGCCATCGAACCGATGGCGGAGAGAATCGTAATTGCGTATCCCGGAAATCCCCCGCAGTCCGCGCGCATTTCCAGTAGGAGCGTCACTCGGTCGCGTCACACGCGTCGAAGCGAAAGTGTTCCGTCCAAGGCGTTGTCGGCAAGCGGCGGCAAGGCGGGCATGCGCATTGGCCGGCGGAAAGCGCGCGCGACTTGTAGGGCCAGAACGCGACGGCCACCAGGCGCGGCACTGGCGTCGGCCGGCGGGCCGATAGCTACAAGCTTGCAACGCCATACGCCTCCAGGAAGGTGACGGGCATCGCTGGGTTGATCGAACGCTTCAATCGGAGCTACTGAACTGAGGTGCTGAACGCACACCTCTTTGAATCGATCGCCGAGCTGCGCCCTCCACCCGACGCGACGATCGAGCGGGTCGGTCGCCGCCATCGTCTGAAACGTCGGCAGCGCGACCTCGCCGGCCCCGTCCGGGCGCGCGGCCGCTGGGTGGAGCTGGAAGGCTTCTTCGATCTATCCTTCGGCGCCGGCGCGATGCTGGCCGACCAGCCTTCTTTGGAACGCCCGTCGCGCACCTTGTCGATGACCGCCGTGCTGCACCGACAAGGAGCGGTGGCTCGATGGCTACATTAGCCCTCCTTGTCATCAGCGTCGATGTACCCCGCCGTAATCAGCTCTACTCGCGTCGCCGCATCACCTACATGGATGGCGAGCTGATGCTCTCGCCCAGGCTGCAGGTAACGACGTGTGGCTGCTGCTGGGGCTACGGTCCCATGTTCGAGTCGTACTGGCGTCTTTATGCAGCGAACCCAGCGAAATTGCGCAATCGCCGCATCGCCTCAAGAATCCGGCAATCTGGTTCCAACTCGGAACGCTTTGGGACGCCATTTCAAGGACGTCTCCGCCGGGGCGATCAGGGCCCGTCGGGCCGCTGCATGCCCCATACAATCGTGGACGCGTACCTGGTGCCGGAGCCGATCAAGATCGTGCACACGACGGGGGCTCACGACCCTGCTGCAGGAGGAGTACCAGCACTTCCGTCAGATCTTCACGGACGGCCGTCCGTTTCCTGCCGACATGCAGCCGGCCTTGTACGGCTACTCTGTCGCCGTGGGAAGGCGACGAGTTCGTCATCGAAACCGCCGGCTTCAACAGCCAGGGCCGGTTCGACCTGACGCCGCTCACACACAGCGAGCCGCTGCGCACGATTGGTTCGGTTTCGGCGGCCGAACGTCGGGACACTCCATGTGCAGGTGACGATCAGCGACCCGAGCACGTGCTGGCGAGTCTGGAAAACGCAGACGATTTCGTTTCGCCTGGTCGCTGACACCGATCTCGTCGAGTACCTCTGCGACAACAACATACGATTGCTGCCGACCGTGGCACAATGATCAGTGGCTTCCAGGCGGCCCTTGACGCCGCCATTGAGGAGGCGAAACTGGGCCTCACTGAAGGAGGCATGCCTATCGTCGCGCTTCTCTGCACAGCGTTCGCATCATCGGACGAGGTCACAACCGACGAGTCCAGCAAGGGCAGTGCGGTCCTCCACGGCGAAATGGAACGAGGATATCGGCGAGGCTTGAACGTGCGAATGTTCACGGCGATCGTGGTTCCTGCAACCCTGCTGTCGACCGCGATTACAGCTTTCTCGTTACAGGCCCAGCAAGCCGCACCGGCCACGGCTCGAACGGTCTGGGACGGCGCCTACACCGACGCGCAAGCCGGGCGCGGCGAAGCGCTCTACTCCGCGACCTGCAGCCGTTGCCACGACGAAGGCCCGCGCCGCGGCGAGGCATTCATGCGTGACTGGAGCGGCAGCGACGTCGGGAGCCTCTTCGCCCGCATAAAGGCCTCGATGCCGGCAGGGGCGCCGGGCAGTCTGACCGAGGCCGAGTATTTCGACATTGTCGCCTACATGCTCCGCGTCAACGATTTCCCCGCGGGGCGCGAGGAGCTCCGGTCCGAGACCGTCGGCAGCATCCGCGTCGAGGGACGCAACGGTCCCGAGCCGGCGCCGAATTTCTCGCTCGTGCGCGTCGTCGGCTGCCTGGCCGCCGGCCCAGGCACCGATTGGACGCTGACCAACGGCAGCGAGCCCGCTCGCACACGGAATCCGGCCGCATCGACGGGCGAGGAGCTGAAGGGATCCGAAGCGACCGCGCTTGGCACCGCAATGTTCCGGCTGATGAATGTCTACCCGCGGCCCGAGGCCTACACGGGCCACAAGGTGGAAGCGAAAGGCTTCCTGATCAGGGATCCGAACGGTAACCGGCTCAACGCGACTGCGGTACAAAGCCTCGCGCCGCGCTGCGAGCCTGTTCCCTGAGGCCGACGGCCTTTGAGTCCGCGATGGATCGCGGAACTTGTGTTTGTAGCCCTCGACTTCGTTCAATGCGCGCTCGTCGAGACCACCGTATTAGGCGACGCCCTTGACGGCGTTGTCACTCGGTCTTAATCTTCCCCTGCGCTGCAACGTGACACTGACGCGCTGAAATGGTTTTTTTTGGCAGATAGTTGCGAGCGGTTCAGCGTCACGTTCGTGCCAGCGCTGGTTCGAGGTCACAGTGCGTGACCCTGCCCTGGAAACCGCAGACTGAGACGGGCGACCCCTGAATGGTCGCCCGCTAGACCCGTCGGAGACCACACGAGGGTCAGGATGAGAAATACGCGGGCGATGACTATCGGATTGGCTGGGCTGGCGCTCGGTGTGTCTGTTTGCGTACGCGCGCGGGCATCTGCCGAGCTACCTGCCATGCAGCCAGGACTCGCGCAATCATCGCCCTCGACCGGCGTGGTCCCGCCCGCGTCGAGCCACCGTCAGACAATCGATCGGTACTGTGTCACCTGCCACAACCAGCGGCTCAAGACGGCCGGTTTGATGCTGGACACGGCAGACATCACCAACCCGGGCGTGGGTGCCGAGGTCTGGGAGAAGGTCGTGCGCAAGCTGCGCACGAGCACCATGCCGCCTCCCAACATGCCGCAGCCGTCGGTCGCAGAACGTGGAGCCCTGCTGTCGTGGTTGGAGACGACGCTCGACCAGGCCGCCGCCGCCAGGCCGAATCCAGGACGCACCGAGACGCTGCGCCGTCTGAATCGCACCGAGTACCAGAACGCGATCAGAGACCTGCTCCTCCTCGACATTGACGCCACATCGCTTCTGCCGCCCGACGAAAGTGGGTACGGTTTCGACAACGTCACCGTCGGCGATCTGCCCCCGGCTCTGGTGGACCGATATATCTCGGCCGCGCAGAAGATCAGCCGTCTGGCGATCGGCAGCGCGCAAGGGTCGCTGCAGAGCGACATCGTCCGCGTCGCGCCCGACCTCACGCAGGAGGAGCACGCCGCTGGACTCCCGATCGGCACGCGAGGTGGCGTGTCGATTAAGTACACGTTCGCGCAGGACGGCGAGTACGACATTCAGTTCTATCTCGCACGCGGTTATTCCGGAGACATCGACGGGCTGAGGGGGACCGAACGGCACGAGATTCGGCTGCTGCTGGATCGCAAGCCGATTGAGACGATGACGGTGCAAAGGCCTCCCGATGGCGACGATTCCCTGCTCGACCGCAACCTGAAGGTTCGCGTGCCGGTAACGGCGGGGCCGCACGAACTGGCGGTTACGTTCCTGCGGAACTCGTCGTCGCTCCTCGAGACGGCGCGCCAGCCCCTTCAGGCGCACTTCAACGAGCGGCGCCATCCGCGGATTACGCCAGCGATTCAGCAAGTGTCGATCACCGGACCGTATTCGGCGACGGGCCCGGGCGATACGCCAAGCCGCCGCCGGCTCATCGTCTGCCGGCCGGCCGCGCTGAGCCAGGAAGACGCATGCGCGCGGCAGATTCTCTCCACGCTCATGCGGCGTGCGTTCCGCCGGCCGATTTCGGAGGCGGATCTGGAACGGCCGCTGGCGTTCTATCGCGAAGGCAAGTCAGGCGGCGGCTTCGACGCGGGAATCGAGCGGGCGGTGAGCGCCGTGCTGTTCAATCCTGAATTCCTGCTGCGCGTCGAGACAGATCCGGCTGGCATGGAAGCCGGCATGCCCTACCGCGTCAGCGATCTCGAGCTGGCGTCGCGCCTGTCGTTCTTTCTCTGGAGCAGCATTCCGGACGACGAGCTGCTGGACGCGGCAATTCGAGGTGAGCTCCGCCGGCCCGAAGTACTCGAGAAACAGGCGCGCCGGATGCTCGCCGATCCGCGCTCGTTCAACTTCGCCAGCAATTTCGCCGGGCAATGGCTCCGGCTGCGGAATCTGGAGTCGGTCAGCCCGAACCAGCGCCTGTATCCGGACTTCGACGACAACCTCCGGCAGGCGTTCCGGCAGGAAACCGAGCTCTTCGTGGACAGCGTCCTCCGCGAGGATCGCAGCGTGCTCGACCTGATCAGAGCGGACTACACCTTCCTCAACGAGCGCCTCGCGAAGCACTATGGGATTCCCGGCATATACGGCAGCCAGTTGCGGCGCGTCACGCTCACGCCCGACAGCAAACGCGGAGGACTCCTGCGCCACGGCAGCATCCTGTCGGTCACGTCCTTTGCGACGCGGACCTCGCCGGTGATTCGTGGCGTGTGGGTATTGAGCAACATCTTCGGCGCCCCTCCGCCGCCGCCGCTCCCGAATGTGCCCGCGCTCGACGGGTCGGTGCCGGCCAACCTGCCGATCCGGGAGCGGCTGGCCGCCCATCGCAAAGACCCGGTGTGTGCGAGCTGTCACCGGACCATCGACCCCGTCGGATTCGCGCTGGAGAACTTCGACCCGGTTGGCCGGTGGCGCGATCACGATGGGGATAACGGAGCCATCGACGCGGAAGGGGGCCTGCCCGGGACGGGCCCCCTCAAGGGTGTGGCCGGGCTGGAAGAGGCGTTGCTCGGGCGCCCGGAGCTCTTCGCCGGCACGGTCACAGAAAAGCTATTGACCTTTGCCTTGGGACGGGGCGTAGAGTACTACGATGCGCCGGCGGTCCGGCGAATTCTCCGCGAGTCCCAAGCTGGTGGCTATCGTTTCTCGTCGTTGATCCTTGGGGTCGTCAAGAGCGCGCCGTTTCAGATGAGGAGAGCGTCATGATCATCACGAAGAAGGCGCTGCCGCGTCGCACGTTCCTGAAGGGCCTGCAGGCCACGCTGGCGCTTCCGCTGCTCGACGCGATGATTCCGGCGGCGACGGCGCTGGCTCAGACCCCCGCCAGGCCAGTGCGGCGGCTCGGATTCGTCTACATTCCGATGGGATGCGACCATGGCCGCTGGACGCCGACCGGCCAGGGCGCGCTCGGTGAGTTGCCGCCCATCCTGGCGCCGCTCGAGGGAGTCAAAGAACAGCTGACGGTGGTCACCAACCTCAGACTGGAACAGTCGTACCCCGGCACACACGACACAGCAAACGCGGGGTTCCTGAGCGCGGCCTTCGCCAAGCACACGGAGAGCTCGGACTACTACCTGGGCACCACCGCGGACCAGGTGGCGGCGAAGCAGATCGGCCGCGACACGCAGCTCCCGTCGCTCGAACTGGCGATGGACCTGAACCCGCTCGCCGGTGTGTGCAACAACGGGTACGCCTGCGTCTATCAGAACTGCCTCTCGTGGTCGTCGCCGACGACGCCGCTACCGTCCGAAGCGCATCCGCGCGTCGTGTTCGAGCGCCTCTTCGGAGAAGGCGAGAGCGCCAACGGCCGGCGCGCGGCGCTGCGCGCGCGCGCCAGCCTGCTCGATTCGTTCAGCGACGACATCGCGCGGCTCAAGCGGCGAGTCGGGATGACCGACCGCGTGCGCGTCGATCAGTACCTGGACACGATTCGCGAAATCGAACGTCAGATCCAGCGCGCCGAGGCGGGAGCGGACACCAATCCGATGCCCGACGTCGATCGGCCGGTGGGTGTTCCGGCAGCGTTCGCCGACCATGCAAAGCTGATGTTCGACCTGCAGGTGCTGGCGTTTCAGGCCGACATCACGCGGGTGGTCACCTTCCAGCTCGCGCGCGAGCTGAACAACCGCACGTATCCAGAAATCGGCGTGCCGGACCCCCATCATCCGACGAGCCATCACGGCAACGATCCGGAGAAGCTCGCGAAGATCGCCAAGATCAACCAGTTCCATGTCTCGCTTTTCGCACACTTTCTCGAGAAACTGAAGGCCACACGCGAAGGCGACGGGTCGCTGCTCGACAACACGGTTTACCTGTACGGGAGCGGATTGGGCAACTCCAGCATCCATGACCACGACAACCTGCCCATTCTGGTTGCGGGTGGAGCCGCATGCGGGATGAAGGGCGGCCGTCACATCCGGTACGAAACCGGCACTCCGCTGGCGAACCTGCATCTCACGCTGCTCGATCGGGTCGGGGTCACGCTGGACAAGTTCGGGGACAGCAACGGCAGAATGGAAGACCTCTTCGAGCCGGTCCCGGTGTAGACCTCCAGTAGTGGCGGGAGACGGCACATGATGTGGCGACGAATCGCTGGACTCACTCTCCTCGTGATCGGCATGGCCGGCGCGTCGATGGCGGCCGACAATCCGACGCTTGCGGATGCGGCCGAACAGCGGAATGCGGCCCTCGTTCGCACACTTCTGGCCAAACGCGCCGACGTCAACGCCGCACAAGTCGACGGCATGACGGCGCTGCACTGGGCCGTTTACCACGATGACACCGAGATGGCACGACTGCTGGTGCGGTCGGGCGCCCACGTCAACGCCACGAATGTCTACGGTGTGCCGCCGTTGTCTCTGGCCTCGATGAACGGCAACGCCGCCGTCGTCAAGGCGCTGCTCGATGGCGGCGCCAATGCGAACGCGTCGCTGCCGGGCGGCGAGACGGTTTTGATGACCGCGGCGCGCGCGGGAAGCGTCGACTCGGTCAAGGCGCTGCTCGCCCGCGGCGCCAACCCGAATGCACGGGAGCGGCGGGATCAGACGGCGCTCATGTGGGCGGCAGCCGAGGGGCATGCCGCGGTCGTGCAGGCGCTCATCGACGGCGGCGCGGACCTCCGTGCCAGGCTCAAGTCTGGATTCACTCCGTTGTTCTTCGCCGTGCGCGAGGGCCACATCGAGGTGACGCGCACGCTCCTCAAGGCCGGGGCCAACGTGAACGAGGCACTCCAGCATGAGGAGCTCGGGCCTGGCGTGCCGGTGACCGAGGCGGTCGTCAACGGCACGAGTCCGCTGCTGATGGCGGTGCACAACGGGCACTTCGAGCTTGCGGTCGCGCTGCTCGACGCCGGCGCCGATCCCAACGACCGCCGGACCGGATTCACGGCGCTCCATGCGGTGACCTGGGTGCGGAGGCCGGATGCCAGCGATAGCGGCGATCCGCCTCCGATCGGATCGGGCCGCCTGACGAGCCTTCAGTTCGTCCGCGCGCTCGTGGAGCGGGGCGCGAACGTGAACGCGCGACTGGAGAAGGACGCCCCAACGGCGCCGTACGCGGCCACGCTGCTGAAGACGGGCGGCTCGACGGCGTTTCTCATGGCCGCCGACCGGGCGGACGTGCCGTTGATGCGTGAGTTGCTCAAATTGAAGGCGGACCCATTGCTGCCCAACGTCGACAACACCACGCCGCTGATGGCCGCTGCCGGCCTGGGCACGGCGAACCCGCTGGAAGAGGCGGGCACGGAGGCCGAAGCGCTCGAGGCCGTGCAGCTGTTGCTCGAGCTCGGCGACGACGTCAACGCAGTGGACAACAACGGCGACACGGCCATACACGGCGCCGCCTACGGCAACTTCCCCGCGATCGTGCAGCTGCTGGTGGACCGCGGCGCCGACATCAATATCTGGAAGCAAAAGGACACGGCGGGACGGACGCCGCTGTTCATCGCCGAAGGTTTCAAGGCGGGACGACCGCAGCCGTCGAAGCCGACCATTGACGTGCTCCGCGGTCTCATGGTGGCCGCCGGCGTACCCACCGACGGCCCCCGGCCGCGGATCATCGACATCTACGAAAAGGTGCCCGCCCCTCCGAACGAGCCACGAAAACCTTAGGAAGACGAGCGTTCAGCAACGCTGACCCGAGGCTGCACGTCGGGGCGCTCAGCCGCTCGGGAGGCGCGGCACATGTTGCCCGGCTGCGCGAGTTGATCGCGGCAGCCCGATTCGGCATCGCTATCACTGGCGTGTACGATCGCGCGAAGGCGGAAGGCGCCCGGGATCCATTTGCCGCTGTAGCCCTATCGGCATGTCTCACGCACACGACCCGCGCCGATCGATCATCTGCGCCGGGCAAGACTTACTCAGCGGCGACCATCGCGATCGTCTTATCCGCCAGCCGCAGGAACCCCTCGCGCACCTGCTGCTTCCTGGCCTCCCAGTACTGCGCGTTCGCTCCACGGAACACGCGCCCGATCGTCTCCATGTTGCCCTGCAGGATCCTCGGCAGCGTCGCCCCTCTGCACGGCCAGGATGAGCGCTTTGAAAGCGGCTCGTGGAAACGCAAGTTTCAGGCATTCGGAAGAATGCGTTATCGGATCTCCTCCCTCTTACGTCGCGTTAAGCGCTGAGCCCGACCATCCGCAGCTACGCAGACAGGCGCTTGCGCGGGCGACCACCCCTTGCGCCGTTGACCTTTGCTGCCGCGGCCTTTGCCTTTGATCGCCTGCGACCCCCGCGGCGGCCTGTTGCTGCCGCGAAGAGACGGGTGCCGAACGCGCGCTCCACCAATCCAGCAACGTAGACATCGAGATCGAGCGAAGGCCACGATAGCGCATCGCCCGCAGGCGAGACCACGATCGATTCGATCTTCGCCGCAGATGCTCGCGCCAGACCCGGAACGATCCGGCGCGGAATGGACATCGAGCCACCACCACTGAATCTCAAATCAATGGCATCGGCATCGGAGTCGTATCGAGCATGGACGACGGCGGACGGATCTTCTGCGCGTGCCTTTCCGCGCGCCCGCGCTTGCGCGTATCGTTCACGATCCTTGGCTGTGATTTCCGTCGTTGCCATGAATCTTCGTCCACTCTCGTCTTAGCCGTGCCGCGTGTCTGGCCACAAGGCGCTCGGCTCGCTTGACGTCGCGGTCGGAGATCGCGCCAACGATCTCAGCGACGTACAGTGTTGCCAGATCGATCCTCACGACGGCGCCGGCTTCCAGACGTGGACGTGCGGCGGCGGATGATCCAAGGTGTAAATCCGCACCTCGAATCCCGCCTCGCGAAGGACCGTAGGCATGATACTGAAGGCCTTGGGTTATTTCAAGCTCGATGAACGCGGACCAAGCGCGGCGGGCGAGGTCACACAGTTGCGGTCTCTCGCCTGACACAGGATGGGATCGAACTCGCCGAATATCTGAGAGCGAATCTTCACAAAGACAAGATCGTGCTTTTCGGCATCTCATTCGGATCGATGATCGGCATCAAGATGGTCGAGACGAGGCCCGAATTGTTTGCGGCGTACGTAGGTTCTGGTCAGTTCATCAATGCTGCGGACGGAGATGCGCTGAGCTACGAATTGACCCTAAAGCAGGCACGCGCAGTCGCCAACGCCGATGCGATCAAGGCGTTGGAAGCGATGGGGTCGCCACCGTGGGCAGATGTTCGAACGCGAAGCGCGGCGAAGGGTTGGGCAACGCGCATGACGAAAGATGACGACCCGGCGAGCAAGATGAACGTCGTCGCACAGTTGAAGGCGTCGCCAGACTATGTCGATTCCGATCTGAAGAATCTCGTAGCGGGGATGACGTTCTCAACCGATCCGCTCACGCGGGATAGCGCAGCGTTCGACGCACGCACATTTGGGTCACGGTTTCCGATTCCAGCATTCATTTTTCAGGGCATTGATGACTTGAATACACCGACGGAGCTCGTACGCCGGTGGTTTGATGGCCTCACTGCTCCATCGAAGCGGATGGTCGTCGTCGAGCATGGGTCGCTTGTGCCTACCAAAAAATCAATCTGCTTCTACTCCACGAGTTCCGCTCCGTGATCTGAACGCCGTTCCTCAACTTGACAATGCCCAAAATACGCATAAAACAGGGATACGAAATATCCCTATACCTAAATTGTCCCTCCCGGCTAACATGCGGCCGTGCTCGCGCTCTACCGGCGGCACCGACCGCCCTACAAGTTCACGTCATGGCGATTCCGCAACTGCAATGCCCGCTCTGGGGAGTCCTCCCCACACTGGCTTTTTCGATCGCAGCGCTGATGAGAGGAGATCTTCTAGTGAAACGCTGGTTCGCTGGGTCGAAGGTCGCCTTGGCAGCCTTGGCGATCTTCACGCTCGTGCCGATGCCTGGTGCGGCGCAAACGTCGGCGACGACGACATACACGCCGCCGCGGACACCGAACGGACAGCCTGACTTGCAGGGCATTTGGCAGGTCCTGAACACGGCCGCATGGGACATTCAGGATCATGCCGCGAGGCTGGGCGTGCCGGCCGGGAAAGGCGTGGTCGAGGGGAATGAGATCCCTTACCAACCGTCGGCCCTTGCCAAGAAGAAGGAGAACTTCGAACAGCGCGCGACGCTCGATCCGGAAACCAAGTGCTATCTTCCTGGAGTTCCTCGCATCACCTACATGCCGTATCCGTTTCAAATCATTCAGCAGGCCGACAAGGTCGCCATCGTTTACGAGTACGTGCGCGCTGTTCGCTACATCTTCATGAACGGGAATCCGCATCCCCCTGGGCACATCGATTGGTATATGGGTGATTCGCGAGGTCGCTGGGAGGGGAATACCCTCGTTGTCGATGTGATCGATTTCAATGACGAGACGTGGTTCGATCGCGCCGGGAATTTTCACAGTGACGCCTTGCATGTCGTCGAGCGCTTTACGCCGATCGGGCCCGATCATCTGCTCTATGAAGTCACGATCGAGGATCCGAAAGTGTTCACGCGGCCCTGGAAGATGAGCATGCCTCTCTATCGGCGTCAGGAACGAAACAGTGAGCTGTTGGAATATCAGTGCCATGCGTACCTCCTCGACCAGGAATGGGACAAGCCCGCTTCTACTCTTTTCTACCAGCGCTGAGTTGGCGAGCATTAGAAGCAAAGCGAGGTGTCAGGTGAGCCATCGAATTTTTGCCGCCGTCACGGCGTTGACGGTTGTGTTCTGGGTCTCGTTACTGGCACCGGGACCCGCGGCTGGGCAAGCCTTTTGGCCGCGAGACACGCCGAAGCTCCCGATGGCCAAAACTTGGGTCGAGCAGAAGGCCAAGCTCCCGCCCTACAGTCCACCGCGGACACCGGACGGCGTGCCCGACCTCCAAGGGGTTTGGGGCGGCGCCGGTGGTGATGGCACCAGCTTCCTCGAAGACCATGAGTACGTGGACGTGACAACACCGTCCCAGGAAAGCTTTGTCTCCGATCCACCGGATGGCAAAGTCCCCTACACATCGTGGGGGCTGGCTAAACGGAAGGAGATTCTGGCGGGGCTGGGGCGAGGATGGCCCGGCGAGTCGGGCGAACGCCTCTACAGCAGTCCGGCGGCGTTTTGTCTATATTTCATGCCGGCCTTCTCGTTTGGCGGCCAGGAGATCGTTCAGCAACCTGGCTTCGTGATGATGCTCAGCGGTACTGCCTACCGCGTGATCCCAACCGACGGGCGTCCCCCTATCAGCCAAAACGTGAAGTCTTGGTTCGGGAACTCGCGCGGCCGCTGGGAAGGCGATACGCTGGTCGTCGAGGTGACCAGTCTCAACGGTATGGGGTGGTTTGACAGCACCGGAAACTACTATACCGAGAATACGCGCATGATAGAACGCTGGAGGTTAGCGGACGCGAATACGATCGACTATGAGATCACGATCGAGGACCCCACGGTCTATACCAGACCCTGGAAGATGAACTTCCCGAAAAGGCGTCCCGGAACTGGCCCGAGACCGAGAGGCGTCCCGATACCCAACGCGGCTGCGGCAAACGCGCCTCCTGCGCCCAAGAACCCGTATGCAAATGAGGCGTGGGAAGTTGCGTGTTACGAGGGAAATAGAGAGGGCCCGGCTAGCCTCCGCGCACTCGGCTACAAGTGGTTCAGGGGGGTGACTCCTCCGAAGTGATGAGCGCGCGCGCTATTACACGCAACTTGAATTCCGTCAGAGGCCCAAGGCATTGTCGTTCGACCCGACCAAGGACGCTACGTAATGGGTACGGGTTTAGGGTGTAAACCCGCAACTTGACAGTGACCGGTGAACCGATGCCCCAGCTTCATATGACCGAGTTCGTGGGCGATCGACCACTCCAAGTAGAACTGATAGAGTTCCGCGACATAGTCGCCGAACGCTTCGAGAAAATCCGCGTCGTTGACCTCGCCGCGCCAGGCCAGAATCGGCCGCCACGCCTCTTCGAAGAACAACCAGAAATCCTGCCCGAACACGAGAACGTGATTCGCGTCGGTCCAGGTCGTGATCCTGCCTTTGGCCTGTGAGAATTTCTGCTGGGGATCGCGCGCAACAAAATACACATTGACGCCTGACGCGTCGTATGACGACGGCACGCAATTGAGCGAGACGTTCACGTCGGCGAGAAACTCCCCTGGCAGTTCGTTCAATGCGACGCGAAGCGTTTCCACGGTCTCTTCGCTTCGTTGCTGCGCGCGGGGGCCAAGAAGATCCCGCAGTTGTGGCGGCAGCGGGTCTTGCGGAAACTCGAACAGCGACGCTCCGCAGGCTTGCGCGGCGGTAGCCTGCCACGAACTCTCCTCGCGCACGAAGAATAGAAGCGCCGCCAGCCCCACGACAAACGCCAGGGGCAGCGCGACGGCGAGCACTTTACGGACTTTGGCCTCCTGCTGACCGAGAAGCCGGGACATCACCGACTTCCAGAAGAACCCGTTCTGAAAAGCCAGCAAGACGAACGGAACACTCAGTGGATTGCTCCCGACGCCCATGAACACGGTCAAGAAAATCAACGGAGAGACTACAAGTCCTCGCCAGGATCGGGCGGTCGTGAGCAATTCGATCACATGGCGCCACGTCAGTTGCTTGTCCTGGTCGAAGGTCCATCGCGACAAGGGCGGCGCCGAGGAGAGTGGAACCAACCGATGTCAATGAGTGCTCGTGGCTCGTGTCACCGCGAAAAAAGTCGTGCGCCCCTCGCCATCGTTACGATGACGACTCAAGCGGCGAGGCGCCACAGTTGCAGATAATGTTGGTTGCGTGCCCCCGATTTAAACCCCTTGCAAATTCATTGACCAGGTGGGCAGTCGATACGGTCTGATAGCGGCGAGAAAAGCGCTATTCGAAGGAATCTCAGGTGCGAACGTCGGCCAGCGTGGAACGCTTCGAGGAGCCTGTGGGCTACGGCGCGCCACGCAAGGGCCAGCGGGCAATAGCGGGCAAGGCGCCACGGCATCCCTTGCATCTGCGGCAATCGTGGCAATTTAGAATCTGTAACTTCCCACCCTCTCCGCCAACTTCCTCGCTCACGCTCGGTCCGTTGGCGTCGAGGCTGAATTCAGGCCCGCCGCAACTCGCCTTCGGCTCGTCGCGAGCGGGCACGAATCCCACCCTCTCCGCCATTCCATCGTATTCATTTCAAATAACTTATATCGCTCAGTTACTCGCGCTGTACCTGAAATAGGTACAGCGGCGGCACGCGGGTGGGTTTTCCACCCACCAGCCTGTCGTATTACGGCGGGTCCTCTGCAAGTCGACCGACATTCGTCGCCAGATCGGCGTTGATCGGTACTAATATCCTTTTTAAGAGATTCAAACGCCCATGTGCTCCCTGTTTTCCTCCAGAGCTGTCTCAATCGTAATTCTCCTGGCGTTGTCCCTCACGTGGGACAACGCGAAGGCACAGGATCAATCCCGGCAGCACAGCGTTTACCCGCTGAGCAAATTTCAGCCGGGGCAATGGGTTGAGAAGGTGTCGGGCGATTTCACAAAGCCCGGAGAGCCGTTCGTGTTTCGGATTCATCAGGATGCGGGATATATCACTCTTCCCCACACTCATCCGATAGACGAAAACATTACTGTCATGAAAGGGAGTTGGTCGCTCGGTATGGGTCGTCGGTTCAACCGAGCCGCCCTGGAACCAATGGATACGGGGACGTTTGGGATGGCGCCCAAGAATATGGCGCACTTTGCGTGGTCGAAGACGGAAACGATTTTACAGATTCACGGAATCGGACCGTTTGCGTCGACGGTCATCGAGCCTGTGTACGAGCTTACTGACAAAGGCATTTTCTCGCTGACGTCTCTGCTGCTGCCTGGTAGTCCCACCACGTCTAACCCGCCGGACTGTTTCACGCTGAAGGTTAACGCGAAGGTGCGCGGCGAGGCCGGCGAAGGCATCGTCGTTGGCGCGCGGTGTTCACCTTCCAATCAGATCACTCAATACTGGATTCAAAAAGTGAATGGCGAGCGGTTCTGGGCTGGCTTTCAGGAATTGAAGACCCGATAACGGCGCCTGCCAGCAGCAGCCCCATCGGATTCTGCACCTTGACCTTCTAGTCATAAGAGGCAGAGGCGCACGTGGATTAGTCATGGAAAGTCGCCATGGGGGGGGAATCTGGCGAAAACGCCGACGAACGCCGCAGCCCCGGGGAAGATCATCGGATACCTGAATGCAGTCCGGCTTCGTCGCGCAGGGTGCGGGTGGCATGCCCGCACCGAAGTGCACGCGTTGATCCAACCGGCCCGACGGGAGGACTGCTATTTGCCGAACACCCTGGCTGCGGCTTCTGCTGCCTGGGCATCCTCGACGATCGGATTCAGTTCGATATCAATCAGGTCGCCCCAAT
>Ga0070699_100001723_pt1 | contig 19940 bp, 21 predicted proteins | sample KBSK1503metaG_FD_65473 | JGI IMG/M metagenome (GOLD analysis project Ga0070699, IMG submission 65473) | Corn, switchgrass and miscanthus rhizosphere microbial communities from Kellogg Biological Station, Michigan, USA - KBS K1-50-3 metaG | ecosystem: Host-associated > Plants > Roots >... | reverse complement strand
GCCGCGGTAATCCCCTCCCAGCTCGCCGGACTCCGCAACAGGGAACGCCTCCGCGGTCTGTACGATCAGCACAAGTCGGCTTCCGGCGGCGACAGCCTTGCTGCCCTCGCCAGCGTCATCCGTCCGCAGGCTGGGCTGGAAGAAGATATTGCTCTGGCGTGGCTCACCGAGTTCGCAGCAGCCGATTAGCGATCGTTAGTCTTCCCGGCTGACCAGTTCCGCAACATCCTGCTGGCCGCGCAGCGCGAGCTTCCGGCCGAGCGCATCCGCGGCGTCCACGACAGGATTCTGCGCCGCGTGCAGCCGCTCATTGAACAAGGACAGCGCGCCGGGACCTTCCGCCGCGACCTGCCGCAGCAATGGCTGGTCACCACCGCCTACAGCCTCATGCACGCCGCGGCCGAGGACGCCGCCGGCCGGCTCGATCCTGACGACACAGCCAGGCTCATCACCGCCACCCTGCTCGCGGCCTCCACCCCGCAGGTGGGCCAGTGAGTTCCCCGGTCGTCCGGCATTGAGATCTGTCCCGAACGGGCCGTGGTGTCTGCGCCAGCTGACCGGAAGGGGCGCTGCGCTCAGGCGTCCCCGCGCGGTGCCTGCCGGCTAGGAGCTGAGGGTCCTGGCGACCAGGGCGATGCCGCGGCCCCACGCGGCGATCTGGCCGGCCGGGAGGTACGCCGCGCCGCTGCTGGTGTGGTCCGCCATCGGCTCGGCGAGGTAACGCTCGGTGCCGCCGGGACCGATGAAGTACACGGCCGAGGTGTGCACGATGTCAGCGTCCGGGCTGGGCGCCTGGACTTCGACGCCGTAGGCGCGCCAGACGGCCCGCAGGGCGGCGACCGGCCCGGTCAGGAAATGCCAGCCGGGGATAGCGGTGAGCTGGTGGGCGCGGGAGTAGGCCAGCACGTCCGGCACCCGGTTGTAGTACTGGTTGACGTTGACCGCCGCGAAGACCACGTTCGGCGCGGAGCGGCCCAGGTCGTGGTAGGCGTCGACGAACTCCTGGGAGACCAGCGGGCAGATGTCGGTGCAGTGCGGGTCCATGAACTCCAGCACGACGACCTTGCCGCGCAAGCCCGACAGCAGTACCGTGCGGCCGTCCTGGTCGGTGAGCGTGAACCCCGGCGCCGGGCGGGCGAGCACCGGGGCCAGGCCCATCAGGTTGATGGTCCGGTCTGGGACGCTGGCCGGGATGCCCCAGGGCCGCTGCCCGGCGAGGGAATCCCGCTGCTGCCCGCGGACCGCGATGACGGCCACGGCGGATGCCGCGATGAGCAGGACCGCGGCTGCGGCCGCGACGGCGAGGAATCTCTTCCGGCGCGCCTGCCCCGTGATGACCCGCGTAGCCTGCTCGCCCACGGCACCTCCGCAGCATTCATGCCCGCTGCCCGTTGTCGCCGGTACTTTAACACCCCGTACGGGCGGGCGGCTCGCCTGCTGGGTCCCCGCCCTGGCCCCTCGGGGCGGGGATGCCGGTCAGCTCAGCAGCATGCGCCGTCGCAGCCCGAGCCGTTGCGCGCCGCGGATGAACAGCAGCCGGTCCACATCAGCCGGCCCGTACCGGCGGTGCTCTCCTTCGGTCCGCTGCGGGACCGGCAGCAGGCCTTCCCGTTCGTAGTACCGGACCGTGTCGGCTCGCACGCCGGTCCGGGTAGCCAGCTGCCCGACGGTCAGCTGGCCGGTGACCTGTCGGCCCTCATGTTCCGAACGCTAAACCCTGGACCATGCTCCAAGTTCAAGCCCGGACCTACGGCTGTTGCCGCGTCCTGGCGCTGGAGTCAGCTCAGCAGCCGCATTCCTCGCCGTGCCAGGCTTCGATGCCTTCCCGCACGGCCAGGGCGGCGATGCCCAGCGCCACGACCGGGTCCAGCCACCACCAGCCCAGGATGGTGTTGGCCAGCAGCCCGGCCAGCACCGCGGCGGCGAGGTAGGCGCACAGCAGGTTCTGGGTGCCCTCCCCGGCGGTGGCCCCGGAGTCCAGCCGGGCGCCGAGGCGGCGCTTGGCTACGCCCAGGGCGGGCATGACGATCAGCGACGCGACCGACAGCCCGATCCCCAGCCAGCTGGTCTCGGCGTGGCTGCGGGCGATCAAGGTGGCGGCCGCGTCGCAGGCGATGCAGGGGGCGAGCAGGAAGAAGGTGACCGCGACCGCTTTCTGCGCGCGGGCCTCGGCGGTCTCGGACCGGGTGCGGGTGCCGGTGAACCGCCACACGATGATCACGCTGGCCAGGCCCTCGATGGCGGAGTCCAGGCCGAAGCCGAGCAGCGCCACCGACCCGGCGATGACCGCGGCGATGACGGCGATGGCGCCCTCGGCGGCCATGTAGGCCAGCGACAGCCAGGACAGCAGCCTGGCCCGGCGCGCGGCGCGCTGCCAGCCGGCGTCGCGGGTCACGGCCGCAGCGGCGGCGTCGCCTTCGGCGCGCTCCTGGCCAGTGTCCCCGCCGCTGGACCGTGTCTGGCGGGTGCTGCTCATAGAGGTCTCCTGACGGCGGCTGCGGCGTTCAGGCGTGCGCGGGGAGTTCGTGCGCGGCGTGGCTGGCAGGCTCGAACTGGACGGTGGAGTGCTCGACGTCGAAGTGCCCGGCCAGGCACTGCTGCAGCTGGTCCAGCAGCTGGGGGCAGGTGCCCGTCGCGGAAGCAGGAGTCATCGACCACCACGTGCGCGGTCAGCACCGGCAGGTCCGAGGCCACGGAGCTGGCGTGCAGGTCGTGCACCGCGTGCACGTGCGGCACATCCAGGATGTGGGCGCGCACGTGGGCTAGGTCGACGCCCTTGGGGGTGGCCTCCATCAGCACGTCGACGGTCTCGCGCAGCAGCTTCCACGTTCTGGGCAGGATCAGCGCCCCGATCAGCAGCGAGGCGACCGCGTCGGCGCGGTCCCAGCCGGTCAGCGCGATGACGGCCGCGGCGGCCAGCACGGCGACCGAGCCGAGGGCGTCGTTGATGACTTCCAGCCGCGCGGCCCTGGCATTCAGGTTGCCGCCCGAAATCCGGGACAGCAGCACGATCGAGACCGCGTTGCCGGCCAGCCCGACCACGCCGAAGACGGCCATCACGCCGGAGGCCACCGGGGACGGCTCGATCAGCCGCCGGATCGCCTCGGCCAGGACGAACCCGCCGACGGCCAGCAGCACCGCGGCCTGCGCCGCGGCGGCTAGCACCTCGGCGCGCCGGTACCCCCAGGTCCGCGCCTCGGTGGCCGGGCGGCCGGCCAGCACCGCGGCCACCAGGGCCAGCGACAGCCCGGCGACATCGGTGAGCATGTGCCCGGCATCGGCCAGCAGGGCCAGCGACCCGGACACGACCGCGCCGGCCACCTCCACGGCCAAGATGGTGCCGGAGATACCCAGCACGACCGCCAGCGGCCGGCGGTGCCCGGCACCCGGCGGGTCGTGCCCGTGATCGTGCCCGGCGCCGCTCACGCCACAGCCGCCGGCGACACGGGCCCGGAGGCCGGGCATGGTGCCGCCGTGGCGCCGGTCGCGGCGAGCACGCCCTTGGCTGCCGCCAGCAGGTCCATCAGTTCCGGCCGGGTCAGTGCGTAAAAGGACTGGCGTCCCTCGGCGCGGTAGTCCACCAGGCCGCAGCCGCGCAGGCAGGCCAGGTGCTTGGACACCGTCGACTGCGCCAGCCCCAGCTCGCCGGTCAGGTCGACCACCCGGGCCTCCCCGGCGGCCAGCCGCGCCACGATCCGCAGCCGCGTCTCATCGCCCAGCGACCGGAACAGCGCCGCCGCCGGGGTCGCCCCGGCGGCGACCGCCGCGGTCACGCACCCCGCCTCATCCATCGCCATACCACGATGATAGCGCCATCATAGAATGTCCCTAACGGAAGATCCCGTCAGCTAGCCATCAGCCCGCTCACCGGGCATGCCGGTATCCCGTCGTTCCTGTTCCTCCGCGGATGTCGCGTCCTCTGTGGTCGCCATGGCGGCGGTCGCTCGAGCCTTGACGACGCGCAGGACACGCCACGCCACCGTCAGGACGGTGATAGCGGTAAGTTCGGCGGCCAGCGCCCACCACGCCCACCGCGGCCGCCACATCACTACGACGAAGGCAGCGGCGGCAGGAAGCGCACATGTCACGATGACGTAGGGCCAGTACCGGCGATCGCGAGCGTCCAGCGGCGGGGCCTTGGTTACACGGCGTGCCGCGGCCAGACAGCGCGGCAGTCGTCCAGGATCCGCGGGGCCGCCTGCTATGGCTTCGTGGCCAGCAGGGTCGGAACCAGAGCCGCGGGTCATGGTCGGCCCGTACTGGTCGGCGGGCACGGGATGCTCACATCGCTGGCCGCGCGGATAGCGCTATCACCCGTCCCGGCCTGCCCGCCGCCCGGCCGCGCCGACAGAGGGCGGCTTGACCCAAGTCACCGCGGAGGCTCATCACGCGCAACCGGCGGCTCACCGCGGGCGTCGGCCGGGGCGCTCGCCGGGGCCGGGGCCAGCGCTTCGGCGCCGTCATCCAGGCGGGAGATAAGGCCCTGCTGCCGTGTCATGACGCGGCTCAGCGTGTGCTCGATGCCAGTCAGGAGTGCAGCGCCGGGGTCATGGCCCGGCGCGCTGTCGCCGCGTTGCCCGGGGCGGTCACTGACAGCGGCAGCGACCTCGCCCCGCAGTGCGGCGAGCTGCGCCACGGCGGACGCGGCCAGGTCCGGCTCTGGGCCTGCCTCGGCGAGGGCCTTTAGCGTTCCGGCGAGTCGGCGGGCCGCGCTCTGGAGGCGGTGGGGGAAGGCGAGCGGCAGCTGCCGGCGGGACGTCCCCGAGGTGTGTTCCCGCCGCCAGGTCGTCGCGAGCTGCTCGAGCTGCCCGCAGACGCCGGCCAGGTCGCCGAGCAGCGCGTCCAGGTCCTGGCGGGTCACGGCCAGCCTGTCGTGACTACTGGTGGCCGGCTGCTGGGCCGAGGCCGCGGCCTGCGGCGGTGTGCTTCCAGGTATGCCGTCTGATCTGCCGACCGTGGCCACGTGACCCCCATTCTCCTATTCACCTGAGGTGTTTAGGTGTTGTGTCACGATAGCATCCGGCACCGCGTGTACCTATGATTCTTAGGTGACAACGGCGGGAGGTATGTGGTGCGGATGATGCCTGGTGGCGGCGTGCGGGCGTTCGGCGAGCTGGAGGCCGCGATCATGGACCAGGTCTGGGCGGCCGGGCGGCCGGTGCTGGTCCGCGAGATCCATGACGGGCTGCGGCCCGAACGCGAGCCCGCCTATAACACCGTCCTGACCGTGGTAGAGATCTTGTACCGCAAGGGCTGGCTGGCCCGGGAGAAGCACGGCCGCGCCTACCGGTACCGCCCGACCGCCAGCCGCGAGGATTACACCGCCGGCCTGATGGGGGAGGTGTTCGATACCAGCACCGACCGGCTGGCGACGCTGCGCCGGTTCGTGCAGCGCATCGACCCGGCCGAAGCCGACGAGCTGCGCGCGATGCTGGACGAGGCACGCCGGGACGGGGCCGGATCATGATCGTCGCCGTCGCCCTGCTCGGCTACGCGGCCCTGCTGCTGACCGCGGGCGCGGCCGCGCTGGCGCGGGCACGCTGGGCGGACCGGGCGCCACGGCTGGCAGTCGCCGCCTGGCTGGCGCTGACCGGCTCGGCCGTCGTATCAGTGGTCCTGGGCGGGGTGGCCCTGGTGGTGCCGACCGTCCGGGTCAGCGCCGACCTGTCCGCGCTGCTCGCCGCGTGCGTGATGGCGCTGCGCGCCACCTACGCGCACCCGGGCGGTGCGGCGATGGCCGGCGCCGGGGCGGTACTCGGGCTCGCCGTGATCGCCCGGGTCACCTGGTGCATCGCGGGTACGCTGGCCCGCGCGGAGCTAGCCCGCCACCGGCACCGCCGCAACCTCGCGCTCACCGGGCGCCGTGACAGCCGGCTCGGCACCGTCCTGGTGGACCATCACCAGGCCGCGGCCTGGTGCCTGCCCGGGGCGGGGCGGCCGGTCGTGCTCACCACCGCGGCGGTCGCCGCCCTCGACGAGGTCCAGCTCGCCGCCGTGCTGGCCCACGAGCGGGCTCACCAGCGCGGCCATCACCACCTGCTGGTGTCGCTGGCCGGATCCCTGGCGGCAGCCTTCCCGCGGGTCCGCGCCTTCCGGCAGGGCCACGAGCAGGTCGCCCGGCTCGTCGAATTGATCGCGGACGACGCCGCGGCCGTGGCGTCCCCGCGCCTGAAGGTCGCCGAGGCGCTGCTCACCCTGGCCGCGCCCGCCCCGGCCACCGCGGCGGCGCTCGGCGCGGGCGGTTCGGCCACGGCGGCCCGGATCAGGCGGCTCATCGCCGCGCCAGCCCCCATCAGCCGGGCGCGGACCGCGGCCGGGATGGCCACCATCGCCGTGCTGGCCGCGTTCCCGCTCGTCCTGCTCGCCGGGCCGGCCGCCGCCGCCAGCGGCATGCACTGCTGCCCCCAAACCATCGCCGCCGCGCACGCCACGGCGCGCCCCGGCCCGTGCGGCAGCGTCCCCGGCTGCTGACCCGCCCCAGGCCGCTGAGGTGTCCATGTTGGCGGCCCGGCTGCGCGCCCGCCTGGCCGCCTCACGCAGGAACGGCCACCCGCCCCAGAACTGCACCGGCGTGGCCAGCGCGAACTCGGTCCAGTGCGCCCACGGCCGGTCCCCGGCCGGCCCGGAGAACATCGCCAGGTAGCCGGTGACCAGGGCCAGCGGCCACACGACAAGCGCCCGGACCCGCCAGGATCGCGCCGCGGCGGGCTCGGCATCGGCCCGGTCGCCTCGCCGGCCGCCGGCGACGGCAACGGCACCAGCCCGTAGTCGATCTTCGCCACGGCCGCGATGAGCGCGTCCTGGCCGGCCGCCCCGGGACCGAGCGTGACGTGCGCGATCCCGCTGGCGAAATTGACCTCGGCCTGGACGCCGGGCTGCCTGGCCAGCGTCCGCTGTACCCGCACGGCGCAAGAGCCGCAGGTCATGCCCTGCACCGAGAAATCCAGTGCGGCGAGATCCGGCCCGGACCGCTCAGCGGCCGGCGTCCACCTACATCATCGACGCCCGGGGCGGATCGCCTGGGCCTGGTTCGGCGCGACCAGCTACAGCCAGCTCGATCTCGCGGTGACGCTTGCCGCCAGTTCGTAGGGAATGCCGGAGTCAGGCCAGGTTTCCGCGGCTCGCGCGGGAAGGTGGCAGCCACCGATGCCCGTTCGGCATTAATATTCTCCGAACGGGCGGTGGTGACAGCCCTGACCCCGGCTTCCGCGCGGCCGGGTTACAACGGCAGCTCGTAACCGCTGATCCAGTGGATGCGCAGCCATGTCATGGCCGCCGTCCACGTCCCGGTGACCTGCAGCACGCCGACGATGACCAGCATCGCCCGCCCGCGCGGGTGACGAGGGCGGCGTGGCGGCGGGCGAAGGAGAACGCCCGCCGGGAACCGTTCGAAGGCGCCGGCGAACAGCAGGCCAAGGCCGATCGTCAGCCCGCCGAGCACCTGGATCAGGCCCCGCTGGTGCACGAGCAGCGTCGCGCCCAGCCCGCCGAACGCCGCGCCGTAGCTGGCGAACAGCGCCGAGAACCCGGCCACGAACAGCGCGGCGCCCGCCACCGTCCGGCCCTGGGTCCGGGCCGGCCCGGCGGCCATGGAGGCGCCGCCGGCCGGCTCCTGCGCATCCTGACCCGTGCTCGCGACGCCGGTGTCGGACATCCCGGTCAGGTAGGACAGGTAGCCCGGGATCAGCGGCAGGCAGCAGGGCGAGGCGAACGTGATCGCTCCCGCCGCCGCCACCAGCGGCACCGCCAGGATCAGCGGGCCGTTCGTGACCAGCTGGCCGGCTCCGCCGCTCATCACGCCCCCGGCTCTGCGGTCACAGGCCCGCTGGGAACGGGTAAGACCGCGGCGGCACGTCCGTGCCGACGTCGAGCTGGATGAGCTTGTGGGCGGTCAGCGTGATCGAGGCCGGATCGCCGGCGTACCGCTTACCGTCCACGTACACGGTGAGCATGCCGTTGGCCGGGCCCACCTGGCCGGCGGCCAGCGGCTGTCCCCAGATGGCAAAGTAGTCCCCGAGCGTGTACAGCTTCTGGACCGGTGACTCGATGTGGATGACGCCGGACTGGTCGTGCGAGTGCAGCCAGTAAAAGCACGTCCCCGAGCCGACGTACGGCCCGCCGGAGGCCTCCGGGGCGGCGCCGCCCGGGATGCCGATGCCGTAGGGGATCGTGCGCTGCGCGCCGTTGACGAAGACGGCCAGGTGGGCGTGGATATGGTAGACGGTCTGCTCGCTGCTGCTGCACTGGATGCCGTGCACGCTGCTGCCCTGCGCCGCCGAATCGAGCCCGGCCAGCACCGGGCCGTTGAGCCCGGCGGTCCCTGTCCGCTCGGCCGCCGCCATCGCGCTACCCGCGGCGCTGGCGCCCGTGCCGTGGGTACGGACGGCAAGCACGGCCACGACCGCTACGACGGCGGCAACGACGATGGCCGCCGGCACGCCGATGAGGATCCGGATCCGCCGCTGCCTGGCGCGCTGCTGCCGCTGGACCTCCGCCAGCTTCCGCTGGACCCTGCTGTGCTCCCTGGCCTTCTTCGACACCGGAACCCTCTCCTGCAGCGGCTCATCCCAGATACATGAACCTAACATACTTAGGTATTTCGTTCACCAGAAGGGCAGCGGCCGACGCCGGCCATCCCGGTGAGGTCGCCGTGGCGCTGGACGCCGCGCGTGCAGAACTCGGCAGTGCTGACAGGCAAAGGCATACGGGCGCCGACCGGCACCGCGACGCGAGTGGCATGGGACGGGGCTCCCCCGGTCACCCCTGCGCTGGCGTCGGCAGTCACACCCAAGGGGCAGATCAGCACGCGGCGCGGGACGACGGCCATGCAGACAGCATGGGCGGCGAGGGCCACGACATGAGCGCTACGGAGATGCCGGGTATGGCGATGCCCCCGGTGGGGTTGCCGGCTGGCCTGCCGATGGCGCGGCGGGGAGCGGACCGCGACGGGCTGAAGCTGGACCGGCTGCACGTGCCGCTGGGCCCGTTCCTGGCGCACTGGCCGGCCGGGCTGGTGGTCCAGGTGACGATTCAAGGTGACGTGGTGCAGCAGGCGGAGGTCACCACGCTGGGCGCCGCCCAGGGCGGCGGGTCGTTCTGGGCTGAGCCCTGGCTTCGCGCCGCCGCGGGGGAACCGATCAGGCGCTGGATGATGCCGCGAAGGTCGCCGTATCCGTCGTCGTTGCTGTCACGCCAGGACCGCACGCGGCGGCCGGCGCTGCGGTGGCCGGCGGGGCCGGGAGCCTGGCCCTGGCCAGCCTGCCGGATGCGGCCCGGCCGTGGCTGACGGTGATCACCGTCGGGGTGGTGCTGGCGGCGTTCGGCAAGTCGGCGCAGCTTCCGTTCAGCTTCTGGCTGTCGCGGGCGATGGAAGGGCCGAGCCCGGTGTCGGCGCTGCTGCATTCGGCCACCATGGTCGCGGCCGGGGCGTACCTGCTGCTGCGCACCCGCCCGCTGCTGGAGGCCTCCGGCTGGGGCGCGCCCGCCGTCGCCTGGACGGGCGCCGCGACGGCCCTGGCCCTGGGCCTGGTGGCGGTCGCGCAGACCGACCTCAAACAGCTGCTTGCCGCCTCGACCTGCGCTCAGGTCGGGTTTATGGTGCTGGCCGCCGGCGCGGGGGGCGTCGCTGGCGGGACACTGCAGCTGGTCGCGCACGCCGCGGTCAAGAGCCTGCTGTTCCTCGCCGCCGGGGCCTGGCTGGCCGCGCTCGGCACCAGGCAGCTGCCGGCGCTGCGCGGCGCGGCCCGCCGCTATCCGCTGGTGGGGGTGACGTTCACCATCGGCGCGGCCGTGCTGGCCGGGCTGCCGCCCGGGTCGCTGTGGGTGGCCAAGGACGAGCTGCTCGCCGCCGCCTGGCACGACAGCCTGGCCCTGTACGCGGCCGGGCTGGCCGCGGCCGTTATCTCGGCCGTCTACAGCGTCAAGGCGGTGTGGTACGTGTGGCAGCCGGTTCCCGCTGACGCGGCCAGCGGCTACGACACCGAACGCCGCGGCACGCGCCGCGTTACAAGGTTGATGGCCGCGCCGCTGGTTGCCCTGGCGCTACCGGCGGCCGCGCTGGGGATCATGGCGGCACCGGCAGTGGCCGGGCCCTTGCGCCGGGCTGTCGGTGCCGCGGGTGAAGTGTCGGCAGCCTGGTGGGAACTGGGTGTCAGCGCGGTGGCCGCTGTGATCGCGGCCGGCCTGACCTGGTGGTGGGGAGCGCGCCCGGCACCGGTCCCCGTGGCCGTCCTGGCCTGGCTGGGCCGCTGGCTGGATCTCGAGCAGGTGGCCCTCGTACTGCTGGCGCGGCCCACCCTGCGGGTCGCCCGCGCGCTGGCAGTGTTCGACGACCAGGTTCTCGACGGCGCAGTCCGCGGGGTCGCCCGCGGCGGGACCCGGCTGGCCCGGGTGGCGGCGGACGCCGACGACGGCGGCGTCGACCGGCTGGTCGGCCAGGTCGCCGCAGCCATGCGGGCGGCGGGCCGGCTGGCCCGGCGGCCGCAGACGGGCCAGGTGTACATGTACTACGCGCAGGCCGCCGTAGTGCTGGTGCTGCTGGCGCTGGTCTTCGCGCTGGTGAGGTAGCCGTGCTGCCGGTGATCGTGTTCTTGCCCGCCGCCGCCGCGCTGGCGCTGCTCGCCCTGCCGCGCCGGGTGCCGCGCACCGTCTTTGTGTGGGCGTGGATCGGCGTGAGCGCCGCCGACGTGACCCTGGTCGGCGCCGCCTGGGTCGGCTACGACCCGCGCGCGGGGTTCGGCTGGACCGAGAACACGGCCTGGATCCCCACCGTGGGTATCCGCTACCACGTCGGTGTCGACGGGCTGTCCCTGCCGCTGCTGGCGATGACCGCCGTGCTGTTCCTGATGGCCGCGGTCTACTCGCTGCGCGAGACCCGCCGGGTCAGAAGCTACGTGTGCCTGTTCCTGTTCCTGCAGACGGTGTCTCTGGGCCTGTTCGCGGCGCTGGACCTGATCGTGTTCTTCGTGTTCTTCGACCTGTCCATCGTCGGCATGTACTTCGTCATCGCCGGGTGGGGGCACGGCGAGGCGGCTCGCGCCGCGGCGCTGAAGTTCTTCCTCTACACGTTCACCGGCTCGCTGGCCCTGCTGCTCGGGTTCATCGGGCTGTACCTGGCGGCACGCCCGCACACCTTCGACATGGTGACGCTGATCCGGGCCAACCCGCTCGCCGGGCGCGGCGCGTACGGCGGGCTGGTGCTGCTGGCGGTCGCGGCTGGGCTCGCCGTCAAGACCCCCACCGTGCCGTTTCACACCTGGCTGCCGCCCGCGCACACCGAGGCCCCGGCCGCCGGATCGGCCATCCTGGCCGGGGTGCTGCTGAAGATGGGCACCTACGGGTTCGTGCGGATCGCGATGCCGATGCTGCCCGGCCAGTGGCGCCGCTACGCGCTGGTCTTCGTCGTCATCGGTGTCGTGTCGGCGGTGTACGGGGCGCTGGTCGCGCTGGCCCAGGCCAGCTTCAAGCGGATGATCGCCTACACGTCGGTGAACCACATGGGCTACATCCTCCTGGGCGCCGGCGCCGCCGGGATCCTGGCCGGGACCAGCGCCCAGGCCCGCTCCCTCGCCGTCACCGGTGCCGTCACCCAGATGGTCAGCCACGGCCTGCTCACCGGCGCGCTGTTCCTGCTGTCCGGTGTCCTGTTCGACCGCGGCCACACCTACGACATGGCCGCCTACTCCGGGCTCGCCGGCCGTACCCCGGTCTTCGCCGGGCTGACCGCGGTGGCCGCGTTCGGCTCGCTCGGCATCCCGGCAATGTCCGGGTTCATCGCCGAGTTCCAGATCTTCACCGGCAGCCTCGCCTCCGCCACGGCCGCGACCGCGGTCGCGGTGCTCGGCATCCTGATCACCGCCGCGCTGTTCCTGCGGGCGCTGCAACGGGTCTTCCTCGGCCCGCTCCGGCGCCCCGGCACCCCCGCCGCGTTCCGCGATCTGCACCCGGCAGAGGTGGCCAGCATCGCACCGCTGCTCGCCGCGTCCGTGGCCATCGGGGTCGCGCCGCGGTTCCTGCTCGATGTCATCGAACCCGCCGCCCGTACCATCATCACGCTGGTGGCACGGTGAACGAACGGCTCGGCCCGCTCATCCCGGAGATCACGCTGGCCGCCGGCGCGGTGGCCGGGCTGCTCGCCGGATCCTGGCTGCCCCGCCACCGGCAATGGGTGATCCGGCTGTTGGCCGCGGCAGCATGCCTGGCCGCGCTGGCCGCCACCGCGTTCACCGCAGCCGGGACCCGGACGGCCGACTTCGGCACCAGCTACGCGATCGACGTCGCCACCAACACCGTCCGCGTCATCGTGGCCGCCGCCACCCTGCTCGTCATCGGCCTGTCGGCCGGCACGGTACAGGCACACAAACGCGAGACCGAGTTCTACGTGCTGCTGCTGCTCGCCGCGCTCGGCACCATCGTGCTCGCCGGCGCGAACGACCTGCTGCTGCTGTTCGCCGGCTACCTGCTCGCCTCGGTCCCCGCTTACGCGCTCGCCGGGTTCGCCAAAGATTCCCCGGGCACCGAGGCCGCGCTGAAGTACTACCTCATGGGCGCGCTGGCCGGCGTCGCCATGCTCACCGGCGTGACCCTGCTGTACGGCACCGGGCGCACCACCAGTTACCCGCTCCTGCAGACCACGCTCGGCGCCGCTCCCCACGGCGCTGTCGCGGTAGGGGTCATCGCCGTGACCGCGGGGCTGCTGTTCAAATCCGGTGCCGTCCCCGCGCACTTCTGGGTCCCCGACGTCACCGACGGCACCACGACCCCGGTCGCCGCGTTCGTCACCACCGTGCCGAAACTCGGCGGCCTCGCCGCGCTCCTGCGCCTGCTCACCGTCGCGATCCCCGCCGCCGCGGTGAACTGGCCGCTGCTCATCGCGGTCCTCGCCGCCGCCTCCATGACCCTGGGCAACCTCGCCGCGTTCTTCCAGGACAGCGTCAAACGGCTGCTCGCCTACTCCACCATCAGCCAGGCCGGCTACCTGCTGATGGCCGTCGCCGTCGCCGCCCGCAGCGCCACCGCCGCCCGGTCGCTGCTGTTCTACCTCGCCGCCTACGCCGTCACCAACCTGGCCGCGTTCGCCGTCGTCGCCGCACTGCCGCAGGCCCGCACCGTCGCCGACTACCGCGGGCTCACCCGCCAGCACCCAGGCCTGGCCGCAGTGCTGGTAGTGAGCCTGCTCGGCCTCGTCGGCACCCCGCCCACCGCGGTGTTCCTCGCCAAGCTGCAGGTGTTCACCACCGCCATCGACGGCGGCTACGGCTGGCTCACCGCCCTCGCCGCCGCCAACACCGTCGCCAGCCTCTTCTACTACCTGCGGTGGCTCGCGCCCGCGTTCCTGCCCGGCCCCGCCGGACCCAGGCCCGACGCACTAGAGCCGGCCGGCCGGTCAGCCGCCGCGGTCGCCTACACCGCCGGGGCAGCCTCGCTCGCCCTCGGCATCGCCGGCACCACCGTGCTGCCCCTGGTCACCGGCCACCTCATTCGCTGACACGGCGGGTGGCCAGCGCCCGCGTTCCGGTCGGCACGGCACCGCATCGTGATCACGGCCAGGCAACGAGCGAGTGCTAGACGGCTGCCGCCTGCCCGGCGTGCAGTGGCTTGCGGGCGGCCAGCCGTTCCACGATGCCGAGCTTGAACCGGTCATGGTCTTCGACGGTGAGCGCCAGGGCCTGCACGTGCCTGATCGGACGGCGCCGGAGGTGCTCGCCACCGACCGGGACGCTGGCCAGCTCGATCAGCACCTGCGCTGCGCGGGCCGGCCAGGCCGAGGCCTCGACGTGGTCAGCGAGCAGCAGCAGCCCGCCCGGGCGCAGTACCCGGACCATCTCGGCCACGGCCGCGCGGTCGTCGGGGATCGCGCACAGCGAGAAGGTGCAGACCACCGTGTCGAATATGGCGCCGGGGAACTCCAGTGCCTGCGCGTCGCCCTCCCGCAGGTCCACCGCCCTGCCCAGTTGCCCGGCTCGCCGGCGGGCGATCTGGAGCATCGCCGGACTGTGATCAACCCCGGTCAGCTGCACGCCGGGCGGGTAGTGGGGAAGGTTGAGGCCGGTGCCGATAGCGACCTCCAGGACGCTCCCGGTGGCCTTGGAGCAGACCCACTCGCGGCTGCCGGCGAACAGGTGCCGGTCGAAGACTCCCATCTGCCGGTCGTAGGAGCCGGCGTGGGAGTTCCAGTAGCGGCGTAGCCGCTGTTCACGGCCAGCTTGAGCCTTCAATTGACGTCCTTTCCTTTCCAGCGCCCGGGCGAGCTCGCTGCGAACTGCCGGATGAGATGCGGTGCTGGCGCTTGTCATGGATTGCGTCCCTGGTCACCCCGGCCAGCGGTGAGGTCGCGGGCCAGCCACGCGATCGCGAGGATGACCAGGGCCAGGACCGCGAGCGCGGCGGCCGAGCCGAAGGCCATCATCGCCAGCCCGGCGGGGTAAATTCCGTCCATCATGTCGCTTCACCTGCTCTTGTTCGTTTTCTGGGTGTGGGGTTGCTGACCGGCCCGGCCCGCGGCGGGTCAGGCCGCGGCCGGGGGGCACTCGGGGCATGGCCGGGCGTGCAGGTGCCCAGCTGGTGAAGGCACCGGGTGGCGGGCTGGGTCGCGCAGGGCGCGGAGGGCGATCGCGCCGCCGGCCAACACCAGGGCCGCGGCGGCGCCCAGGCCGGCGGAGTACCCGGACACGAACGCGGCATGGGGTGTGGCGCCCGCGCCGAGCGCCGCCCCTGGCGGGCGGCCAGGATCGCGCCGATGACCGTGACGCCGAGCAGCCCCGAGGCCTCGCGGGCGGCGTTGAGGATGCCGCCGGCCACGCCTGCCTGGGCCGGCGGGATGACACCGAGGATGGCGGCGGTGACCGGCATGGTCAGCCCGGAGCCGACGCCGACCGCCGCCAGCGGCGCCATCAGGCTGGCGAAGCTGGCGTGCTGGCCGAGCAGGGCGACGGCGGCCAGCCCCGCGGCGACCAGGACCATCCCGGCGGCGACGGCGCGGCCTGCGCCGGCCCGGCCGGCCAGCAGCGGGGCAGCGGTGGCGGAGGCGGCCATCAGCAGTGCCATCGGGACGAACGCCAGCCCGGCCGCGGTCGGGGAGAAGCCGAGCACGCCCTGCAGGTACAGCGGGGTGAAGAAGTACACGCCCAGCACCCCGAACCCCCACAACACCAAGGTCGCCGTGCCGCCGGCGAACACCCGGTTGCGGAACAGCGCCAGGTCGATCATCGGCGCGGGTGAGCGGGCCTCGGCGGCGGCGAACGCGGCCGAGGCGGCGGCGGCGGCCGCCAGCGCAGCCAGGATGGGCGGCGAGGTCCAGCCCGCGGCGTGGCCCTGGATCAGGGCGTAGCTCAGCGCGGTCAGGGCCAGGGTGGCGGCGGCCAGGCCGGGCACGTCCAGGCCGCGCGGCAGGCGGGTGCCGCGGGATTCGGTGACCGCCGTGGCGCCCAGGGCCAGGGTGAGGGCGCCGAGGGGGACGTTGATGAAGAAGATCCAGCTCCAGTGCCAGTGCTGGCTGATGAACCCGCCGGCCAGCGGCCCGAGCGCGACGGCCAGCGCGCTAGTCCCGCTCCAGGCTCCGACCGCCCGGCCGCGTTCGCGCTCACCGGGGAACATCGCCGCGATGATCGTCAGCGCGGTGGGCGCGGCCAGCGCCGCCCCGGCGCCCTGGGCCACCCGCCCGGCCAGCAGCACCGCCGGCGAGGACGCCAGGCCGGAGGCCAGCGACGCGGCGGTGAACAGCGCGGTCCCGGCCAGGAACAGCCGCCGCCGCCCGTACAGGTCCGCGAGCCGGCCGCCGGCCAGCAGCAGGCCGGCGAACGCCAGCACGTAGGCGCTGGCGATCCACTCCAGCCCGGACAGGGACAGCCCCAGGTCCCGCTGGATCGACGGCAGTGCCACGTTCACCACCGTGTTGTCCAGCGAGGTCATGAATGTCGCCAGGCCGACCGCGGCCAGCGCCAGCCCCCGGTGTGCGGGGTTCGGTTGCCGTGCCATGAGAGCCTCCAATGTGATCGGCGATCTCTATGCGAACACTGATCTCCTAACATAAGAGTGTGTGCTGTTCGTGTCAAGAGCAGTGTTCTCGAAGTTTGCACTGATCGCACTTTCCTGGCATGATGGGGGCATGGCCACGTCCCGGACCACCGCCCCGGCGCCCACCTTGCGGGCGCGGCGGCGGGCCGCCGCCACCGAGGAGATCAAGGCGCTGGCCTGGCGCCAGCTCGCCGAGCACGGCCCCGGCGGGATTTCGCTGCGGGCCATCGCCCGCGACATGGGCACGGCCCCCTCGGCCCTGTACCGCTACTTCCCCAGCCAGTCCGACCTGATCAGCGCGCTATGCGCCGATGCGTACGAGTCGGCCGCCGACGCGCTCGCCGCCGCCCGGGACGCGGCGCCGCCCGGTGACCACGCCCGGGCCTGGGCTGCCCTCTGCCGCGCCTACCGGCAGTGGGCACTGGCCAGGCCCGCCGACTTCGCGCTGATCTTCGGCACCCCGCAGCCCCGCTACCAGGCGCCTAGCGAGATCACCGCGCCGGCAGCGGCCAGGTTCACCGGCATACCCCTCGGGGTGTACGCTGCCGCCGTGCAGGCGGGCGCCGCCGACCCCGGCCGCACCCAGATCCCCCCCGGCCTGCAAACCGGCGCGCTGTGGAAGACCCTGCTCGGCGACCGCCCGCCCGACGGAGACCCGCGGCTGGCGGGCATCATGCTCAGCGCCTGGGTCTCGGTGCTCGGCTACCTCGCCGCCGAGATCTTCGGCAGCCTGGCCGAGCTGATCAGCGACCCCGGCGAGTTCTACCAGGCGCATATCCGCGCCGTCATGCTCGGCATGGGATTCCAGCCCGATCTCGTCAGGCAGGCGGCCACCGGCGAAGCCTGAGCGCGCAGGCCGCCACCTTGCAGTTTCCGGCCCAACTCGGCCATCTGCCAGCGCAGGCGTTACCTGATCCGGCCTTCGTGGAGCCAGGGTCGCCCCGTGCTCCGCCCACGTGATGAGGTTCCTGTGCCGGTGCTCCGGAACTCCCTCTTCCCGGGGAGGCCCTGCCGGGGTTACGGTCATTGCCCGGCAATGATGCCCGAAGGGGGGTGCGATCATGTCCTGGCAGCTGCGGGGCGAGTACCTGGAGAACTGCCATTGCGACATCCTGTGCCCGTGCATTACGTCCTCGTTGCAGGGTCCGCCGTGGCGGCAGGGCCGCCGCCCATGCCGCCGCGCTGGCCGGCGGGTACCTGCTGGCCTGGGCGGCGTTCGGCCTCGTCGCGTTCGGGATATCCCGGGCCCTGGGCCAGCTGGCCCCGGTGAGCACGGGGACCGGCACGGGCATGAGCCCGGGCCTGTCCCGGCTGGCCGTCTGGAGCGCCGCCGTCGCCCTGGCCGTGGCCGGGACCTACCAGTTCACGCCGCTCAAGGCGCGGTGCCTTCGGCACTGCCGCTCGCCGCTGGGGTTCCTCCTGCGCTTCGGGAACTTCCGCGGCAGGCTGCGGGACGTCCGGGTCGGCATCTACCGCGGCGGTTACTGCGTCGGCTGCTGCTGGAGCCTGATGCTGGTGCTGGTCGCGGTGGGCGTGATGAACATGGCCTGGATGGTGGTCCTGACCGCGGTGATCTTCGCGGAGAAGATCTAGACGAACTCCTAAGCAACAGGTCGCGGCTGGACCCGTGTGTTATCCGCCAAGCGACTACCCTGATCCAGCATGGCAAATATCCAGCCGGAACTGTGGATCGACCGCGCTGCTGCGGCAGTCGCGTTCTACGAGGTGGCCTTCGGCGCCAGGGTTCTTCATCGGGTCGGTGAGGGAGACGAGATCGTCGCGCGGCTGGCGATAGGGGATGCCCCCTTCTGGGTTTCTTCCGGCGGACGGGAGAGACCGCGTTTCAGCCCGGCGGCTATCGGCGGCGCGACAGGTCGGACTTTGCTGGTAGTCGATGATCCCGATGCGATGTTTACGCAGGCGGTCGAGTCCGGTGCCACGCCAGCATCTGAGATGGCCGATGAGCACGGTTGGCGTTTGGGCCGGATCTTCGATCCATTCGGTCACGAGTGGGAGATCGGGAGACCTCTAGGCCATTGGCCGCCTGCGGACGGGTCGCCGGGATGAGCGCGGGAAGCCAGGTAACCAAGTGAGTAACAATCACCACCGCCAGCAGCGGACGCCAGCGGACATCCACGGACGGCCCGTCCCGGGTCGGGCGCCCCGCGGCGCTGGTAGTCGGCGTCTGTACTTGGCTTCGGGACGAAGAGGCCAACGCCAGCGGAGCTGGCGTGAGCCTAACGGCTTCGTGTGGCACTGACTCGCCAACTCCGTACAGCAGGAAGTGAACTACAGCAACGAGGGCGCGCAACCGTTGGCGTGCACGACTACCGACACCACTGGCTACCTGCCGTAGTAGTCCGGTCGTCGCAGGCCGGTAATATGCATCGAAGAGTCACTATGGGTTGCCGGTACCGCACGCTTCGTAGATTTTGGACTTCGGGCCGGCAGCGTGCCTCTGGACCCACGTCAACGTGGCGAACCTCGCGATCTGCTCGCAGATGTCATACTTCACACAGAACTCAGCGACTCACTAGTAGCGAGCTGGCGACCGCATGACCTGGGCAGCCGGGCTTGGGGTTGGGACACGGCTCGGGAGCGACTACGCTTTCTCACAGTGATGGTCGTGGCGGTATTGCGCATGCGATCAACACAGGAAAGTAAATGGCAAGTGGAAAGGCGGTGGCGGTATGACGGAGCGCTGGGATTTGCGCACCCCCGGTGCGGAGGAACGGGACGCCTTGGTGGCGTTGACTGTGCTATTGACCCCGGAGGAAGTAAAGCAGCTTGAGCGTCAAGCGTCCGTGGACGGTATCTCCGTCACCGACGTCATACGCCGGTCTCTGGCAATCGGGCGGGTCGCATGGGATGCGCAAAGCCACAAAGGAAGGCTAATGGTTCAGGGGCGTGATGGAGAGCTACGCCCTGTCGAGCTGCCGACTGCGCGGTAATGAACGATCAGAACACCGGTGAGTCACCACGAGAGTCAGGGGATAGCCGGAAGATCAGCGGCGGCACGGGCGCTATAGTCGCCCAGGGGGACAGCGCTCAGACAATCTACTCATATGACCTAACTGGAGAAAAGGCGCGTATCCCGGAAGATGAGCTTGTTGCGGTTGGTCAGGAATTTGAACGTAAGATCCGGGGTCGACAAGAATGGGTACGTACCGCGTTGGCTGTCGGTGCTTTCTTGTCGCTTGTAGCTTTCCTTGGATTTCTTATGGGTTCTGTGTATAGCAAAATTACCGTTGACAACATCGAAAAGATAGCGACGGTAGTAGTGACTCCACTTACGGGCATCGTTGGAACGATCATCGGCTTCTATTTCGCTGAGAGACGCTCCGGAGGTACGCGAGAGTTACTGTAATGATAGTCGGATCCTTCGCGTCGACCGCGGCAGGCAACCTCCCTGCCGTCGTCGGGACATCGGCGAGCGGACCGTGCCCTAGTCTCATTCGTAGTCTCATTCAGCTACATCCGGAGCCGTTCGGCGCGCACCACTGAGGACGAGCAGTCGAGGTCGCGGACCATAGCGACCCACGCTGCACCCAGCCGCGCAGACTTGGAAAGCGTCCAGCGCCGCCGCGCCGAGGCGCGGGCCGTCGGCGTCCAGGTCCCAGAAGACGCGTTCGCGTTCTTCCCGGACTAGGCAGGCCGCGAGCCATGGAATCCCGACACGATGACCCACCGGTACCGCCCGGTACGCCCGCTTGGTCGGCATCGCCAGCCCGCTGACGGAGCTTCGGCATTACTCTGCCACCCTGAGGTTCTACGCCCAGTTCACCAGGCCCGCCGACCAGTGCGCTGCCGCGGTAATCCCCTCCCAGCTCGCCGGACTCCGCAACAGGGAACGCCTCCGCGGTCTGTACGATCAGCACAAGTCGGCTTCCGGCGGCGACAGCCTTGCTGCCCTCGCCAGCGTCATC
>Ga0070699_100001722_pt1 | contig 19940 bp, 15 predicted proteins | sample KBSK1503metaG_FD_65473 | JGI IMG/M metagenome (GOLD analysis project Ga0070699, IMG submission 65473) | Corn, switchgrass and miscanthus rhizosphere microbial communities from Kellogg Biological Station, Michigan, USA - KBS K1-50-3 metaG | ecosystem: Host-associated > Plants > Roots >... | reverse complement strand
CGGGGGCAAACCACCCGGCGTCGCGATCATCGGCGTTCCGACGGGGGCCCGGAACGCCGGCAGTGATGCTCCGACGGGGGACCAGAGCATCGATATGAATCGTACACGGAAACACCCCCCTGTGTGTCAAGACCCAATTACAACCAGATCTCGGGACGAGCCTGAGCAGGCCCAATCTTCCCTGGATTAGTTATCCCGGGAGCCGGGCTCCACCGGGTGGCGGCCGTTTCCCCCGTTTGCTTCTGAGGACGCGCTGGAGTCGCGGGTGGCGGGCAGGTTGGGGTGGTACTCCATGAAGCCACGGGTGTTGTCCGGCTCGCGGCCGCCGTTGGCGAACACGACGGCGAAATACGGAATGAAGATGGCGGCGACCGCCGGTATCGCGGTGAGCCAGCCGAAGTGATTGATGAACAGGAGCACGGCTATTAGGAAGCAGACCGAGCGGATGCCCATCATCAGCAGGTACCTGCGCTGCCGGTAGGCGATGTCGTCCGACAGCGACCGGTGCGCCTGCGTCACTAGGTGCACCGACGGCGGCCGGCCCGGATGGCTCATCCTCACGCTTCCACGGTAAACCCAGGCGCCAAACCGTGGTGACCCGGCTCCGCCGAAGTCAGCTGGCCTGGCTCACCGAGGACATGTTGAAGCCCTCCACCCGCACCGGCGGCATCGCGGCCCGGTTGAAGTAGTCGCCCCACTCGCGCGGCAGCGTCGGCACAGTGGCGCCCACCTCGGTCAGCCGCCCGAGCATGCCGACCGGCGACTCGTTGAACCTGAAGTTGTTCACCGCGGCCGTGACCTCACCGTTCTCCACCAGGTAGACACCGTCCCTGGTGAGCCCGGTGAGCAGGAGCGTCTGCGGGTCCACCTCGCGGATGTACCACAGGCAGGTGAGCAGCAGCCCGCGCCCGGTCGAGGCGATCATCTGTTCCAGCGTCGGTGCCCCGGCGGCCGAGGTGGCGAAGGTCAGGTTGTCGATGCCGGGGGTGACCGGCACCCCGGCGATCGCGGCCGAGTGCCGGGAGGAGATCAGCGCGGCCAGCGAGCCGTCGCTGATCCATGAGGTGGGGCCCAGCGGGAGCCCGTTGTCGAAGACCGAGGAGTCCGGCCCGGACGCGTGCGCGACCACGAACGGAGCGCATTGCAGCCCGGGGGTCCGCGGATCGCTGGACAGCGTCACGGGCTGGGCCGTCAGCCGCTCGCCGATCCGGGTTCCGCCGCCCGGCTTGCTGAAGACCGTCCGCCCCTCCGCCGCCTCCTTCGCGCCGGCCGACCAGTACATGTAGACGAGCAGGTCGGATACTGCGGTGGGCGGGAGCAGGGTCTCGTACCGCCCGGCGGGCAGCGAGACCGTGCGCCCGGCCCAGCCGAGCCGCTCGGCCAGCCCGGCGTCCAGCCCGGCGATGTCCACGTCGGTGAAGTCGCGGGTCGCCACGCCGGTCCAGGCCGACCGCACCATGTCGGCGGACTTGGCGTTCAGCTCGACCCGCCCGGTCGGCTGGTCGTGCCGCAGCCGCAGACCGGCCGAGGTGCCGAGGAAGGTGCTTTCCAGCTGGTGCTCGGCGAATCCGTAGAGCTTCCGGCTCGCCCCCTCGGCGGCGCGCAGCGTCTGCCCGAGCGCGGCGGCGAACTCACGCAGCACGCCGATCTCGGTCTGACCAGGCTGCCGGTCCCAGCATGGTTCGCCGTCATTAATCCCGAACGAGCCTGGTTCTCCCGACCCGGTAAGCTCGCCCGCGTCCTCGCCGGGGGTGGCCTCGGCGGCCGCGTGCTCGGCCTCGCGGACCACGTCCTCGATCTGGTCGGGCCGGACGCCGGCCCGGGACACCACGCCGGTGGCGGCGCCGTTACCCCGCCGGTCGATGGCGATGATGGTGAGCTGCCGGGAACTCGCCACGCCGTTGGTGGTGAGCGTGTTGCCCGCCCAGCGCAGGTTCGCGGTGGAGGTCTCCTCGGCGATCACCACGCAGTCGTCGGACTTGGCCGCGGCCAGCGCGCGCTCGACGGTTTCCTGCGGGGAAAGCCTGCTCATGACGCTCCCTCTTCCGCCGTGTTGAGTATGCGCACGCCCCGCAGCAGCACCGCCGGGCAGCCGTGGCTGACCGGGGCGACCTGGCCGGGCTGGCCCTTGCCGCAGTTGAAGGCGCCGCCGAGCACGTAGGTCTGCGGGCCGCCGACGGCTTCCATCGAACCCCAGAAGTCGGTGGTAGTGGCCTGGTAGGCCACGTCGCGCAGCTGGCCGTCAAGCCGCCCGTTCCTGATCCGGAAGAAACGCTGGCCGGTGAACTGGAAGTTGTACCGCTGCATGTCGATCGACCAGCTCTTGTCGCCGAGGATGTAGATCCCGTCCTCGACCCCGGCGATGAGGTCCGCGGCGGACGGGCCGCCCGCCGCGGGCTGCAGCGACACGTTCGCCATCCGCTGCAGCGGCATGTGGCCCGGGCCGTCGGAGAAGGCGCAGCCGTTCGACCGGCCGAACCCCTTCAGCGCCGCCATCCGCCGGTCGAGCTGGTAGCCGGCCAGGACGCCGTCGCGGATCAGGTCCCAGGACTGCCCGGCCACGCCCTCGTCGTCGAAGCCGACGGTGGCCAGGCCGTGCCCGGCGGTCCGGTCGCCGGTGACGTTCATGACGTCCGAGCCGTACTTCAGGCTGCCCAGCTTGTCGGGGGTGGCGAACGAGGTGCCGGCGTAGGCGGCCTCGTAGCCCAGCGCCCGGTCGAGCTCGGTGGCGTGCCCGATCGACTCGTGGATGGTGAGCCAGAGGTTGGACGGGTCGACGACCAGGTCGTAGTGGCCCGGCTCGACCGAGGGGGCCGCCATCTTGGCCGCCAGCAGGTCGGGCAGTTCGGCCAGCTCAGCGGCGAAGTCCCAGCCGGTGCCGGTCAGGAACTCATAGCCCCGGCCGACCGGGGGCGCCAGTGTCCGCATGGTGTCGAACCTGCCGTCGCCGGTCACCGCGATGGCGGTGACCGCCGGGTGCAGGCGGACCCGCTGCTGGGTCGCCGTGGTCGCACCGTCGGAGTAGAACTTGCACTCCCTGACCTGCTGGAGCGAGGCGTCCACGTGACTGACGGCGGAGTGCGCGAGCAGGTCCCGGCTCCACTGTGCCAGCCGCTCCACCTTGTCCGCCACGCTGACCGTGAAGGGGTCGACGTCGTAGTCCGACACCCAGGTCACCTCGCCGTAGGCGGGTTCGGGGGCCAGCTCGATCGGCTCGGTGTTCATCACCGCGGCTACCCGGGCGACCTCGACGGCCTGCCGCGCCGCCTGCGCCGCGGCGTCCGCGGTGAGGTCAACGGCCGAGGCGAAACCCCAGGTCCCGTCCATGATCACCCGGACGGCGAGCCCGGTGTCGTCGGCGTCGAACAGTGTCTGCGGGGCCCCGTCGGACAGGCTGATCTGCTGGCCCCTGATGCGTTCGGCGCGGAAGTCGGCGTGCTGGGCGCCGAGGCTGCTGGCCTGGGAGAGTGCTGCGTCCGCCAGTTCCCGCAGGGGAAGCGCGGTGAATTCGGTGTCGATCCTGGACTGACGATCATTCACGCGGCGTGAGTTTACAGTGCTGGCCCGGGGGGGCGACCCCCCGGAACCCCCCGATCATGGGGGGCTGCCCGCCCCCCCATACCCCCCCGGTCCCCCTCCGGGGGGTACCATCAGCCGGACTTGGAGAGGTGGCTGACATGGGACGTTCCGTGCTGGTGACCGGCGGGAACCGCGGCATCGGGCTGGCCATCGCGCGCCGGTTCGCGGCCGACGGCGACAGCGTCACCGTGACCTCCCGCTCGGGCGACCCGGTGGACGGGCTGGCGGTGGTCCGGTGCGACGTGCGTGACGGGCCTTCCGTCGACGCCGCCTTCGCGGCGGTGGAGGCGGACCAGGGGCCGGTCGAGGTGCTCGTCGCCAACGCGGGCGTGACCCGCGACACGCTGCTCGCGCTGATGAGCGAGGACGACTTCGCCGAGGTGCTCGACACCAACCTGGCGGGCGCGTACCGGGTGGCCAAACGGGCGGTGCGCGGCATGATGCGGATGCGCCGCGGCCGTCTCATCTTCATCTCCTCGGTCGTCGGCCTGTACGGCTCGGCCGGCCAGGCCAACTACGCCTCGTCCAAGGCCGGTCTCGTCGGCCTGGCCAGGTCGCTGGCGCGCGAGCTCGGGTCACGCGGCATCACCTCCAACGTGATCGCGCCCGGGTTCGTGGACAGCGACATGACGGCGAACCTGTCGCAGGAGCGGAAGGCCGCGATCCTCGGCGCCGTGCCGCTCGGCCGGTATGCCGTCGCAGCCGAGGTGGCCGCCGCGGTGGCGTTCCTGGCCGGCCCGGACGCCGGCTACATCACCGGCGCCGTCATCCCGGTCGACGGCGGCCTCGGGATGGGGCACTGAGCCGTAGTTGTGGGTAGTCCACAAGCGGCGGCGCGCAAGCTTCGCGCGGCCGGCCATTTATATATCCGGACCCGACAGGGCAGGGTGAGAAGCGTGCTGATCATCACGGGAGTAGACCGGTTATGGGAATCCTGGCGGGCAAGCGGATCCTGGTCACCGGGGTCATCACGGACGCCTCGATCGCGTTCCACGTCGCCCGGGTCGCACAGGCGGAGGGCGCGACCGTGGTGCTGACTGGCTTCGGGCGGCTCAGCCTGGTGGAGCGCATCGCCAGGCGGCTGCCCTCGCCGCCGCCGGTGCTCGAGCTGGACGTGACCAGCGAGGACCAGCTGGCCTCGCTGGCCAGCCGGGTATCCGAACACGTCGACGGCCTGGACGGGGTGCTGCACGCGATCGCGTACGCGAACCCGGAAGAGGCGCTCGGCGGCAACTTCCTGCGCACCAGGTGGCCCGACGTGGCGACGGCGGTGCAGGTCTCCACGTTCTCGCTGAAGGCGGTCACGATGGCGGCCCTTCCGCTCATGGGCGGCGGCGGGTCCGTCGTGGGCCTGGACTTCGACGCGAGCGTGGCCTGGCCGGGCTACGACTGGATGGGCGTGGCCAAGGCCGGCCTGGAATCCTGCGCCAGGTACCTGGCCCGGGACCTGGGGGAGAGGGGGGTACGGGTGAACCTGGTGGCGGCCGGGCCGCTTCGCACCATGGCCGCGAAGTCCATTCCCGGCTTCGACCGGTTCGAGGACGTGTGGGGCACCCGGGCGCCGCTCGGCTGGAGCATCACCGACCCGGAGCCGACCGCGCGGGCCTGCGTGGCGCTGCTCTCCGACTGGTTCCCCGCCACCACCGGCGAGATCGTCCACGTGGACGGCGGCGTGCACGCGGTGGGGGCCTGATGCCCGCCGCCGCAGGCGGCCAGGCTGGCAGCGCCGCCGCAGGCGGCCAGGCTGGCAGCGCCGCCGCAGGCGGCCAGGCCAGCAGCGCGGCCGGCACCGAGTACGTGCTCACCCTGTCCTGCCCGGACCGGGTCGGGATCGTGCACGCGGTCGCGGCCTACCTGCACCAGGCCGGCTGCAACGTGCTCGACAGCCAGCAGTTCGGCGACCGGGTCGATCAGGGTTCAGGGCGGTTCTTCATGCGGGTGCACGTGGAGACCGTGCCCGGTGCGCCGCTGACCTACGAGTCACTGCGCGGCGGTTTCGCGGCGGTGGCCGCCGAGTTCGGCATGGAGTGGGAACTGCACGACACCGCCGTCCAGCCGCGGGTGCTGATCTTGGTGTCCAAGGCCGGGCACTGCCTGAACGACCTGCTGTACCGGCGCGCGGCCGAATCGTTGCGCATCGACGTGCCGCTGGTGGTGGGCAACCATCCCGACCTGGCGCCGCTCGCGGCGGCGCACGGCGTGCCGTTCGAGCACGTGCCGGCAGGCCCCGCCTTGGCTGGCCCCTCCTCGGCTGGCCCCGCCTCGGCTAGCACCGACCCGCTGGCCCGCCAGCGGTCCGAGGGGCGCCTGCTCGACCTGGTCGGCGAGCTCGGCATCGACTTCGTGGTGCTGGCCCGGTACATGCGCATCCTGTCGCCGGAGTTGTGCGCCAAGATGACCGGCCGCATCATCAACATTCACCATTCCTTCCTGCCCAGCTTCAAGGGAGCCCGGCCGTACCACCAGGCGCATGCGCACGGCGTGAAGCTGATCGGCGCGACCGCGCACTACGTGACGGCCGACCTGGACGAGGGGCCGATCATCGAGCAGGAGGTCGCGCGGGTCGACCACTCGGATAGCCCCGAGGATCTCGCGGCCATCGGCCGCGACGCCGAGCGGGTGGCGCTCGCCCGCGCGGTGCGCTGGCATGCCGAGCACCGCGTCCTGCTCCACGGCCGTCGCACCGTCATCTTCAGGTGACTTTCGCCCGCGTGGTCGGGTGACGCCCGCCCGCGAACACTGGTACCACCGGTCCCTGTATTCGATGTGTTATGCATTGATGGCCAACTTGTTATTCGCGGGTATTGATTGATTCGCCTGGGAGGACTGGTATTTCAGCAGGTGACTGATTGCGCGACCGCGTTGGAGCCGTTCCGGGGCCAGCATGAACGCGTAGGGTGATGATTTGCCTACGAACTGCTAAAAGAGTTACGCTGAGTAATCGTCGAGTCGGAGTCTTCCCCAAGGCCTGCCGGGTGGCGTGAGGAGATGATCCGTTAACGTTCTTTGCGGCACTGGTGCATGGGGGCGGAGATCCTGCGGCGAGAGGGCTCACCTGCGGCAAGCCTTCGCGCGGGCAGAACCTGCGTGATCGCTGAGGTGAAAGTTAACAGATGAGTCCAGATCCCGAAATATCCCGATGCTAGCCGTGACGTATCGGGAGGTCGTCGTCACGGGATTGATGGCAACTTGTGACATCAACGGCGAGAGATCGATGCAGTATTGAACTTACGCTTCCGCTAACTCATACACCGGTAACTCACCGGCCGGCTCGGCACGAGCCGGTACGGATGTGCCGGGGAGACGGGCCGTAATCGAGTTTGGGGGGTACTGCGACCCAGTGCCCCGCTACGGTGCGGAGCGGATCACCGGCAACCAGCGAGAGAAGGGCGACAGGCTGATGACCCTAGGACGGATCGCAAGCGCGCACGCACGGAGGGAGGGCCGATGATGAAGTTCCGCAGCAAGAAAGTCGCAGGCCTGGCCCTCGCGGTAGCGAGCATCACCGCGCTTGCCGCCTGCAGCAGCAGCGGCTCTAGTAGCGGCGGCGGCAACAACAACGCCGGCAAGGTCACGGTCCCCGGCGGAATCGGGTCGGTGCCGCTGGCCGCGCCCGGCGGCAAGATCAAGGCCGGGACGATCACCTGGTCCCTCAGCCCCGGAGACAGCCCCAACTGGATCATGCCCGTCGTGCCGTCGGCCCTCAACTCGGTCTACAACCAGCTGACCTTCATCCAGGAGATGTGGCGGCCGCTGTACTGGACAGTGAACGGCGTCGTGCCCGAGATCCAGCAGAACATGAGCATCGCCGAAGTCCCGCAGTACAGCAACGGCACCAAGACGTTGACGATCAAGATGAAGAGCAACTACAAGTGGTCGGACGGCAAGCCCGTCACCGCCAACGACCTGCTCTTCACCATCGACGTGATCAAGGCCGCGGTCAAGGCGTCCCCGGCGAACTGGGCCGGCTACACGCCCAAGTTCTTCCCGGACAACCTGGTGAGCGTCTCGCAGCCGGACTCGGCGACCCTGGTGCTGAACCTGAAGGATGCTGTCAACCCGACCTGGTTCACCGAGGACATCATCGGCTCGGTGGTTCCGATGCCGAGCGCCGACTGGGCCAAGACGTCGGCGACCGGCGCGGTCGTGCCGCCCTCGGGCTGGACCCCGGCCACCATGGCGAACATCTTCAAGTTCCTGACCGCACAGGGGAAGTCGCTCAGCACCTACGCGACCAACCCGCTGTGGCAGGTCGTGGACGGTCCGTATAAGATCTCGGACTACAACACGACCACCGGCGGCTTCACCCTCACACCGAACACGGCCTACGGCGGCCCGCACGTGACGCCGATGTCCAAATTCCAGGGCGTCCCGTTCACCTCGCCCACTGCGGCGTTCAACGCGATCAAGTCCAAGAGCATCGACGTGGCCCTCGTTACCTCGGACAACGTGCCGCAACTGCCCCAGGTGACCAGGCTCGGCTACAACTGGTTCGGCATGCCCGACTTCGGCATGACCTTCCTGAACTACAACTTCGAGAACACGACCGGCCACTTCAACAAGATCATCTCCCAGCTGTACTTCCGTCAGGTGATGGCGCACCTGGAGGACCAGCAGGGCTGGATCACCGCGTTCATGCACGGCGCGGGCGCGCCGGCGTACGGCCCCATCCCGGCCTACCCGAAGAGCCCGTTCCTGCCCGCCAACGCCGCGACCAACCCGTATCCGTTCAGCATCAGCACCGCGGTCAGCCTGCTCAAGAGCCACGGCTGGACGGTGAACGCCGGCGGCACGTCCACCTGCCAGAACGCGGGGAGCGGTCCGAACCAGTGCGGCGCGGGCATCCCGGCTGGCACCCCCCTGAAGTTCAACCTGATCTACAACTCCGGACGGGCGAGGATCGTCAGCGAGGTGACCGACCTGGTATCCAAGGCCAAGCAGGCCGGCATCAACATCACGCTGCAGAGCAGCAACTTCAACTACATGATCAACAACTACCTGGACCCGTACGCCCCGGCGAACGTGAACAAGTGGGCCATGCAGGACTTCGGAGGTGAGACGAACAGCACGTATCCCACCACGTTCAGCCTGTTCAACACCGGCGGCACGAACCAGGTCGGCAACTACTCCGACCCGAAGGCCGACCAGCTGATCCAGGCCTCCATCACCAGCTCTGACCCGGCCGCGGTCAGGGCCGAGGCGGAGTACCTGACCACGCAGCAGCCGACCATGTTCCAGCCCAACCCCGACGAGATCTGGGCGTGGAAGACGACGCTGTCGGCGCAGAACCCGGAGGCCTGGGAGAACCTGACCCAGTACTACGCCACGCCGGAGTTCTGGTACTTCAACTCATAACCGCTCCTCAGGACGCTGGACTGCCCTGGTCTCCGGTGATACACCGGAGACCAGGGCAGAGATTCGGTGCCACGGGGCCTTACCAAGGCCACGTCGTCCCGGGTGCCTGGGCCGCGGCGCGGCCGCGGAGGGAAGGCAGGGTCAATGGTCTCCTACCTCGTTCGCCGGCTGGTCACATCCGCCATCGTGGTCATCGGCGTCTCCATCTTCATCTTCCTCCTGCTGCACGCGATCTACCCCTCGCCGGCCAGGCAGGTACTCGGCCTGTCGGCCCGTCCCGCCCAGATCGACGCCTGGAACAAGGCCAACGGCTACGACGACCCGGTGATCGTGCAGTACTTCCGCTACGTGAACAACCTGCTGCACGGCAACCTGGGCTACTCCTACGCGGAGAACCAGAGCGTGCTCGCGCTCTTCCAGGAGCGCGTGGTGCGCAGCGCCTACCTGTCCGGGATCTCGCTGGTGATCGCCATAGTTATCGCCCTGCCGCTGGGCATCTTCCAGGCGGTGAAGCGCAACAGCCTCGGCGACAACGTCGCGACGAGCGCGGCCTTCATCCTGTACTCGATGCCGTCGTTCTTCCTCGGGCTGATCCTCATCCAGGTGTTCGCGATCTCCCTGCCGATCTTCAACTTCGAGGCCAGCCAGTCCCTGAGCATCTGGGACGTCATGGGGGACTGGTATTCCATGACGCTGCCGATCCTCACGCTGGCCCTGATCACGGTGGCAGCGTTTTCCCGGTACATGCGGTCCTCGTCGATGGACGTGCTGGCCCAGGACTACATCAAGGTGGCCCGGGCCAAGGGCCTGCCCGAGCGGCTCGTGCTCTGGCGGCACCTGGTCCGCAACGCCAGCCTGCCGATGGTGACGCTGATCGGCCTGTCCCTGCCGCTCCTGCTGGCCGGCAACCTGATCACCGAGTCGCTGTTCAACTACCAGGGCCTCGGGTTGCTCTTCTTCACCAGCCTGCAGAAGGTCGACTATCCCGTCATGCTCGCTTACACCCTGGCGGGCGCCGTCCTCGTCGTCGTCGGCAACCTGATCGCGGACATCGCGCTCACCGTCGCCGACCCGCGCATCCGGCTGGCCTGACCGGCCGGGCCAGAGGAAGCAGGCAATCATGGCGATCAATCCGTCCGCAGCGGGATCTCTGCCCCCGCTCGATGTGCAGCGTGCCCCGGAAGGCGGCGAGGTCGGAGCGGTGCAGAGCGGGTGGCGGCTCGCGCTGCGCGAGTTCGCGAGCAACCGGCTGGCCGTGATCGGCTTCGCGATACTCATATTCTTCGTGCTCTTCAGCTTCGTCGGCCCGCTCATCTATCACACCAACCAGCTGGACACCAGCCTCACGCTGGCGGACCAGCCGCCCTCGGGCGCTCACCTGCTGGGCACCGATGGCAACGGCTTCGACGAGCTGGGCCGGATCATGAAGGGCGGCCAGGCCGCCCTGGAAATCGGGTTCTTCGCCGCGTTCGTCGCCATCGTGATCGGCACGCTGTGGGGCGCCGTCTCCGGCCTGGCCGGGGGGATCGTCGACTCGACCCTGATGCGCGTCGTCGACGTCTTCCTCTCCGTCCCGTTCCTGTTCGTGGTCCTGATCCTGGCGGTCAAGTTCGGCGCGACCGTGCTGTCGCTGAGCCTGGTCATCGGCTTCTTCGCCTGGCAGGTGCCGGCCCGGCTGGTCCGCGGCGAGGTGCTTACGCTGCGAGAACGCGACTTCGTCCTGGCCGCGCGGACGGCCGGGGCCACCAACTGGCGGCTGGTCAGCAGGCACCTGATCCCGAACGCTCTCGGCGTGGTCATCGTCAACGTGACGTTCCAGGTGGCGGACGCGATCCTGGCCGTTTCCTACGTCGGCTTCCTCGGCTTCGGCCTGCACTTCCCGAACGTCGACTGGGGTGACCAGCTCTCCGACGGCGCCACCTCCCTGCAGTCCGGCTACTGGTGGCTCATCTACCCCGTGGGCGCCTGCATCGTCCTGACCGTGATGGCGCTCAACTTCATCGGTGACGCGCTGCGCGACGCGATGGACGTGCGGCTGCGGCGCCGTTAGCTACGCGCCCCGCGGGGCAGGATGATCAATTAAAGCCACCGATCACGAGAGGTAGCGGCCAGATGGCCCCAGTCCTTGACATCCAGGACCTGTCGACGCATATCAAGCTCACCAGCTCCGTCGTGCAGGCCGTGGGCAACATCGACCTGCATGTGGACGCCGGGGAGACCCTCGGCATCGTCGGGGAGTCTGGCTGCGGCAAGTCCATGACCGGGCTGTCGATCATAGGGCTGCTGCCGCCGGGCGGCTCCATCGTCGGCGGCTCCGTCAAGCTCAACGACCGCGAACTGGTCGGCCTCAAGGACGAGGAGATGCGCCGGGTCCGGGGCAACGAGATCGCGATGATCTTCCAGGATCCGCTCACCTCGCTGGACCCGACCAAGACCATCGGCTACCAGGTAGGGGAGCCGGTGCGGCTGCACCGGGGTGCCTCGAAGGCCGACGCGCTGGACCGCGCGGTCGAGGTGCTGTCGCTGGTCGGCCTGCCCCGGCCGAAGGAGCGGCTCAGAGACTACCCGCATCAGCTGTCCGGCGGGCTGCGCCAGCGCGTGATGATCGCGATGGCGCTGGCCTGCGAGCCCAAGCTGCTGATCGCCGACGAGCCCACCACGGCGCTGGACGTCACCATCCAGGCGCAGATCCTCGACCTGCTCAGGGACCTGAAGGACCGCCTGGGCATGGCCATGCTGCTGATCACGCACGACATGGGCGTGATCGCCGGGCACGCGGACCGGGTCAACGTGATGTACGCGGGCCGGATCGTGGAGACCGCCGAGGTAAACAACCTCTTCAACGAGATGCACCATCCCTACACCCAGGCCCTGCTTGCCTCGATCCCCCAGCTCGACCAGGACGCGAGGAAGGCGCTGCACGCCATTCCCGGCCTGCCGCCCGACCTAGCGCATCCGCCGCAGGGCTGCCGGTTCGCCGCCAGGTGCTCGCGGGCCACGGACAAGTGCCGGACGGAGGAGCCGCCCCTGGCTGGGAAGACCTTCGAGCACAGGTTCGCCTGCTGGCACCCGGTGGACGGGCCGCTGGTCCTGGCCACGATCGGCGAAGGCGGCCCCGACGCCGCGAGCACCGGCCTGGTCGGCTCCGACGCCCAGAGCCTGGCCGAGGCCGCGGCCGGTGACAAGGTCGGCTACGTCAGCGACGCCGCGCTGGCCGAGGAGCAAACCTCGGCGGCAGACTCCGGCGCCGCCGAGCCGGACCAGCCCGAGCTCCCCGTCGTGGCGGCCGGTCTTGAGGTGACGGCCGACGGCCGCCTGAAGGTCGCCGAGCGCGCGGCCGACGCCACCGCCGCGAACGGGAACGGCGAGGCGCCGCTGCTCGACATCCGCAACCTGGTGAAGGAATTCCCGGTGACCTCCGGCGTGATCCTGCGGCGCAAGGTGGCGGCCGTCCACGCCGTGTCGGACGTGTCCTTCTCGGTGCCGACCGGCACCACGTTCGGCCTGGTGGGCGAGTCGGGATGCGGCAAGACCACGATCGGCAAGATGATCGTGGCGCTGGAGCGGCCCAACTCGGGCGCGGTCACCCTCGGCGGCGTGGACGTGTCCAAGCTCCACGGCGGCGAACTCCGGCGCAAGCGCCGCGACCTGCAGCTCATGTTCCAGGACCCGCACTCGTCGCTGGACCCGCGGATGCGGGTCGGCACGATCATCGGCGAGCCGCTCGCCGTGCAGCACCTCGGCAGCAGGCGGGCGCAGCGGGACCGCGTCTTCGAGCTGCTCGGCGAGGTCGGACTGCCGCGGAACGCGGTCGAGCGCTACCCGCACGAGTTCTCCGGCGGCCAGCGGCAGCGTATCGGCCTGGCCCGGGCGCTCACCCTGAACCCGAGGCTGATCGTGGCCGACGAGCCGGTCAGCGCGCTGGACGTGTCGATCAGGGCGCAGGTGCTCAACCTGATGAAGCGGCTGCAGGCCTCGCACGGCCTGACCTACGTGGTGATCTCGCACGACCTGGCGGTGGTCAAGTACATGGCCGAGCGGATCGGCGTCATGTACCTGGGCAAGCTGGTCGAGCTCGGGTCCGCGAAGGACATCTACGAGCGGGCCGCGCACCCGTACACCGCGGGCCTGATCGCCACGATCCCGGTGCCCAAGCCGACCACGGAGCGCGCCAAGAAGGGCGTCGCTATCAGGGGTGAGCTGCCCAGCCCGGTGAACCCGCCCTCCGGCTGCAGGTTCCGGACCAGGTGCCAGTACGCCCAGGAACGCTGCGCCGCCGAAGAGCCCCCGCTGCGCTCGTTCGGCCCGGGTCACCTGGCGGCCTGCCACTTCCCGCTGCAGAGCCCGGACGGCGCCGAGGTGGACACTCCGGTCATGACCGGCATCAGCGAGCCTGCCCGGTAGCTCCGCTCCGGGGCGTCCCCTTGCCCTAACGCCCGATGGTGCCGATACTCCATTCATGGGAGGGTCGACGGCGGACACGCCCACAACGCCCGAATACTTCCGCGCCTCCGACGCGGAGCGCGATAACGCGGTCAGCGACCTCAGGAACGAGTTCGCCGAGGGGCGGCTGTCCCACGAGACCTTCATGTACCGCATGCAGAGCGCCCTAGACGCGCGGCACCGCGGCCAGCTGGCCGGCCTGTTCACCGACCTGCCGCCGCGCCGGCCTGGTCCCAGAAACCCCGGAAACCCCAGAAAGCTGATGGCCCGGATCCGCGCCATGCTGCGGGGAGAGGACCCCGAGGCGCGCGAGGGCAGGCCGGACGGGTACCCGGGCATCCCGCGGACCCAGCAGCTCGCCGGGCCCTCGTCCGGGCAGGTGCCGCCGCGGACCCCTCCGCTCCAGCATGCCTGGGAGAGCCGGCCGGCGCCGCCGCCCGCCTACCCGGCGCCGCTGGTCTTCCCGCCCGGCAGCGGGGTCAGGTTCACCATCGGCCGGACCCGCGACTGCGACCTGTGCCTGACCGACTTGTCGGTGTCCCGGACGCACGCCCTGCTGGTCCGCCGCGAGGACGGGTGGGTGCTCAGCGACCTGGGATCACACAACGGCACCAGGCTGAACGGCTGGCTGGTCCGCGAGCCCGTCCAGGTGCGCGCGGGCGACCGGGTGGAGTTTGGCTCGATGGCGTTCATCATCCAGGGCGATCCGCCCCCGCCTTCCGGCGAGGAAGAGCCGGGCCTCACCGGCACGGGGCCTTAAGGGTAAAGGGCGCAGAACCGGCTAGAGTCGGGAAGCGTGACGACGGTTCTTCTGGTCCGGCACGGGCTCACCGCGACGACCGGTCACGTGCTGACCGGGTGGACGCCGGGCATCCCGCTCGATGACCGCGGCCAGGCCCAGGCGGCCGCCCTGGCGGCCAGGCTGGCCCCGCTGCCGCTGGACGCCATCGTCAGCAGTCCGCTGGAACGCTGCCAGCAGACCGCGGCGGCGATCGCGGCGACCAGGGACAGCCAGCAGGTCCTCACCGAGGACCGGGTCGGGGAATGCCGCTACGGAGACTGGACCGGCCAGCCGCTGAAGAAGCTGATGCGAGAGCAGCTCTGGCGCGTGGTGCAGGCCCACCCGAGCGCGGTGACGTTCCCCGGCCGGGACGGAGAGTCCATGCCGGACATGCAGCACCGGGCGGTGGCCGCCGTGCGGGACTGGAATGCCAGGCTCGGTAAGGACGCTACCTATCTCATCTGCTCGCACGGAGATGTCATCAAGGCCATCGTCGCAGATAGCCTGGGATTGCATCTCGATCAGTGCCAGCGGATCCAGGCCGATCCCTGCTCGCTGACCGTGATCAGGTATACGCCGTTGCGGCCGTTCCTGGTCCGGATGAACGACAGAGGGGGTGGGGTGGACGACCTCATGCCACGTGCGGGCGGGCACGCCCGTGGCCGCGGCGCGGTGCCCAGTGACGCGGCGGTCGGCGGCGGCTCGGGCGGAGCGGATCCCGGTGAGCCGGCGAACGGGCGGGCGGACATGGTGAACGGTGCCAGCAGCATCCCGGCGGGCGCAGCTGCGACTAGTGGCCAGCCGTCGGCGGACACGCGAGGATAGGACTATGCCGGTCTATTTCTATGACCCGCCGGACAGGTTCGTGGCCGGCGCGGTGGGCCAGCCCGGAGAGCGGATTTTTTACCTGCAGGCGACCTCAAGCGGTCGCGTGACCAGCGTCATCCTGGAGAAGTTTCAGGTCAGCCTGCTGGCCGAACGTATCGACGAGCTTCTCGACGAGGTGCTCAGGCGCACCGGCGGGACGCCGGAGGTGCCTGCTACCGCCCCCGTCGCGCTGCAGGACGACGCGCCGCTCGATCTTCCGCTGCTCGAGGACTTCCGGGTGGGCGCCATCGCCCTGGCCTGGGATGGAGATGGCGGCATGGTGGTCATCGAGGCGCAGGAGGAGTCGGACGAGCCGGTAGAGCCGCTGGCCGAGGATCTGCCCGCCGACGGCCCGGGGGTGCTGCGGGTCCGGATCACGCCGGGCGCCGCCCGCGCTTTCGCCCAGCGCGCGGCCAAGATCGTGGCGGCGGGGCGGCCGCCATGCCCGCTATGCGGCCTGCCGCTGGATACCGACGGGCACATCTGCCCGCGGCAGAACGGTCACCGCGCCAGCCATGCTTGAGCCGAAGCGATCCGCGCCGGACGACGACGGCGGTGAGCAAGCTGCTCTCGACCTGCTCGCGAGCGGCACGCTGGAGATCGAGGGACGGCTGGTGGACGCGTCCAACGCGACGCTGTACTGCACGATCAGTACCAACGGCCAGACGCCGGGAATCCAGGGGAACCAGCGGCCAGCCCGGGTCCCGACGATCGCTGACCGCTCGCCGGATCACATCGCCTGCGTCTACAAGCCGATCGCGGGGGAGCGCCCGCTGTGGGACTTCCCGATGGGCACGCTGGCCGGCCGGGAGGTCGCGGCCTACGTGGTGTCACGCGCGGCCGGCTGGGACGTGGTCCCGCCGACGGTCATGAGGGACGGGCCGTTCGGCCCCGGCATGTGCCAGCTGTGGATCGATCACGACACCGACGTGGACCTGATCGCCCTGGCTCGCCGCACCGACCACGCGGGCCTGCGTGACATGGCCGTGTTCGACGCGGTGGTGAACAACGCCGACCGGAAGATCGGTCACCTGCTGCCGGTCGCCGACGGACATCTGTACGGCTGCGACCACGGGGTGTGCTTCGCCGAGGACTACAAGCTGCGCACCGTCCTGTGGCAGTGGCGGGGCAAGACGCTGCCGAGGCGCTCGCTGGAGGCGCTGCGCCGGCTGGACGCCCGGCTCAACGAGGGCGATCTGGAGGCCGAGCTGTCTTCGTTGCTGACCGCGGCCGAGATCGCCGCCACCAGGATCAGGGTCGAGACGCTGCTGAAGCACCGTGTGCACCCCTACCCCCCGGCCGACTGGCCCGCCGTCCCCTGGCCCCCGGTCTAGGGCACAGGTCAGATACCGTCCGGCTCCCCGGCGCCTCCGTGGCGCCTGAAGTAGCGCTCGAACTCGCGGGCAATCGCGTCGCCGCTCGCTTCGGGCAGGTCCATCGCGTCCTTAGCCTCTTCCAGGGTCCGCACGTAGTCGGCGACCTCGGAGTCCTGCTGGGCGAGCTCGTCCACGCCGCGCTCCCAGGCGCGCGCCTCCTCGGGCAGGTCGGCCAGCGGCAGCGGCACGTCGAGGATGTCCTCCACGCCGCGCAGCAGCGCTAGCGTGGCCTTCGGGCTCGGCGGCTGCGCCACGTAGTGCGGTACCTGCGCCCACAGCGAGAGGGTCGGGATCCCCGCCTGGGCGCAGATGTGCTGCATCACCCCCACGATCCCGGTGGGACCCTTGTAGTCGGACAGGCCGACACCGATCTCGGTGCCGAGCTTGGCGTCCGACGAGCCGATCGATACCGGTACCGGGCGGGTGTGCGGCGCGTCCGCGAGCAGCGCGCCGAGCAGGATGATCATCTTTACGCCGAGGCTCTCCAGGCCCTCTACCAGCTCCTCGCTGAACGCCCGCCAGCGCATGTTCGGCTCGATGCCGTGGACCAGGACCACGTCCCGTGACAGCCCGGTCGGGGGCACGGACTCGTCGGCCGACTGGGCGCGGGCGACGGAGATCCTGGTCGTCGGCCAGATCAGCCGCTGGGCCTGCCCGCCCTCGATCTCGATCACCGGCCGGTTGACCTGGAAGTCGTAGAAGTCCTCGGGATCGATGGCACCGATGGGAGTCGCCTGCCAGGCGATGCCGAGGTGGTTGACCACCCCGCTCGCGGCCTCGCCCGCATCGTTCCAGCCCTCGAATCCGGCGATGGCGACCGGCGATGCGAGTTCGCCGATGTCGTTGAACTCGATAGCTCGCACCTCCCCATGCCGACGCTCGGGCTGTCCGTTACAGCCTACGTGGTCGGCCTTGCTTATCGGGTTACCGGGCGGCGTGTCAGCCGAAGGCCACGGAACTTCATACGCGACGCTTACAATGGCTTGCCTAAGATTGGGGGCTGATGAGTACGCTACGGACCGCCCTTGCCGAGCGAGTCGTGGTGGCAGACGGGGCAATGGGCACGATGCTTCAGGCGAGTGACGCCACCGTTGACGACTTCGAGGCCTACGAGGGCTGCAACGAGATCCTGAATGTCACCCGGCCCGATATCGTCACCGGGGTTCACGAGGCTTACCTGGAGGCCGGCGCGGATTGCGTCACCACCAACTCGTTCGGCGCCAACCTCGGCAACCTCGGTGAATACGGGATCGCCGAGCGGATCGCGGAGCTGTCCGAGGCGTCCGCCAGGCTCGCCCGCGCGGCCGCCGACCGGTGGGCCACGGCGGACCGCCCCCGCTGGGTGCTGGGCTCGATGGGGCCTGGCACCAAGCTGCCCACCCTCGGACACACCACGTTCGGCGAGCTGCGCGACACCTACCAGGTCAATGCCGAGGGCCTGCTGCGCGGCGGCGCCGACGCGCTGATCATCGAGACCTGTCAGGACCTTCTCCAGGCCAAGGCGGCCATCATCGGGGCCAGGCGAGCAGTGGCCGAACTGGCCCCGGACGCGCTGGTGATCGCTCAGGTCACGATCGAGACGACCGGGACGATGCTGCTCGGCAGCGAGATCGGCGCCGCGCTCACCGCGCTGGAGCCACTCGGCATCGACATGATCGGGCTGAACTGCGCCACCGGCCCCGGCGAGATGAGCGAGCACCTGCGCTACCTGGCCGCACACGCCCGCATCCCGATCTCCTGCGAGCCGAACGCCGGCCTGCCCGTCCTCACCTCGGACGGCGCGAGCTACCCGCTGACCCCGGCGCAGCTCGCGGCGGCCCACGACAGGTTTACCAGGGAGTTCGGCCTGTCGCTGGTGGGGGGTTGCTGCGGCACGACGCCGGAGCACATCGCCGTGCTGGCGGACCGCGTGGCCGACCGTCAGATCACCCGGCGCCGGCCGCGCACGGAGCCTGGCGTCGCCTCGCTCTACCAGCACGTGCCGTTCCGGCAGGACACCGCGTTCCTGACCATCGGCGAGCGGACCAACGCCAACGGATCCAAGGCGTTCCGCGACGCGATGCTCGAGGGCAGGTACGAGGACTGCGTGGGGATCGCGCGGGCCCAGACCAGGGACGGCGCGCACCTGCTCGACGTGTGCGTGGACTACGTGGGCCGCGACGGCGCCGCCGACATGCGGGAGATCGTGGGCAGGTTCGCCACCGCGGCTACGCTGCCGCTAGTCCTCGACTCGACCGAGCCCGGCGTGATCGAGGCCGGGCTCGAGCTGACCGGCGGCCGCTCGGTCATCAACTCGGTCAACTATGAGGACGGCGACGGGCCCGGCTCGCGCATCGCCCGGATCATGCCGCTGGTACGCGAGCACGGCGCCGCCGTGATCGCGCTCACCATCGACGAGCGCGGCCAGGCGCGGACCGCCGAGTGGAAGGTCGCCATCGCCGAGCGGCTGATCCAGGATCTGACCGGCAACTGGGGGATGCGGGTCGAGGACATCATCGTCGACACGCTGACGTTCCCTATCGCCACCGGGCAGGAGGAGACCAGGCGCGACGCGATCGAGACCATCGAGGCGATCGCCGAACTGAAGCGCCGCTATCCGGACGTCCAGACCACGCTGGGCGTCTCGAACGTGTCGTTCGGCCTCAAGCCCGCCGCCCGTGCCGTGCTCAACTCCGTCTTCCTGGCCGAATGCGTGCGCGCCGGGCTGGACTCCGCCATCGTGCACGCGGCGCGGATCATGCCGATCGCCCGGATACCGGATGAGCAGCGGCAGGTGGCGCTCGACCTGGTCTACGACCGGCGGCGCGAGGGCTACGACCCGCTGGCCCGGCTGCTCGACCTGTTCGAGGGCGTGGACGCGGCCGAGCTCAAGGCGAGCCGCGCCGCCGAACTGGCCGCGCTGCCGCTGTGGGAGCGGCTGAAGCGGCGGATCATCGACGGCGAGCGGTCCGGGCTCGAGGCGGACCTGGACACCGCACTTGAGCAGCGACCGGCCCTGGAGATCGTCAACGACGTGCTGCTGGACGGCATGAAGACGGTCGGCGAGCTGTTCGGCTCGGGGCAGATGCAGCTGCCGTTCGTGCTGACCTCCGCCGAGGTGATGAAGGCTTCGGTGGCCTACCTCGAGCCGCACATGGAGCAAAGCGGTGAGGAGGGCAAGGGCAAGATCGTGCTCGCCACGGTCAAGGGCGACGTGCACGACATCGGCAAGAACCTGGTCGACATCATCTTGTCCAACAACGGCTACGACGTCGTGAACATCGGGATCAAGCAGCCCATCTCGGCCATCGTGGCAGCGGCCGAGGAGAACGGCGCGGACGTCATCGGGATGTCCGGCCTCCTGGTCAAGTCGACCGTGGTGATGCGGGACAACCTGGCCGAGCTGAACTCGCGGGACATGGCCGCGCGCTGGCCCGTGCTGCTCGGCGGCGCCGCGCTCACCAGGGCCTACGTGGAGCAGGACCTGGCCGCGCTGTTCGACGGCCAGGTCAGGTACGCCAGGGACGCGTTCGAGGGGCTGCGGCTGATGGACGCGATGA
>Ga0070699_100001721_pt1 | contig 19955 bp, 16 predicted proteins | sample KBSK1503metaG_FD_65473 | JGI IMG/M metagenome (GOLD analysis project Ga0070699, IMG submission 65473) | Corn, switchgrass and miscanthus rhizosphere microbial communities from Kellogg Biological Station, Michigan, USA - KBS K1-50-3 metaG | ecosystem: Host-associated > Plants > Roots >... | reverse complement strand
GTTCTCCGCGCTGCTTCAATCAACAAGATCAAACCGAGCCAGTCGACTGCCTGGGACATCCGCTGGCGCGCAAGCGTCGAACTTCTGTTTTGGCCAAGTTCGATGGCCGTGGCGCGGTCGCCGTCCATCTCCGTCAATAAGTCTTTCTGGAACACCCAGGCACTTCCCTAAACGTCGCCGACGCGATAGGGCGAAAGTCGGGGCCGCATTAAGTGGGTTTCCGGGACAGCCCTTTGGTGCCGCGGTCGAATTGGCGTCCTCGCAAATTGGAGCGTTGCGCGGTGGTCCGGCCCGAAGGCCGAAAACCCCGTGGGAACTGGAAGTGACCTCTGGCCCGGGTTGGCGACGTTGAGCAAGGTCGATGAACTGGGGTCATCACATCTGATTCCGGGCCTCCACCGACAGCTTCAAGTCCTGAATGCTCAAGCCGCGGTCGGGAACGTTCACGGAATGCCTGTCAGCCACAATGTTCGGCCGCCTCATGGGCGGCCGGTTCGACAGCCGGAAGGACCGAATCACGGGCGTGAAGCACTACCGCGGAATCGCGCGCAGAGGATCCTTTTAATGGCCCGCTGTACCGCGTTTTCGCCAACACATACCGAGTTTTTGTGTTGCTCAGGAAAGTCTTTCGCGAAAAACACTAAGACGAGATTTTACGAAAACGACTCAGAACCCGGTAGAGCCCAGTACGCGGGGTCTCAAGGTGACGGCGATTTTCTCGGCTCTACGTCGAGGAGCAATTGATGAACAACGCCTACAACGGTCCCGCCGAAAGACGACGGTCGCGGCTGCTAGATATCAAGACGGCCGCTCGCGAGTACGGGATCTCGGAATGGACTCTACGCGATTTAATTGCTGCCGGTGACCTTCCGTCAATTCGGCCACCAAGGCTCCGGCGCATCTGGATCGATCGGCAAGACCTCGAGCGCGTGCTCGTCGCTTGGAAAGAGCACTCCCGGTGAACTAGCATCCCCGAGGACACGGACATGGGCAGTCTCCGAAAACGCGGCGGCATCTGGTGGATCCGGTATTACCGGAACGGCCGTCGCTCGGAGGAAAGCGCGAACACGGACAACAAGAAGGCCGCGCAGGATCTGTTGAAGATCCGCGAGGGCGACGTCGCCAAGGGTGTCCCCGTCAGCGCCAAGATTGGGCAGTTCCGATTCGAGGACGCGGCCACGGACATCCTCCACGACTACCGGGTTAACCAAAAGCGATCCCTCGCGGTCCTCGAACGACGCATTGAGCTGCACTTGAAGCCGTGGTTCGGCGGCCGCCGCATGGCCACCATCAGCACGGTCGATGTCCGCGCCTACGTCGCGCACCGTCAGGCGGCCACCGAGGTCGTGAAGAAGGCATATGCGATGAGGAGGCCGGACGGCACCGTCGTGACGGTCGCGGCGCAACGTCGTCCCATCAGCGGCGTCTCCAACGCCGAGATCAACCGCGAGCTGACGACCCTCAAACGGATGTTTTCGCTCGCGATCCAGGCGGGCAAACTCCTCTACAAGCCGTACATCCCGCTCCTACGGGAGCAGAACGTGCGGACCGGGTTCTTCGAGCCGCACCAGTACACGTCGGTGCTCGCGCACCTCCCCGCCGCCCTCCGCCCGGTGATCGGCTTCGCGTACATCACCGGCTGGCGGATCCCCAGCGAAGTGCTGCCCCTCGAATGGCGGAATGTCGATCTGGATGCCGGTGAGGTGCGTCTGGACGCCCATACGACGAAGAACGGCGAGGGCCGCGTCTTCCCCGTCACCCCCGAACTCCGTGAGCTCCTCGAGGAACAGAGACGGCAAGCCGACGAACTGCGGCGGACGCGTGACCTCATCGTGCGGTGGGTCTTCTTCCGCATGGTGGCCAAGAAGCGTGGCGGCGAGCCGTACCCGCAGCCGGTGCGCGCGTTCACCAAGGCATGGCGCAACGCGTGCGTCGCCGCCGGGTGTCCTGGACGCATCCCGCATGATCTCCGACGTACCGCGGTGCGCAATCTCGTGCGCGCCGGCGTCTCCGAGACGGTGGCGATGCGGCTGACCGGACATAAGACGCGATCGGTGTTCGACCGCTACAACATCGTGAGCGACGGGGACCTCCGCGAGGCCGCGGTGAAGCTCGCCGCGAAGGCCGTGGGGACAAAATGGGGACAATGGGTCGTCAATGGTCCTCTGGACGCCACCCCGATCAGCAGATTCCTTGAGGGAAAGTTGGAGGCGCCGCCCGGATTTGAACCGGGGATGGAGGTTTTGCAGACCTCTGCCTTACCACTTGGCTACGGCGCCGATTAGGCTGTTCCGCGGGATCTCAGCACACCCGCGACCGCGGGCGGGAAAGGGAAAGTTGGAGCGGGAAACGGGATTCGAACCCGCGACTTCGACCTTGGCAAGGTCGCACTCTACCACTGAGTTATTCCCGCTCGCGACGAAAACTCAGCGTACCACACCGCCTAAAATCCAAGCAAGGCGGGCCGGCTGAAGCCGGCCCCCACGTACGACAAAGCCAGCCCCACGTACAAAAGATCCTTCGTGCCCCTTCGCGCCCTTCGTGGTTAAGACACGCCCCTTGGTGGTTGAAACTCACCCCCTGGCGTCGCGCAGCACCTGCGCCGCTTCTTCGGGCGACGTCGGATTGAGATAGAAACCGGTCGCCCACTCGAATCCCGCCACCTTCGTCAGCTTCGGGATGATCTCCACGTGCCAGTGGTAATAGTCGTCCGCCTTCTCCGCGATCGGCGCAGTGTGAATCAGCAGGTTGTACGGCGGCGACCCGAGCGTCCGGTTGATCCGCCGCAGAATGTCGCCAAGCAGCCGCGCGAGCGACGCGTATTCATGGCGCGGCGCGTTCTCGAAATGCGCCTCGTGCCGGCGCGGCAGCATCCACGTTTCGAACGGAAACCGCGGCGCGTAGGGCGCCACCGCGACGATGTCGGCGTTCTCCGCGATGAGGCGCTGCCCGTCTTTCGTCTCCTGGCGCAGGATGTCGCAGAAGACACAGCGCTCCTTCGCCTCGTAATGCGCGCGCGCGCCGTCGACCTCGTCACGGACCTCGCGCGGCACAATCGGCAGCGCGATCAGTTGCGAATGCGAGTGGTCGAGCGCTGCGCCTGCCGCCGATCCGTGATTCTTGAAGGCGATGATGTAGCGGAACCGGCGATCCTGCCGCAGATCCTGCATCCGCTCGCGCGCCGCCCAGAGCACCTGTTCGATCCTGTCGTCGCTCATGTCGGCCAGCGCATCGAGGTGGCGGGGCGACTCGATGATCACCTCGTGCGCGCCGATGCCATTCATCTTGTCGAAGATGCCCTCACCCTGCCGATCGAGCGTCCCTTCGACGCGCAGCACCGGAAACTGATTCGGCACGACACGCAGGTTCCACCCGGGCATGTTCGGCCGGCTGCCGTTGTGACGGACAGCCAGCAGCTCGTGCGGTGTCATCTGCTCGTGCCCCTCGCAGAACGGGCATGACGGATCCGGCGCGATGTGCACCGACTCGAGGCGAAAGTCGGTCGGACGCTTCCGTCGCTCGGTGGAGATGATGACCCAGCGGCCGGTGACGGGATCTTTGCGAAGCTCGGACATTCAGTGAATTCCCAAGGACCAACTCCCAATTCCCAGGACGCCACCGGAATCTCCTTGGGAGTTGGAGGTTGGAAGTTGGGATTCAGGCAGCATCAAAGGCGTTAGGGTACACCGTTATGACCGGCTGGCCCGCGTCGAAATCGACGGTGACGACGTCGAAGCGGCATGGACAATTGTGAAGGCGATGGCGCGAGAGGTAGTCGACCGCCATCTGCGTCACGCGCCGCTGCTTCCGGCGGGTGATTGCGGCGGCGCCGCCGCCGAATTCTTCGCCCATCCGCGCTTTGACCTCCACGAACACGATCGTGTCGCCGTCCCTGGCGATGACATCGATTTCGCCGACCCGTGTGCGATACCGGCGTTCAAGAATTGCGTACCCGCGTCGCTCCAATTCCGCGCACGCCAGATTTTCACCCGATTTTCCGAGTTCTTGACGGGGATCGTCTGTCATGCGATCGCGGGTCGCATGTTTCGAGCCGCGGACCTAGGCGCCTTCGCCGCCAAGCGGCTTCGGCGGCCCACGCAAGGTCCGCGCCGCACTGTCTTAGCCACGAAGAGCTTTGAACCACGAAGGACGCGAAGGTCACGAAGACCGGAGCCGCGACGCCGAGTTCCTTGGGAATTGGGAGTTGGAACTTGGGAGTTATCGCGCGATCGCCAGCATCGCCTGATCCAGGATCCTTAGCGCGACGTCAGCCTGCTCTTTTGTCAGCACCAGCGGCGGGCACAGGCGGATCGCATTGCGCCCGGCGCCGAGCACCAGCAACCCGTGCCGGAAGCACTCCTTCACGAGCGCGTCACGCTCCCCGGTCGCGCGCTCCTTGGTCTTGCGATCGCGCACCAGCTCGATGCCGATCATCAGTCCTCGGCCGCGGACATCGCCAATCAGCGGATGCTTGTCCATCAACGCCTGCGCGCCGGCCTTGAAATGCGCGCCGACGACGGCAGCATTCTTGACCAGGCTTTCGCGCAACAGCTTGATCGTCGCGAGGGCCGCGGCGCACGCGACGGGATTCCCGCCAAACGTGCTCGCGTGCGTGCCCGGCGGCCACGACATGGTCGACGCTGGCGCGGTCGCAACGCCCAGCGGCAACCCCGACGCGATCCCCTTGGCCATGGTCACGATGTCGGGTTCCACGCCAGTGTATTCGACGGCGAACATGTTGCCGGTCCGACCCATGCCCGACTGCACTTCGTCGACGATCAGCAGAATGCCGTGGCGGCCCGTGATCTCGCGCAGCCGCTGCAGGAAGCTGTCGGGCGCGACGATGTATCCGCCTTCGCCCTGGATGGGCTCCACCATCACGGCCGCGACCTCGTCGGGAGAGACGAGGTGCACGAACAATTGCTGTTCGATGAAGTCGATGCACTGCGCAACGGTGGCGTCCGGCGACATGCCGGAGCGATAGACATCCGGATACGGTGCGTGGTACGTCCCCGGCACCAGCGGGCCGAATCCCTGCCGCTGGCGCACCTTGCTCGCGGTGAGCGACAGCGATCCCATCGATCGTCCGTGGAACGCGCCGAAGAACGCGATGACGTTATGCCGCCTGGTGTGGTACTTCGCCAGCTTCAGCGCGGCCTCGTTCGCCTCGGTGCCCGAGTTGCCGAAGAACGAGCGATGCGGACCAGGCATCGGCGCGATCGCGGACAGCTCTTCGCCCAGACGCGCCTGCAGCTCGTAGTAGAAGTCCGTCCCCGACATATGCAGGAACTTCTGCGACTGGTCGGCGATCGCCCTGACAACGTCCGGGTGCGAGTGGCCGGTCGACGCCACCGCGATCCCGGCGGTGCAGTCGAGGAATACGTTGCCATCGACGTCTTCGACCGTGGCGCCGGATCCCCTGGCAATGACCAGCGGATAGTCACGCGTGTACGACGTGGAGACAGCCGCGGCATCGCGGCTGATGATGGCGCGCGCCTTCGGACCAGGCAGCTCGGTGCGGATATCGGGAACGGTGGCGGCTATTTTCGTTTCCAGCGCGTGCCTCCCGGGTTGTCTTCCAGCAGAATGCCCCGCTCAGCCAGTGCATTGCGGATGCCGTCCGCCGCGGCATAGTCCCGGCGGCTGCGCGCGGCCTTCCGTTCCTCGATGAGCCGCTCGATTTCGTCGACCGGAACGGGCGGCTGAGCATCCTCCGAACGGCGAAGCGTCACGACCCCAAGTACGCAGTCGAAGTCGTCCAGCGCGCGGCGCGCCGCATCCGCATCGTCGCGTCCAATCTGCTTCGCATCAATCGCGGCATTGATGTCGCGCACGAGGTCGAAAATGGCGGCCAGTCCCGCTGCGGTGTTCAGATCGTCCAGAAGCGCGTCGCCGAAGGCCTTGCGAGCCTTCTCGATCGACGCCTGCGCAGAGGCGAAACTGTCTTCACCGGATACCGATTCCAGTCGCGCAAGGAAGTCGACAATCCGGCGCAGCGATTCCTCGGCCTGCTCCATCCCCGCCCAGGTGAAATTGAGCGCCTTGCGGTAATGCGACGACAGCAGCAGGTAGCGCAGCGCCGACGCTCGGTGGCCGCGCGCCAGCACCTCCGGCAGCGTGTAGACGTTGCCGAGCGACTTCGACATCTTCTCGTTCTCGACGAATAGATGCTCGATGTGAAACCAGTGGCGCACGAACGGCTGATTGGTGGCGCCCTCGCTCTGCGCGATCTCGTTCTCGTGATGCGGGAAGATCAGGTCGATCCCGCCGGCGTGGATGTCGATGGGCGGGGCGCCCAGCAGCCGCAGCGCCATCGCGGAGCACTCGAGGTGCCACCCGGGGCGTCCGGGACCGGCGCCAACATCCCACGTCGGCTCGTCGGGCTTCGACGCCTTCCACAGCACGAAGTCGCGCGCGTCGTCTTTTGAGTATTCGTCGACGTCGACGCTGACTCCCGGCTTCATGCCTTCGTGATCGAGGCGTGCGAGCTTGCCGTACTGCGGCAGCGTCCCGATCTTGAAGTAGGTCGAACCGTCGCGCCGGTACGTGTGGCCGTTCCGCTCGAGCGCGAGGATCATGTCGCCCATCGCGCGAAGGTTGGCCTCGTCGGTGGCCCGCGGCGTTTCCTCCGGCGCCTCTATCCCGAGCTGCTCGATGTCTTCGCAGAATGCGCGAATCCACTGCTCCGTGTATTCACGCAACGGAACGCCGGCCTTCTGGGCGCCTGCGATCGTCTTGTCATCGACGTCGGTGTAGTTGATCGCCTCGTGCATCGTGTAGCTGCAGAGATGCTTGAGCGTCCGGCGAAGCACGTCGACGCAGACATACGTGCGGAAGTTGCCGATGTGGGCGCGCGCGTACACCGTTGGACCGCACGCGTACATGCGCACGGTGTTCCCACTCGCCGGCTCAAACGGCTCTTCCTGACGCGACAGAGTATTAAAGAGACGAAGCATCGGGGGATCTCATCGTTCGGATCGTTCGGATCGTTCGAATCGTTCGTGACGTTCGGGCGTTCGGATCGTTCGTGGCGTTCGAGCGTTCTGATCGTTCGAGTCGTTCAGCCGTTCGAGCGTCCCGAACGAAACGAACGTCTGAACGGTCCGAACGGATCGAACGATTCGAACGTTCCGAACGGCTCGAACGACTCGAACGACTCGAACGATCCGAACGATCCGAACGACTCGAACGATCCGAACGACTCGAACGATCCGAACGACTCATACGGAGAGCTGGGCGAACAATCGCTCTGCCCTGCGGCGGTCGGCTTCGATCTGCGCGCGCAGCGCATCCACGTCCTCGAACTTCCGCTCGTCGCGCAGCCGCTGCACGAACCCGAGCCTGACCTGCCGACCGTACAGATCGCCGCTGTATCCCAGCACGTGCGCCTCGATCGTCGTTGCCGTCGAATCGCCGAACGTCGGCCGTACGCCGATGTTGCTCATACTCGGGTGCACGATGCCATCAATGGTCACCATCGTCGCGTACACACCGTTAGGGGGGATGAGCTCATTCTCCGTTAGCAGGTTCGCCGTCGGAAACCCGATTGCGTGCCCGCGCCGCTTTCCTTCGACCACGACGCCATCGATACAGAACTGGTGGCCGAGCAACGCCCCGGCTTCGTCCACGCGTCCTTCCGTCACCAGGCGGCGAATACGTGTACTGCTCACCACGAATTCCTTATATCGGACCGGATCGATCTTGTCCGCACGAAAGCCGTAGCGCTGCCCCAGCGTCCGCAGCACGGTGAAATTGCCGCTGCGCTCGTGACCGAACAGGAAATTGGCGCCAACCCACACCTCGGAGACGCGCAGCCAGTCGACCAGCACGGTGCGCACGAACGTCTCGGGATTCCAACGCGACACCTCCGGGGTGAATCGCACAACGGCGACCGCGCTGATGCCCGCGCGCTCCAACGCCTCGAGCCGCTGTGCCTTCGTCATCAGCAGCGCCGGCGCCTTGTCGGGCCGGACCACGCGCGAAGGGTGCGGATCGAAGGTCATCGCCATCGGCGTGCCGCCATGCTCGACGGCGCCACGCCGGACGCGCTCGACGATCTTGAGATGTCCGCGGTGAAGGCCGTCGAAGTTGCCGAGCGCGAGCACGGGATGCACGAGCCACGGCGGCCGCGGATCATCGGGAAAATGCAGGACCTCCACGCCGCTACGACGCGTCGACCTCGATGTCTAGCACGAGGCCATCATATGCCAGCTCCACGCCGCGAGGCAGGCGCGCGTTGGTGGCTGCGTGCGGCAGATCATGCGTCATGTGCGTGAAGTACGCACGCCGTGGACCCAGCCGTTCGACCACGGCCAGGGCGTCGGCGATCGTGAAGTGCGTCTCGTGCGGCTCGTCCCGAAGCGCGTCAATCACGAGCACCTCAGTCCCCTGGATGAGCGGCCACGACTCGTCCGGAATGGCGTTGCAATCGGTCAGGTAGGAGAAATTTCCGAAGCGGAAGCCGAGAATCGGAAGGCGGCCATGCCACAGCGGCACAGGCATCACAGTGACGCCGCCCAGCGTCAAGGGGCCCTCGATCGTGTGTGGAATGAGCTGAGGGATGCCGCCGCCGAGACGCGGAATTCCATCGAATGCGTAGTAGAACGTCCGCTGAATCGCCTCCCAGGCCTCCGCGTTCGCGTAACACGGGATCGGTCCGCCCTGAATCGTGTTGAAGCGCCGCACGTCGTCGAGACCGAGGATGTGATCGGCGTGGCCGTGCGTGAAGAGCACCGCGTCGACGCGTGCGATCTCGTGCGTCAACATCTGCTGCCGGAGGTCGGTCGCGGTGTCCACCAGGATACACACGCGGTCCTGGACGTCTATGTACATCGACGGACGCAGACGGCGATCGCGCGGATCGGTCGAGCGGCAGGTCGTGCAGGCGCAGCCGATCATCGGCACTCCGTGCGAGGTGCCGGTGCCGAGCAGCGTGGCCCGGCCCTTCATCCCTCGACGAGCTCGGGATGAGCCTGAGCGGGTCGCTCCTCGACCTTGCTCTGGGCGACCCTGAGCCCGCCACCCCTCGACCTGGCTCGGGGCGACCCTGAGCTCGTCGAAGGGTCGAAGGGTCGAAGGGTCAAGGCGTGATAATGCGGGACTGCGGCTTCTGGGCGTCGACGAACCGGAGGCGCAGCTCGTAGAGAATCTGCTCGAGCAGCTGGCGCTCTTCGGCCGTCAGGTTGCCGCGCGTCTTGCTTTCGATGAGCGACAGGATGTCGATCATCTGCTGTGCTGCGGGCAGGTTGGATTCCGACCGCTGGCCGCTGACGGGATCGGGGATGTCGCCGAAATGCACTGCCGCTGTGTGCGCCAGTGACAGGACAAATGCGGCGAAGCTGATGCCGTCCGCTCCGTCCTCGCGCTCGTCGTGGTCGTGTGTGTGCTCGTGATCAGTCATGGCGCAAACCTGAATGCTAGCATACGGGCGCATGGCAACTCCCAACGCCCAACTTCCAACTCCCAAGGTGAGACTCGGGGAGAAATTCGAGCAGCTCGTCGAGATCATGCGTACGCTGCGCGCGCCGGGCGGCTGCCCGTGGGACCGCGAGCAGACTCAGGCCTCGCTGCGCCCGTTCGTGCTCGAAGAGACGTACGAGGTGCTGGAAGCCATTGATGCCGGCAACATGACGGAGTTGCGCGAGGAGCTGGGCGATTACCTCTACGAAGCCGTGTTTCTCGCGCAGATCAGCGAGGAAGCGGGTCATTTCACCATAGGCGACGCGATCGACGAGATCCGCACCAAGCTGGTTCGCCGGCATCCGCACGTGTTCGCGAAGGAGACGGCCGACGAAGGGATCACGAGCGGCCAGGTCATCGAGCGCTGGGAAACGATGAAGGCGAAGGAGCGCGCCGCGCAGGGCAAGCCGGACACATCGTCCACGAAGACGACACTCAGCGGAGTGCCGAAGACGCTCCCGTCGCTGCTGCGCGCCTACGAGATCAGCGCGCGTGCCGCGGCAGTCGGATTCGACTGGGCGAAAGCGGGCGACGTGCTCGACAAGATCGAAGAGGAAGTCGCGGAGGTCCGGCGCGAAGTCGAATCGGACGCAACCGGTCACCTGTCGCGTGCGGAAGTGGAAATGGGCGACCTGCTCTTCGCGATCAGTAACCTGTCACGAAAACTGGGCATCGAACCAGAAGCCGCGCTGCGGCGAGCCAACGAGAAGTTCACGAAGCGGTTCGATGCGCTGGAGCGCGCGTTCGCGTCGCGCGGGCAACTGCTGAGTGACGCCACGCTCGAGGAGATGGAAGCCGAGTGGCAGAGAGTAAAAACCACGCTTAACCACGAAAACACGAAAGCCTCGAAGGACACGAAATCTTTTTAGCCGATCACAACACGACTCTGCGCAGCCCTCGGCTCAAAGTCGACACGCGGAAATTGATCAGAAGGCCGCCTCGCAATCCCGTCGTTCTCAGGTACGAAATCACCTGGGCGCGATGCACTTCGTCGAGACGGACAACGGATTTCAGCTCGACAACGATCACGCGTTCGACGATTAGGTCGACGCGCTGCCCCGTAATCTCGATACCTCGGTAGTTGACCGTCACCGGCCGCTCGGACTCGTACGCCAGACGCCGCGCCTGCAATTCGACACGCATGGCTTTTCGATAGATCGATTCCAGAAACCCAGGGCCAAGAGCCCGGTGAACGGCGATTGCGCACCCGATCGTCTCGGTCATGATTCGCTCCGCGTCCGCCGAGAGCGGCGATTGAACCCGCATTCGAAAGGGCGCGAGTGGAGAAAGGTCTTCATCTTCCAAGGTTTCGTGGCCTTCGAGATTTTCGTGGTCTTCGTGGTTCATCTTTTCCTCCAGTGAACGTCCTCCCGAGAGCGGCTATTGAACCCGCATTCGAAAGGGCGCGAATGGAGAAAGGTCTTCGTGGTTCATTTCTTTCCTCCAGTGAACGTCCTCACAAACACATGGTCGCCATCTGTCTCGACAGTAATCTCGCCATCACGATCGGTTCGATAGACCGTCGCCCCCGCGGCGATCAGGCGCTCGACAACTTCGGGGGCGGGGTGACCGAATGAATTGCCACGCCCACAGCTGATGAGCGCGATCTGCGGCCGCCACGCGTCCAGGAGCTCCTGTGACGTCGAGGTCCGGCTGCCGTGATGCGCGACTTTGAGGATGCGGGTCTTCGCGGGAGTAAGGTGCGGGACGATCGCGCGTTCGATGGCGCTGCCGATGTCACCGGTCAGGAGCAGCGCAACGTCGCCATACAACACTTCCAGCACAACGGAATCGTCGTTGCGCACTCTCTGGCGTTCCCAGTCGGGCGGAGGCGGATGGAGCACGCGGATCCGCGCCGCGCCGAGGGTGAGCTCATCGCCGGCCCGCCGTTCCAGCACGTGTGAGCGCGCCTCGGCTGCGCGAGCGAGCACGGCCTGTAGCGCAACAGCGTGCGGTACCGGAACGCCCTGCCAGACTGCATCCGGCCTGAAGTCGTCGATGAGTGCCACTGCCCCGCCGATGTGATCGGGATCTCCGTGAGTGAGCAGAAGCGTCTGCAGCGACCTGACGCCAGTCGCCCAGAGCGCAGGTTCGACGACCCGTGCGCCGATATCGAAGCTGCCGTTTCCGAAGGGACTGCCGCCGGTGTCCACGATGATCGTCTGGCGGCCCGTAAAGGGCCGCCCTACCCCGGGGGGAAGCGGACCAGCACCCGACGGAACCTGTAATGCCATCGAGTCCCCCTGCCCGACGTCGAACATCGTCAGCCGCAGCAATGAGGCATCGGCAGGTCGAGGCGCAACGGGATTGATGCCCGCGACTATCCATACGCCCGCGATGGCGAGGCATGCCACGCCACCGACGCGAACGAGCTGACGTCCGTGGACGAGCACTGCACCGAGGCCGGTGTAATAGACGATGACGACGACGATCGGGGGCGGGGGAACACGACGCGTCAGCCATGGTGCTATGTCGACGAGTCGTGCGCTCTCCACGACTCCCGCCGCGGCGAGGTGGGCGAACCACGCGGCGAGCCTGGCGACCGAATCGAACGTGTCGGCGCACACGATCACCAGGCCCGCCAGCTGCACGACCGCCATCAGAGGGACCGCCGCAAGGTTAAGGAGCAGACCCGCGACCGTGACTCTCGAAAACGTGATAGCCATGACGGGGAGCAATGCGACTTCCACCGCTGCGGATGCGGCGACCGACGTCGTCAGCCAGGTCATGATGCGAGCTCGCGGACCTGAAGGTCCGCGCCGCATCATCGACATGCGGCGCGCAACCTCCAGAAGCGCGCCCGTTGCCCCAAACGTGAGGATGAATCCGGCGTTGCGCAGGTCGAGCGGGTGCGCGCATGCCAGCAGTCCGCCGGCCACCGCCATCGACTGCCACGGTGCAGTCCCATGGTCGAGGAGGCGCGCGACAAGATAGACGACAGCCACGAGCGTTGCTCGCCACACCGATGGCCCCGCAGTGACCACCTGGGCGTATCCAATGAGCGCGACGAGCGTGACCAACGCTGCGCGTCGTCCGGAGATTCCGGTGATCGCAAGCGCGAGAAGGATCACGGCTGCAAGGATGGCGATGTTGCCGCCAGAAATCGCGATGACGTGATACGTGCCCGCCGCCTGCAGTCGCGTCCGCACCTCATCTGGCAGGCCGCTGCGGTCTCCAATCAGCACTGCCGACACGATTGCCGCGGACAGCGTGCTGAGCGGCGAGACCCGCCGGTCGATGCGATCGCGGACCGCCACACGGACATCAGCCGCGACCTCGCTGAGCCCCGTCCCGCGCCCGAGTACGTCGATCAGCAGGCCGCTCTTGATCGATCCGAGCAGCGTGACACCGTCCAGCGCGCTCTGCCGTTCGAAGTCGGCGACCCCCTCGTCCAGATAACGCGCGGGCCGTCGGAACGTGATCGGCGCCTCGATCGTGCGACCTCTTCGCCACGTGCCCACCCGCTCCATGGTCATCCGACCACCAACACTGAGCACGACGCCCCCGGATGATGGCCACCATCTGCCGTGAAGCTGGATCGCGAGCACGTCGGCGCGTAACGTCGTGACCTCGTCACGCGGACTCGCGTCCTCCCTCAGAAGGAGTCGCGTCGGGATGGGATCGTGAATTCCGGAAGGGCCAAACGTGTCCAATCGGAAACCGCCGATTTCGCCATCGAGCAGCGCCCGCAGCGGCGTGTCGACGGCCACTTCACGCGATTGTGCACCCAGCACCGCACCTGCGCAGCCGAACGCGAAGGCGATGAGCGCGACGGTGATCCGCTGCGATCGACGCCGCCACGCGACAGTGGCGGCCGTGGCAATCAGTGGGAGCGCGCACAGCGCGAGGCGCCAGGGAAGGGAAAATGAGATGCCGCCGGCCGTGCCGGCGATGAGCGCGATGGCTGGAAGCAGCGCCGCAGGGACCACGGGGACAGCGCTGCAAAGAACCGAGCCTTAACCACGAAGGTCACGAAAACAACGGAGGTCACGAAAATTCATTTGGATTCGTGTTCTTCGCGTCTTTCGTGTTCTTCGTGGTTGCTCTTTTTACGTGCTGGTGCGGCGATTCGCGTCTCAGAAACTGCCGTCATCCAGGTGGACCTGAAGGTCCGTCTCTACGACTCCGGGCCTCGCGCCTACAGGTCGGCCCATCTCCTGAGCAGGTTGTGGTACACAGCCGTCAACTGAACCGCCGCCGGATGATCCGCCATATCGACCGTCAGCCGCTGAATCGCGGTATCCAAATCGAACAGCAGCGTGCGATCGCCATCATCACGCAGCATGCTCTGAATCCAGAAGAACGACGCGACCCGCGTGCCGCGCGTGACCGGGCGCACGTGGTGAAGGCTGGTCGAAGGAGAGAGCACCATATGACCACTCGGCAGTTTCACGCTGTGGACGCCGTACGTGTCCTCGACCACGAGCTCCCCGCCGTCATACTCCTCAGGTTCCCCGAGAAAAAGCGTCGCTGAAGTTATGCGACCGCTCGACGATTCACGCTGCGGTGGTCTCCGCGGCCGCGGGGGCTTGGCGCTCGGCGCGGCGTTTCAGCCAAACGCGCAAGCGACGAAAAGCGAGCGCGAGGCCCGTGCAGACAAGCACCGAGGCGCCCGCCGAGGCAAGCCCGGCAATCGTCTGACCCGCTACACCAATCACCTCGCCGGTGTGGGCGAAGCGCGAGAGGCTTCTCAGCCGCGCTCCAAGTGCTTGATCCGCGAACGTTTCGTAACGGACCGCTCCGCTGCTCCGATCCACTGTGAGGGTCGATCGAACTTGTGGTTGGCCTCCGGTGCCGCGATCGATGGCGAAGGTCAATGGGACCCGGGCGGACGCGGGGATGCGCATGGTGATGGTCGTCCAGCCCTTTTCCCGTGCTTCCGCGCGAATCCAGAGCGCGTCGATCGCGGCCGGCGACAGCTCGGCAGGCTCGGACATCTCTCCAGCCCCGTTCGGCGCGGTGGCACCGCCCTCGCGGCCACCACCCGCGGGCCGCGGTGGCTCTTCACCCACCACACGATAGAGCGCGGCATTCGCCCACGGGAATGACATGGGCAACGCGCTCGCCACGATGACAAACAGCGGGACGAGCGACCACACGCCAATGACCTGGTGCCAGTTGAAGTCACGCGCCCTGCCCCGGAGCTTGCCGTTGAACAACGCGATGGACCGGATGTGCTGCCACGTCCATCTTCGTGGGAACCACAGGTAGAAACCCGATACCACGATGAACAGGAACACGAAGTTCGACCATCCAGTGAGGAACCTGGCCACAGGGCGACCATCGCCTTCCACCGAGAGCCAGCGGTGCCACGCCCGGATCTCGCTCATGGCGCGCCTCACGGTCTGATTGCCCTCACCGAGCACCTGACCGGAATACGCATCGACGTACAGCGTCCGCTGCGGCACGGCCAGCGCTACTGGCGCCTCGCTGTCCGCGGCCATCGTTACCGCCGTCGGCACCAAGTCCGGGTTCGTCTCGCGCACTTTCAGCAGCAGGGTTCCCAGTGGAAGGCGGGTCGACCCGGCCGGCGGCATCGACCGATACGCGCTGTCGGACCAGGCGATGAGCTGGCGCTCGTAGGTCAGAAGGACGCCGGTCACCGACATGAGCAGAATCAGCAGGCCTGCGCTCACGCCAGCGACGAGATGCGGCCAGAAGACAAATGTCCGCAGGGTTGGAAAGTTGCGGGGGGGATTGGCGGCACGGCGGTCGAACACGGGCGCTCCTGATCGATGCTTCAACTACGAAGAGACGACATGCACGAACGTGATGAGTAGTGACGCGGAGCTAAAAACCCGCCATTAGCGCCACCCTGAGCGCACGCGGCGAGCCGGGCGAGATATTCGTGTTGCTGTCGGCGTTGGCGTAGTAGGTCCGGTTGAACATGTTTTCAACGTTCAACTGAAGACGGGTCCGGTCGGTCAACGAGACGTACAGGGCCGCATCAGCGCGCGTGTAACCGGGGAGCACCACGGTGTCGTCGATCGCAGCAAACATGTCCGACCGGCGGACGATCCCGATGGCGGCGCCAAGCTTTGGCAGCACCTGATAGTTGTTCCAAAGCGAAAACGTATGGTGCGGCACCTGCCCGACCTGCGCCCCGACGCGCGCAGCCGTCGTCGCGTGGATCACCGCCGCGTTCTGGTACGCATACCCGCCGGCGACCTTCCAGGCATCCGTCACGGTGCCGTTGACGCCGACCTCATAGCCGTTCGTACGCTGGCCGCCCGTCTGCACGATTCGCGTCGGATCGTTCGGATCGGTCGACCGCGTATTCGTGCGATCGAGCCGGTAGAGCGCCGTCGTCATCGAGAGATTCTGATGCGCGTCCCACTTCGCCCCGACTTCGTAGTTCGCAAACTGCTCCGGCTTCACCTGCTGCGTGATGGTTGTCAGCGACGAGAACTGATCTCCGGAACTCGGCAGGTACGAGAGCGCATAGCTCCCGTAGATAGACAACGGCACGATTGGCTTGATCACGAGTCCGGCACGCGGTGAGACGAGATGATCGACGCGGCGCAGCGTGTCGCCGTTGCGGTTGTTGTGGTACTGGAGGTCGAATCGATCGAAACGCACCCCGCCAATCACCTGCACGAAACGCGACACCTCGGCCTGGTCCTGTGCGTAGACTGCGCCAAGATTGGTGCGTACGTGGTTGTCCGCATCGGTCGCGCTCTGCCGGTAAGTCACAGGGGTGCTGATTGCCGGGTTCGAGTACGGCACTGAGACCGCGGTGGCTACGTTGTCGAAGTAACCGGTGTTGCGGAAGTTATCGGTGAGCTGGCGGCCGATTTCCGCCCCGGCGACCAACGTGTGGCGGACACGACCGGTGGTCGCGGTCCTGGTCAGGTCGGTCTGGTTGAAGGCATTCAGGCGCCCGGTCGCGTTGTTGTACGCGCTCAGGGCGACGCGCGCCTTGTCATCGGTTACGGCGCCGGGCACGTAGTTCTGATACCGACGGTCGTACTGCCCGACCATCGTGCGGTTCCGGATGAGAACACTGCCCGCGCGGTGCTCGATCGTGCCCGATGCCAGGTCGACGTTTGCGCGGACGTGGCTGTCGGCCGCGTTTCCGTAAAACGTGGAGAGGCCGATGTCGGCGGGGCGGCCGCGAAACGAGGTTATGCCCCGATCCGCGATGCGCGCGTCGTGGAAGTGCTCGTATTCGAACGCGACCTTGGTGCGGTTGCTTTTCTGGATCGTCACCGAAGGCGCCATGCCGTACCGCTGAAGAGTCACGCCGTTGCGGAAGCTCGCAGAGTCCTCGAAGACACCGTTGAAGCGAAGGGCTGTCGTGGCGGTGAGCGGCTGATTGAGATCGGTATTGAACCGGCGATTACCGAACGAGCCGGCCTGCAGCGCCGCCTCTCCGGTCCGCATGAAGCTGGCCTGCTTGGTCACCCGGTTGATCACGCCGCCGCCACCGCCACGACCGAACATCATCCCGTTCGGCCCCTTCAGCGCCTCAATGCGTTCGACGTTATACAGATCCCGGTAGTACTGCACATCGTCGCGCACGCCATTGACATAGAAGTCGGCAGATGAGCTGTTGCCTCGGATAACCACCTGATCGCGGTTGTTCTCACCCTGGTGCGCGGTGATGCCGGGCACGTAGCGCACCACGTCACCGATGCTTTCCATCAGCTGATCACGAATGAGCCGGCTTGTAACGACAGAAACCGACTGCGGCACATCACGCAGCGGCGTCGGCGTCTTCGTCGCCGTGCTGATGACGCCAACCTCATATCCGGCGGCGGCGGTCACGCTGATGGCGTCGGTGAACCCGGCGACCTGGAGGATGAAATCCGCCGTCTCCGCCGATGATCGGCCCACGGTGACCGTCCGGGTCGCGTCGGCAAATCCGTCGGAGCTGACGGTCACCACGTAGGCCCCCGGCTCGAGCGGGAGCGAGAACTCGCCGTTCCAGTCGGAGACAACGGACGCGGCCGTTGCCTGCCCGCTCCGGACGGCCGTGATTCGGGCGCCGGCAATGGCGGCCCGCATCTGGTCTAGAACCCTCCCCTTCAGGAAGTTCTGCTGCACCTGGGCGGCTGCCGGGGATCCGAAGGAGGAGATGAGGATGAAGGCAGAAAAGACACCAGCTGTGAGATTGAGTCTCAGAGTCATGAAGGGAGACTGTATACCCGACCATTCTTGTCGGTCAAGACCAATCTAGTCGGGATTCCGGATCGAATCGAAAAAGGCGGTTCAGGTGCGCGGAACGGCTGCGAAATAACCGCGGCGCGAACGGGCGATGTAATCGCGGTTCTTGACACGCACGCGAATCGACCGCCAGCTCCCGTCCTGCGGGCGCACGGCCGCGTAGCCGAGCGTGTATTGCGAGTTGAGCTCCTCCGCGATCCGCTGGGTGGCGGGGCCCAGGTCTTCGTACGTCCGGACCACTTCGGTATAGCCTCCGCTCGGACCGGTGATCTCGCGCAGCGCCTCGGGATTCACCTTGGTGCTGACCCGCTTATCCGCCGCAGAGTCGATCGCGATCGCATACACGAACGCGTCACTCCGCCGCAGCGTCTCTCGTGCCTGCGCGAGCGAATGGTCGCTTGCCGTGTCGGCACCGTCCGAGATGACGATCAGCGCCGCGCGCGTCTGGTGGCGCCGCTGAAACATCGGCGTGGCCGCGAAGAGCGCGTCGTAAATCGCCGTGCCGCCGGCAGGCCGCTCGTTCCCGAGCCGTCCCGCGAGCCGCGATGGCGGGGCCGTCCACGTGGTAAGAATGCGGGGGAGATGACTAAAGGCCGCGACGAAACCCTCATCGCTCTGGTCCAGCAGATCCGCCATGAAGCGATCGAGCGCGCTCCGCGCGTCCACGATGGGCTGCCCCCGCATGCTGTCGCTGATGTCGAGGAGCACGCCGACGCTGACTGGCGTGCGCTTGTCGGAAAACTGCGTCACCGGCTGCGGATCGCCGTCTTCGAAGACTTCGAAGTCGTCCCTCGTGAGGCCCATGATGAGCCGGCCGGAGCTATCGGTGACGGTAACGGGAATCTCGACGGTGGTGACCCCGCCGCGAAACGTCTGTGCCGAAAGAGTAACCACGAAGGCCACGAAAAACGCGAAGATCACGAACAACGAAACCCTTTTAAGGATTTCGTGTCCTTCGAGACTTTCGTGAACTTCGTGGTTCATGTCAGGCGCCTGCTTCTACCCCCGCATAGTAATCCTGAAGCGACCGAACCGTCAGCGTCTGCGATCTGAGCGCTTTGATGGCGCTCACCGCCGCCGTCGCCCCCGTCAACGTCGTAATGCACGGCACCTGCGCCATCGTCGCGGCCCGTCGCACGGCCCGATCATCGAAAAACGATTCGCGCCCCAGCGGCGTGTTGATCACCAGGTCAATCTTGCGGTTGACAATCTGATCCGCGATGTTCGGGCGCCCCTCGTTGACCTTGTAAATCACCTCGACGTCAATGCCGTGGGCCCGCAGGAACGCCGCCGTCCCGCGGCTGGCGGCAATCGTGAACCCGAGTGCGGCAAGGTCGCGCGCCACCGGCACGACCGTCGGCTTGTCGCTGTTGTTCACGCTGATGAACACGCACCCGGTTTCCGGCAGTCGCTGCCCGGCGCCCATCATCGCCTTGCTGAAGGCGGCGCCGAAGTTGTCGGCGCACCCCATCACTTCGCCGGTCGATTTCATTTCCGGGCCAAGGATCGTATCCACACCCGGGAACCGCACGAACGGGAACACGGGGCTCTTCACGAACACACCGGCGGCTTCGAGATCGTTGACGACGCCGAGCTCCGCGAGCGTGCGGCCCGCAGCGACGCGCGCGGCCGCCTTGGCCATCGGGACCCCAGTAGCCTTCGAGATGTACGGCACAGTCCGCGACGACCGAGGATTCACTTCCAGGACGTACACCATGTCGTCCTTGAGCGCGTACTGGATGTTCATCAGCCCGACGACCTTGAGCGCGCGCGCGATGCGCCGCGTGTACTCGCGAATCGTGCCGAGGTGGCGCTCCGCCACCATGAACGGCGGAACCACGCAGGAGCTGTCGCCTGAGTGAATACCGGCTTCCTCGATGTGCTCCATGATGCCGCCGATGACGACCGCCCCTGTGGCGTCCGCGACCGCGTCGACGTCGAACTCGAAGGCATCCTCGAGGAAGCGATCGATAAGCACCGGACGATCGTGCGATACATCCACGGCCCCGATCATGTACCGATCGAGCGCGCCCGAATCGAACACGATCGCCATGCCGCGCCCCCCCAGGACGTACGACGGGCGCACGACGACGGGATAGCCGATGCGTTCCGCCACCTCACGCGCCTCTTCACGCGAGACCGCGGTGCCGCTCGCAGGCTGCGGCACGCCGAGGTCCCACAGCAGTTGCGAGAACCGCTGCCGATCCTCGGCCAGATCGATAGAATCGGGCGTGGTTCCAAGGATTTTGACACCCGCGTCCAGCAACGCCAGCGCCAGCTTCAGCGGTGTCTGGCCGCCGAACTGCACGACACACGAGACGTCCGCACCC
>Ga0070699_100001719_pt1 | contig 19966 bp, 22 predicted proteins | sample KBSK1503metaG_FD_65473 | JGI IMG/M metagenome (GOLD analysis project Ga0070699, IMG submission 65473) | Corn, switchgrass and miscanthus rhizosphere microbial communities from Kellogg Biological Station, Michigan, USA - KBS K1-50-3 metaG | ecosystem: Host-associated > Plants > Roots >... | reverse complement strand
GTCAGCGCGTCGGTCGCTTTTTCAGGTTTCTCTTTCGCCTTGTTCTCACGTTGCTCATCCTCGGCGCCATTGCGGCGGGCGTCTATTTTGGCTGGCCGCTTGTATATCGGCAATACATCCTGCCGGTGCAAGAGAACACGAACCAGTTGGTGGATTTGCGTAACCAGCAGAGTCAGAGTGAGCAGACCATCGCCGAATTGCAATCAAGTTTATCGGCTCTGCAAACTGAGCAGGCCCAACAGGCGCAATCTCTCACCGAACTGGGTGACCGTGTAGGCCAGATCGAAACGGATATCGCGGCCCGCACCGAATCCCTGGCGGTTCTGGAGGCAATGCTGGTGACGCTTCAATCTCAAAATGAAGCTCATAGCGCCGAGCTGGAACGGCAGATCAAGTTGTTGAAATCCATGGAGTTGCTGTCACGTGCGCGCCTGTTCATGTATCAAAGCAATTTCGGGCTGGCTCGGCAGGATGTGCAGTCCGCGCGGGATTTGCTGGCGACTGTTCAACCCGACGCGCCCGAACCCCTGGCAGAGGACTTGAGCGCGGTCATTCTTCGCCTGGACCTGACTCTGTCCAATCTGCCTAACTTCCCCGTAGCCGCTAGTGATGATCTCGATATCGCCTGGCAGATTCTCATAAGTGGCGTGCCTGAAGCCCAAACATCTATCAATGAAACGCCAGCTCTTGAGGTTGCTTCCACGCCAACCCCGTTGGTGACCTCCACACCTGCGCCCCAAGAAGCTGCTACGCCCACCCCAACGCCGTAAAACGAATTAGAAGACTACTAGCAGATAAAAACGGTCGCGGATGTACCATCAGCGACCGTTTTAGTTTGGTGAATCCCATTCGAAGATCAAATACGTTTTACTTGATAGGTCCCAGAATAATGACGGGGATGATGCGGTTTGTCCTGCGTCGGTATTCGTCAAAACCGGGCATCACTTCCACCATCTTGTTGTACAGGCGAGTCCGTTCTGGTTCTTCGGCAACTATTGCGTGGGCTTGAAACTTTTCCGTCCCAACCTCAACAGTGACCAGTGGGTTAGCGATGATGTTGTGATACCAACTCGGGTTGGTTGGCGCTCCGCCCTTCGATGCGATCACCACAAAACGGTCACCATCCCGAACATAGGCTACCGGGTTAATACGTTCCTGTCCGCTTTTGGCTCCCTGTGTGTGTAAAAGCAGCAATGGCCTGCCCTGAAAGTAACCGCCGACTTTGCCGTCATTGGCTCGAAACTCGTCAATGATCTTCTTGTTTCGTTCCTGTGCTTCAATCATGAAAATCTCCTTTCGATGCAAGTTTTCGATGCGCTCGAAATAATTGCTCTTACCATGCTATGCCAGTTAACTTTCTTCTGAAGAACAGAGCATGGCGAATGGGAAGAAAAGCAAGGCATGGGTTTATAATAATTAACGAACTTCGGCAGTCGCTTCGCAAAAATCCACAAGATTTATTCAAAAGGAGATAACCGTGCCCACCTCAATCAATCCCACCGCAAGGGCTGGCATTCCCAAACCGATGCCCGGCGGTGCCGTCAAATTTTCAGATAAACTGACCGACTCCCTGCATGACATTACCAGCATGATCGAAGAACACAAATCCATGATCGACTCGATCCAGGAAGTCGCGCTCGAACTTACCAACTCCATTGGCACGCTTCATACCCTCACTGTCAAATACGCCAGAATTGCCAATGGGATTCTGGATGGTCTCCTCCCAATTGTCAGAGGCCTGCCTCTCATTCCAAAGAATATTTTAGATATGCTTGTCAACCTGGAAAGCGTCACCCAAAAAATTATTGATAACGACGTTCAGACCGCCAGGACAATTGTGGACGTGCAAACTGGTCTAAAGACCGGCGATGTGAACAAGATCAAAGGGCATGCGGGCGAATTACAGAACGTGACCAGGGCACTCACTGCCATTCTGCCGAAGTAGTGACACTTCACGTTAGTCTACTGGGATAGGTGCGTAGTAACGTAAACTGGTCTCGTGTATGATGTCAACGAGACCAGTTTGTTTTCTCATGAATTTAACATTCAGTAATCCCGCCTTTCTCCAAAGTATGCAGTACAATGAACTTATGTCGCCATGTGGCGAAAGAGTTTGAATATTTTGTTTTGTCTGTCCGGCGGGGAGATGGATAGCCACCCGGAAACGAAATCACAAAAACTCACCAAAAATCCAAGCCTGAAGAGCGTTACCCCAAGGAGGGCCGCAATATGATAAATAAAACGATATTCGAAGACAAATGGAAAGAGATTCGTGGCCAGTCAACAGCGCGATGGAGCTTGATGGCGGATTTCGACCTGAGCAAAGTGGATAAGGCCGATGTCAAGTTCGATAAATTTGTCACCATGCTCCAGGTCAAATATGGGTTTACCCGTCAGCAGGCCAGGGAGGAAATTGGCAAATTCTGGGCAGAGTATGAGGCAAAAAACAAGGCAACCGGCTAGGATATTTCCCCAAGCCAATACTTGTACTTATGCCAGAGAAGCAGAAACAGAATTGAAAAAAAGTTAGGCTTGTGAAAAACGGTCTCAGACCGGTCTCAATGTGACCGTGTCAACAAGACCGTTTTGTATTTAACTTTACTTCACCATGGCGACTTCGATCGTCACATTCAACTTGTCGCCAACTTCCTGAAGCGCGTCGCTCCATTTGTTGAAGGGCAAATTAGGTGGCACAAGGACAGTTGCCTGCATCTTGAAGAGAGGTGTGCCACTCATGGGAGCAGGAGCTGTAGTCGTTTCTACATCTTCGAAGTTGATTCCCTGCTGGGCAAGATGATGCGAGATCTCGTAGATGATGCCCTCATGGTCCGCGCCCAACACTTCGATTTGATAGGGGAGCCAGCCAGCGTATTTTTTAGCATGGTCATCCTCTGTTTGTAAAAGCGTGATCTGAAAGCCTTCATCACGCAGCTTTTGCAAGTCCGCTTCGAAGGCTGGTCTGTCGTTTTCCTCCAATGAAATCAGTGCCAGCATCGCGAACTCCCCGCCGAGGCGCGCCATACGGCTCGTTTCGACATTCCCTCCGTGCTTGACCAATACATTGGTAATCTCTTTGACAATCCCAACCCGGTCGTGCCCGGTGAGCGTAATGACAAGTTCCTGCTTCATTAATAGCTTCCTTTCCTCATCCACTTTTATGAAAATTGGGGCAAGTATAGCATGTGCGAATTGGTCTCTTTCGTATCAGGCTGGAGCCAGGCTATCCATAAGTTGAGGACCATCCAATAGATAAGCGGTCATCTCACCCTTGCCCTTCACCTGAATTGCACCGCGTTTTTCAAATTGATATTTACCCAACAAGCGTTCATAATATCTTTGCGTGACCTGAATCCGCCCCGCCAGTCCCTGCGACTCCATGCGGCTGGCAGTGTTCACCGTATCGCCCCATAGATCGTAGATGAATTTTGTGGTACCGATCACACCCGCCACAACCGGACCTGTGTCTATGCCGATGCGTACTTTCAAGTCAATGCCAGTAATTTTACTTAATGTGTGTAAGGCTGTTTGCATATCAAGCGCCATTTCAGCAACGGCATCAGGGCGATTAGGCTGTGGACCGTTCAAACCCGAAACGAGCATATACGCATCACCGATGGTTTTTATTTTTTCGAGAGAGTATTTTTCCGCCAATTGATCAAAAATGGTGAAAACCCGATTCAACATACTGACCAACTGTTCAGGCGAGATGCGAGTCGAGAGGCTGGTAAAGTCCACAATATCAGCAAAGAGAACCGTCACTTCCGAGAAACTATCTGCGATCGTCTCCTGCCCATGTTTCAAACGGGCCGCAACCTCTTCAGGCAATACATTGAGTAACAGACGTTCAGCCCGGTCTCTTTCCGTGTTCAACATCACGTACGCCTGGTCGAGTTGTACGATATGTTGATTGAGTTCACCATTCAGCCGTTGATTGTCCCATAACGCTAAAGCCTGGCGCCCCACAACGAAAAGAGTCAACAAACCAGCGCCGATGAAAACTCCCTGCGCAGCTGTGTTGCCAGAAAAACCTGAACGGGCAACCACGATTAACATCCCATATCCCAGCGCGATTGCTGCAAGTGGCAGGGCGAGCGTGGATTGTGTGATTACCTGAGCTGATAGGTTTGCCAGCCGTGATTCTTTCATATACTCTTGTCTGACCGCTGCCAGGGCAAAGAACCAGTAAGCGATGATCCAACTGATATCCATCCAGCCGCCGCTGACGTATGTTCCCTCCAAAGAAGTGTATGCATAGGCGAGATCACCTGCCACATTCAGCAGCAAGCCCGTCAGATACAAAATAAGCATGGAGCGTACGGTATGTTCATTGCTTCGAAACAATAGGGTGAAGATGCCGCCCAAAATAACGAGATCACCTACGGGGTAGGCTGCTGCGAGAATTTGATCCAGGCGTCCAGTTTCATACTGCGCGGCCGTGGGACTGATAATGAAGAACCAGATCGCCATCCAGGCTGTGACCATGATAATTGCCAGGTCGATTAGAAATCGCAGACGCTCTGAAGATTTCATCGGTGCACTTGGCAGACTCAATAGTCCAATCAAAGCCAGCGGATAGAAGGAGAGGAAGAAGATGTCAGCAACGGAGGGGAAGGGCTCTTGACCCAGGATGACCTCGAGATAAAACCAGAGCGTGTCGCCAAGCATTTGAGCAGCAACCGCCAACCCCAGAATGAACCAGGCGCGGCGCAGTTTGGAATCGAGCGTGGCATTAAAGGCAATCCGCCAGGCAACGATGATCGCAAAAAGGCTAACAGGTTGATATGCCAGGTCTGAGATCAAGGCAAAATTCCGGTCTACATCCCAGCTGGGAATCAACCGAAAAGTTTCTGTCGCGCCCCAGTGAAATTTGGTCCAGGCAATATAGAAAAAGATGTAAAGGCCCAACACTCCACAGGCTAAACCTCTCCGATTCCTCAACCAGATGGGAATCGGTTTTTGCAAGCTCGCTTTATCAATTTGACTTTGGTTTGCCATTTCACTAACTCCATAACCGCCATGTATATCTGTATGCAGTGCATTAGGTTGTAAGGGTAATTTTAACTTAGCATCTATAAAATGGTATAGACTTGCACATCATATTGCTTCAAGTTGGGTGCCTTATGATTTTGAGGATAATGTCAGCCGATCGTTTTCAATTCTGAAATCTGTATGCGAATATCCTCAATTTGTGTTCATCACGTAGTACAATGGATGTGTAAGAGTTTGACAATTTTGTTTTGCCTATTCCCGGGGGAATGGATAGTCATTAATAACGAAATCTTGAAAACTCCGAACTGAGTCCAAACATTTTATACTCTCTGAGGAGAACCTATGAGCGCTCAAAAATCAAAGTTCGATCAAAAATGGAAGATCATCCGCAGTCGTTCGCTGGACTGGTGGAGTCTGCTGGCAGAGCATGACCTGAAAAAAGTAGACAAGGCCGAAGATAAACAGGATAAGTTTGTGACGATCCTGCAGGTCAAATACGGGTATACGCGTCAGCAAGCTACAGAAGAGATCAACCGCCGTTGGATCGCGTTCTATAGAGCCAACAAGATCACTGCATAGATTTTTTGAGTACAGTTAATAAAAATGCTGTCTCGGTGGAATACACACCGGGACAGTTTGTTATTTGGCGACTTGGGATTAAAATATCCCAACACAAATTTGTGGTTTCCAATGGACAAACTTTTCCAAAAATTCCTCGCTAACAACTTTTCAGATTTTACAGGTCTCATTGCAGATACAACGATTCCCGTCCCGGAGTATTTGATCAACGAGATGATCACTGAATTCCTCCGTGGAAACAAAAATGTGACATCTTGTCGTATCCAGATTGAACCAGAAAACCAATTCATCGTAAATTTCAAAACTCCACTTCTCCCCTTGACTCTCAACCTAAAACTAAGGCTTGATAACGCGGTGGATTTTACAGGTTCTCCCAAAATCCGTGCAAAGCTTGAAAACAATGTCCTTCTGGGAAAAATAGGTTCACTCTTCGCTAATGTTTTGCCTGCAGGTATCAAAATGTATGGTGATCAAATTGTTGTCGATATTGGTTCATTCCTGCGCACACCGCAAGAGAAAAGACTTCTGGAATTAGTTAAGTCTTCGGAGATTCATACCGTTGAGGGAATCCTGGTCTTGGACATCAAAATCAGGGTGGATTGAAGCAGGCTCACTTCATCCGTTGCTCAATTTCGATGATTTGGAAGTAAGAAAATCGGAGCTTGTCTAGTTTGAAAAAGAAAAAGCGTCTGCCAGATAGTTTGGCAGACGCTTTTTTGTATTATGTAGATCAATCTTTCTACAATCTCGAACGATGATCTACGATCCTGACCTTCTCTTCCACCCCTTGTTGGCGGTTGGAAAGGACCTTCTCAGTATAGTTGATCAACCCGTATAGGGTTCCGGTCAGGATGAGAATAAACATAAAGAGGGTAAGCATTTTGTTTCTCCAAATTGCGGCTTTTGGCCGGTCGGTTTATCGTATGATCCAATCGTACCTTGAAACGATAAGTATAGCGTTAACACTTATGAAATTCGGCTTTTCAGATATGTGTGGAATAAAAACAGCCTGGACCACTAACCTCCAGGTTGCTTCTCGTAGCCATTTATAAGCACATCATTCACTAAGACAGGAAGGCGCTGCTATCGGAGGTTCTGCTCCAAATAGATCAGAAAACCAGGCTACTGTATTCAATAAGGCAAAGTTGATTTTGTCTTCTATATATTGATTATATTCAGAATCGTAGAGCTGCCGGTTCACAATATTACAGGCATGTTGATACCAGAAGGACTTATCGAGATTCCACAGAATCAATTGTCCGTTCGTGCTGGAGGAAACAAGCGCAGTATCTGATAAAAAGAGCACGTTTGCCACGGGCGCATTGTGCCCGATCAAGGGTGTCCCAATACGACCAGGCTGACAGGTATCCTTGAACCAGTCTTCGGAACAGCGCTGTGAATCCAACTGCCACAGTAACACTGTGCTGTTGTTGGTGGCACTGGCGAGCCAGTCACCACTTGGGCGGAACGCGACCGCCTCCATGCTTTCATTGAGGCCAAGTACAGGTTCAGTATGTTCTTTGGAAAGCATCTCCCATATCAACAGGGTCTTGTCGTCACTGGTGGAGGCCAGCAGGTTTGGGTATTGCGGGTTAAAGGACAGAGAGTTGACAAAGGCCGAATGGCCTGTGAGCAGGCTTGGCTTGGGCTGCGCAGCGAGGTTGGTCACATCCCAGAGATAAATGTTGGAGTCGTAACCAGCCGTTAGAAGTTGCGTTCCATCATTATTGAACGTCAGCGCGTACATCCGGTTGTTATGCTCAAGCGCATTACCAATTTGTTTATGGGTGGCCGTGTCCCAAATTTTGGCGGTCTTATCGTAACTGATCGAAGCCAGCTTGGTATCATCTGGACTGAACATCACTGACCAGATCTGATCGGTATGTGCCTTTTCGACTTGCCAGGCCAATTTACCGGTTTGCACATTCCATACATTGATTGTCTGATCATAGCCAGCGGAGGCAAGCCATTTGCCATCGTGGCTGAATGCCAATGTCAGGACGCCCTCTGCATGTTTGAAAGTGCTGGCTTCTTTGACTTTATCACCATCGAAATTCCAAATGCGGATGTTACCCGCTTCATCCCCAGCCGCAAACTGTTTGCCATTTGGGGCAGCAGCCAACGCCCAAACCTCTCCCTCCATTTGTGCAACGGAAGTTCCGATTTGATTCAGTTGATCCACTTTCCAAAGAATGACTGTTTTGTCGGAGCTGCCTGAAGCCAGCCAGCCGCCGTTTGGGCTGAACGCGACAGTCCAAATTGAATTGGAATGGCCTGCCAATGTATCTGTGCGCTCGAAGGACCATTGATTATTCTCTGAAACCAGATCCCAAATACGGACAGTGTTATCCCAACTCACAGTGGCAACCTGCCTCTCATTTTTTGGATTAAACGCCACGCTCGTAACCGTATTGATGTGCCCACCTTCATTGCCATGGGCAGACTGCGCCAGGGCTTCGCCAGTTTGCGTATCCCATAACCAGGCGCGCTGGTCAGAACTGCCGGAGATTAATAAAGTTCCATCGGCGTTAAAAGCAACTCCGCGAATATCCGTATCGCCCTGGCCTGATTCGAGACAAACCGTTCGCTCATTGGTGCCAGGATCTCCATAGCTACACTCATGGAACTGGACTTTGCGCGTGTTCAGATTCCACACTGTGACGTTGCCATCGTCACTACCCGCCGCCAACAAGTCTGTTTCAGGTGCTACAGCCAAACTCAAGATTCTTACAGCGTCATCCTCAGTTGGGATTTGCAGAGTCAGCCCATCATTCATCTTTCCGTTGGTCATATCCCAAAACGTAACCGCCTGTCCCGATGCGATGGCAACATACTCGCGCCCTCTGACCTGTACAAAGACCAGCGCACGGACTTGATCACTAACCGGCCATTCGGCAACGGGGGTGCAGCATTTCTCGGGATCCCAAACAAAGAGCTTGTTTTCATTGCCGGCAGCCACGAATTTTTTCCCATCTGGGCTAAATGCCACGCTCAAATAACGCATGGTGCCGCCCATAAATTTTTGATACGGTCTGGAGGCAGCCGTAGAAGTCATATCCCATAAAATGACCTGACCTACATCACCAGAGGGATTACCTGTCGTTGCCAGCCAATGACCATCCGGGCTGAATGTCACTGCGCGCACATCACTATCATGGGCCCGCAAAAATGTGCCAAGTTTGGGACTGCTATTCAAGCTGGTGACCAAACTTCCCAACCACGCCGGGTCTGATTCTCCCAACTCATCGCCTATGTAATTCGACTCAAGACTCAATAACAGCGAAAGATCAGGCTGGGTATTCACCAAATTTGCCGATTGTGCGGCGAGCTGGCTTGCCAAAGCATTCTGGCTTTGCCGCAACGCTTCAACGCCAGCAAATGCCGCAGCAATTGCCAGGCCAATGGAAACAACCAATGCGGTGCTGACCAGAATCAAATTCCGGCGCTGGCGGCGTACATCGTCCCTTCGACTGGCAAAAATATATTCGCTTTGTAGGGGAGTGGGGCGAGGCTGCTTATTTTCAGTAGCCTGTGACAGCCATGCCTCTGCCTGTTGTAACTCACTACCTCTCAACAAATAGCCATTGTCCTGACCTTTTGTATTCCATTCATTCGCGCGGCGTAGAATGTTCGTGTGTTGGGCCACCCATTCAAGATCAGTCTTCACGGCAGCCAGCAATTTCTGAAGCGCATCGTCGAAGTTATCCGTTTCACGGAAAAAGATCCAGTTTAACGAAGCAAGTTCAGCAGGAATCGTTTTTGAGTCCACGGGCTGATAAACAATGGGGAAGAGGCGCTTGTTGTATTCCGCGGCAACTTGCAATTCCTTGGCACATTCGTTGGATTTTGCCCACTCCGGGCTGAGGATGAAAATGACTGAGTTCGCTTCTTCCACACCTTTGCGAATTTCATTTTCCCATTTGGAGGAAGAGGGAATATCCTCCCAATCCACCCAGATCTGATCGGATGAATAGCCGTTGTCATTCAATGCTTTGAGAAATTTTTCAACAAAGACCTTGTCGCGGCGTGAATACGAGATGAAAATTTCAGTCACGTTTAATTTCCTCCATGCGCGTTGCATTAGGTGCGCATTTTGTTTTGCAGTTGTAGTCTATAGCTTGCAAAGTATACACTCGGCATATTTATCAATAACACTCAGTTATGCAAAGTAGATACCATCCTAACAATTTTGCCGTTAAGAAAAAAAAGGATGCTCTTGACGTTGGAATAATAACACCAACGCCAGAAGCATCCAAATTTGTTTTATGATACGTTAATAAATTCCACCACCGGCCTGTGTGGAAGTTAATACACCATTCTCAGCAGTGACCGTGTAAGCTATGCCGCCACTGCCTGTCCAGGTGGAAAGATTAAACGTGGCCGAGCCAGAAACGCGATAGACAGAAAGATTGCGATAGGTCAATGGAGTCCTTGGAAGACAAACTTCTGGTGCTCCGGGTGTACGCATGAAATAGGCTGCGCCACTACCTAGTACAGTGACTGAGCCATTGGCCTCCACGGCCAGAGCTGTCATTTCGTCAATGCCAACTCCTTTCGCGGTGGATGCCCAACCATCGTTCACAATGCGCGCCAAAAAAGTCACGAGCCTTCCCAAACGATCACGCGTCACGAAATGGCTGTCAGTGATCAGACCACTCAGGTTGGGCAGGACCAGAAAATCCCGGTCCAGAGCAATGCGCCGCCCGAATGGATTGCCCAATGCAGTGGGAGAGTCCACAGTGCCATTCGCGGCAGAGAAAACAAATTGACCCATGATTGCCAGCCCGGCGCTCGTCCCGCCAATGGGCACGTTGCGTGTCACCAGATAATGAATGGCGTCTTCCACGGGAGTGCCCTTCCACAGCGTGACATAATTATTCTGGTCACCGCCTGCAATGAATAACGCCTCGGCGTTGCGGATTTTATTCACAACAAATGGGTCGCTGGCTGCAGCTAAGTTCTTGATAATGATGGTTTCCACTGAATCGACAACACCCAGATCGTAAATGTACGGGTTATAAGCGTCAGTGCCTGTCACGCGAATCACCACAAAATCACCACCACCCGCTTTATTGATCATCCATTGGAAGGCGGCGTCCACATCTGTTCCACCACCCATGAGAATCTCGCCAAAGGTTGTAATGCGAGTCACATCGTTGGAATTACCCACAACATAATATTCATAACTCGGCTTTGAAGGAGCTGCAGATACCTGAGAAGCGCCCATTACGGAAACAATGAGCAGTAGAAAAACAAACACTTGGGACGTTTTGGAAAAAACTGAATTGTGCTGCATGATACTCTCCTATAACGATAAGATTTTCGAGCCATAGCATGGCTCTGAATTGATTCAAGCGGCCTTCAATCGTTTTTGTGCCGTTTCAAGGTCATTATAAATGCGAAGCACATGGGAAACTCCGGTTATATCCAGAACAGATTTGACATTGGGCTGCGGTGCAAATAGTGCCAGCCTGCCACCATGACTATTCACCAATTTGGCTGAATTCACCAGGATGGGAATACCAATGGATGAGATATACATCACGTGCGAAAGGTCCACCAGTACAAATATATTCTCTCCAGTGCAGTGTTGGGTAAACTCCTGTTCGATACTGTTCGTGCCATCCAAATCCAGTTTGCCAGTCAATTTGATCAAGCGGATATCATCCTCAAGTTGGTTGTATTCGAGTTTCATGATGGATAACCTTCCTGTTTGAAATGGACAGGGCTTGTTCGCTTCATTCCTAAGAACGATTGATTCTGTTTCATCAGCTCTCTCTAAGCTGATAGCTTTACACCATTTTCAGTTGAATTAAGCTCTCAGCCATGGAAACGAGCATCTCCTCCAGCCCGCGTGGCTTCCAATTCAATGTTTTGCGAATGTGAGAAGTATCCACAAATATTTCTTTATCCAAGGATCGCAAAGTCGCCCGCGCCGGTTTGATGAATATGGCTGCGAGACGCACTGCCCAACTCGGCAATACATTAGTTTTGATTCGATATCCTCGCGGTTCATAATGTTTACCGAGAAGTACAGCGGCATCTTGAAGCCAGAATTGTTCTGCGATACACAGAAAACGTTGACCGGCTGCTTCAGGCGTGACCATGCCTGCCAGATGAGCAGCAGCGACGTCGCGCACGTCCACGCAGTTGAATTGCACGCGTGCCAACCCAGGGAGTTTGCCACTTAATAATTGATAGACTAATTCTCCGGATGTTCGTTGATGAGTATCAGGTAAAGGGCCAAGCACCAGACCAGGATTGATAACTACCAACTCAAGCGGATGCCCTGCTGGGAGACTCTTCATGAAATCCCACGCGGCGCGCTCAGCGAGAGTTTTGCTTTTCGAATACGAATCAATTGTCGGTGAGTCAGGAAGCGACCAATCGCTTTCGTCAAATTTTGTTTTTGAGAGTGGATGTCCAGCCGAGACCGCAGCGTTAGAAGAAGTCAACACCACTCGCTTGACGCCATTTGTTGCGGCTGCGCGCAAAACCCGCAAAGTCCCCTCTTTAGCCGGGCGGATGAGATCATTTTCGTCTTTGGGCTGATTAAGCGGAAAAGGAGAAGCAACATGCAGAATGTAGTCGCAGCTCTTCATAGCCTCGTCCCAGCCTGAATCCTTCAACAGGTCTTCCTGTATGAATTCGAGTCGGTCGTTGGCCTGAACAAATTTTGCAAGTGTATTCCGTAACTCTGCTTCGCGGTTCATGGAGCGCAGAGTGCCGCGCACCTGGTATCCCTGTTCGAGCAATTGGATGATGCAATGAATGGCTATGAAACCGCTTGCGCCCGTGACGAGTACAGGTTTGGAAGTTTGCACGATTTGTCCTTGCGCTGAGATATTTGTATTATACAAGCCCTGCCAATGGCGAAATTAGCGAATGTCGAAAATCTGGTCAAATCCCCCAATGGTGAAAATTTCGTGAATATACTCACTGCAATTAATAATAAACATGGACTTACCGTTCCTGGCCGCCGTTTCCCGCAGTTTCAGGAGCAAACGGATAATGGCTGAATCGATAAAAGTTGTTTTTTCCATATCCACTTCAACCTCTGCTGCAGAGGTATTAACAGCCTGATCAATGGCTCGCTTTAGGGCATCCTGAGCCGAAAAATCGAGATCCCCAGCCAAACTGACGCGGGTAACATTCCCTGAAGTTGATACTTTCACCGCCATGATGTGCTCCTTCTTGTACCGCTTCTATATTAACTATGGAGTAATACGCACTATTATAAGGAGAAAAAAATCTATTGCAATAAGACGTTTAGTTCAAGAGCAAAAAGTTTCAGTTCAATGTCATCTTGTGAAAGTCTCACCATTTTTTCAAACTGCATCCCAATTTTTTCCAGCACCCGAATCGAGCCCTGATTTTGCGGATCCACAATGGCTACGATGCGTTTCAGTCCAACAACTTCAGACGCATAGCGCCGGACTGCCAGTGCGGCTTCGAGCGCGTAGCCCTTGGACCAAAACCTGGGCAGAAACGCATAGCCAATATCTACATCCTCCAACGCCTCCCGTTTGATCAACCCACACATGCCTATGGATTCGCCGGATTCTTTTAACGTGACAAGACATAGACCAAAGCCGTTTCTTACGTAGCTGGTAACTGGTCCATTTTCGATATACCTCTCCGCATCTGACAATGTCCTCACGCCGCGATCACCAATGTTTTTGATAAATGACGGTTCATTCAAAAGTTCGAGTATGAACCCGGCATCTCCTGCCGTGAGCGGACGAATGGACAGGCGTTCGGTTTCGATGGTGTTCATTTGTATTTCTCACTCAGCTTGTGGATGCTGCTCAGGCTCCGCACGGTTGCAGACATTTTGAGAATCTTATCGAGTGAGTTTTTCAGGAAAATCGAATCATCCTTGTTTAAGCGCAACCAATATACTTCCCGCTCCCGAATCGCAAAATCATTCAACTTGTTCCTCAATGCCATTAAAGTGGCTGTTGCAGCTTGATTAGGCGTTTCATGCAGAAACCCAACATAAACATCCTTTTCCTTTTTATCAGCTTGAAATGGACTGCGTTTCTCAATTTCTGCAACCTCTTGAACGGTTCGTAGAAAAGTATCCACTTCGTAGCCCAGAGACTTTTTGAGATGTTCGCCAATTTTCTTTTCGAGGCTTGCCTCATTTTTAGTGGAAGCCTCAAAGATTACATTACCACTGGCAATGAATGTTTCCACCTTGGCTAACTCCAACTCTTCGAAAAGCTGACGCAGTTGATCCATCTTGACAGTATGTCCACCTACATTGATGGCGCGCAGGAACGCAACATATTTCTGCATGATAAGGCTACCTTGTTAGTTTACTTTCAATGCGGCGGTCGGGGATAAGCCACATAATGGCAACGAGCACGTAAAGTGCCGTAGAGATCCAGGGCGATAGAAAGGCCAACAAGATCGCTGCGGAATAAATGTATAACGATAAAATCTCTTTTCGATTGTCACCAATAGCTGTGACAAGGACTGAGTCCTTGTCATGATGGGCAATCAAGGCGCGCACCATAATATAGTAGGCTATCCCCGAAAGCCAGAGCACAGCCCCGTAGATGGCTACGGGAGTGGTTGAAAAGTGTTCCCCCATCCAGCTCGTGGTAAAGGGAATCAACGAAAGCCAGAAAAGCAAATGCATATTCGCCCAAAGAATCGAACCGTTGACACTTTTCACAGCCTGCCACAAATGATGATGATTATTCCAGTAAATGCCGAGAAAGATAAAGCTCAACACATAACTGAACAATTTCGGCAGGAGCGGGCGCAGTGCGGCCAAGGTACCTTCCTCCGGTGGCCTTAATTCCAGCACCATGATCGTGATGATGATGGCCAATACCCCGTCGCTAAAGGCCTCGAGTCTTCCTTTACCCATTCTTCTTCTCCTTATAAGTAAGTGAAACCGGAAGCCCCAGAAAGTTTCCAAAACGCTCTGCCGCTTCGGTGATGGCTTGTTTTTGGACTTTTGTTAATGTGATGAAGGGAGTCATTTCAATGACCACTTCATACTTCTTTATTGTCCGCTTCCATGTGCCTGCAATTTGACCATCCAGCACGATTGTATATTGAAACAATATGCCACCGCGCGAATCCAGTTTGTTGGTATGTGAAGGGTCGAATATGGCGCTGCGTTCAGTGTAACCGACTGTATATTCGTCATAATTTGGCAACAGATAGGCCTGGGATGAGGAAGATTTCGTTGAGGGTGTTGAGTTGGGAAGCCAGTATGTTTGATCACCAGACATTTCTTGAGTAAGTTGAGATTTGATACTCTCAAGTCCCTTGCGAGCATCGGCCGTAGTTAAACCTGACCACCATACAAAATCCTGCAGGGTGGCAGGTCCGTGGCTGAGGAAGTAGCGGCTGGCGAGCTCTGTCAGGGCCTCATCCCGTTTCAGGATCCGGGCTTGAGGCGCTCGTTCATCGATCAAGGCGTGGGTAAATTGTTTACCACGTCTCCCGCCGCTGCAGAGTATTCCATCCACTTCTGCATGTCCCAGAAGCTGAGCCAAGCGTAGACCGTCTATATTGATCTGCGCCTGTTGATAGACCGTTGCCAACTCAGCCCGGGTAAGTTGTTTGCCGCCGCGTAAGGCTTTTACAAGTGCCGCATTACTTTTTTTGAAGATACTTTTATCCAACCCCAATTGACGATCCATATACGCCATCAATGCCAGGATACGTGGACCGGTAAGTTCAAGCATCCAACGGATATCTTCAGGCAAGACAAAATGCCAGGTGGGGCGCATTACGTGTGTGCGGAGAATTTTCCCTTCTGCAAATGCCTGTTCAATATCATTATCAGTTAATCCTTGCGTTCGTTGGGCAACGGCCCATTTGGCCCCCGCATAATCCTGTGATTGCACTGCACCCAGCCAATTGACCACTTCGCCAGCTGTTTTGAAGATTGTTGAAGAAAGTCTTTGATTGTAAAGTCTCAGGCGCGTGATTTCGGTGTTGTTCATGAGGGCCAAGTATATCGCCAAAAGTTCCCGTTAAAGATAAAAAATCTCCGGCCGGAGATTTTTTATCGACATCCAAACAGGTTATCGCACCAGGCTGAATTCGCCAGCTAGAATTTCCTTCAACTCCAACATAGACTCAAATGGAATTGCTCCAGCCGCTTGTAAAGATTCGGCTGAGTTAAATGTGGCATGGCCATAGACTTTCATTCCTGCGGTAACCGCTGCAGTAACGCCCAATACACTATCTTCAATCACCATACAACGCGAAGGATGGATATTGAAAGATCCCGCCGCGGCAAGATAGACATCGGGTGCAGGTTTGGGGTGTGGGACTTCCATTCCGCTGAAAACTGCGGGGCCAAAATGATGAGTCAAGTTTGCAATCTTGAGGCGCTGGGTAATTTCAGCGCGGCTGCCGTTGGATGCTACACAGATCGGAACTGTCAAACTCTCAATGAGTTCGTGGATGTGAGGTACAGGTTCCAGCGCGCGGTCACTCAAGGCAGTAAGGCGTTCATTGAAAATGGAAATGAAATCATCGGGCAGGGTCCAGCCCAGTTCCTGTGTGGTGACTTCAAGTCGTCCGGGTAGAGTTACGCCGTGAAATTTTTCCAGCGTTTCGTCATAATCCAATTGAAAGCCGTATTCCGCAAACATTTGGACGTACACCTGACACGCAAGTGGTTCACTTTCCACCAATACACCGTCGCAATCGAAGATGACAAGATCAAAGGGTATTTTGTTCATAGGAGCGGGGATTATACATGAGTTGACTAACTCGACAACCCCGGCAAAGCTTTACATTCGTCTAACAATTCTTCTAGTATGTGGATAGCCGCTTCAATTCCCTCTGCGGAGGCATTCAAGTGCGTGAAGGCGGCTTCAACACGTTCCCTTAAATTGGATGGAGCAATTTTCAAACCTGCTGCAATTGCCACCGCGCCTTTTTCATTCATCCAATACTGTTCATTGATGGCAAACAACGTTTGGCACAGACACGCAACACATCGAAAACAACATCCGGCGGCATAGGCCACGTCATTGCGGGCGATGCTCTTATGCGCGATCTGGATGGAGAAACCAGACTCCCACCAAAAGGATCGGACAATCGCCCGCTTCAATTCCAACGGGTAGGGCTGGACTTTGCTCTTCAGCCTTGCCAGCGTCCTATGCGGATCCCATAACGGTTGGCACAGCGCGACTTCCGATAAATAAATATGAGACTCGAACGCATGCGGATGCCCCGGCTGGTAGACGATTTCAATACGACCTTCACGACAATCTGCGATGAGACGCTCTATCTTCTCCAAATCTTTATAAAGAAAATCAACAGGGATTTGCTTCACCTTGAGCCAACCGCCACCATTGATCCAGGGACCCCAACCACCAATTTCAGTGATGACATCGGCACGATGCTCATCGTCAATTTCAGTTGCGACACGAGCGAGTTCTTGCAGGTCAAGTGGTTTGGCAGGGTGATAATAAATTCCCAGGTCAATATCGGATGTCTCTGTATGTGTGCCACGCGCACGCGAACCGCCGAGTACAAGTGCCTCAATGCCCGCGGTATCCTTCAAGCGGTCTACAATTTCTGTGATGAGTGATGAAGTGTTCATAAATGATTAGGAAGCTATAAGATTTCTAGCAGTTGACTTAAATCTGGCATGTTGTAATCTATCGTGTAGTTTGGGTCGAGATGGGGTTCGTAGTTGCGGTTGGACCAGGCACAATGCAAGCCTGCTGCTTTTGTGCCCAACGCGTCGGTTGCGGAACCAGCGACGTGCAAGACTTGATCTACTTTTAGGCTGAGTGTATCAAGTGGTAATGCATAAACGCTTGGATGGGGCTTGTAATATCCAGCTTGCTCTGATGAGAAAACGTACGCAAAGACTGGCGGCAATCTTTTCAATAAAACTTGCAACATGGTTGTGTCTCCGTTTGAGAGCAAACCTAATGTGTAGTTGCGTGACTTGATTGACTCGAGTACGTGAGGTGCTTCAGGCCAGGGTTGAAGAGTCAGCCAGGCATCCATAAGTTGCGTCAGCGAAGATTCAGACAAATTCAGTTTTGAACGTGCTAACGTGTCGTCCAGCGCACGCTTTGTGATCAGTTCAAAGGAAGGGCGTCCCTGTTGTAGGGAGTTGCTGATCAATGCATATTCAAGTTGCTTACGCCGCCAGGCACGTACAAAGGTGAGGCTGTCAAAACTCATGCCAAATGTCTTGCTGACAATTCCTTTAAGACTGCTTTCGATATCAAATAAGGCTGTATAAACATCGAAGGTGACTAATTGATAGCGATGGGTTTGAGTCATCATGAAAATTTCTAATGCCAGATGATTTCTGGAGATAAACTTAGAAAATCCCCGAATTTCTTCCCTGCACGTTCAATCGCTTGGGATTCGTCTTTCGCGAGCCGTGCGATCGGAGTCAATTCAACAGAAACTTTATCTTTGTTCAATGTGCGCTTCCAGCCGCCGACGATTTGACCGTTGAGCACGATGACGTTGGCGATCAACGCAGGCGAGTCATCGGGCAGATTTACTTTTCTGGCCACTTCACCGATGGCGCTACGATCTTTGAAGCCAATAAAATATTCATCATAGTTGGGGAGCAGGTGAGCGGCTAGTGATTTTCCTTTTGCAGGGAACTTCACATCGGGGAACCAATACGTCTGCTCGTTGAAGACTTCGCTCATCAATTGTGCTTTGACCAGTTCAATACCGTTCTTTGCATCTGCCATTGTTAGTCCACACCACCAAGTGAAATCTGCTAGTGTTGCAGGGCCACGGGTGAGGAAGTAGCGTCGGGTCAATTCCGCCAATGCTTCCTCCCGCGTCAAAGTCTGGATTTGAGGAACGCGTTCTTCCAACAATGCGTAAGTAAATTGTTTACCTTTGCGCGGACCACTACAAATGAGGCCTTCCAACTCGGCATACATCATGATGTAGCTCAATCGAAAACCTTCGGCAGAGATGCCAGCTTTTTCCAGCGTGGCGGCCAGTTCAGTGCGGGTGAGATATTTGCCGTCTTTTAGGGCCTTTTCCAAAGTTCCATTGCTTTTCTTGAAAGTTGACTTCTCCAACCCTGACTGGCGGTACATGAACGCGTTCACTGCGTGGACGCGCGGCCTGGTCAGCATGAGAAGCCAGCGGATATCTTCGGGTGCGACGAAATGCCAGGTGGGGCGCATGAGATGTGTGCGGAGAATCTTGCCTTCGTTGAAGGCCTTGTCCAGCGTGGATTCTGTAGCCGATTTCATCCGCTGACCCACTGCCCATTTTGCCCCGGCATAATCCTGTGATTGGACTGCGCCTAACCATCTCACCACTTCTTCTGCGGTGTTGAAAGTGGGAGAGGAAAGCCTTTGATTGTATAAGCGTTGTTGAACGATATTCATGTGTTGACTCTAGCGTTCCAGTGTTGAACTCTTACGACTAAGAGTCTCCAACTCTTTTTTATTCGTGATCACCATATCGCCGCGCAGAATCGCGATGATGCCGCCCTGTTTGATGAGTTCGCTAGCCTTGACCGAATCCATGCATTACCTCACTGTACCGCGCGCGGCAACTTGCCAGGTCACCTCCATCTGGCCTGCCCGTGCACCGATGACTTCATCGAACATGTTCGTGACCGTACAACAATGATTGGGAATGATCGTGAGGCGTTCGCCGATTTCAGGCTTGCGCTCGCAGGCAGAAAAATCAACGTGACCATGTTCTTCAGATAAGCTATAAATTTTGGCATCGGGATATTCACAAATGTAGCCATAACCATCCAAACCATGCAGATCACTCGAAAGGGATTTGCTGCCCGCATCCAGAATGCCGCGATCAGCAGTTGGGCGGCTGACAAGGGTTGTGAACACTTTGAGCGCACAAGTATCCAACGTCACTGCGCCAGAGCGGAGCGTGAGACGATCGCCATAGACATAAATGCCAGCCCGGTGCTCGGTTAACTCAGGGTGAGTATGTGCCTGCCACATGACCGGCGTTCCGCCGCCGCTGACGCGTTCGATGGTGATTCTGTCTTCCTCCAACAGAGAACGCGTAGAGCGCACAAAATCATCCAACGTTTCGTTGGTAGGATACGTCATCAATCCCCCAAAATACAAATTGGGCAAATTGGCAATCAGGCGCGCCAACTCTGCAGCCTCCTGCGGGGATTGCACCCCACAACGTTGCGCACCCGTATCGCATTCGATCAGCACGGTCAATATCAGTCCGGCGCGTTGAGCGGCTTCCGATAACCCGCGTGCGACGAAGGCGGAATCAGTTGTGACACTAACATCAACTTTCTGTGCCAGCGCCATCAACCGCGCGAGTTTGCTTTCGCCGAGAATATTATATGTAATGAGGATATCTTTGAATCCAGCGTCTGCCATCACCTCCGCTTCACTGACTTTTTGACACGTGATGCCAATCGCGC
>Ga0070699_100001718_pt1 | contig 19974 bp, 23 predicted proteins | sample KBSK1503metaG_FD_65473 | JGI IMG/M metagenome (GOLD analysis project Ga0070699, IMG submission 65473) | Corn, switchgrass and miscanthus rhizosphere microbial communities from Kellogg Biological Station, Michigan, USA - KBS K1-50-3 metaG | ecosystem: Host-associated > Plants > Roots >... | reverse complement strand
GTGGTCCTCACCCTTGATGGCGAAGACGTGCACGCCGTGGTCGCGGACCAGGTGCGCGGCGACGTCGTCCTGGGTGGACAGCGGGTTGGACGCGCAGAGCGCAATCTCGGCGCCCGCCGCCCGCAGCGTGCTCATCAGGTTCGCCGTCTCGCTGGTGACGTGGAGACAGGCGGAGAGTTTCATGCCTTCCAGCGGCCGTTCGGCCGCGAAGCGGGCCCGGATCTGCCGGAGCACCGGCATGGAGCGCTCCGCCCACTCGGTGCGGCGGCGCCCCTCGTCGGCCAGGGCGATGTCCTTGATGTCGTACCGGTCGTCTGCGATTTGAACCGTCATGATCTCCTCAGCGCGCCGCGGCAAGCAGCTGCTTGACGCGATCCGTGCGTTCCCAGGTGAATAATTCCACGGGCTTGCCGTTGTACTTGCTGGTGACCGGCTTGCGGCCAAAGTGCCCCGAGGTCGCTGTCGGCGTGTAAATGGGCTTCTTCAGCTTGAGTGCCTTGATGATGGCGCGGGGGGTGAGATCGAAGACTTCGCTTACCACCCGTTCCAGCTCGCGATCGGGCATCACCCCGGTGCCGAAAGTGTCCACCATGATCGACACCGGCTCGGCCACGCCGATCGCATAGGCCACCTGGGCCTCGCAGCGGCGGGCCAGCTTGGCCTCGACGATGTTCTTGGCGACCCAGCGCATGGCATAGGCCGCCGACCGGTCCACCTTGGAGGGATCCTTGCCGCTGAACGCGCCGCCGCCATGGCGCGCCATGCCGCCGTAGGTGTCCACGATGATCTTGCGACCGGTGAGTCCCGCATCGCCGTGGGGACCGCCGATCACGAAGCGCCCGGTCGGATTGATGAGATACCGGGTGCGGCGGTGGTCGAAACCGGCCTTGTCCAGCACCGGCCGGATCACCTGTTCGATCACGGTATCCCGGATCCGGCCCTGGGAGAGTTTGCGCGAACCGTTGTACTCGGCGTGCTGGGTGGAGACGACCACGGTGCCCACCGCAACCGGCCGGTCGCCCTCGTACACTACCGAGACCTGGGACTTGCCGTCCGGGCGGAGCCATTCGACCCGGTCCAGTCCGTTCTCGCCCTTGCGGACCTTGGCGAGCCGCTCGGTGATCCGGTGGGCCAGCATGATCGGCAATGGCATCCGCTCCCGGGTCTCGTTGGTCGCGTAGCCGAACATCATCCCCTGGTCGCCGGCCCCCTGTGAGTGGTGATAGCCTTCGTCCACTCCCATCGCGATGTCGGTCGATTGCCGGTCGATGGAGGAGATGACGGCGCAGGTCCGGGCATCGAACCCGAACGAGGCGTCGGTATACCCGATATTCTCGATCGTCCGCCGGACGATGTCAGGGATATGGACGTAGGTGGTAGTGCTGATCTCTCCGGCCACTACGGCCATCCCGGTCGTAACCAGCGTTTCACAGGCAACCCGGCCATTGGGGTCGGCCGCCAGGATCGCGTCCAGAACCGCGTCGGAAATCTGATCGGCGACTTTGTCGGGGTGGCCTTCGGTGACGGACTCGGAGGTGAAGACGTGCCGCTTGGGCAGGGTCATGTGATCTGGTCAGGGTTCTGTTGGCAACACGATATCGGGAGGCAGAAGATTAGCAGGACGGCAACGGCCCGGCAACAGAGAGGTTTACTGGATCGCACCCGGTTCCAGCAATCGCATGTCGATATGCCGCTTCACCACGGCGCGAATGGCGTCGCCGACCTCCTTCGCGGTCCCCGCGGCGAGGCTCGCGGCCGCCGCTTCCCGGGCGGCCGCCATGGGCACGCTGCGCACTACCCACTTGATCAGCGCCAGGTCCTGGGGCGACACGCTCAGGGTATCGTAGCCCAGGCCCATCAGCAGCACCGCGGACAGCGGATCCGAGGCCATCTCGCCGCAGACGCTGGCCGAGATGTCGGCGCTGGTAGCCACCTCGGCGATCCGGGCGAGCTGCCGGATGACCGCGGGGTGATGCGGCGAGAACCGGTTCGCCAGGCGCGCGTTGCCCCGGTCCACCGCCAGGGTGTACTGGGTCAGGTCGTTGGTCCCCACGCTGAAAAAAGCCGACACCCGGGCCAGGTGATCCGCGATCATCACCGCCGCGGGCGTTTCGATCATGACCCCGATGGGCACCGAGCCGGCGGCGGGAATGTTGTCCCGCTTCAGCGCGGCGGCTTCTTCTTCCATGATCGCCCTGGACTCCAGGACCTCTTCCACCGTGGTCACCAGCGGCAGCATGATCTGGATGGGACGATCGTGCGCTGCCCGCAGCACGGCGCGAAGCTGGGGTCGGAAGATCTCGGGCTTGTCGAGACAGACCCGGATGGAGCGCCAGCCCAGGAAGGGATTGGCTTCATGCGGAGCCTGAAAGGCGGCGGGAAACTTGTCTCCGCCCAGGTCGAAGGTCCGGATGATGACGGTCCGATCCTTGAACGCGTCCGCGATCCGCCGGAAATAGGTGGTTTGCTCGTCCTCGGTTGGCAGGCTGGTGCGGCCGACGATGAGAAACTCGGTGCGCAGCAGGCCGACGCCTTCCGCTCCGCTGGCCTGGGCTGCTTCGATCTCCTCGGGCAGGTCGACGTTGCCGAGCAGGGCGATGAAGCTTCCGTCCGGGGTGACGCTGGGCTGGTTGACGTTCGCCTGGAGCTCGAAGTCGAGTCGCCGGCGGCGGATGATGTACGTCATCATCTCTTCCCGCTCGGTCGGCGTCGGGTCCAGCAGGACCGCGCCACTCTGGCCGTCGATCAGCAGCTCGGTGCCCGGCTTGATCCGGGACAGCGCGCCGACGGCACCCATCACGGCGGGAATGCCCAGCGAGTGGGCCAGGATCGCGGCGTGCGACGTCCGGGTGCCTTCCTCGCTGACCAGGCCCACGACGTAGTCCCGGTCGAACTGCACCGTGAGGCCGGGTGAGAGCTCGTGGGCCACGACGATGGCCCGTTCGCCCGGCTGCCCCTCCCAGAGCTGGTCCTCCCTGAGACCCAGCAACCGCTGGAGGATCCGCATCTGGACCGCCGTCACGTCAGCGAGTCGTTCCCGCAGCTGCGCGCTCCCGGTATTGGCCCAGAGGTTCCTGATCTCCAGCGACTTGAATTCATACGCGGTCTCCGCGCTCAGCTGGTTGTTGCGGATCAGCTGCTCGACGGACTTCAGAAAGACCTTGTCGCGGACCATGAGGATCTGGGCATCGAAGATCCGGGACTCTTCGACACCGGCCCGGTGGAGGACTCGCTCGCGGAGGCCGTCCAGCTGGGCCGCGACGACCTCGACCGCCTCCTCCAGCCGGCGCACTTCGCCGTCGACCTCGGACTCTTCGACGGTCCGGTCCGGCACATCGGGGAACTCGGAACGCACCAGGATCGCTGGCGCATAGGCGATCCCGGGAGACACCCCGATGCCCCGCAGCAGGCGCTCGTTCATGATTCGCCGAATCCCTTCCCTACCAGGTCGGCGAGGGCATCCACCGCCTGGGGCGAATCGCTGCCGGTCGCCCGGATCCTGATGCTGCTGCCTTGCTCCGCCGCCAGCATCATGACCCCCATGATGCTCTTGCCGTTCACCATCATGGCGTCATTCCCGACCTCGATCTCGGAAGCGAAGGTGGTCGCCAGCTTCACGAACAGCGCGGCCGGCCGGGCGTGCATGCCCAGCGGGTTGACGATCTTGACGACGCGCTCGGTGATTACGCTGTCCATCGCCACACCACGGCCAGGGCAATCGCGCCGAGCGCAAAGCGCACCGATGTCATCGTGTAGCGAAAGCGGAACGAGAGCACCACGCCAAGCAGGGCCACGGCTCCCGCCACGGCGACCTGGGCATCCCGGGCCCACTGGAGACTCCAGGCACCCACCAGTGGAATCGCGAGCCCGACCAGGAATCCGGCCGCCGGGCCGATCCACCGCGCGGCCTTGGGCAGCCACGATCGGGAAATCTCCTGGCCCACGCTCGCGCCGGCGGCCAAGCCGGTGCGCAGCGACCACGCCCCGGTGGCAATCCGCACCAGGTTATAGAGCAGGAGAAACGCCACGACGACCCAGGTCCCCGCCCCGAAGCAGACCGCGATGAGGGCCGCGGCGATCAGCGCCGGGAGAACCCCGCTCCAGAACAGCTGATCGCCCAGGGCTCCGAGCGGGCTGCACAGCGCGGTACGCAGCCGGATGATCTGCTGGCCGGGCACCAGGTCGTATTCGGCCCGCACCGTGGCGCCGAGCGCGAGCCCCGCCAGGTAGGGATGGCAATTGAAGAACTCGGCGGAGCGGACCACGGCCTCGGCATGGCGAGCCGGGTCGGCGTTGCCGAGATCCTCCAGCAGCGGTTCCGCGGCGTAACCCATGCCGACACCCAGCATGCGCTCGTAGTTCCAGGCACCCTGGACCGCAAACAGCCGAAGAAACGCGCGCCACCGTCCGTTCATTGCAACCCCACGAGAAGGATTCCGCCCGCCAAGCCCGCCATGACCCAGGCCAGCCGCCGGGTGCGCCCCGCTCCGCGAATGGCTCCGCCCAGTGCCGCCGCGACACCCCCGCCAACCGCCACGACCGACACCCAGCGAAAGTTCTCGGTCCCCGATGGAACCAGCGGCCAGACCACGATACCGAGGAGAAGCCCGCACGCGGTCACGCCGGCGCTTCGCGCGATGTCCCGCCGGATTCCGCCCAGTTGGAGGGCGCGAATGGCGCCGCTGTCTCCGGCGGCCAGGTCGGCCGCCTTTTTCTGGATCGCCACGGCATTGGCCCGGCGAACCATCTGCATGGTCCAGCCGCCGAGCACCGCGGTCAGCAATCCGACCGCGGTAGCGCCACCGAGACCGGCCTCAGGGCGCCATCCCAGAGCGGCGTACACGGCGGCCACGGTGGCCGGCCCGTAATCGGGGTAGCGGGCGGCGCCGACCGGCAGCACGTCCAGGGCGTACAGCTCGAGCACCGAGCCCACCAGCATGCCGGTGAAGATCGCATTGAGCGGCACGTCAGGAGTCACCAGGGCGATCAGCATCCCGCTCACGGTGCCGGCTACCAGGGGGCGGGAAGCCATGGACTGGGGGAAGGTCACGACGTCCAGCCCCACGATGGTCCCCCAGAGCAGCAGGACCAGGAGCACGGGAAGCGTATTCATGCCAGTGCCCCGAGCTTTACCGGCGTGGCAGTGGGCAGGTCCTGGGCGGTGACTTCGACACCGGATTGCTCCAGCCGTTCCAGCAATTGCAACTCCTCGTCGGTCAGGTACAGGTATGGAAGTCGTTCGATCCGGCCCGGCTGATGGTGCACCCCGCCCAGATTGACCCGTTGCAGCGGCACTCCGGCCGCACCCAGCGCCGCGATCGTTTCCACCGCGCCGGTAAGCAGGATCCCGCGCCGCGGGCTGGAGGACCACTGGGCAAAGTCGCGCGCGGCTTCGCTCCGGCTGGCAAAGATGACTTCGATTTCGGGCGGCACCCCCATCCGATAAAGGTCCTGCTCCCAGGAACTTTCCCGAACGGCATCGTCCACCAGCACGATAAAATCAGCCCCGAGGGGCCGGGCCCAACCGATGACCACTTGCCCATGGATCAGTCGATCGTCCACCCGAAACAGCAACAGGCTCATCCGGGAACCTGGATCGCCTTATGGCCGCTGGCCGATACTCGGGCCGCGACCTCAGCCAGGGGAAGGTCGCGGTGAAAGACGAAATCGATCAGCATGGCGAGGTTGACCCCGGTCACCACGACGATCGCGTTCTGGCGGCGGGCGAGCGTGGCCGCCGCAATGAGGCAGGATCCGCTCGGAAGGTCGGTAAACACCATCGCGGGGCCCGCCCCCGCCGCCGCCGCGATGCGTTTTTCAATCAACCCCTTGTCGCATTCTGAATTGGTCACCGGGACCAGCGCGCCCTGGATCCCGCTGATCCGCTCCACGGCATCGATCAGCGCCTCGGCCAACCGGCCGTGGCAGGCTACCACTCCGCGGACCGGCTCACTCATAGTCTTCCTGGAGATACTCCCGCACCCCTTTTTGTTCTTTCATCTTGCGGATCAGCTTCTCATTGAACGCCGCCGCCATGTCCACGCCAGAGTAGCGCAGCAGGTGGGCCATCGCGACCACTTCCGAGATGACGGTAATGTTCTTCCCCGGATTGAGCGGCACGATCACTTTCGGAATGGAGACGTCAAGGATGACGGTCTCGGTGTGGGTCAATCCGGTGCGCTCGACGTCCTTGGCGCTTTCCCAGTCCGCCAGCTGCACCACCACCTCGATGCGTTTCTGCTGCCGCACCGATCGCACCCCGAATAACCGGGGGATGTCGATCAGCCCGATGCCCCGGATCTCCATGTGGTGCGCAGCGAACTCATGGCCCTGGCCGATCAGAATATCCTGCCCCCGCCGGGTCACCTGGACGATATCGTCCGCCACCAGCCGGTGGCCCCGCTCGACCAGGTCCAGGACGCACTCGCTCTTGCCGATGCCGGACCGACCAATAAAGAGGAGGCCGACCCCATACACGTCCGCCAGCGATCCGTGCAGCGTGGTGCGGGGGGCGAACGCCTCTTCCAGGATCGGCTTGATACGGCGGTAGAACTCGGCGGTCTTGAGCCTGGTGCGCAGGACGGGTATGCCGCGGCGCCGGGCGAGCTCGAGCATTTCCGGCGGTACGTCCTGTCCCTTGGTGACGAAGACGGCGGGCAGGTCGAAGCCGAACAGGGTCTCGAGGGACTGTTTGCGGGCCGGCTCATCCAGGGAGAAGAGGTAAGTGATCTCGGTCTCGCCCAGGACGTGGAGCCGTTGCGGGGCGAAGCGCCCGGTATAACCCGCCAGCGCCAGGCCCGGACTGGCCACCTCGCTGTCCGGCACCACGCGATCGAGCCCCAACTCGCCGGTAAGGGCATCGAGCTGGAGCGGATCGCCCTTGCGGGCAAGCAGGTCCCGGAGCCGCAGGTTCACGCCTGGTCCGCCCGGGCTTTGCGGGCTCGGGGACGGCTCGCCGCCTTGTCCAGCTGATTGCGAAGCTTCTCCTCCGCCCGGTCCAGGGCGCTCCGGTGGTCGGCCCCTTCACCACCCGCCACAAACAGTTTGCCCCGCGCTACGTGAAGCCGGACTTCCACCATCGCCGTGTTGTGGTCGCTCTCAAACAGCACGGTACACTCCACGGCCCGCTGGGCGAACTGCCCCAGCCGCTCGACAATGGCTTCGGCCCGCTGCTTCAAGAGAGCGGGAATCTCACAGTGACGGGTGGTGATGGTAGTTCGCATCATGATCTCCTTGTTCATTGCGCCGCGATCGTGCTCAGCAGGTGTGCCTCGGTCTGCTCCGCCGCGGATTCCCAGGTAAGGGTTTCGGCGAAACGGCGGCCCTGGGCGCCCAGTCGAGCCACCAGCTCAGGCGCGCCGGCCAGCTCCAGCATGCGTGCGGCCAGGGCCGCGGCATCGCCGTGCGGCACCAGGTAACCGGTTTCACCCGGGCGGACCGAATCCCGGAGGCCGGGACTGTCCGACGCGAGCGATGGGGTACCGCTGGCCGCCGCTTCGATGATTGTGATACCCCAGCCCTCTTTGGGTGAGGGGAAGATGTTGGCCCAGGTGGACTGCAGCAATCGAAGTTTCTCGACCTCGGCCACAAAGCCGTGGAAACGCACCGCCTCGAGGAGGCCCAGCTCCCGGACAATCGACTCCAGGCGGCTCCGGTCATCCCCGGAACCCGCAATATCCAAGATAAGGTCGGGCCGGGTGGCCCGCGCCAGACCCAGCGCGCGGATCGCCGTCTCGACCCCCTTGTAGCGCTTGAGCCGCCCTAGATAAAGGAAAGAGGGAGTCGGAGTCCGGGCGGCAGGATCGGGCCGGTGCAGGATGGCGTCCACTCCGGGATGGATGACCCGGACCCGGCCGGCCGGCACGCCCCGCTGGACCAGGTCGTCCCGGGTACTCTCGCTGATCGCGTGAAACTGGGCCCGCCGGTATGCTCGCGGGATGGGCCGCTCGGCCAGCCACACCAGGCTCGCCGCCGGAATGGACGCCTCGTGGAAAACGGTGTCGCCGAACAAATGGGGAATGATCACGTATAGCGGGGCCGACGTGAAACCGGAGAGAAAGAGCGGCAGCTTGTTGATGTCTTCTACCAGGATGTCCGGCGCTTCGGCCTGGAGCGCCCGGCGCACGGCTCCCCTTCCAACCAGGGTGAAGCTGGTGCGGTCACCGGACCGGTGTACCTCGATGCCGCCCACTATCTCGCTGGTCGCGCCACCCTTCCAGCCGGAGCAGACCAGGCGGACCCGGTGGCCCCGGGCCACCAGCCGGGTGAAGATCTCGAACAAGTGCACTTCCGCCCCGCCCGCCTGGGGATTCAACCGATCCTGCCAGTTGACCAGCAGAATGTTCACAGGCGACCGAGCGAATGCGCGATCCGATCCAGCACGCCGTTCACGAACCCCGGCGACTTGAGTCCCCCGAACCAGTGGGCCAGCTGCACCGCTTCGTTGATGATGACTTTGGGTGGGGCCGTCTCTGCCCGGAGCTCGTGGATGGCGATCCGGAGAATGTTGCGGTCGATAACGCCGAGCCGTTCGATCCGCCAATTCTCCGAGGCATCCGCGGCTTCCCGGTCCAGTTCCTCGAATTCCGCGGCCACCCTGGTCGCCAGTTGCTCGGCTTCCTCCAGCTCCGGGGGCAGCCGCCCCCCGATGCGAACCAGTCCGCTCGCCACGTCGACGATCCGGGGCGCCCCCTGCATCTCCCAGGCGTAGAGCATCTGAAGCGCCCGGGCCCGGGCCTTGGTCCTATGGTCGACGGACATCGCCATCGATCCAGGTCAGCAGGTCGGCGGCACGAAGCGCCGCTTCCGCTGCTTCGTGCCCCTTGTTGCCGGCGCTCCCGCCGGCGCGGTCCTGGGCCTGCTCCATCGTGTCGACCGTCAACAGGCCAAAACCAATGGGAATGCCGAGGTCGAGGGCGACTGCCCCGAGTCCGCGGGTCGCCTCACCGGCGACGAAGTCGAAGTGCGGCGTCTCGCCCCGGATCACCGCACCCAGCGCGACCACGCAGCTGTAGCGATCGCTCTCCGCGGCGGCCATTGCAGCCACCGGCAATTCGAAGGCGCCGGGCACCCAGAACACGTCCACTTCAGTCTCCGGCAGCCCGGCTTCACTACAGCAGGCCCGGGCACCCTCCAGCAGCTTGCCGGTGATGACTTCGTTGTAGCGGCTGACGATGATCGCCACGCGCCCGGTGGCGCGCAGCCGGCCGGAGAACTCAGGCACGGTCGGAAGCGAGCAGATGGCCCAGCTTGTTCCGCTTGGCGTCGAGATAGCCGCGGTTTTCGTGGGTCGGATCGGTTTCCAGCGGGACCCGTTCCACGATTTCCAGCCCGTATCCTTCGAGGCCCACCAGCTTGCGGGGGTTATTGGTCATGATGCGAATGGAAGAGAGGCCGAGGTCGCGCAGGATCTGGGCGCCGATGCCGTAGTTGCGCAGGTCGGCGCCGAAGCCGAGCCGTTTGTTGGCTTCGACGGTATCGTCGCCCTGGTCCTGGAGCGAATAGGCCCGGAGCTTGTTGAGCAATCCGATGCCCCGCCCTTCCTGGTCGAGGTACACCACCACGCCGCGGCCCGCCTCCGCGATCTTCCGCATGGCGAGGTGCAGCTGGAGGCCGCAGTCGCAGCGCATCGACCCGAACACGTCACCGGTGAGACACTTGGAGTGCATCCGCACCAGGATGTCCTTCTGGCCGGCGACTTCGCCGAAGACCAGGGCGACATGCTCGGCCCGGTCTACATCGTTGTGATAGCCGACGATCCTGAACTCGCCGAACTCGGTCGGCAGCCGCGCTTCGGCGACCCGGTGGACCAGGTGCTCCGAGGTCAGCCGGTACGCCACCAGCTGGGCCACCGTGATGTAGGTGAGACCGTGAGTCCTGGCGAACTGCTCCAGCTCCGGCCGCCGGGCCATGGTCCCGTCCGGATTCATGATCTCGCAGATTACGCCCGCGGGAATCAGCCCGGCCAGCCTGGCCAGGTCTACACTCGCCTCGGTCTGCCCGACCCGCTGCAGTACGCCGCCGGGGCGGGAGCGCAGCGGGAAAATGTGCCCGGGCCGGCGCAGGTCACCGGGCAGGGTCGCCGGGTTAATCGCGACGTGAATGGTAGCCGCGCGGTCCGCGGCGGAGATTCCGGTGCTCACCCCGAACCGCCGTTCGGCATCGATGCTGACGGTGAAGGCGGTCGCCAGCGCCTCGGTGTTGCGATCGGACATCTGGGCCAGCCCGAGCTGGTCGCAGCGCTCGCCGGTCAGGGCCAGGCAGATGAGCCCCCGGCCATGGGTCGCCATGAAGTTGACGGTTTCGGGCGTGACCAGCTCGGCCGCGGAAACGAGGTCGCCCTCGTTCTCGCGATCTTCGTCGTCGGCGACGATGATGATCTTCCCGTTCCGCAGGTCCTCGATGGCCTGCTCGATGGTGCCCATGGGCATGCTTACGGCGCTCGCGGTAGAGACAACAGCTGCTTCACGTACTTACCGATCATGTCGGCCTCTAAATGTACTCGGTCGCCCGGCTTCCGGTCACTGAGCGTGGTGTGGACCAGGGTATGCGGGATCAGGGAGACCTGGATCACCCCCGGCTCCGGCAAGGCGTTGATGGTCAGACTCACCCCATCTACCGTGACCGACCCGAGCGGAATGCTGACTTCGAGCACTTCCGGCGGAACGGCGATGTCGAGCAGGCGGGCATCCTCCCTGGTACTGACCCGGCTCACCTGCCCCACCCCATCGACATGGCCGGCCACCATGTGACCGCCCAGCCGGTCCCCGATCCGAAGCGCGCGCTCCAGGTTCACCTTCTGACCCTTCCGGTAATTGGCGAAACGGGTTCGATCCAGCGATGAGCGGATCACGTGAACTCGGAATCCCTGGTCGTCGTGGCGGGTCACCGTGAGACATGCCCCGTCGACCGCGACACTTTCGCCATCTACCAGATCAGGCCACCGCGCGTCGATGCTCAGCTCGAGGCCGTCGGCATCCTGGTGCACCTCGCTGACCTTCCCGATGGTGGTGACAATCCCGGTGAACATCAGGTCCGGTCCAGGACGAGGAGAGTATCGGCGCCCAGCTCGCGCCGTTCGACCGGCCGCCACCGCTCGGCGTACTCCAGGTCTGTCGCTTCCAGGTTTCCAAATGCCGCGGCACCGGTCCCCAGCCAGAGCGGAGCCTGGATCCAGTAGAACCGGTCCACCAGGTGGCGAGACAGCAGCGAGCCCGCGAGATCCCCTCCGCCCTCCACGAGCATCGAGCCGACGCCGGCTTGCCGGAACCCGGCGAGGACCGCGTCCAGCGAATCGCCCTGGATCAGGTTGGCCGAGCCGACCCGGCGGCGCAGGTCGGAAGGATCCCCAGCCGAGACCAGGCCGACCATCACCGAACCGCCGTCATTGTTGGCGAGCAGTTGGTTCGCGCCGTCCAGGTTGCCTGAGCGGGTAAGTACCACCCGGCGCGGAGCTACTCGCGGTTGCAGCGGTCCCCGCACGGTGAGCGCCGGATTGTCCCGCCGGGCGGTCGAACCGCCGACCGCAATCGCGTCGAATCCCGCCCGCAGCCATTGGACGTAGTCTCGCGCTTCGGGCCCGGAAACCCAATGTGAGTTGCCACCCTGGTCGGCAACCTTGCCGTCCACACTGGTGGCCAGCTTGAGCGCCACGAAGGGCCGAGTAGAATTACGGTGTTGGTGAATAAAGGGAGCGTTGAGTGCGGAGGCCTCCTCCCGGCAGAGTCCCAGTGTGGTCGTAATGCCCCGGGAATTCAGGTCGACCGCGCCGCCGCGCGCTACCGGATTGGGATCCTCGACGGCAGCCACCACGCGCGCTACCCCGGAGGCTGCCACGGCCCCGGTGCAAGCGGGTTGCTTTCCCACGTGGGTGCAGGGCTCCAGTGTCACGACCAGGGTTCCGCCGCGCGCCAGGCCGCCTGCCTTTTCCAGGGCAAGGGCTTCCGCGTGAGGCCCGCCGAACTCCGCGTGGTAGCCCTCGCCCACCGGCTGGCCCCCGCGGAGCACGACGGCCCCCACCATCGGGTTGGGGTGTACCCGGCCCCATCCCCGGCGGGCCAGCTCGAGGGCGCGCTGCATGGCTTCCATTTCAGTCATACCCAAATCTACAAGGCGTGAAGGGTAAAGAGTGAAGGGTAAAGCAGAAAACAGAGAGGGTGAGCAGGAGATCCGTCTCCCACTCACCCTTCATCCTTAACCCTTCACTCTTCACGCAGTTTTGGTCAGAAGCCGATTCGAATCCCCACGCCGCCAAAGATCCGGCCTTTCGCTTCGTCGAACCCCTGGAAATCGGTAGAGAGGTTCTGGTCCTTGCCGCCCTGGTAACCGATCTCGCCGGCGATCTTCACCACCGGGAAATCGAGGAGCGCGTTGGCAAACAGCATGGTGCGGGTCTGGTCCATCTCCAGGTTGATCGGGGGTTGAGGCAGATTGGTCAGCGGGTCCCGGAACGCGATGGTGGCATCACCCACGTACTTGTCCCACCCTAGGCCGGCGGCCAGGTTGATGAAGATGACCCGGGTGCTGGCAACCAGGCGGAGGTTCGTGGCCTGGAGATCAACCGCGTACTGGTAGTCCTGGCTGGGGTCGGTGATATCGCCGTACTGAATCCGGGGAATAGTCCGCTTCATCACGCTCACCGATACCGCCGGAATCGGGAACGAGCCCTTCAGGATGCCGACTCGGGCGCCGTACCCCAGCCCCAGCGCGATGCTGCCGATCTTCCGGGCGTCGGGATCCACGGTGAGGTTGTCGATCTGATTGGTGGGCAACAGCTGGGCGGAACCGAGCGCATCGATGGACAGCAAACCTCCGTTGAGACCCTTCCAGATGCCAAGCCCGGCTTCAACCAGCGGGGCCGGCGCCACGATTTCCTTGTCCAGCGGCACCGTGTTGCTGGTTCCGTCATAGTTGAGATCGGGTAGCTGCACCTTGACTGCGTTGACCCGCGCGGTAATCGCGAAGTGGGGGAACCCACCGAGCGATGCCGCGGTGCCGATTACGGGGTTGCCGCCACTGATCAGCAGGCCGGCCACCGGATGGAATATCCGGGTACCGTCCACCGCCGCATTGCAGACATTGCCGGCCTGGCCGGAATAGGTGGTGCACTCGGAGTTTTGTGATGGAGCGCTCGGAGACTGGGCCCCGAGAGATGAAGCCGAAGCAATGAGGGCAAGTGGGACCAGTGCGTGCAAGCGCATGCGAACCCCTTAGCGAGTGAATGTCACTGAACAGGGGCCGGAACGAACCTTTCCGATGATCCAGGTGATGATTCCCTCGGCGCGCGCTGCGGCCTGCGCGGCGGGAACCTCTTCTGATGGGAGCACCGCGATCATGCCAACGCCGAGATTGAACACGTCGCGCATCTCGGTTTCGGAAACCCGGCCGGCCTGCTGAAGGAACCGGAATAGCGGCGGCAGCTCCCAGGCGTCGGGATCTACCACTGCAGCGCACTGCTTCGGCAATATCCGCACCAGATTGCCGGGAATCCCTCCTCCGGTGATGTGGGCCAGACCGTGCACCGTCCGGATAACCGGCGTCAGGGCCTTGAAATAGCTTCGGTGCACCGCCAGCAGGGCGTCAGCCACCGTCTGGCCGGTGTCCCCCAGCGGATCGCTGGGGCCCAGGCCCAATTCGTCAAAGACAATGCGACGCGCAAGGCTGTAGCCGTTGGTGTGCAGGCCGGTCGAGGCGTACCCCAGGAGTACATCGCCTGGAATGATTCGTTCACCATGTAACGCTTCGTTCTCTTCGACGACGCCGACAATGGTTCCGGCCAGGTCATAATGGCCGGGATGATAGAGCCCGGGCATTTGCGCGGTCTCGCCACCAGCCAGCGCCATGCCGTGATTCCGGCAGCCCCGGGCGATCCCCTCTACCAGCCCCGCGATCTGCTCCACCGTGAGGTCGGAGCCGGCGACGTAGTCCATGAACGCGATCGGCCAGGCCCCATGGACCAGGATGTCGTTCACGCTGTGGTTGACCAGGTCTTCTCCGACCGTGTCGTAGCGGCCGGCCTGGGCGGCCACCAGCACCTTGGTGCCGACACCATCGGTGCTCAGCACCAGTACCGGTTGCCGCATCCCCTCCGGTACCCGGACCATTCCGCCGAAGGCGCCCAGCATTCCGACCGACAAGGTGGTCCGGGTGGCGGCCACTGCCTCCATGATCCGGCGCTTCGCGCGTTCGGCGCCTTCGAGGTCCACGCCCGCAGCGGCGTACTGGCTGTTCTCGCTCATGGTAGCAGCTCCGCCAGGTCGACATGGGTCAGGTCATGGTAGGCGCGCACCCGCTGCTCGACATCGGCCTTCTTCACCTGGTCGAACCCCCGGATGCCGAAACGTTCCACCGCGTAGGATCCCATGGCCGAGCCGTACACCATGGCGCGGCGCAGGCTGTCACTGCTCGAATCGTCGGTCGCGGCGATGTATCCCATGAACCCCCCGGCGAATGCGTCGCCGGCGCCGGTGGGATCGAAGACTTCTTCGAGAGGAAACGCGGGGACGTAGAACGCGCGCCCCTCCTCGAGCATCAGCGCCCCATGCTCGCCCTGCTTGATCACCACCCGCGAGGGGCCGTGCTGGAGAATCCAGCGTCCGGCTCGGTGAATGTTCCAGTCTCCCGAAAGCTCGCGGGCTTCGCCGTCGTTCACCATCAGGATGTCCACCTGTCGCAGCAGGTGCAGCAGGACGTCTTTCTTGCCTTGAATCCAGTAGTTCATCGTGTCGCAAACGACCAGCTTCGGCTTCCGCACCTGCTCCAGCACGAGGAGCTGGAGCTCAGGGTCGATATTGCCGAGGAAGACGTACCCGCAGTCCCGGGCCCGCTGGGGGAGCTTGGGCTGAAACTGTGCGAACACCCCGAGCCGGGTCTCCAGGGTCTCCCGGCTCTGGAGATCGTAGGAATACTTCCCCTTCCAGCGAAAGCTTTCGCCTTCGGCTCTCTCCACTCCGGACCAGTCAATCCCCCGCGGGGCCAGCGCCTCGAGCTCGGCGACCGGGTAATCGTTGCCCACCACGCCCACGACCTGCACCGGGTGAAGAATGGACGCGGCGACGCTGAAGTAGACCGCCGAGCCGCCCAGGGCGTCGGCGGTCGATCCAAAAGGGGTATAGATGGAATCCAGTGCCACGCTGCCCACGACGAGCAGGCTCATGCGGTCACATCCGGTCCGGGGCGGAAAGGCCGAGGAGAGTGAGTCCGTTGGCGACGACGATGCGGGCAGCACGCGCCAGGAGCAGCCGAGCACGTTCTACCGGGGAAGCTTCGCCTACGGTGCGGGTGTTGTGGTACCAGCCGTGGATGACCCCGGCCAGTTCTTCCAGATAAACCGTGACCCGGTGAGGTTCCCGCTCCGCGGCCGCCTTGGCCACCACCTCCGGGAACCGGGTCAGCTGCTTCGCCAGTTCGGTGTCCTCCGCCGCCGGAAGCGCGGCGAGGTCGAAATCCCCGATCACCTGGGTTGGCTCCTTCCCCGCGGTGCGGAAGATTCCTGACAACCGCGCGTGGGCCATCTGGACGTAGAACACCGGGTTCTCGTCGGTCTGCTTCTTGGCGAGGTCCACATCGAAGATCAGGTGCGAATCGCCCCGCCGCATGAGGAAGAAGTAACGCGCCGCGTCCACCCCGACTTCGTCGGCCAGGTCGCGGAGGGTCACGAATTCGCCGGACCGCTTCGACATCTTCATCTCTTCACCGCCCCTCATCACCTTTACCAACTGCACCAGAACGACGTCAAAGAACTCCGCGGGATAGCCCAGCGCCTGGAGCGCGGCCCGCATACGGGGGATGTATCCATGGTGGTCGGCGCCCCAGACGTCGATCACCCGGTCGAAGCCCCGGGAGTGCTTCTCAACATGATAGGCGATATCGGGAACCAGATAGGTGTAGCTGCCGTCCTGCTTGCGCAACACCCGGTCCTGGTCGTCGCCGAAGTCCGTGGTTCGGAACCAGAGGGCGCCGTCCTTCTCATAGGTCAGGCCGCGGGAAGCGAGGGTCTGGAGCGCCCTGTCGATGAGGCCCCGGTCATACATGCTCTGTTCTGAAGACACCACGTCGAACTTGACGCCGAAGTCCGACATCAACTCGTCCTGCTCCTTACGCTGAGCCGCAAGCACGATCCGCCGGCACTCCGCGAGTCCCTGGTCCCGGGGCAGATCGGCGAATTCCCGCCCCCGGGTGCGCAAGACCTCCTCCGCAGCGTCCTTCAGGTACTCGCCGTGGTACCCGCCGTCAGGGACGGTGTCGTGGCGACCGACTGCTTGTTGAACCCGGGCCCACAAGCTCTCCGCCAGCTTCCCAATCTGGACCCCGGCGTCGTTGACGTAAAACTCCCGGGTAACCGCGTGGCCGGTCCACTCGAACAGCGCGGCGATCGCGTCCCCGAGCGCAGCACCCCGACCGTGTCCAACGTGCAGCGGACCGGTGGGGTTGGCCGAGACGAACTCCACGTTGATCTTCCGGGGCTGGAGCGCGGCGGAACGGCCGTAGGTTTTGTCCTCGGACAGGATCCTGCGTACCGCGGCCGCCAGTTGATCTCCCGCCAACCAGAAATTGATGAACCCGGGCCCGGCAATCTCCGTACGGGAAACCACGGCCGTCGGCAGCTGCAGCTCGCTGATCACCCTCTCGGCCAGTTTGCGAGGATTGGTCTTGAGGGTCCGGGCCGCCACCATGGCCAGGTTGGTGGCCAGGTCGCCGTGGCCGGCGTCGCGGGGTCGCTCGAGAACAAACTCGGCCTCCGGGGTACCCAGAATGCCGGCGACCCGGGCCAGTTCGGAACGGATAACGGCGGTCACTGGATCATTCACCGGACTTCGCGGGTTTGGCGGGCTTGGCCTCGCTAGGAGCCGGCTTGCTGTCCTTGGTTGAGTCCGGCTTGGTTTCCGGTTTGGTTTCGGACTTCGCATCACTCCCGCCGGATTCCACCACCGGCTTGCGGGGACCCTTGCCATCCTTGCCGTAGTCGGTGATATAGAAGCCGCTCCCCTTGAAAACCAGGCCGGCGCCGCCCGAGATCTTCCGAGTCGCAGCTTTGCCGCAGACCGGGCACTTCGCGCCGGACTTTTCGGTGATCTTCTGAATTTTCTCGAACTGGTGCCCGTTGGGACACTCGTACTCGTAGGTCGGCATCGCCAAATATTCCTAAGCTGAATTAGCACTTAAATTTAGCCCGACTCACCGAGGAGCTACAAGCTCCTGAGTTCACCATGCGCCGATTCCCCTGCTGGTTGCTCGTCGCCCCGGCGATCCTGGGTGCCGCCCTTTCAAGGCCGATCTCCGCTCAACAGCTCTCCGGCAGGCTGGAGCGAATCGGAACCCTGGAGCCGCTCGCCGGAGCGCTGGTCCTGCTGGTCGACAGCCTCGGTCGCGAGGTCACCCGGACCGTATCGTCCGCCAGCGGCGGCTTTGCGCTGACAGCGACCTTTCCCGGCCGGTTCCATCTCCGGGTGCTCCGGATCGGGGCCACGCCCTGGACGACGGCGCCGATTCTCCTTGGCCAGAACGAGCGACGGGACATTCGGCTCACCCTGGAAGACAATCCGGTCCAGCTTCCGGAGATCGAGATCCGGGCGGCAGGAAACCGATGCGGCATCCGGCCCGGCGATTCCGACGTCATGGCCCGCTTGCTCACCGAGGCAGAAAAAGCCCTCGCCATCGCAACCGAATCCATTCGCGAAGGCCAACTCCAGTTTCGCACCGAGACCTGGACCAATCGGCCCGACCCGGACGGGACGCCGGGAGAGCGGGAACGGCACACCGCGCTCGGGGTCGCGACCTGGCCGGTCCAGAGCGCTCCGCCCGAGAGCCTCGCCGTCTGGGGTTTTGTCCACGACGGACCGCCATACGGTGTACCCGAGGAGCTGGTGACCGAGCGGGGTCCGGTGTTTTATGGTCCGGATGAGCGGGTACTGTTCGCCGATTGGTTTCTCGATGCCCACTGCTTTTCGGTGGAAGCCGACTCTGGTTCAACCAGCCCGACCCTGGTCATGCGGTTCCGGCCGCTCCGGTCCCACCGCGGGGTAGACATCTCAGGCACCCTTCAGCTCAACCGGGAAACCCTCGAGCTTCGGGGAATCACCTTCCGCTATACCGGCCTGGGCACCTGGGTCCCACCGGACTCGGCGGGCGGGGAACTGTCGTTTCGCCGGCTCCGTTCCGGCGCGTTGATCATCGACCGATGGACCCTCCGAGCCCCCATCCCTCTGTTCCGACCCGGCCGTCAACCCGGCTTCTTCGGCTTCGCCGAGAGCGGTGGCAGGGTTATTGAAGTTCAGCGAGGCCGAACCGGAGAGCCCGAGCGGCTCAGCCTCAGCTCATCATTATGGCGGAGTGACTTATGAGCGCACCACGCGGATTGCTTGGCGCAAGTGTCCTCTGCTTTGTCCTCGGCGTCGGACAACTCGAAGGTCAGATCAGGGAAGTGGACGCGCAGGTGGGAGAGCCGGGGGGCTTCAGGTTCCAGGCCGGCGGTCATCTCGCGCTGGCATTTCCCCAGGGCCAGTTCGCCGACTTCGTAGACCTGGGCTATGGACTCGGCGGCTGGATCGCAGTCAACCTGGACCGACAGGGGACCGTCGCCCTCATGCTGGACGGGAACTTCCTGGTCTACGGCCACCAGACTACTCGCCGCCCGCTCAGCCCCACGGTGCCGTTTATCACGGTGGATGTGAGCACCAGCAACAACATCTATTCCCTCGGCTTTGGTCCCCTCATCACACTGGGGCACGGGGTCTTTCGGCCCTACTTCTCTGCGACGGCGGGGTTTTCCTATTTCGCTACCGAGTCCAGCGTCAAAGGCAGCAACAACTACGACAGTTTCGCCCGGAGCACCAATTTCGATGACTTTACTTTCGCCTGGACCGCCGGCGGCGGCCTCCGCATCCAGGTGAGCCATGGCCGCAGCCCGGTGTTCATCGATATGGCGTCGGTGTACCACCGGAACGGCCAGGCCAGCTACCTGAGGGAAGGAAGCATCACCGACAACGGCAACGGCACCATCACCATCCGTCCGATCCAGAGCGAGACCAACCTGCTGCTGGTGAAACTCGGCGTCTCGGCAAGTTTCTAAGGAAAGTACTGGGTACTGGGTGCTGCGATGGGTTTCAGTTACCCAGTACGCAGTACTCAGTACCCAGTACCTTTTTCAGAGCATCAGCATTGAATCGGCACTCGGAGGCCCGGAGCGCAATTCTTCGGCGCCGCGACTACGGCGATGGTGGAGACCGCACGGAAGCCTCCGAACTCCGCGGTGATATCGGCCTGGCCGACGGCAAGACCAATGACTACGCCGTCGGTGGTGACGGCCACGGTGTTCGGGTTCGAGCTGCTCCATAGCGCATTGCTCGACGCCACGCCGCGCTCCGATCCTTCCGCGACCGAGATGCTCAGCTGAAGGTTGGTCCCCGTCTGGATCGTGCTTCCCGAGGGGCTGATGTGCAGGGATGACTGCTCGGTCTCCGGGATCGAGAACGGGGCCTTGGCACACGCCGGCGCGCTCAGCACGCCGACCAGAGCCAGGACGCGAACCAGGGGAGAGGTCTTCAACATGTCGTACTCCAGTAAAGGATAGGAGCACGATAGCGGGCGAGTGTGAAATGGCCGCGCGGAGATCCCGCAAAATCGTGAATTGCCTGTTATTCATGCCCCCGGTGCGCCCCGGCTCACTGTTCCAGGGTGACCCGGATCGCGGACGAATCTCTGGAGATCCGCGCCTTGCCTGCGGTGAGGTTCAGGGATGGGCAAGCAATCGTCAATGCCTGAAGATCTCTGCTTTCCCCCACCTTGAGCTGCAGGTCCTGCCCACCGCTGCTCAGAATCAATCCAGTCTCCGGAACCACGGCGGCAAAGGAAGCTGGTTCCCGGGTTTCGACCACGGGCGTATCGAACTCCACCGACACACCGGTGCTGCCGCACAGCCGAAGAAACCGGGTGTGCATCAGCCGGCCATCGCCCACCGGCAGGGTGTTCTGGGGA
>Ga0070699_100001717_pt1 | contig 19976 bp, 15 predicted proteins | sample KBSK1503metaG_FD_65473 | JGI IMG/M metagenome (GOLD analysis project Ga0070699, IMG submission 65473) | Corn, switchgrass and miscanthus rhizosphere microbial communities from Kellogg Biological Station, Michigan, USA - KBS K1-50-3 metaG | ecosystem: Host-associated > Plants > Roots >... | reverse complement strand
TCAACGGGAATGTCTTTTCCACGTTTACCGATTACAACCGCTAATTCAGCTTCGTAATCGATCTCCTGACTCATTTTCGGCAAAACGATCGGGCTGGTCGGACCTGTCAAGGCGTTGCGATATTTGGCGAATAGGATCGGGATCTCAGGCGGCTTGAAACCCGCCTCCTCTGCATGGCTTTTGTAGTTCAACCCAAGGCAGATGATCTTGTCAGGGTCGGGAATCGGCGGACCCAACCGCGCAGTTTCGATGGGGAAAACATCAAGTTCCGAATTGCGTGCATTGGCAACATCCCATGCGGCTTGTTCAAATTTCGACCACTGTTTTTCGTTCAACTGAATGATCTGGCGATTCGAAATCCATTCCGAATCAAAATCAATGTCCGCCGCCATGGCGGCGATGGACGAATCAACGACATCCTCATCAACGATGATGCCCGCGCGCCAACGGCCGTTTGAATCGTAGGTTACCAGTCGCATTGAAAGAGAATCCTTTCATAAAACCTTGTCGTTGCGGCACTTCGTCGCAATGACATTTCACGATCAGCCCCAAACCTCTTTCGCGGTTTCAACGACCAACCGAAGTTTTGCGGATTGATCTTCAGCGGTAAGCAGATTGCCCTCCTCGGTCGAAGCGAAGCCGCATTGAGTGCTTAGTGCGAGGCGCTCCAACGGCACGTGCTTCGTCGCTTCTTTGATGCGCTGTTTCAATTCGTCCCTGCTTTCGAGTTTCGACTTCTTGGAGGTGACAAGTCCCAGCACGACCGTCCGATCTTCGGGCACATGTCTCAACGGCTCAAACCCGCCCGAACGTTCATCGTCATATTCGAGCAGGAAGGTATTGAACTTCGTGCGGCTGAACACGGATGTAATCGGATCGTAGCCGCCGCTGGCGTAATACTTGCTCTGGTTGTTGCCGCGGCATAAGTGAATCCCGAAGTTCACACCGGGATGATTCCCAATGACCGCGTTATCCAATTCGATACAACGATCTAATAGTTTATCGGGATCATTGCCGCGCTGACGATAACCTTCTCGAATGCCAGGGTCGATTAGCGCCGCATATTGAGGCGCATCGATCTGAATGTACGTGCATCCAAGCCTTACCAATTCTTCGACTTCCGTCTTCAGGATGTCCACCAGATCAGCGAGATAGGCATCAATGGTTGCATATGCGTTCTTGGATGTCTCCGCGTTGTAATACGCCGCGGCTTGCTGTGCGCTGATGATCGTCACTTTGGCTGGATGTTCCGTCTTCGCACGCAGATAAACGAATTCCTCCTCACACATCGGACGTACACGCTTCAACTTCGACACGACAACGGGTCGCTTGAAGACCAGCTCGTGCCCCTCGTCATCATGAAATGGAATCGCCCAGCCGCCAAACTTATCGTAGCCCTCGACAGCGTCGATCAAATGACCGAAGAAGGCATAGCGGCGCATTTCGCCATCCGTGATCACATCCAAGCCAGCTTTGAGTTGGATGTCAATCGCTTCGTTCACAGCGCGGTCTTCGATCTTTTTAAATTCAGCGTGGGTCAGTTCACCAGACGCGCGTTTCTTACGCGCCTCTTTTAAATATTCAGGGCGCAACAAACTACCAATGACATCACTTCGATATGGGGACATTTTGTTTCTCCTTTCGTAACGAGAATTCAGGTTGAATTTTTTCTACCACGAAGGTCACAAAGTACACAAAGGTGGCTTGATAGATGATTGTGGTTCCCTGTTAAGATTTTCACGAAAGATGGTCGAAAAGAAGTTGTCATGTTGTGCCACGTATTAATCCTTCGCGACCTTCGTGTACTTTGTGTTTAAAAGACTTTTCTTCAAACGTTCCCAGGCTTCCACCAAACCGCCAGGGAAAACAAGAACGATCAAAATGAACAGAACGCCAAAGATGACTTGATGGATATCCACGAGGTTGACAGATAACTTATCACGCACATACACAAAGAAAATGGCTCCGATCACAGGTCCTATCAATGTGCCCTGCCCACCGATGAACGTGATCAACAGGGCATCGAACGTCCATATTGGGCTGAAGGGCGCGGACGGGTAATAACTGATCTGTTGATAGGCGAAAACACCACCAGCCAGACCAGTGAAGAAACTGCTCAAAGCGAGGGCTAAAAGCTTGTGACGGAGAACATGCACACCCGTAGCCTGAGCCGCTTCTTCATCTTCGCGCACGGCCTGGATGCCCAAACTCCAGGGCGAACGCAGAAGCAAGTATGCCACACCCGTGGTCACAATTGCCAGCCCCAAGGCGAGGTGATATCGTGCGGAAAGATCGTACGAGGCGATCAGCGCGCCAGACATCGTTGAGATGTACGGGATTTTTTGGCTGACCGTGATTCTCAACACTTCTGCCACGCCCAGTGTGCCTATGGCAAAATAAGCGCCTCGCAGCCGAAAGGTGGGTGCGCCGATCAACATGCCGAATGTGACCGCCACCAAACCGCCCAGTGCAAACGCGATGGCAAATGGCTGTCCATCGAGCCAGAGTGTGCGGGTGACCAATGCTCCAATGCCGAAGAACGCGGCGTGACCCAGACTGGTCTGCCCGGCGAAGCCTCCCAGAATATTCCAACTTTGTCCGATGGTAATCTGAAGACAAATGAGGAAAAACAAATTCCAGACGTTCTGTTTGTCTACATATCTTGGATAATAGAACGCGAAAACGATGAACAGAATCATCCCTGCAATCGAAAGGAAGCGTGAAGTTGTTTTGGATAGAGTCATCGTCTTTATCACTTCCTCGTGAACAGTCCCTGTGGGCGCACGATCAACACAAGGATAAAGATCACCAGACCGACCACCTCGTGGTAGGATGGATCGATGAAAGTTCCACTCAACGCTTCAACCACGCCAAGCAAGATGCCTGCGGGGAAGGCGCCCAAAATACTGCCCGTGCCAGCCAGAACGATCACGATCAGGGCTTTGAGAGTCCAGATGATGCCGATGCTGGGGGAAAGCCCATAGGTAACCGTCACAAATGTCCCTGCGATGGCAGCGAGGGATGCACCCAGGGCAAAGGTCATCATGTAGACTCGGTGGATGTTGATCCCAGCCAGTTCCGCTGATTCAAAGTCCTCAGCCGTTGCAAGGATCGCTTTACCTGGATATGTTTTGTGGAGGAAATAATTTAATGCGAGAATGGCTGCCAGGGCAATGCCGAGGGTGGCGAGTCGGGTGTAAGGTAAAAGCACGCCGTAGATGTTGAAACCGTCGCCTGCATATGCCACCTGGATGGAGCGCTCGTCCGCAGTGAACAGCCACTGCGCCAGGTTTTGCAATACAAGCGTCAGTCCAAAACTTACCAGCATAGAATTCTTGATCTTTTCCTCGCCTAACAAGCGGACGATATGACGATAGACCGTGCGGTCCAAAGCGAGCCCAACGATGAATAAAGCTGGTATGACAATTACAAGTGATGCGAAGGGGTCGATGCCAAACGCGCTGAAAACCCAGAAGCTCACGTAACCGCCCAGCATGACGAGTTCGCCGTGCGCGATGTTGAGCATCTTTAGCACACCGAAAACCAGCGCCAGCCCCATCGCGGCGACCCCATAAATTCCACCCGTAAACAAACCAAACACAAGAGTCTGCAAGAATGTTTCGATGCGCATTAGAGTTCATTTCCCTGCGGCTGGCGCAAAACCGAGATATGCCTGCCGCACTTCGTCGTTGTGGAGGAGTTCCCTGCCTGTGCCTGTGCCGACTACCCTGCCTTGTTCGAGGATGTAGGCGCGATCGGCAAGTTCAAGCGCCTTACGCGCGTTTTGCTCGACGAGAAAGATGGTCACGCCCTGGTCATTCATCAGTTTGATGATCTCGAAAATATTTTCAACGATCAGCGGGGCAAGCCCCAGCGAGGGTTCATCGAGCATGAGGAGCTTGGGCAGCCCCATCATAGCGCGCCCGATGGCAAGCATTTGTTGTTGCCCGCCGCTCATGGTGTTTGCGTTTTGTTTCTGTCGTTCCGCCAAGATGGGGAAGAGTTCGAAGACACGTTCCAATGTTTTGAAGCGCACATCCCGGGCACGGCTGGAATATGCCCCAAGTTCAAGATTCTCCAACACGGTCATCCCACCGAACAGACGACGTCCCTCAGGTACGAGGACGACTCCTTTTTCGACGATCTCATAGGCAGGGAATGTATTCAGGGGGACATCCGCCAATTGGACCGAACCAGACAAGGGTCTGTGAAGACCCGCGATCAATCGCATCAACGTTGTCTTGCCCGCACCATTCGGTCCGATCAATGCAACGATCTCGCCTTCATTCACCTGCAGAGATACATCCCACAGAGTCTGAATATCTCCGTATGCCGCGTTGATGTTTTGCACGTCGAGAAATTTAGTCATGGAAGGATTTTCCCAAATACGCATCAATGACATTTTGATCGTGCGAGATTGTATTGGGTGTACCTTGAGCGATCAAGTCGCCAGCATTGAGGACCACAACACGGTCAGAGATCCCAAACACCGCTTTAACCAGATGCTCGACCATGATAATGGTGATGCCTGTATCACGGATGCTTTGGATCAACTCCATCGAAGTCAGCACCTCGGATGGATTCAGCCCCGCCAGAAGTTCATCAAGCAAAAGCAGTTTTGGTTTCGTGGCGAGTGCCCGCGCGAGTTCGAGTCGTTTACGATCCACCAGTGTGAGGTTCTTTGCTTTTTCGGATGCACGTCCATCCAACCCGACCTTTGCGAGAATCTCAAACGCTTCGGACTCAGCCTTTGATCTGATCTTGATCGAGTCACGTCCGTATACCCTTCCAATGGTTGCGTTCTCCAACACAGTCAACTCCGGGAAAGGGCGTACCAGTTGAAACGTGCGCGTGATGCCCATCCAACAACGGCTGTGTGGAGGCGCGGAGGTGATGTCCTTGTCATTAAAAAGGATTCGCCCCAGGGTTGGAGGGTAGACTCCCGTGATGAGGTTGAACAGTGTGGTTTTGCCCGCGCCATTCGGTCCGATCAACCCGAGTATTTCTCCCTCGAAAACATCCATCGTGACGAAATTAACCGCCATCAACCCCTTGAATGATTTCGTGACGCGTTCCAGTTTTAAAAACAAATGAATACCCTTAGTTTATCTTTTGAATTCAGGAACGGCGTGATACATCAAGCGTCACGCCGTTCCAATTATTTTATCTCTATCGGATTATCGGTCTTTCCACGGAGTGGCTGGATAGATCATCGGAACAACTGGCTGTTCGGGGGGCCAGATCAACACCTGCTTGCCGCCCTGCCACTGGTTGATGACAGTCAGGACATTGCCAGTGCCGTCTTCATTGAAAGTTACATGACCTATCATCGTGTCCAAGTCAGTTGTGGCGATGGCGTCGCGAATCGCATCGCGGTCAAGCTTGCCAGCGCGGGAGATGGCATCCGCCAGGATTTGCACAGCCGCGTAGGCGGGACCCGTCACAGCGAGGGCAGGTGTGCCGTATGCTGCCTTGTGGCGTTCGCTCATTTCAGCGACACCCGGGAAATTCACGCCACGATTCCAACCGGGCATTATCATGAACCCATCGCTATCCACACCCAGATTCTCGCCAAAGGTTGGAGGATCTCCGGCGCGGATAAACATATCGACACTTGGATTGAAATCCAACTCTTTGATTTGCTTAGCTAAAGCCAGTCCATCGGGCGGGTTGGGTAAAGCCAGCAGAACATCAGCGCCAGACTCCTTGGCCGGGAGGATGATCGATGAGAAGTCTGTGGTACCCGGGGCATATTCATAAGTTGTAATCTTATAGCCGCGCGCGTTTGCTTCCTTGGTCCAAAGACCGCCCAGTTCCTTGCCCCAATCGGTGGTTTCGGCAAAGATGGCAATATTCGTCGGTTTGGGGTCAAGTGAATCGAGCATATCGAAAGTCGTAGTTGCAATCGCGGGGGATTTCGGGAAGGGCGAGAAGAGGTACTTGAAGCCCTGGTTGTGCGGTCCCTGTACGGCAAACGCAACGCCCAGATAAGGCACTTTGTTCTTCTCGGCGATGCCAGCCGCGGCGGCGTGCAGGTCACTGCCGAAGCCGCCCAAATAGGCAACTACATCTTCTGAGTATAAGGTCTCGAGGTGCTGAACGGTCTTGGTAGCATCCGACTCGTCATCAAGGATGACCAGTTCAAGCGGGACCTTCGTGCCGCCCACATCCACGCCGCCAGCCGCGTTGATATCATTGACTGCCAATTCGTACCCATTCTTGATCTGTCCGCCACCAGCCGCATAGCGTCCGGTGAGCGGAATGACCGCGCCGACCTTGATCGTGGCGGGAAGGGCAACAGGCGGTTCGGTGGGCGCTTCAGTTGGAGCTTCGGTGGCAGGCGCGGATGTGACTGCCGGTTGCACGAGAGCGGGCGCTTCCGTTGCGGCGGGCGCACATGCCCCGAGCGCCAGAATGAAAACTAACAAGGCGGGAAAGATTTGCAAAGTGATCTTTCGAGCCGACTGCTTATTATTTTTTCTCATGGTTCCTCCAGTTGGCAAAATATAAGTTGGTGTTACGTATGTTTGTTTCTGATCAGCTTTCTGTTACTCTCCTTTCGTGGAAAATTGAATTCCCAGTCGATTTTTGTTCAATGGATAATTTCGATCAGCGACCGATCTCTTCCAAGCTATGACCCGGCGCGACTGGCGTGGCGTATCGATAAAATGATTTTGCCAACTGCCCGCCGAACCAAATGCTGCTTTTCTCAAGGTCGATCGCGTTCTCCACATTCCAGATCACTGGCTTCCATGCCGGGTCAAAGATCAGGTAACCCGTGTCTCCAAACAATTCGACTCGATTCCCGCCCGGCTCGAAACAATAAAGGAAGTAGGCTTGTGTTGTTCCGTGTTTGGCAGGACCTGTTTCAATACGAATATCGCGCTCGGAGAATATATCGGCGATATCGAGCAAATGCTGGGGAGCGCCGTACCAATAACAGACATGATGGAAGCGTCCGCTTGCGCCGGTGCCATCGCGCATCAGCCCGATCTCATGGACAAGTGCACTCACGCTCAACCACGACCCGACAATTGCTCCACCGTCCCCGATCTTTTGTTCTCGCAATTTGAATCCCATGGTGTCGACCATGAAATCGGTGTTCTTTACCACATCACTCACCATGAGGTTGACATGGTCGATGCGGCGGACAGGCACACCGCGCAGTGGTCTCTTCGAGGGGCGACTGCGAAGTTTGCTGGCAAGTTCAGCATCTGCTTTGAAGTAGTCGAGGTCCCATAAGACTTTGTGGTTATGTCCATCCGGGAATTTGAATTTGTAGGCAGGACCGTGGGCGTAGTCATTCTCCGTCCAACCGGTGCCCAGCCCCGAGGCTTCGATCTGACTCGTCACTTTTTCCAACGCTTCGGGCGAGGAGGCGCGCCATGTTACTTCCTCCAATCCCGGTTCCTTTCTTTCGGTGATCTTGAGTGAATATTGATAAAAGTCCTCGTAAGCACGCATGTAAACGGACTGTCCCTCTCGGCGGCTGATCTCCAGACCAAGCATGTCATGGAAGAATGCAACAGTCTCATCGGGCTTGGGAGAGTACAATGCAACGCTTACCAATTGGGCAATATCAGTGTTCATAGGTTACCTGTTTTCCTACTTCATAACAATTCAATCTTTGTTGAGATATATTCCATAATGGAATGTTTATGCTGTCTCTATGAAAACTTCACCGTCAGGTCAGGTTGACCCGTAAGCGTAAAACGAAATTCATCGCCTGCTTTGACAGGAAGCATTTTCGTGATGCCGCCGGAGATGACAATATCTCCGGGTTCAAGCGAAACGCCAAACTCGAGCAACTTGTTTGCAAGCCAAGCTGTGGAGGTGGCAGGGTGTCCTAATGCGGCAGACCCCAAACCTTCCGCGGCGAGTTCGCCATTGTGATGAATGGTCATGGCGAGCGCGCCGAGATCATCTTCGCGCATTTCCTTATCCCAGGGTCCCAAAGTAAAGCCGCCATACGATGCATTGTCTGCAATCGTATCCACCAGTTTGATTCTCCAATCGGCGATGCGGCTGGCGACGATTTCGATTCCCATGGCGCAGGCTTCGGTTGCATCCAAAATTTGTTCGGGTGTGATATTTGGTTCGCGTAATGGTTTACCAAACAAGAACGCGATCTCACCTTCGATGCGCGGTTGAAGGAATTCACCTGCAGGGATATTTACTTTTCCATTCTTCGCTTCGTAAAAACTTGATTCCCAGAGATTTCCATAATCCGGTTCATTGACCCCCAACTGTGTTTGTATCGCCTTGCTTGTTAAACCGATTTTTCGACCAGCGATCCTTTCACCACGCTGGAGTCTCATTTTCGTCCATTGGGTCTGGATGGCATAGGCAGTGGTTACATCTGTAATGCCATCCGATTCGGTGATGGGCGGGATCGGTGTATGTGTCTGCCAGGCGTTGTCAAGACGGGATGCGATGGTTTCAACTAATGTACTCATGTTTAGATCTTTCCACTGAAGAATTCGGCAAGTAATTGGTTAAAGCTTTTGGCGTATTCAACCTGTATCCAGTGACTACATTGTCCGTAGATATGCAGTTGCGCATTGGGCAGATGCTTCAAAAGATGCAGACTGGTTTCCATTGGGACGATATGGTCATCACGTCCATGAATAAGAAGCGTGGGATGATCCATGCGGCGCAACGCCAATTCCGATACCACCAAATCGTCAATCGCAGTTTGACGTGGCGCAGGGAACATCGCTTCGAATGATCGTTGCACATCCGGATTCATCGCTGCTTCGAAACGAGTCTGTGCGATGGCGTCGAGTCGGTCTGCCAAAAAGGCATCATCGTAAACGAACCAGCGGATGAGGTTGCGGAATGTTTGCACAGTGGGGTCATCATAGAATCCCCACAACCGATCCAGTGCGGGTGTGATCTTGTGCGGCGTCCCGATCGGTCCCATATGGACAATACGTCCGAAGCGGTCGGGTGCGTCCATCAAAAGATGAAGCCCGATCGCGCCTCCCATCGAATTACCAACAAGATGCGCTTTCTCGATATTGAGTTCATCCAGCAATGCTTTGCATTGATCCACCCACAAACGCATCCAACTATGCATACCCGAGGGGGATGGATTGGGATGATCCGTTGCGCCAAAGCCCGCCAGGTCAGGCGCGATGCAGTGAAATTGTCCATCCAATGCGGGCAGGGCAAACTGCCAGTTAGACCAGGCTGTTACGCCGGGTCCTGATCCATGCAGGAAGAGAATCGCGTCCTTTTGATCTTCACCACAGATGTTGATGTATGTATGATACGAGCCGGTCTTGATTTTGGTATTCGAAACGGTCATAGATTTTCATCCTTTTTTTGTTTTGCCAAATCCAACGTTACATCCAAGATCCAGTCTTCCTGTCCAGCCATGGCTTTGCGTCGCCCCAACTCAACAAGGATCTCTAATGGATCTACATCATATTGTTTGCCGAGGCGTTTAGCGTGCAGTAGAAAAGTGGAATACACACCAGCATAACCAATGGCAATCGAGTCGCGGTCGGGGAAAGGTTGGAACGGCATGAATGGCGCGACGACAAACTCTGCGGCATCGAGCAATCCAAACACATCCCAATCATGTTCATAACCAAGTTTATCGAGTGTGGCAACGAGAAGTTCTGTGGCTGTATTACCAGCGCCTGCGCCCAGACCACGAAGCGTGCCATCCACTTGATCGGCACCTGCTTCCACAGCGGCAAGTGTGTTGCCAACGCCGAGACCAAGGTTGTTATGTGCGTGGAATCCGACTTGGATCTTGAGCGCTTCTTTCAAGGCTTTCACGCGCGATGCAGAACCATCAGGCAAAAGCGCGCCTGCCGAATCGACCACGTAAACACAATCGGCTCCATAACTTTCCATGAGCAGTGCCTGTTCTGCAAGAAACTCGGGTGGGCGCATATGCGCCATCATTAAAAACCCGACGGCTTCCAATCCCATTTCCTTTGCCATGCCAAAATGTTGCTGGGAGACATCGGCTTCGGTACATTGCGTGGCAATGCGCACAACCTGAATGCCACGTTCGAAGGCAGTCTTTAACTCCTTACGAGTGCCGATACCCGGCAGAAGAAGCGCGGCAATTTTTGTTTTGGTAACTGCCTTGCGGGCTTCTTCGATCAAATCCATTTCATTGGTAAGTGAGAAGCCGTATTGAATTGATGAGCCAGCCAGCCCATCACCATGTGTTACTTCAAGGACTTGCACCCCGGCTTTATCCAAAGCCTGTGCTACGTTCCGCACCTGTTCACGCGTGAATTGATGCTTCATTGCATGCGAGCCATCTCGCAGTGTTGTATCTGTAAGGCGTGGCGCTTTCATTGTTTCATTTCCTGATCGAGAATCTTTTGTGCGAATACTTCCCCAACCTGCCGCGCGGATGCCGTCATGATGTCAAGATTGCCTGCGTAGGGAGGGAGGAAGTCGCCTGCGCCGGTGACTTCCAACAACATGGCGATCAACGTTCTCTTCCCTTCGGGTGTATCTCGGACTTCAAACACCGGTTCATTTTTTAGACGATAGCCTGGTACGTATGCCTGAACAGCCTTGACCATCGCTTCGACCGATTCGACAATTGCCTTGCGATCCACATCTTCTGAATCTAAAAGGACGTAGATGGTGTTTCGCATCAGGATGGGTGGGTCAGCCGGATTCAAAATGATGATGGCTTTTCCTTGTTTTGCGCCGCCGATGACTTCGAGTCCGCGGGCGGTGGTGAAGGTAAACTCATCAATATTTTGGCGTGTACCGGGTCCTGCTGAGAGACTGGCGATCGTGCTGACCATCTCTGCATAGGGGACGGGCATAACACGCGACACCGCATGGACAAGCGGAATGGTCGCCTGACCTCCGCAGGTGATGAGGTTCACGTTTTCCTTATCAATATGCTCGACAAGGTTCACAGGTGGAATCACATACGGTCCGCGCGCGGCAGGCGTCAGGTCAATGGCGATGCGCCCTGCTTCCTTCAATGCCTTTGCGTGACGCACATGAGCATAAGCACTGGTCGCGTCAAAAACGATTTGGATGTTCGGGTCATCCAGAATAGGTTGGATGCCATCGTGGCTGGTGTTGATTCCCAATGATCGCGCCCGCGCCAACCCCTCCGATTGCGGTTCGATGCCGGTGAGCAGGGCGAGTTCCATGTGCCCCGGCTCGCGCAAAATTTTGAACATCAGGTCACTGCCGATGTTGCCGGAGCCGAGAATGGCAACCTTTACCTTGTTGGAGGGAGTGTTCATGGCTATGCAGTCTTCTTTGATAAAGCGAAATATCCCAGGCGTTTCGAGATGGCGCGCCCGGCACATATCACGGCATCGCGATATTCGGTTTGCGAACGGCGAAAACGAAACGCAGGGATGGACATGCTGATGGCGGCAATGACGTTGCCTGAATAATCGTAAATCGGCGCTGCCACGCAACAAAGATCGGGGAGAATTTCCTCAAGGTCATAAGCAAATCCTTGTTTGCGGATCTTGACCAGATTTTGGAGGAGGTCTTCCTCATTGGTAATTGTGTTATCAGTAAAACGCGGCAAACCTGCTGTTTGAACGATGCGCCTGACTTCGTCCTCTTCGCTATATGCCAGCAACACTTTACCAAGCGCAGAACAGTGGGCATAGAGTCTTGCGCCCAGGGATGTTAACTCCACACGTACTGCCTGCCTGCCCTCAAGTTTGTCCACGTATACAGCCTGTGTATCGTCCAATACTGCAAGGTGAATTGTTTCCTGATAGTGCACCGCCAGCTCTTCCATCACAGGGTGTGCCTCCTGGCGGAGTTCGGTTGTGGCAAGCAGGGTCTCACTGAGTGTGACCAGCCGCCAGCCAAGGCGATAACGATTGTCCTCAGTCTTGTTTAGAAAGCCCAGCTTGGCGAGCGATGACATCAAGTCATGTGTGCTTGATTTCGCCATTTTCAATTTCGTCGCCACCTCACGCACGCCCCATTCTGTGTGATTACGGTCGAAGAGCGCCAGGAGTTCACCTGCTTTTTGAATGGTCTGTAACATGGCCGGTTCACTTTGACTCAGCGGCGGATTTCGCCAGACCCTGCAATATTTCTGCGCCAAGGTTTGCGGCGGACAGCCCGCGGAAGAGGAATACAAAATTGACAACGGCGGTCAATTCCTCGAACGTTGCCCCGGCGCGATACGCAGCCAGTGCATGAAGTTTTGCGGCATCCTGCAGATTCGTCAACATGATCGCGAAGATGAATAATTGGGATGTTTTGGTGTTGAAGCAATCGGGGTACATACAGTGACGCCGCAATTCCTCCTGTATGGTCAGCAGTTCGGGATCCATGCGTGCCAGCAGATCGGTACGTGCCTGAATGCGCGGCGGAACGAAGCCGAGAAGTTCGACGTAAAACTCGCGAATTTTTTCAACCTGCTCATCGGGAATCTGGCGCTCGGGCAGAGGGAAAGATGAATCGTTCATAGGTTCTCCTGTTTTTTAGTATCGCATACGAAAAATAGATGTGCAATAGCCTTGTCCGATTATATCGGATGTGCTTATGAGCTAATATTGGACGGGAGACACAGTGTCAGTGCGATTAATGGCTGTTACAAAGAATACGATTGAATGGCGTCTTATATACGGGTTGGGATAATAGTAGGTGAGTATACCCAGGCAACAAGTAACAACTGCGAACTTGTTGTGAAGGGATATTCAGCAAAAATAAATTTACACGTTGAAAGGATACGCTTAACAAAACAAAAGAACCGAACTAATTAGTTCGGTTCCTTTGGCACTTGGGAGGGGACCCCCTCCCACTGCAGTGTATGATTAGATCAGAAGTTAACCCTGGCGGTCCCGACGGGTAATGAACCCGTGGAGCGTAACTACATTAGAACGTGATTTCCGATGAGCAGAATACCAAAAAATCTAGTCAAATATTTTATCTTTGTCATTGTATAGCGCCAACTGCGGGATGTCAAGCGTTCTATGGGGAGTACATTTACAAATGGGACCAGTGTCGATGTGTGTCACTAATGCATTTGAATAAATCTGCAGCTAATTTCCATCTTACACGCAAATCATAGGGGTCCCACCTTGGATGCCGCCTAAGGATACCCTGCGACGCGTTAGTCGCAGTTGTACATCCAGAATGAATGATTTAGGTGAGTATCCTCAACCAACAAGTCATCATTGCGAAAACCATGTGTATTACCTCTTAAGGTTATCTTGGCATCCATCCCTGTCGTAAAGGGATACTGACCTTATTTGTTTAGGCGCATGAGTTTCATGATACTTATACCGTTCTGTCCACTAGTCTTTCTACTCAAGTTATTCCTTAATGATGTAACCTTTTCTTAGAGAGACCTCCTTGACGAAAAAATCCTGCTCCAAGTAATATACGATGCTCATATAAAAAACGATTTTGGAATTTCGCTCAAATAACAGGGCAGAGATCCAGTTATAGCTAACCGCTTCTCCAAATCTAAATTGAATGAATTGGCTGTAACTTTCAAGAGTTGACGAAATTTTTAGCGTTCCGTTACGTTCCAAATAAATCAAATTTTGTCTTTTTAGGTCTTATTACCATTTCATTCTGCTTTCGTTGAATAATGTAATTGAAACATTAATTTGTCTGACAAAAGTTGGAGGTCTGTTTTGCAGCCTATCCAGTAATATCTTTGCGCTAAGTTTTTAATACCGATGCTGCTGTACCAGTTCAAACTTATGGAGGACTACTGTAATGCTCAGTGTAAAAGATGAGAGCGAGTTAACGGTTCGAGAAATCAAGATCCTGCAATTATTGGCTGATGGGTGTAGTAATAAACAGATTGCAAAAGAATTAGACATTACGATCCGCACTGTTAAATTTCATACGAACAATATTTATTCCAAGTTAGATGTTGCCTCGCGCACCCAAGCAATTGCTTGGGCATGGAAAAATGGCGGACCTCAAAATTTATCAGAGGAATAAGGAATAACCTGTTCCAAGGTACAGGTTTACAAAAGAAGGTTTGGCTGTATGATATAACAGCTAGGGCAGCTTACGGGAGTCGTAAGGCTAGTTACCTCGGCTAGTATCACAATCTATCCACTACAATCAGGGGTAATTTTCTGATTGCAAATCAACAGGAGGAAGTATGTTTGCAGTAAAACTTCACAGAGCATCAATGATTCGGGCTTTGTTAGTTGGGGTGATTTTATTTAATTCTCTATCCCCAATTACAGCGCAAGCCAGTTCATCCAAGGAGAGTCAAACGAACTCGGCGGATGACATTACAACTGGCCTGACCCTGGGTGTTTCGAGAAAGTTGCCCAGTGACGAAAAAGTTCCGGTTCTCTCCGAGGAAATTGCCCGGCAAGCCCAGCAAAACCAGGCAGAAAAACCTGTCAAGTTCAAAGTCTGGGCAGAACCTGCCATCTACACGCCGGGCAAGCCGATTGGCTTGCATTGGCAAATCCAAAATCTAAAGCCGGAAGATTTGGATAAAGCGGAAGTAGTTATTCATGCACCGGAGGGAGTAATCACCGCAGAGGCCAACCCGACGTATACCTCAGATGGTCTGATTACCATCCCAGTTCGGAGTGGAAAGGAAAGTTCAATTTGGAACGCTAGCGAAGGTGCGGAATTACCAATTTATTTCGGTCTTGACCTTTTGGTGAACGATGACCTGATCACATCGGAAGCGATCCTGATTGATCAGGCGCATTTTTCGGTGGACAAAAGTAGGGGTGGCAAACTCACGGGACTGAACGGCAAAGTGGAAGTGGAAGTGCCTGCCAGCGCCATCACCGAATCTCTGGATTTCGATATTCGTTTTCCTGCGCCTCAGACCCAACCCGGTGTTTCGCTGACCTGGGCACCCTTGGAAATTATTGCCGTGGGGAAAAACTCGCAGAAGAATGTGGATCATTTCAGAAACCCGATCAAGATCAAAGTCAAATACGACGAAACCCAAATCTTTGATTGGGATGAAAATGCATTAACACTGTATTATTACGATCAAGATCAGTTGGACTGGTTTCCGATAGCAACCACAGTAGACACCGAACACAATACGCTCACCGCGTATAGTGAGCACCTAACGGTCTTCGATTACAAAGCCAACAACTGGCAGAGCCAGAGCTTGCCTACCGTTGATTCCTTCAAAGTTTCAGATTTCACCGGCTCAGCCACCTATGCGGTGAATCTTTGGACTCCCCCTGGACAAGGCGGACTTCAACCTAGCCTGGCGTTGACCTATAACAGCCAGATCATCGACGAATCATCGGCCTTCTCGCAGCCGTCTTGGGTGGGCATGGGGTGGGATATCGACACTGGCGCAATCAATCGCAATATGCATGGGACAGATATTGTTACATCTGAGATGCCTGATCCTACCGTTGATGATACTTTTTCGATCTCGGCCGGCGGGGTAAGCGGCTTACTGTTGCCAGTCAGCAATACCATAAACGGTACCATAACTACCACTACCTTCAACACAGCTGACCAGTCGTTCATGAAGGTTGAGCATATTGTCAACACCAGCCCAGCTTCAGATGTCTGGAAAGCTACCAGTACAGATGGCACACAATATGAATTTGCGAATATCGCCCGCACCAGTACAACCGATAGCGATGGCTGTTCAACGCAAGCCCAACTCAATGTGGTCTGGCGTTGGTCATTGACAAAAATTACGGACACCCATAACAATCAACTGACGTTTAACTATACGGTCGAGCAGAAAAACGTAGCTGGTGGCTGCTACAACGAAATTGCGGTCTATCCCGCTTCGATTTCCTATCCGAACGGGAAATATTCGATTTTATTTGATCTTGAAACCCGCACCGATTATCAGACTGCGTGGACCCAGAACGACTCCAGGACGCTGTATGGCACAAAACGTTTGAACCAAATCCGGGTCCAAAACAACGGTGCCACAATTCGCCGCTATGACCTATCGTATGCAACGGATACTGAAGCCACGAATATTATTTACCCGAACTTTCTGTGGAGCCATAATAGCGCCAAGACTCTAACTCTGGTAGGTGTACAGGAGTTTTCCAGTGATGCCGCTTCTCCTGCCTTGCCTTCTGTAACGTTCATCTATGGGGATAATATGCATGTAACCACAGTGAATAATGGACAGGGTGGCCAAGTGCAGATGACCTATGAACGCTGGACATACTTTGATGACATTAATAAGGATTTGCGCTCCCTAAAAACAGTGTTCGGCACGGACGAGTGTAAATCTTCGCAAGGAATCGGCACATTATGGACACGAGTTGGAACTACTGGAACAGTTCGTTGTGACCCGGTAGATTATTTGCAGGTTGGAACACTTTCCAACATTTATAGTATTGCCGAGCGACCGCTGCCAGAACATATGGTGAAACCAGGTGGACGATACCGCTATTTCATTAAAGGGATGACTGTCAATGGAACCAATAGTACACCTGTCTATGGCTTCCACGACGGAGGACAGGTGGTGTCTGTCACATCCTTGACAACTTTCAACAATGCAGACCCCCCACGAATCGGATGAACGTTCTTTGGAAATGCCTGCGACCTACAACCCCTCGAACACAAAGCTCAGACTCGAATGCCAGAATTGTTTCTTTTCACAAGTAGAATTCGTACTATTTCCACTAATATATCGGGTTACCCAGCGAACGGTTACTGTTCAGCCAACCGGTGTCGTCTCCACGTATACCTACAACTACGATAACGCTTCACCGACCAGCACGGATAATTCCGCGGCCACCAATGTGGCGGGGGCGACACTCTATACGAAGGTCTTGCGCGAGTTCCGCGGTCATGCCATGACGCAAGTAGTCAACCCGGAAGGGCTGGCGACGGTTAACTGGTTCCACCAGACGGATGCGCTAAAAGGGCGCGCCTACGATACCCTGACCATGAAGCGGGACCTCTATGATAATCTCGAGTCAGGCGTAAATTGGAGTACTGTCGGGGGTACCGCACTTGAATTTACTTCAAAATATCAGGTTGACTTTGATGCTGCAGCAAAATTTACCAATACCGCTGGCGTCACAGGCCCGCAGGCAAGTTTTATACGTACTTTAGCTACACTGACCTCGGGTGAGATCGCGGTGGCGCATGTCCGCTTGAGCGAAGAAGACAATGTAACGGAAAACAATGCCCAGGGTAGCGTGGGTCTGGTTGAGAATGGTGGCCAGTTCCTGGGCATTAGCCTCCAAGCTGGCACGGCTACCGCCAGTAATGGCACCACCCTCCTCTCCGCGGGAAACTTGATCAAGGATGAGTGGTATGGAGTCATGTTCATTTTGGATGCGGCCAACGGCTCGCGCATCCGCATCTGGCAGTTGGATAACCCGGCCAATTTTGGCGAGACCGTGGTGAGTGGGGTGGGGAGTGGAACCTGGAAGATGAGCACGGAAGCCTATGATGGGACGATCTGGCTCGATTCGTATTTTGAGGGCACACCTTATTCAGAGACGATCACCCGCTACAACACCACAGTGCAATATGATGTCACCGCGGTCAATAATCTCATTCCCAGCGCGACTGTCTTTCAAGACTTGCAGGTGGTGTGGAATACGGTTGCTTCAACGGAACAGCGCAACTATAACGGGGATGCCAAGTATGTGGGGACCAAGCAGGAATTTACCTATGCCACGGCTGCGAATTATGGTAATTTGCTCACCCAAAAAGAATATGCGGGCAATAATGGCACCTGGACGCTCTATCGGGGTTCTAAGAATGAATACTATCCGAATGCCACCCCCTATATTGTGAGCCTGCCTGCGCACCAGGTAACGGTCGATTGTACGAGTGGGACCTGCGACTTTACCAACTTCAATGGCAAAGTGGCTGAGACCTATTCCTTCTATGATAATGCGACTACATACACAGCACTGCCAACCGATGGTGATGTGACGATGCAGCGCACCTGGGTCCAAGGGACCCATTACAACCAGGTCTCTCTGGGCTACGACACCTACGGCAACCCCAATGTCCAAACCGTGTATAAAGAGTACGCGACAGCGACCACTCCGCCGGCTGCTGGCGCCGAGACCACTTACACTTGTTCTGGGGTGGGGGGAACTTTAAATGGCACCGCCTGTGCAGATGATGGGTATCATACCTATCCGCTCTGGGTGAAAAATGCGCTCTCACAAACCAGCACCACAACCTACAATACCAATAAAGGCGTGCCTCTTAGCGTGACGGACCCCAATGGCGCGGTCACTTCCGCGACTTATGATGGCTTTGCCCGCATGTTGACGGTCACGGCGCCGTACGATACATCGCCTACCCTACAAATCACCTATCATGATACGCCCACGTTTTGGGTGGATTTGACTCAGGCCGTGAATGGGGCAGCCTTTATCCGGTTGAGCCGCTTCTATGACGGTGCCGGCCGGCAAATCCAAACCCAGACGGTGGGCGCGGTGGTGAACGGTGTGCAGAAGAATATCATAGTCGACTACCAATATAATGCCGCCGGACGCTTGATTAAACAAAGCGTGCCACCCTCTGGGGGTAGTGCTTATAACGCTGCGCCTGTATTTGTAGCGCAAAACTTTACGAATTCCACGGTGACAGCCTATGACATTCTGGGTCGCACGCTCACAGTTACCCAGCCCAATACGAACTACGTATCTTACTCATATACCGACTTGTCCACTACCGTCACCGACCCGAAGCTCTATGCCACCACGTCCACCATGGATGTGTGGGGCCGCACGACGCGCATCGATCCGCCCACAGGACCCGCGCTCGGTTATGTGTATGATGTCAAGGGACAGTTGCTCAAAGCCATTCGCAGCACGAGCACAGAAGTAACGAATTGTCTCAGCACCCCCGCGACCAGCTGCCCCGCGGGCAAGACCGTCAGCATTCAATATGATTCGGCGGGCCGTAAGCTGAATATGACCGACCCAGATATGGGCTATTGGCAATACCAGTATGATGCGCTCGGCAACCTCACGCTCCAAACCGATGCGAAGGGTTGTGCTTTGGGAATGAACTATGACAGTCTCAATCGCCTGATCAGCAAATGGAGTGCTGAGTTTGGCTGCGACGGAGGTTATGTCTATGCCTTTAATTTCTACGATAACGACAACCCGGCCACAGTGAGCGTGTACGATCCGCCCGCCACGGGAAACACCCAGGTAGGCAGACGCACCGCGCTGAGTGACGATTCAGGCTCCACCGCCTGGACGTATGACCTGCGAGGTCGCCTGACGAACGAAGTCAAGACCATCAATGGCGCGGCCAATCCGTTCACCACCCAATGGACCTACAACAGCGCGGATTTGCCGGTGACCATGACCTATCCGGTGGATAATGAGGTCCTGACCTATGGCTACAACAGCGACGGCACATTGAATGTCGTCACCAGCAATACTGGCGGTACCTATCTGGCCAGCACGAAATATGATGAAGCGGGCCGCATGCTGAACATGGACTATGGTGCCAGTGTGATCCGCAAGGCTTATACTTATTTCCCCTGGAACACGGCCAATCAAGGTGGTCTTCTCAATACTGCCGTAACGACCCGCCTGGCAGACAGTGCAACGCTGCAAAACTTTACCTACACCTACGACAAGAACGCCAATGTCTCGACCATCCTGGATAACCTGGCAGGACCGCAAACCCAGACCTTTGGCTACGATTCCTTGAACCGCCTCACCAGTGCAGCGGTCACCGGTGGTACCGATGGCTTATACAATGAGGCCTATACCTATGATGCGAATACAGGCAATTTGTCTGGGAAGGCGGGTGTGACCTATACCTATGACCCCAATCATCCCCACGCCGTTGAATCTCTCTCCAATGGGAATTTGTACGACTACGATTTGAACGGCAACCTGACCTCCCGTACGGTGAACAGCCAGAACTACACGTTGGGATATGATGCCGAGAATCGGATGGTCTCTGTGACCACCGGTGGCATGGGCATGAACGAACCGCAGTCTCCCGCCTATGCATTTACCCTGCCACAAAACAACGAGTCGGTCACGAGTCAGTTCGTCAGTTACAACTCCCAGCCC
>Ga0070699_100001714_pt1 | contig 19979 bp, 20 predicted proteins | sample KBSK1503metaG_FD_65473 | JGI IMG/M metagenome (GOLD analysis project Ga0070699, IMG submission 65473) | Corn, switchgrass and miscanthus rhizosphere microbial communities from Kellogg Biological Station, Michigan, USA - KBS K1-50-3 metaG | ecosystem: Host-associated > Plants > Roots >... | reverse complement strand
GAGACGAGCTCGCCGGCGAGGGAGCTCATCGTGCAGCTCCCTTACCCGCTAGCACCGCGGTTCCGGCCGCTTCCTTGATGGCGGCCCGAATCCGTCCATAGGTGCCGCAGCGGCAGATGTTGCCCGACATGGCACTATCGATGTCATCGTCAGTGGGCCTGGGGGTCGTGGCCAGCAGTGCCGACGCGGACATGATCTGGCCCGACTGGCAGTAGCCGCACTGGGGGACGTCGAGCGCGATCCAGGCCTCCTGGATCTTCTTCCCTGCGGGAGTTTCCCCGATCGCCTCGATGGTGGTGACATGCCTGCCGACAACGCTGCCGACGGGAGTGCCGCAGGAGCGGATCGGCCGGCCCTCGAGGTGAACTGTGCAGGCACCGCACGCCGCCATGCCGCAGCCAAACTTGGTTCCGGTCAGCCCGATCACATCCCGGAGGACCCAGAGCAGGGGCATGTCCGCAGGAACGTCAACCGTGTGAGTCTTGCCGTTGATGGTGAGTTGCATGGTTACCAGAGGCTGACGTCGTGTGTTCAAGTACGCTGGAGGTCGTGCCGCGCCACACCAGACAATGCAGCTCCGAAACGGGGCGTAAGACTTTCGAGACCGGTCTTGACCAACCGTGAGACCATGCCTCGCACGACGATATCAGGCTGATTGTCAGCCAGAAATTCGACCCGCCACTCTGCAACCGAGCCGCTTCCCGTCGGCCTGACGTCGATCTCGCCGGCGTAGCGCGAAGCCGGCACTCCGGCGACCAGCGAATAGCGATAGGATCGCTTCGTGTCGTCGACCGCTTCCAGCCGTTCGATGATTTCCCGGCCGTCGCGGGTTACGAGCCGGCGGAGTTGCCCTACGCCTTCACCCGTCAGCCGGACCCGCGCCACCGCCGGGTGCCAGTCGAGGCTGAATTGCCCGATCACGGCCCAGACGTCCTCCGGCGCCGCGGCGAGCTCGACAGAACCGGTTACGACCTGGAGGTCTGTATTGGGCGTCGCGAAATAGGGAAACACCTTCATGCCCGGCTTGGTCGCTCCGGTCGCGCCGCCCAGGAGGAACTCGCGATCGTGGTTCACCAGCCAGGTGAACAGGATGTCGATCGAGTTCGCGTCGACCGTGCGGCCTCCCCCGGTCTGATAGGGCCGGCCGTCGATCGTGCTCTTCTCGATCTCGAGGTGGCTGTCGTCGGTAATCGGCTTGGCGACATCGAACAGCAGGAAGTCGTCGAGGAAGACCTTTGCATTGGCCGCCAGGGCTTCCGGCGTCCAATCCGCCTTACCGTCCCGCATATCCCAGTTGGCGAAGCTCTCCTTCAGGCGCTGCAGAAACAGCGGCTGCAGCTCCTTCGAGATCGCAAACGGGGTCTGCTGATTCCACAGGTCGCGGATATCGTCTACCCCCAACAGCCCCGGGTTGTTGAGTCGCACGTTGGTCTGCTCGGGCCGTCCGATCCAATCGACGCGGGCGACCGGATGCCCGATGCGGCTGGCCGGCTGGGGGACCGGCACCGTCTCGGCGATCGCGCCGAACAGCGCGCCCTGGGCGGGATCAAGAATCCGGTGGGTATCCAGATCGAGGACGATGCAGAGCACGTTGTCGTGCTGCAGCAGATTGGGGACCTTCTCGAGCGTCGCGGCGATCCAGGCGAGGTAGAATGGGTCCGAACGCAGCCCGGCGAACACCCGGACATCGCCCTCCGGCGTCGACGCTCCCTTCTCGTCGTTCACCGTCAGCGACAGCTTACGGCCGCCTGGCAGGGTGCACACACCGCGTTGGATGACCTTTCCGGTCGCATCGCGGCTCAGGACGTCGAACCGGACGCTGAAGCGGATCTCGGCGTCGGCCGGCTGGAACCGGGCGGCCAGGCCCAGGCCGGCCACCCCCACTCGGCGGACGGCGATCTGGTGATCGATCATGTTCGAGAACACCGCGCTTTCGCCCGCGGAGGGGAACACGCACATCGCGAGGACCGTGCGGGCCGGGTTCTCCGGACTGGTGAACGCGAACAGGTCACTTATGTCGGCCGGCGGGTCGCCAATCGACCGCGGACCATCAACGTGATCGGACATCGCAAACCTCCGTGGGCTAGCCGCTGACCTTGTCCAGGAACTCGTCCAGCGCTTTGCCGGAGTGTTTCAGCCGTCGGGTCTCCGCCACCGTCAGATCCGGGTGGGCCACGTACCAGCCGTCGGCGGGGATCTGGTGGGCCACGATCCAGTCTTTCACGTTCGGGCTGCGGATCCCCGGCCAGCCTTCGAACGCCGAGAAGATGACGTCCATTTCATCCGGGATCTTGGTCGCGAAGTCGTCGATATAGGGATCCCACTCGCCATCGTACGCGGTCGCGAAGAGAAACTTCGTGTCGTTGTCCAGGAAGACGAAGCGCATATCGTGTAGGGTGCCGACCCTGTCCCCCGCGCTGAAGTTGCCCTTCAGTAACCGCAGGACCGCGCGCAGCCGCGCGGCGCCACCGGGCGCGAACGGGGCGATCACGGTCAGCTCCGAGACCTTGCCCAGGCGGAGGCCGATCCGGCCGGCGCTTTCCGTCGCTATCTGCTCGGACGCCAACTCCAGCAACCTTGGGAGCGCACTCTCCAATCCGGCTCTCGCCATCTGGGGCGCGTCGGCGAAGAGCTGCCGCAGCTGCTGGATCGTCTGCTCAACGGCCGGGTTTTGGGTTGGCTTATTCGCCGTTACGGTGTTCGTTGCCATCGTCGTCTCCCTTGGTTGGTGATGCCGTGTCATTTGAGGTTGGCAAGCCACTTTAGTGCGCTGATGCTGGGCAGGAAGAAGTATTCTCCGCCGCGCATCACGTTGAAGGTCTGAATGCCGTGGATGCGGCGCCGCACCGGTTCCTTCGGAATCGTGAAGGTCGCCCCGTCCTCCTGGCGGCCGATGATCGGGTCACGCTCATCACCGACGCCGACGAAGTTTCCGTCGTCGATCCACTCCTGTTGCAGGAATTCGATCGTGGCCATCGCCTTGGCGCTGATGAACAGGAAGATCGCGCCATGCGGCACGTCATCGTATTCCTCGGCGAGCGCGGCCGGATCGTAGGGCCGGCCATAGGTCGCGCCGCGCCGGATGAGACGATGGATGTTGACGTCGGTCAGCCGGGTCAGCGTCGTGTCCCGGGGATTCATCCGCCGGATGTGTGCTCCAAACGGCACCTGGCGGCCATGCGGGTCGTTCGCATAGTTGAAATCGTTGTTCCGGTTCGGATCCGCGCCGAGCGCGGGATTGTCGGTCTCCGGCGCCAGCGTCAAGGGAGCCCCGCTCCGCCAACGGCCGACCAGCTTGGCGGCGAGGAATTCCCGTTCTTGCTCGGTGCTGCCATTATCCCGGAGGAATCGGTTGAACGCGGCGACCCGCGACTGATACTTGCGGAAGCCGACAAACGTGCCGTTGCGGCCGAGAATGTCCGGCGCCGGCATCGGGAGCGGGGAGCCGGACTCGCCGGGATACCCCAGGATGAATTCGCCGGCCTTGATCGGCCGCCCCTGGCCCGGGAGGGGGTCAACCCCGCTCCCTTCGATCGGCGGCTGATCGATACCATCCTTGTAACCCAGCGAATTGAGATCCCCGGGCTGCGCGCCGAAGTCCTGCATGGCCAGGACGGTGACGCCGGAAAACGAATCGTATTGTTCCCGGGCGACGGCGAGTGCGCGCCGGTGCTTCTCCTCCGAATCGCTGATTGCCTGTACCGCGATATGGACCTGGCCGGTCACGTACGGCATCTCCCACCCCGCCGGATCGTTGACGCCGACATCGCCGAGCTGCTTGGCGCGGGCGGCCATTCCCACCCGGAATGCTTCGGGGAAACTTTGCAACGACTCGGGGGCAAGCCCGAGCGCTTCCAGGCCCCGATAGCTGATCCCGACCGCCAGCCAGGTATGGGCCGCGTTCCACCAGTTCGCCGCGGAAGCGATATGCGGGGTGAGCCGGCGGAGAAACTCCCGCCCTCCCTCGGCAGTATCGACGCGCAGGAGCACGTGGGTGCCGAAGTAGGGCGCGGGCCTCGGCCGGAGCACGGTCGCCTGGATCTCTTTTAGGTCGAGCGTCGCTGCGGTTGCCGAAGGTTCTCCCGCGACAGACTCCTGTACCGATGTCATAGCTCATCCTTTCGTGGGGTTCGGGTCCTCGACTCCGGACCCGAACCCAGGCGGACCGATTGCGGCCTTCGGCTAGCCAATCTGGTCGAGCAAGCCATCGACGGCCTTGCCGACCTTTTCGAGCCGCCGGGTCTCCGCCGCGGTCAGATTCGGGCTGTTGACGTACCAGGCCTCGGCCGCGATCTGGTGACTGGCGATCCAATCCGCCGCCGCCTTCGGGTTCCGCATTCCCGGGTAGCCCTCGAAATTGCACAGCCACAGATCCATGGCATTCGGAATCTTCGCCGCGAAGTCCTCGATGTAGGGATCAAAGTCGCCGTCGTAGGCCGTCGCGAAGAGCAACTTCGTGTCGTTCTCCACGAACACGAAGCGCATGTCGTGGACCGTGCCGACCGCGTCCGCCGCCCGGAAGTTCCCCTGCAGTAACTGCAGCAGGCCGCGAAGCCGCCTCGCTCCCCCTTCAACGAACGGAAGGAACACGCAGAGCTCCGAGACCTTACCCTGGCGAAGGCCGATACGGCCGGCGGTCTGGGCCCGCCCCGTCGCGGACAGCTCCTGCATGAGCATGGCGAGCCCGTTCTTCAAAGCGGCTTTGCCAAGTTCGGGCGCGTCGGCGTAAATCTCCTTCAGCTTTTCAAGCTTCTCGTCGGGCGTCAAATCCTGTTTGGGTCGATTCGCTGTGGCGGTTTGTGTAGACATTGCTGTTGTCTCCTTTCGGGTTGATCGATTCGTTGCTGCGGTTGACTCAACTCACCTGGTCGAGGAACTCGTCCATTGCCTTGCCGATCTTTTCCAGCCGTCGTGTCTCCGCCACGGTCAGGTTTGGATTGGCGACGTACCATGCCTTGGCCGCGATCTGGTGCTTGACGATGTAGTCTTTCACCGACGGGCTGTGGATGCCCGGCCACCCTTCGAGATTGCAGAATATCAGATCCATGGAGTGGGGAATCTTGGTCACGAAGTCGTCGATGTACGCATCCCAGTCGCCATCGTACGCGGTGGCGAAGAGCAGCTTCGTGTCGTTTTCCAGGAAGACGAAGCGCATATCGTGGAGAGTCCCAACCGCATCGCCGCCCCGGAAGTTGCCTTCCAGTGCCTCCAGCAGGCCTTGCAGTCGCTTCGCCCCGCCCCTGGCGAACGGAATGATCCCGGTGAGCTCCGAGACCTTCCCCTGGCGGGCGCCGATGCGGCCGGCGTTCTGCGCCCCGGTCCCCGCGGCCAGCTCTCGCTTGAGATTGGGCATCCCCTGCTCCAGCGCGTCTCTGCCCAGCTGGGGCGCGTCGGCGTACAGCTCTCTGAGCCTTTGAACCTTCCGCTCGACGGCCGCGTCGCTTTGAGGTTCGGTCGCGAATTGCGTTTGTGTCGCCATGGCTCGGTGTCCCTTCGGTCAGGCCTCTAGTTGCCAATCTTGTCGAGGAACTCGTCCACCGCCTTGGCGATGCGCTGGTTCCGCTGGATCTCCGCCACCGTCAGATCCGGGTAGGCGACATACCAGCCGTCCGCCGTGATCTGGTGCTTGACCAGGTAGTCCTTCGCGCCCGGATGGCGGATACCCGGCCAGCCGTCCCAGGCCGAGTCGATGATGTCCAGGTAGTCGGGGATCTTCGCCACGAAGTCGTCGATATAGGTGTCCCAGTCGCCGTCAAAGGCGGTGGCGAAGAGCAGCCGGGTGTCGTTATCGAAGAACACGAAGCGCATGGTGTGGAGGGTGCCGACCTTGTTCGCGCCCTGCGAGAGGTTGCCCCCCAACAGCTTCAGGAACGCGCGCAGGCGCTTGGCACCGCCCGGTGCGAGCGGGACGATGATCGTGAGCTCCGAGATCTTGCCGAGGCGGGCACCGACCCGGCCCGCGCTTTCCACCGGCGGCGGCGGGTCCCCGGCCTGCGCCTTGAGGGTGGCCAGAGAATTCTCCAGCGCCTGTTTGCCGATCTCCGGCGCATCGGCGAACAAGTCCCGGAACATCTGGATCTTCTGCTCGGTACTCGGGCCCTGCTCGGGTTTCGTCTGTGTTGGCGTGGCCATGGCCGGGTTTCCTTTCGTCCTGCAAAACGTGGGGTATGAGCATCAAGGGCTGCCGGTGCTGGCGCCTGATACGCTGATGACTGCCCCAATGTCGGCAATCGGCCAGATCGATCAATTAGACCATGGTGTCAGCCGGCCCGGGCTCCTATATCGAAAGACATATTGTCTCCGGGACCGACCCCGGCCACGTTGTGTCATGCACATATCCAGGGTTCCGTTGTGATACGCCTTCTCACGGTGGATGACCACCCGATCTACCGGGCCGGTCTCGCGTCCCTCATCGCGGCCTACCCCGACCTGAAGCTCATCGCCGAGGCCGCGAACGGTCGCGAAGCGGTGGAGCGCTATCGGGAGCACAAACCCGATGTCACCCTTATGGACATCAGCATGCCGATCATGAACGGGGTGGACGCCATCGCGGCGATCATCGCCGATTTTCCCGACGCCCGGATCATCGCGCTCACGACCTGGGATGGGGACGCCGATATCCATCGGGCCCTTGAGGCAGGGGCTCGGGGCTATCTGTTGAAAGACGTGGTGAGCGACGAGGTCGCCGGGGCCATTCGGCAGGTCCACGCCGGCGGCCGCGCCCTCCCCTCCGGGGTGGCCCAGCGCCTGGCGGCGTTCAGCCCCCGGATCGAGCTGACCGACCGCGAGATCGAGGTGCTGGCGCTTATGGCTAAGGGATTGAGCAACAAGGAGATTGGCGCCTCGCTGGGGCGGACCGAGGGGACCGTCAAGGTCCACGTCATTCACATCCTGCAAAAGCTCGACGCCAGCGACCGCACCCAGGCGGTGACCATCGGGCTCCAGCGCGGCATTATTCACCTTCCCTGACCCATGACGGTGTACTGGACCCTCGGCGCCCCGGGTATACATTGCGGGACGCGAAGGAGGTTCCATGGCGACCCCCACCGCAGTCCAATCTGGTTTTGACGTCCAAACATTTATCAACGAGTACTACGACGCCTGGTCCGGAACGGACGTCGAACGTATTCTCTCCTATTACGCGGACAGCGTCCTGCTTCAAATGCCGGGCGCGCTCATGGAGGGAAAGGAAGCCGTCCGCGACCAGTTCGTCCGGCCGTTCATCACGGCGTTCCCGGGAAACTGGCATAGGGTGAAGAGCCTGATTGGCAGTCGTGGCGTGGCCATCGTTGAATTCACATTTGAGGCCGAACACAAGGGACCATTCGCCGGGCATGCGGCGTCCGGCGCTCGGGTTGCCGTCCCTGGATGCGGAGTGTACGAGTACGATGCAGCGAAGCGGCAAATCACCGCCGCCCGCATCTACTTCGATGTGGGCACGTTGCTCCAGTCAATCACGGATTTCCCGCAGAACGATCGTAACAAGGCTGCCGTCGCGCTGCACTTTGACGAGCGCAATATGAGCCTGATTGTCAACACGATTCCCACGTTCGCCTGGTCCGCCCGTCCCGATGGGTACCGCGACTTCTTCAATCAGCGTTGGCTGGATTACACCGGCATGACCGCAGAACAGGTGGCGGGCTGGGGATGGGCAGAGGCGATTCATCCGGAGGACCGCCCACAGCTTATCGAGCATTGGCGAGGTTGTCTGGCTTCGGGTGCGCCGGCGGAGGCTGAAGCGCGGATACGGCGTTTCGACGGGGCCTACCGCTGGTTCCTCGTTCGTGCCAATCCGTTACGAAACGACTCCGGGAACATCGTCAAATGGTACGGCACCAACATCGATATCGATGATCGCAAGCGGGGAGAAGATGCCCTGAGGGCGACGGAATTGTCCTGGCGGCAGATCGTCGACAACATTCCCGGGATGGTGGCTACGACGGGTGCGATGGGCGAGGTGGAGTTTCTCAACCGGCAGACACTGGAGTATTTCGGCAAAACACAAGAGGAGTTGAAGGACTGGGCCCTCATCGGCGCCGTTCACCCTGATGACCTTCCTCGCGTGATCGCTGCGCGCAGACAGTCACTCGAGGCCGGAGAGATCTATGACATCGAGCACCGTTGCCGACGCGCTGACGGCGTATACCGGTGGTTTCAGGTTCGGGGCCTCCCGGTGCGCAATGCGGGCGGCACGATAACCGCTTGGTACCTTCTCCTTACTGACATTGAGGACCGAAAACAGGCGGAGGCGCAGGTCGAGCAAGCCTACGTTCGCCTCGCCCAAGCCCAGCGACTGAGCAAAACTGGCAGCTTCATTACGGACTTGCTTGGGGACGAGCACAACTGGTCCGAGGAGCTCTGCCGGATCTTCGAGTTCGATCCCGGGGCCCAGGTAACGACACAAGCGATTCGGGCGGCCTTCCACCCCGAGGACCTGCCCGTATACGAGGATGCGTTCAAGCGCGCCGTCGGGCTGGATCGGGAAATCGACATAACCTACCGGATCATCACTCCGGCTGGCAAAGTGAAGCATCTCCATGCTGTCTCCCGTGTCATGGAGCAAGTCGCTGCTCGACCCGTATATATCGGAGCTATACAGGACGTTACGGAAAGCAAGGTCGCCGAGGAGGCCCTGACCCGGGCCCGAGCCGAGCTCGCCCACATGGCGCGGGTCACGACATTGAGCGCGTTGACCGCCTCGATCGCCCACGAGATCAACCAGCCCATCGCGGCCGTTACCACCAGCGCGGGTGCCTGTCTGCGCTGGTTGGACCGGGACAACCCGGAGGTACAGAGGGCACGAGAGGCGGCCAAGCGGATCGAGGAGGACGGGAAGCGGGCTGCCGAGATCATCGCCCACTTGAAGTCCTTCTACAGGAAAGACGTCTCCCCGCAGCGAGCGATGGTCTCGGTCAACGACCTCGTGGACGAAATGCTGGCGTTGCTCCAGAGCGAGGCCCACCGGCACTCCGTCGTGGTGCGAACACAATTCGCGGCGGGGCTGCCCGCGGTGAGCGTCGACCGGGTGCAGATGCAGCAGGTGTTGATGAACCTGATGCTCAACGGAATGGAGGCGATGAGCCAGGGCGGCGGCGCCCTCACCATCAGCACCGGACGGGAGAGCGGAGCCGTGAGAGTCTCAGTGCAGGATGGCGGAGTGGGAATCCCCTCGGAGAAGATGGAAGACGTCTTCAACGCGTTCTACACCACCAAGGTCACCGGCACCGGCATGGGGCTTGCGATCAGCCGCACGATCATCGAATCGCACGGTGGCCGTCTCTGGGCGACAGCGAACCAGGGACGTGGCGCAACATTCCATTTTACCTTGCCGACTGAAGCGCAGGCCTGAATGAACCCGGAAAGCGCCCCCGTGGTGTTCATCGTCGACGACGACGCGAGCGTACGCCGATCGATCCAGGACCTGTTGTCTTCGGTGTCGCTGCGATCCGAGGCCTTTGCGACTCCCAATGAGTTTCTCGATGGCCAACGGCCCGACGGCCCCGGCTGCCTGATCCTCGATGTCAGGCTGCCGGGGATGAGCGGTCTGGATTGTCAACGTAGGCTGGCGGAGGCCGGCCGGGCCCTGCCTGTCATCTTCCTCAGCGGGCACGGTGATGTTCCCATGACGGTTCGGGCCATGAAATCAGGGGCCGTTGAGTTTCTGACCAAACCCTTTCGGCCGCAGGAACTGCTGGACGCGGTTCAGCAGGCCCTCGAACGGGACCGGCTTTTACGCGACAAGCGGCGGGAAGCGGCAGGGCTCAAGGACCGGTACGAGACGCTGACCGCCCGCGAGCGCGAGGTGATGGAACTGGTGGTGGCAGGACTGCTGAATAAACAGATCGCCGCGAAACTCGGAACCGTCGAGCACACGGTAAAGATTCACCGCGGCCACGTGATGGCGAAAATGAAGGCCGAGTCGCTCTCCACTCTCATCGGAATGGCGCATACCTTGAGCGCCCGGTAGCGGCTTCCTCCCCCAGTACCGAGCCCCGGTCTCGCTGCCGCGCCGGGATTCCCTCACGTAGACCCAATCCACTCCCACCCTTCCATGCCCGCCCCGCAGCGGGCGCCATAGAACCAAAGGTCCAGCCAAGCGCACCCAAGGTGCAATGGTGGGGGCGCACCGAATCACGCATTGTCCCGCCATGACCAGCGTGATGCAATCGCCGGTGGTGGCGATCGTGGACGATGACCGATCAGTCCAGCGTGCGCTCAAGGACCTGATGGAGTCGGCCGGACTCTCGGCCCGGTGCTTCGGATCGGCGGAGGATTTCCTGGCCGCGGAGCAGCGGGCCCACATCGCCTCCCTGGTGCTGGACCTTCGGATGCCGGGGATGTCAGGCCTCGAGTTGCTGGCGAAGCTCAAGGCTGAGGGATCCCCCATTCCGATCATCGTCATCACGGCGCATGGTGATGCCAGAACCAGGATGCAGGCCATACAGGCCGGCGCCCGGGCGTTCCTGTCCAAGCCTTTCGATGACAATGTCTTGCTTCACCATGTCCGGGCTGCACTGAAAGGATAAATACACCTTCCGATAGAGACAAAGATTCACCGCCCGATGGATTCGGGAAACGGGAGGTGCTCCTAGCGTATATCACGCTGGAGTGCTGATCGCAGGCGCTGACTGGAGAACATTCCCATGCCGAACCTGAACCCCCTAGTGTACGTCGTCGACCCGGATCCCTCAATCCGGGCCTCCCTGGAAGTTTTCATCCGCCGGACCGGCTGGAAGATCGAGGCCTTCGGGTCGGCCGGCGAATTCCTCGCCCGCCCGCGCCTGGTTGTTCCGAGTTGCCTCCTGCTGGAGGTCAATCTCCCCGATTGCGATGTATTTGAACTGCAGGAGCGCTTCGCGGCGGAGCGCAAAGAGACGCCCGTCATCGTCATGGCCGGCCAGGCGGATATCCCGATGGCGGTTCGGGCCATGAAGGCCGGAGCCGTGGAGTTCCTGCTGAAACCGCTGGACGACGACGCGCTGCTGGCGGCCGTTCGGCACGCCAGCGCCCAAAGCCATGACGTCCTGCAGCGCGAAGCCGAGCTCCTCGACCTGCAACAGCGTAAGGATTCGCTCAGCGGTCGGGAACGGGAGGTCATGATGGGGGTTGTGGCCGGCCGCCTCAACAAACAGGTCGGAGCTGAGTTGGGCATCAGCCTGATCACGGTCAAGGCGCACCGGGGCCGGATGATGCGGAAGATGGGGGCGGACTCGGTGGCCGAACTGGTCACCATGGCACTGCAACTACACCTCCCGGTGGCGGGCACCAACCGAAACCTTCGTCCAATGGCTGCTCCGGTGCCGATTCCGAGATTGGGCAGAGTGCAGAACAGACTGAGTCTCGCCCGGGGCGCATGACGGCCGAAGGCAGCGGGCAACTTCTCATTTGACCAGGGAGACCATCATGAGCGCATCCTCGACAGTCATGGCATCGCCCACTGTTTACAACGGCCCAACGTTCTGGGAACGCCTGTGGCGCCTGAGCGGCATCAACTTCATCCTGTTCGCTGTCATCGCCTACGTTCTCTATGGCAGCCAGCCGCACGTCGGTGCATCGGCCGACGCTGTCGCGGCTTTCTATAGCGGGCACAGTACCCGGATCTTGATCGCCGCTTTCGTCTCGGGTATGGGAATTCTCAATCTCCTGTGGTTTGTGGCGGCTCTCCGGGCCACGTTCGCCGACAAGGGGCTGGACGGCTGGGGCGCCGCCGTGACGATCGCCAGCGCCATGGTCGGGGGACTGTTTCTTCTGCTCCTCACGATTCCCGCCGCCCTGGCCGTTTCCATCGCAGGCTCCGGGAACGCGACCCTCATCTCGGGACTGAACGACTTTGCCTGGGCCGGCCTGGTGTTGACGTCGTTCCCCCGCGCAATGCTTATCATGGCCGGGTCGTTTGGGCTCTGGCGCTCCCGGCTGATCTCCGACGCGCAGTTCGGATTGGGGGTTGCCGCAATCGTACTTGTCCTGCTGGGGGGTGCCGCGTGGATGCGCGGCGGATTCTTTGCCCCGGATGGCATGTACTCGCGGATCATCTCTCCCATCATCGGCCTGGTCTGGGTGCTTGCGGTCAGCTCGGTCCTGGTTCGTCGTAGCCCCGCGACGCGGGCGGGATGGTAGCGAGCCATGACCACGATGCAGAGCCAGAGGCCGTCCATGATCTTCGAGACACTTCAGGTGAAGCAGGACGGGGCGGTGCTTTTCGCGGCTATTTCCGCGCCGCCCATGAATCTCCTGGGCTCCGACCTGGTCCAGGACCTGGTCTCCCTTATTCAACAGGCCGAGGCCGACGAAACCATCAGGGTGATCGTTTTCAGCAGCGCCGATCCCGACTACTTCATTTCCCATGTAGATGTGACCAGGATCGGAGAATACCGGGAGGCGGCGGTGAAGCTGGCCGGGGAACCGTCGCTCGGGCTTCTGTTCCGCTATTTCTCCGCCAGCCGTCTCATCACTGTGGCACAGATCGAGGGCCGAGTCCGGGGCGCCGGCAGCGAATTCGTGCTGGCCTGCGACATGCGCTTTGCCGCTCGCGAGACGGCCATCTTCGCGCAGCCGGAGGCTGGGTTGGGCCTGCTCCCCGGTGCCGGCGGCATGCAACATCTCACCCGTCTGATGGGCCGAGCCCGGGCGCTCGAAGTAATCCTGAGCGCGGATGATTATACCGCGGAGCTTGCTGAACACTATGGGTGGATCAACCGGGCTTTACCGGCCGCCCAACTCGAAGGGGTAGTCCACTCACTTGCGCACCGCATCGCCGGCTTCCCAGCCGGCGCCCAGGCGATGATCAAAGACATCGTCAATTCGATCGCGCTCGGTTCGGCCGAGGAGTTCCGCCGGGATTCCGCCTTCTTCAGCGAGCTGGCCGCCAACCGGGAGGTTCAAGGCCGGATGCAGGCCGGGTTCCGGCGCGGTTTCCAGACCAGGGACGCGGAAAAGGCGCTGGGCCGGCTGCTGGGCGAGTTGACCCCTGCGCCCCGGCGCGGGTAGACCTGGGTATCGAGCGATACTTTGGTCCAATGGTTCCCTTCCCGCGCCAGACGAGATTGGGTGAGTCATTCGACAGCAATCAGACCACAAGGGGCACGGTTATGAAACGGATTATTGCGGTGGTTGCGGTTCTGGCCCTGGCTCCGACGGTGGTCCTGCTGGGCCCGGTACCTGGACAGGCCAATGGTGGTGCAGACCCAATCCTCGGAGTGACCATGAGCACCGATACTCTGCAGTATCGCGGTCCGGCCGCCGCCAACCCTGTCGCAACGGACGACAGCATCCGGCCCTTCCGCATCAACATTCCGGATTCGGCGCTGCAGGACCTCCGTCGGCGCATCGCGGCCACTCGGTGGCCCACCCGGGAAACCGTCACTGATCGTTCCCAGGGGCCCCAGCTGGCCGCGCTCCAGGCGCTGGTGCACTACTGGGGAACCGGCTACAACTGGCGCAAAGGCGAGGCAAAGCTCAACGCCCTGCCCCAGTTCATGACGACGATTGACGGCGTGAACATTCACTTCATCCATGTTCGTTCCCGGCATCCCAACGCACTGCCGCTGCTCATCTCGCATGGCTGGCCGGGCTCGGTGTTTGAGCAGATCAAGCTCATCGGTCCGCTCACCGATCCGACGGCGTTCGGCGGGAAGGCCGAGGACGCTTTCGACGTCGTGATTCCATCGCTGCCGGGCTACGGCTTCTCGGGACAACCGACCGAGACGGGGTGGGGAGGGGAGCGCATCGGTCGTGCGTGGGACATCCTGATGAAGCGGCTGGGATACACCCGCTATGTCTCCCAGGGCGGCGATTTTGGAGCGGTCGTCAACAACGCAATGGGGCGGCAGGCGCCGGCGGGGCTGCTGGGCGTCCACATCAACCTGCCAGCGGCGATACCGCCGGAGGTGGGCGCCGCGCTCGCCAGCGGCGGCCCCCCGCCCGCGGGACTGACCGAGCAGGAACGGGCGACGTTCGACGCGTCGAGGACCTACGCCATGCAGGGTAACGCGGCTTACGTAGGGATGATGGGGGCGCGGCCGCAGGCCGTCGGGTACGGCATGACGGACTCGCCCGCCGGTCTCGCGGGATTCCTGCTCCAGCATCCGGGTTTCGCCAAGTGGACCTACGGCAATGATCCTCAGCAAACTCCGACCAAAGACGAGGTGCTGGACGACTTCACCCTGTACTGGCTGACGAACACCGCCACCTCGGCCGCGCGGCTGTACTGGGAGAACCACGGACAAAGCGTGACCAGTGCGGCGGCTCAACAGACCGACAAGATCACCGTCCCCGTCGCCATTACGGTATTCCCGGACGAAGTCTATCGCCCACCGGAGACATGGCTGCGGCGGGCTTATCCCACACTGATCTACTTCCACGAAGCAGATAGAGGCGGACACTTCGCGGCGTGGGAATACCCGGAGGTGTTCGCGGCGGAGCTGCGAGCGGCTTTTAGAACTTTGCGTTAGGACTCGACCACCCACGCCAGGAGCCAGACCATGCGCCACAGCGCCCCACGCCACGGCTGGAATGTTCTCGTCGTGACCTTCTGCACGGCGACGGCGGCATCGGCGCAGACCCGGTCTGCCCAGGCCGCCCACAATACCACACGAACCTCGAACCACGAGCGAAACATGACTCAGGACACCCTGCTGTACCGCGGTCCCGAGACCGAGGGCTACCTGGCGGCGGCCGGCGACACCGCCATCCGACCCTTCCGCATAAACATTCCGGATTCGGCACTCCAGGACCTTCGGCGGCGGGTGATGGCCACGCGTTTCCCGGACCAGGAGACCGTCACCGATCAGACCCAAGGCGTACAGCTGGCGACGATCAGGGAACTCGCCCGCGCCTGGGGAACATCCTATGACTGGCGCCGGGTGGAATCCAGGCTGAACGCACTACCCCAGTTCGTGACCACGATCGACGGGGTGGAGATTCACTTCATCCATGTGCGTTCGAAGCACCCCAACGCCTTGCCAATGATCATTACCCACGGCTGGCCTGGGTCGATCATCGAGCAGCTGAAGATCATCGGGCCGCTCACCGATCCGACGGCGTACGGTGGAAAGGCCGAGGACGCCTTCGATGTCGTCATTCCCTCTCTGCCGGGTCACGGGTTCTCCGGCAAGCCTACCGCACTCGGCTGGGACCCGATCCGCATCGCCCGGGCCTGGGTCGTGTTGATGAAACGCCTCGGCTACACCCATTTCATCGCGCAAGGCGGCGACTGGGGTAATGCCGTCACCGAGCAGATGGCCCTGTTGGGGGATCCGGCGCTGATCGGCATTCACACCAACATGCCGGCCACAGTCCCGGACGACATCAACAACGCCGCCCTGGCCGGCGCCCCGGCGCCGTCGGGCTTCTCGGCCGACGAGAAGCACGCCTACGATCAGCTCAGTTTCTTCTATGCGCATGGCCTCGGCTACGCCCAGGAGATGTCGCACCGCCCGCAGACGCTGGTTGGGTTCGCGGATTCGCCGGTCGGGCTGGCCGCGTGGATGATCGACCATGACGGCGACAGCTACGCGCTTATCGCCAGGGTCTTTGCCGGCCAGAGCGAGGGCCTGACCCGGGAAGACATCCTCGACAACATCACGCTCTATTGGCTCACTAATACGGCGGTCTCGTCGGCCCGGCTGTACTGGGAGAGCAAGCTGGCGTTCTTCGCCCCTAAACACATTCCCATCCCAGTAGCCGTGAGCGCCTTTCCAAACGAGCTCTATCAAGCCCCGCGGAGCTGGACCGAACGGGCGTATCCCAAGCTCATCTATTACAACCGGCCTCCGAAGGGTGGGCACTTCGCGGCATGGGAACAGCCGGAGCTCCTCGTGGCCGATCTCCGCGCGGGGTTCCGGTCGCTGCGATAGCGCAGCAGGAGGGCGTCATGAAACCACATCAGTTCTTGCTCGGCGCCCTTCTCGCAGGCGCACTCGTCGCCATCGCGGCCTTTGCCAGGGACACGACCATGCCACAGCGGACGACCGCTGTACGTGAACGGCCAATGGATGGCGAGCTGGCTTCGCTCAGCACCGCGACGGCTTGGCTCAATTCACCACCGCTGACCGCGGCAGGCCTCCGCGGAAAGGTTGTCCTTGTCCAGGTCTGGACGTACTCCTGCGTCAACTGGCTCAGGACCCTACCCTATGTCCGCGCGTGGGCTGCCAAGTACAAGGACCAGGGATTGGTGGTGATCGGCGTGCACGCACCGGAGTTCCCCTTCGAGCACTATGTCGACAATGTGCGCCGGGCGGCGCGCGACATGGAGATCGTGTATCCAATCGCGATGGACAACGACTTCTCGATATGGCGCGGCTTCAAGAACAACTACTGGCCGGCCCTCTACATCGTCGATGCCAAGGGGCGCATCCAGTATCATCACTTCGGCGAGGGGGACTACGAGCAGACGGAGCGAGCCATTCAACGATTGCTGGCGGATGCCGGGCGCTCCAGTATCAGCCGCGACGTGGTGTCGGTTGCCGCACCAGGGGCGGAAGCGCCGGCAGATTGGACCAGCCTGCGGTCGCCGGAGACCTATGTCGGCTATGACCGAAGCGAGAACCTGGCTTCTCCCGGAGGCGCGGCACGGGACACTCGCCATGTCTATGCAGTCCCCGCCCGGCTTGGGCTCAACCAATGGGCCCTTTCGGGGGATTGGACCATCGGCAGACAGGCCACGGCGCTGAACCAGGCCAACGGACGGATCACGTACCGCTTTCATGCCCGGGATCTCAACTTGGTCATGGGACCGGCGGCACGTGATGCATCAATCCGATTTCGGGTGCTCATCGATGGCCAGCCGCCGGGCGCGGCACATGGGACCGACGTTGACGACCAGGGCTACGGCACAGCGACCGAGCAGCGGCTGTATCAGCTAATCCGGCAGCCGGGGCCAATCGCTGATCGGCTGTTTACGATCGATTTTCTCGACGCAGGAGTAGAGACTTTTGTGTTCACCTTCGGCTGATTCATGAATTACCCCACAGATAGGAGAACAGTGTCATGACCTCGTTGCGTATTGCCGGCCTCATCCTGGTTGGCCTGCTCGCAGGCAGCCTCGGCAAAGACGGCGCGGTTGCGGCTCAAACCGCCGGCGCCAAACCCACCATTGTCCTCGTCCACGGCGCCTTTGCGGATGGGTCGTCCTGGTATCGCGTCATTCCGATTCTGCAGCAGGACGGCTACAACGTCATTGCAGTGCAGAACCCGCTCACTTCGCTCGCTGCCGATGTGGAAACCACCAAACGGGTCATTGATGCCCAGCACGGCCCGGTCGTGGTCGTCGGCCACTCGTACGGCGGAGCGGTGATTACCGAGGCTGCCGCCGGAAACCCCAACGTGAAATCGCTGGTCTACATTGCCGCCTTTGCGCCGGACTCCGGCGAGCCGATCGGTGCCCTGGGTGAGAAATATCCCACTCAACTGGGGACCGGGCTCCGGCCTGACGCCGCCGGTTTTCTCTATATCGACCCCGCGCTGTTCCACGAGCTCTTCGCGGCGGATCTGCCGCTGGAAGAAACCAGGGTGGCAGCCGCGACCCAGAAGCCGATCATCGGCAATGTCTTTGGTGCCTCGGTGCGCAAGGTCGCCTGGAAGGGCACTCCCTCATGGTATTTGGTGGCCCAGGATGACCACGCCATCAATCCCGAGCAGGAGCGGTTTTATGCCCGGCGGATGGGGGCACACGTGACCGAGATCAAGTCGAGTCACGTCCCGTTCCTCTCCCACCCGCAGGAAGTAGCCCGGCTGATCGAGCAGGCGGCGAGCGGCTCGCGATGACCGAGGCATTCAATCACGACCGTCGCCATTTCCTGGGGACGGCGATAACGACCATCGCCGCCGCGAGGCTCGGCATGATCGACTCAGCGAAACTGCAGCCAGGGGAGATCCAACCGATCGCCCTCACTGCGAACCGCCGGACCGCGCTCACGTCGTTCGGCCCCCTGAAGCAGGTCGACGCCGGCGTCCTGAATGTTGGGTACGCCGAGGCCGGCCCGCCTAATGGTCCGGCCGTGGTTCTCCTGCACGGCTGGCCTTACGACATCCACACCTATGTCGACGTGGCCCCTCTGCTGGCGGCGAAGGGTTACCGGGTGATCGTGCCGTACCTGCGGGGCTACGGTACGACGAGCTTTCTTTCCGCTGACACGGCCCGCCTCGGCCAGCCCTCGCTGGTCGCGCAGGATATCATCGCTCTGATGGATGCGCTCACGATCGAGAAGGCGATCATCGGCGGGTGTGATTGGGGCGCCCGGACCGCCAACATCATCGCGGCGCTCCGGCCGGAGCGCTGCAAGGCCATGGTCTCGGTGAGCGGCTACCTGATCGGCAGCCAAGCAGTCGGCAGGCTGCCACTACCCCCCAAGGCGGAGCTCCAGTGGTGGTATCAATTCTACTTTGCGACCGACCGGGGCGAGGCCGGCTATGCGAAATACCGGCGCGACTTTGCCAGGCTGATCTGGCAGACCGCATCGCCACAGTGGAACTTCGACGATGCCACGTTCGATCGGAGCGCCACTTCCTTCGACAACCCGGATCACGTCGCCATCGTGATCCACAACTATCGCTGGCGGCTCGGCCTGGTCTCAGGCGATCCGAAGTTCGACGACCTGGAAAGGCGTCTGGCAGAAGCCCCGGTGATCGGGGTGCCCACCATCACCCTGGAAGGAGATGCCAACGGCGCGCCCCATCCGGACGCCAGCGCCTATGCCGGCAAGTTCTCGGGCAAGTATGCGCACCGGGTCATCACCGGGGGCATCGGGCACAACTTGCCCCAGGAGGCTCCGCGGGCCTTTGCCGACGCCGTCACCGAAGTGGGCGGCGACTGAGTGGATCCGCAGATTACGCAAATTGCACAGATTGCACCGATTGCCTTTCAAATCCGCGAATCGATCTGGGAAATCTGCGGATTCGTCCTAATCCGAGATGCTTCCGATCAGCGCTCCCAGCGCTCCTCCAGTCGCGCCGCCAATCAACACATACCTCACCCGCGGTTCGTAACAATTGTAGTCCACCGCCTCACAGAGCGCGTTGTAGAACAACCAACCCAGAGCCCCACCAACCACGGCGCCAACCAAAAAACCAGTCAGGGCGTGACTGTGGGATTGCTTTGACTGAAAGGCCGGATCGGGTTGACGCGGACTGGCGGGATCAAGGCCTTGCCACTGAGCTGCGATCTCGAAGGTAGGAAACGGGGCGGGCCGACTTTGCGCCGAGGCCTGGCTGGCACCGGCCAGGAGAGCGAGCATCAATCCGATCGAAGCGACTCGCACGGGGTTCTCGCTGAAAGAGTTGCTCCAGGTTGGCGAGGAACCATCCCCTGACCGTGACCTCCTCCGCAGATTACACAGATGGCACCGATTACCCTCTTACCAAATCCGCGAATCCGTTTAATCTGCGGAATCTGTGGATTCACTCCGCGTCCACCACCTCCTGGATCCCGCTCGCCAGCTCGCTCATGGTGAACGGCTTCTGGAGTTCATCAAACGCTTGAGGTAGGATGGAAAGCGCGGGGCCCATAGAAAGGTCGATAGGCGGTTATTGTCCGAACCTACTCCTCCGAAATGATCCCGATCAATGCTCCCAACGCACCTCCTATGAGAGCACCGCGCAGTAGCAGGGGCCCAGGCGAACCGGTACAGGTGGTATTAGGTGGGCAGAGGCTCTCGTAGAACAGGTATCCCAGGAGAATACCGACGCCCGCCCCGATCAGAAGTCCGGGCAGTACGTTGTTGTAGTCTCCTGACTTAACGGCAGGTCCGGGGATTGTCCTGCGGGCAGAATTCGGATTCTGCCTCTGACTTGCGAACTCAATCGTAGGAAAGGGAATGGGCCGACTCTGCGCCGAGACCTGGCTGGCGCCGGCCAGGAGAGTGAGCATCAATCCGATCGAAGCGACTCGCACGGGGGTTCTCGCTGGAAAAGTTGCTCCAGCTTGGCGAGGAACCATCCCCTGACCGTGACCTCCTCCGCAGATTACACAGATGGCACCGATT
>Ga0070699_100001713_pt1 | contig 19993 bp, 15 predicted proteins | sample KBSK1503metaG_FD_65473 | JGI IMG/M metagenome (GOLD analysis project Ga0070699, IMG submission 65473) | Corn, switchgrass and miscanthus rhizosphere microbial communities from Kellogg Biological Station, Michigan, USA - KBS K1-50-3 metaG | ecosystem: Host-associated > Plants > Roots >... | reverse complement strand
GACCGGGCCAAGACCGGCAACATGCGCCGCGACCCGCGGGTCAGCTTCCACGTCACCAGCGGCGACTTCTGGTCCTACGTGGCAGTGGACGGGCGCGCCGAGTTGTCGGCGGTGGCCCGGGACCCGCACGACGCGGCCGTGGAGGAACTGGTCGACCTGTACCGCGCGGTGCGGGGAGACCACCCGGACTGGGACGACTACCGGGCCGCCATGGTCCGCGACCGGCGCCTGGTCGTCCGGCTGCGGGCCGAACGGGCCTACGGAATGGTTCACCGCGGCTAACGAAACGCAAGGGGCGGTTGCGCCGGGCAAAGCCTGGCTTCCGTCTCGTTGACGGGAGACGCTATGTGTACCAATGGACCCTTGCTGTCGCGCGTAAGCTGGGACGATGCTGCCTGACTCCTTCGGGCGGATCGCCACCGATCTGCGCGTATCGCTCACCGACAGGTGCAACCTGCGGTGCGCGTACTGCATGCCGCCCGAAGGACTCGACTGGCTCCCCCAGGCCGATCAGCTGACCGACGACGAGGTGGTGCGGCTCATCCGGATCGGAGTCGAGCTGCTCGGCATCCGCGAGGTCAGGTTCACCGGCGGCGAGCCGCTGCTGCGGCGCGGGCTGGCCGGCATCGTCGCCCGGACGGCGGAGCTGCGCCCCCGCCCGGAGATCTCGCTGACCACCAACGCCATCGGCCTGGTCCGCACCGTCGGCGCGCTGCGGGCGGCCGGGCTCGACCGCATCAACATATCGCTGGACACGCTGCGGCCCGAGACGTTCCGCAAGCTCGCCCGCCGGGACCGGCTGCCGGACGTGCTCGACGGCCTGGCCGCGGCGGCCGAGGCCGGCCTACACCCGATCAAGGTCAACGCTGTGCTCATGCGGGACCTGAACGACGACGAGGCGGCGCCGCTGCTCGGGTACTGCCTCGACCACGGCTACGAGCTGCGGTTCATCGAGCAGATGCCGCTGGACGCCCAGCACGGCTGGAAACGAGCCGAGATGGTAACGGCCGAGGAGATCCTCCCCGCGCTCGGCCGCGAGTTCACCCTCACCCCCGACGACCCGCGGCAGCGCGGATCCGCGCCGGCCGAGGCGTTCCTGGTCAACGGCGGCCCGGCGCGGGTCGGCGTCATCGCGTCGGTCACCCGGCCGTTCTGCGGGACCTGCGACCGGGTCCGGCTGACCGCCGACGGCCAGATAAGGAACTGCCTGTTCGCCCGGTCAGAAAGCGACCTGCGCGGCCCGCTGCGGGCCGGGGCGAGCGACCCCGAGCTGGCCGCCGCGTGGCGGCGTGCCGTCGCCGTGAAGCTGCCCGGCCATGGCATCAACGACCCGTCGTTCCTGCAGCCGGACCGCCCGATGTCCGCGATCGGCGGCTGACGCCGGTACCGGGGTAAGGCCGGGCAACCGGTACCATCGGGGGTGAACTGAACACGCACGGGAGCTCGGGCTGACCGGGCTGAGAGGGGGGCGGTCAGCGTGGCGGTCACTGCGGCGGCCGGCTCGCTCCACCGCTGGCGGGAAGCGTGACCGAAGGCCCGCACTCCGTTCATGGCATGGGCCGTGCGCTGGCCGAACCCGACTGGCTCCCGCTCACGGACGGCGAGCTCCTCGGCATCCTGGGCCGGGCCGACCCGGGCGGGCTGGGCCGCCAGCCCGTGGTGACGTGGCGCAGCCCGCGGCCGATGTCGGCCGCCGCGCTGGTCAGGCAGGGCGACACGACGGTTTTCGTCAAGCGCCATCACGTCAGCGTCCGCACCACGGAGCAGCTCACCGCCGAGCACGAATTCGCCACCCACCTGCGGATGCGCGGGTTGCCGGTCCCGGCCGTGGTGCGGCTGGCCGACGGGCAGTCCGTGCTGCGGCGCGGGGAATTCTGCTACGAGGTGCACCAGAATGCCGGCGGCGTCGACCTGTACCGCGACGCGGTCAGCTGGTCGCCGTACGCCAGCCTCGGGCACGCCTACGCGGCCGGCGCGGCCCTGGCCCGCCTGCACCTGGCCGCCGCCGACTTCGGGCGGCCCGCCCGGCCCGCTGCGGTGCTGATGAACTCCTGCCAGGTGATCACCGCGCCCGACCCGCTCGGCGCGGCGAGCGCGCTGGTGGCCGCGCGCCCCGCGCTAACCGCCTACCTGGCCGGACGGCACTGGGAGGACGACTTCGACGCGGTCCTGACCCCGCTGATCGGCCGCGCCGCGCCGCGGCTGTCCGCGTTGCGACCGCAGTGGGCGCACGGCGACTGGCACCCGTCCAACCTCACCTGGACCTCGGCCGCGCCGGACGCGCAGGTGGCCGGGATCTTCGACTTCGGGCTGGCCAACAGGACCTATCCCGTGCACGACCTGGCCCTGGCGCTCGAGCGCGCCGTGGTGAGCTGGCTCGACCTGCCGGAGACCGGCACGGCCACCGCCGACCTCGCCGCCGCGGCCTTCCTCCTGGACGGCTACCAGACCGTCCGGCCGCTGACCGAGGCCGAAGCCGTCACGCTGCCGCTGCTGCTGCCGGTCGTGCACTGCGAGTACGCGCTGTCCGAGGCGGACTACTTCACCAGCGTGGCGATCTCCGCAGCCAATGCCGACCTGGCCTACGAGTACCTGATCGGGCACGCCCGGTGGTTCGGCCAGCCGCCGGGCCGGGACCTACTTCGCTTCCTGAGCGATTACCGTCCGTCGCTGGGGCGGTAAGCCGGGCCGTGCGCGTCGTCGCAGTGCTGCTGCTCGCTGAGGCGAATCAGCCCGGGCGCGGTCGGCAGGCCGGCGTGGTCAACCTGGAGCGTGGCGTGGGTGATGCCGTACTCGCGGCTCAGGTAGTCCTCCAGGTCGGCGCGGACCGCGTGGCAGTCCTCGCCCGGCGCGACCAGCACGTGCGCCGATGCCGCGGGCATGCCTGAAGTGATCTCCCAGATGTGCAGGTCATGAACCTCGGCCACGTGCCGGCGGCTGGCCATCGCCGCGCCCACCGCCGCCGGGTCGAGCCCGGCCGGTGCCGCCTCGAGGAAGATCCGCCCGGACTCCCTGATCAGCCCGGCGCCCGCGTGCACCATCAGGACGACGACGACCAGCGTGGCGATCGCGTCCGCCCGGGCGAACCCGGTGAGCAGGATGACGACTCCGGCCACCGCGGTCGCGGCGAACGCGTACAGGTCGGTGACGATGTGCTGGAACGCTCCGGCGAGGTTGAGGCTCCGCGGCGCGCCGCGGCCGCCCGCCCGGGCGATCAGCAGCGTGGCCGCCAGGTTGACCGCCACCCCGGCCAGCGCGACGCTGAGCACCGTGCCGCCGGTCACCGCGGTCGGCGTCACCAGATGCCGGATCGCGGTGTACGCCAGCCACGCCGCGAGCAGCACCAGTGTGATGCCGTTGGCCTGCGCGGACATGATCTCGGTGCGCTTGAGGCCATAGGTGTACCCGCCGGCCGGCGGCCGGGCGGCCAGCCGCCCCGTGACCAGCACGAGCCCGATCGACGCCGCGTCCGTCAGCATGTGCGCCGCGTCGGCGATCAGCGCGAGCGAATGCGCCGCCACCCCGGCGATGACCTCCCCGGCCATGAAGGCGAGGATCAGCGCCAGGGCAGCCGACAGCCACCTGGCGTCTGTACCGGAGGCCGGGCCATGCGCGTGCCGGTGATTTGCCGCCACCATCTGACGATATCTTCGGCGGTCAGGAACAGGTAAGCACGGCCGGAGGTGACGTGGGACCCTAAGCTTGCCCTCATGAGCACCATGGATCAGTGGACGGCCGCGGTCTGCGCGGATCTCGGGCTCGATTCCAGCGCTGCCGACCTGCGGACCGTGCTCGACCTCACCCGCGACGTCGCGCACGGTGTGGCCCGGCCGGCGGCGCCGTTCACCGCCTACCTGGTCGGGGTGGCGGTCGGCCGCGGCCTGGCCCTGCCGGACGCGGCCGGGCGGGTCTCGGCGCTGGCGGCCACCTGGGAAAAGGAAGAAGAGCAGTAAGTGCCGAACGGGCCCAGCTAGATGCCCTGGCGACCGTGCCCGCCCGGGCTGGATCCGGCGTACGTGCTGCGGACCAGGCCCGTTCGGCGTACTGTCGCGCGGTTACCGGACTCTTACAGATCCCGTCACCCCCGGCGCCCGCCGGCTCGCCTCCCCTAGACGGTGTCACGGGGCGGACGCAGGCGAGCGAAGGGCGGTCGATGAATCCGCAATCCAGGCGGGATGGCGAACCCGCGCGGGACAGCGAATCCTCCAGCGGCGGCGAGCGGGACCCGCGTCCGACCAGACGCGGCGTGCTGCTGGGGATGGGCCTGGTCGGCCTGGGCGGGGCGCTGGCCGGCTGCAGTACCACGGCAGTGCCCTACGACGCCAACGAAGCGGGGATAGCACCGAACGGCCCGGCGCCGGCCAGCATGCCGGGTTCGGGCGCGATGACGGGCCAGGGCGGGACGCCCGGCTCCGGCGGCATGCAGTCCAGCCCCGCCTCGGCCAGCCGCGCCCCGGCGAGGAAGAAGGCCAAGCCGAAGCTCGCCGGGACCGTGCTGGGCGACGTCAGCGAGATTCCTGTCGGCGGCGGCGCGATCTACATCGCGGCCAAGGTCGTGGTGACCCAGCCGGCCAGCGGCCAGTACAAGGCGTTCAGCGCGGTGTGCACGCACGTGGGCTGCATCGTGAACAAGGTGACTAACGGGACCATCGACTGCCCCTGCCACGGCAGCGAGTTCACCATCACCAACGGCGCCGTGGTGACCGGCCCGGCGCCCTCGCCGCTGCCGGCCAAGCGGATCAAGATCGTGAAGGACCAGATCATCCTGCTCTGATGCGCCCCGGCGCGAGCCTAGGATGTCGGGTGTGGGCTCGCTGATGCTGCTTGATACCGCGTCGCTGTACTACCGCGCCTTTTTCGGTGTGCCGGAGACCGTCCGGGCCCCGGACGGCACCCCGGTCAACGCGATACGCGGGCTGCTCGACATGATCAGCCGGCTGGTCCGGGCCAGGCACCCCAGCCAGCTGGTCGCGTGCCTGGACGCGGACTGGCGTCCGGCCTTCCGCGTCGAGGCGGTGCCCTCGTACAAGGCGCACCGGCTCGCCGCGGACGGCAGGTCGGAGGAGACGCCGCCCGCGCTGGCCGTGCAGATCCCGCTCATCGAGGAGATCCTGCACGCCTCCGGGCTGGCCGTCGCCGGGCAGCCGGGGTACGAGGCGGACGACGTGATGGGCACGCTCGCGGCCAGGTCCTCCGTCCCGGTCGACGTGGTCACCGGCGACCGGGACCTGTTCCAGCTGGTCGACGATTGGCGCGGGGTGCGGGTCATCTACACCGTGCGCGGCCTGCTGAACATGGACGTGATCGACGAGGCGGCGGTTACCGCGAAGTACGACATTCCCGGCCGCGCCTATGCCGACTTCGCCGCGCTGCGCGGCGACCCGAGCGACGGGCTGCCCGGGGTGCCGGGCGTGGGGGAGAAGACCGCGGGCGCGCTGATCCGCACGTTCGGCACCATCGAGGGGATCACCACGGCGCTGGACGCCGGCCACGGCGGGTTCCCCCGCGGCAGCCGGGACAAGCTGGAGAAGGCCCGGGACTACCTGGACGTCGCCTTGTCCGTGGTCAGGGTCGCCCACGATGCCCCGCTGCCGGACGTCGACGGAACGCTGCCCGCGGTGCCCCCCGACGCCGCCCGGCTGAAGGAGCTCGGCGAGCGGTGGGGGCTCGGATCCTCGCTGACCCGGTTCGTCACCGCGGTCTGTCAGGCCTAGCATCTATGACGTGACGACGGACGAACTGTATCCCGCGGGACGCCTCGGTCAGGTGCGCGAGGCAGCCGGCGCGGCCGGCCTGGACGCCGTGCTGCTGACCCCGGGCCCGGACCTGAGGTACGTCATCGGCTACGACGCCAAGCAGCTCGAGCGGCTGACCTGCCTGGCCATCCCGGCCGACGGGGAGTCGGCGCTGTTCGTGCCGCGGCTGGAGCTGGCCGCGGCGCAGGCCTCCCCGGCCGGCTCGCTCGGCCTGGAGATGATTCCCTGGGAGGAGACCGACGACCCGTTCGCGCTGGTCGCGGCCAGGCTCGGGAAGGCCGGCTCGGTCGGGCTCTCCGACCGGATGTGGGCGCTTTCCGTGCTGAGGTTCCGCGACGCGCTGCCCGGCGCGCGCCTGGCGCTGGCCGGCCGCGCGCTGCGGAGGCTGCGGATCAGGAAGACCCCAGCCGAGGTCGCGGCGCTGCGCGAGGCCGGCGCCGCCATCGACCGGGTGCACGCGCGCGTCCCTGGCTGGCTGCGGCCCGGGCTGACCGAACGGGCCGTGGGCTCGGTGATCACCGAGGCGATCCTGGCCGAGGGGCACGCCACCGTGGACTTCGTGATCGTCGGCTCCGGCCCGAACGCCGCGAGCCCGCACCACGAGGTCTCCGACCGCGTGCTGGCCGCCGGGGATGTCGTGGTGGTCGACATCGGCGGCACCATGCCGTCGGGGTACTGCTCAGATAGCACCAGGACCTACGCTGTGGGCGAGCCGCCCGCGGAGTTCGGCGCGTACTACAAGATCCTCTACGACGCCCAGGAGGCGGCCTGCGCCGCGGTCAGGCCCGGCGTGACCGCCGAGGCCGTCGACGCGGCCGCGCGCGAGCCGATCACCAGGGCCGGCTACGGGGCGGCTTTCTTCCACCGGACCGGGCACGGCATCGGCCTGGAGGCACACGAGGACCCGTACATCGTGGCCGGCAACACCGAGCCGCTCGAGCCGGGCATGGCGTTCTCGGTCGAACCAGGGATCTACCCGGGACCGCACGGCGCGCGCATCGAGGACATCGTGGTCTGCACGGCCGACGGCGTCGAGCGCCTCAACCACACCCCGCGGGAGCTTGTCGTCGTCTCCTAGTGGTCGCCAGGGTCGGTCCGGTCCTGGTTCTCGGCCAGGAAGCGCTCGAACTGGGCGGCTAGCTCGTCGGCCGTCGGCATGGCCTCGCCGTCGGCCAGCAGCCCAGCCGCCGAGACGGCCTGCTGGCTCTCGGCCGCGGTGTCGTACTGCTCCTCCAGGGCGCGGACCAGCTCGGCCACCTCGGCGGATTCCTCGACCTGGCGCTCGATAGCCTCGTTAGTCCGGTCGGCGGCCTCGCGGAGCTCGGCGTCGGGAAGGTCGAGCCCGGTCGAGGTGGTCACCGAGCCGAGCAGGGCCAGCGCGGCCGGCGGATACACGGCCTGGGCCAGGTAGTGCGGCACCTGCACGGCGAACCCGAGCGCGTCCCGGCCCGCCTCGCCGAAGCGCAGCTCGAGCAGGGCGGGCGCGCTGCCCGGCACCTGGATCCGGCTCGGCAGCCGCTGATGGCCGGCCAGCAGCTCCTCCCGGGTGGCGTGCGCGATCACCCCGAGCGGCCGGGTGTGCGGCATCCCGGCCGGGATGCCCAGGAAGCTGATCGCGGGACCGGTGTCGAGCTGGGACGCGATGCCCAGCACGGCCCGGCTGAACAGGTCCCACTCGTGGTCGGGTTCGGGCCCGGTCAGCAGCAGGAACGGGCGCTCGTCCTGGTCGTGCAGCAGGTGCAGGGCCAGCTCGGGCGGCTCGTAGCTCTCCCAGCGGCTGTTGTCGTAGGTCATCAGCGGCCGCCGTGACCGGTAGTCGATCAGTCGGTCGGTGTCGAACCGCGCCACCGTCTCGTGCGGGAAGGCGCGCAGCAAGTGCTCGGCGAGCAGGCGTCCCGCGGTGCCCGCGTCGATGAAGCCCTCCAGGTAGTGCAACATCGGTGCGCCGGCGATATCGGGCGCGGCCGGACCGAGCTCGTAGAGTTCCTCCGGATTCCGCTGCATCCCTACAGTTTCCCACGATCCGCGCACTGCTACGGCCTGGGCGCCGGGATGGCGCCCAGGCCGCTGCCGCCTAGGCTGAGTGGTCGCCGCCCAGGCGGGCTAGTCCGCCAGCGCCGTCGTGGCCTTGGGGTGGCCGATGGACAGGCCGCTCGTCGGGTCGAAGAACTGCAGGTAGCGGGTGTCGACGGATAGTTCGAGCGGGGCTCCGTGCCTGACCCGGCTTTCCTTGGAGACCCGGGCGGTCCACAGCGACTTGCCGCCGACCAGCGCGGCGGTGGCCTCGTCCTCGTCCTCGCTGGCCTCCGTGGCCTCGGCGATGCTGGCGTGCTCGACGTGCGGGGCGTCGATGGTGAAGATTACGTTGATCTCGCTGCCGAGTTCCTCGGTGACGCCCGCGGTGACCGGCATGGTGCCCCACTGGCGGTCGGTGAGGGCGGCGTCTTCGAAGTCCGACGGGCGGATGCCCAGGATGACCTTCTGGCCGAAGTAGCCCGCCAGCCCGGGCTTGTTCTCCAGCAGCTCGGCCGGGACCTGGAGCTTGTACCCGGCGAAGGTGACCGCGGCGCCGTCGTCGCGGACCAGCTCGGCGGTCACGAAGTTCATCGCGGGGGAGCCGATGAACCCGGCCACGAACAAGTTGACCGGCGACTCGAACAGGGTCTGCGGGGTGTCCACCTGCTGCAGCCGGCCGTCCCGCAGCACGGCCACCCGGTTGCCCAGGGTCATGGCCTCGACCTGGTCGTGGGTCACGTAGACGGTGGTGACGCCGAGCCGCTCGTGCAGCTGGTTCAGCGAGGCCCGCATCGACACGCGCAGCTTGGCGTCCAGGTTGGACAGCGGCTCGTCCATCAGGAAGGCCTGCGGCTCGCGCACGATGGCCCGGCCCATCGCGACCCGCTGCCGCTGCCCGCCGGACAGCGCGCCCGGCTTGCGCTTGAGGTACGGCTCCAGGCCCAGCATCTTGGCCGCCTCGTCGACCCGGCGCTTGATCTCGTCCTTCGGCGTCTTGCGCAGCTGCAGGCCGAACGCCAGGTTCTGCTCGACGCTCATGTGCGGGTACAGGGCGTAGTTCTGGAACACCATCGCGATGTCCCGGTCCTTCGGCGGCAGGTCGTTGACCACCCGGTCGCCGATCGTGATCGTGCCGGCGGTGATCTCCTCCAGGCCCGCGATGGACCGCAGCGCGGTGGACTTGCCGCACCCCGACGGACCCACGAACACCATGAACTCGCCGTCGGCGATGTCCAGGCTAAGGTCGTTAACGGCCTTGACGCCGCCTGCGTACGCTTTTTCTACGTGATCCATGATGATCTGTGCCATGCCGGCAGCGTAACCTCGCCGTGACCTGCTGATAAGTACGCGACCGGCGATGTTACGTTAGCGTAAACGGCGTGACCATTTCGTTATATTGTGATGAAGTCGCAGCCTGCAACCGTTGGCGCTAACGTGACTTCGTGGAAGAGATCGACCGCAAGATCGTGTCGCTGCTGACCCGCAACGGCCGGATGAGCTTCACCGAGCTGGCCAGGCAGGCCGGCCTCTCGGTGTCGGCCGTACACCAGCGGGTCCGCAGGCTCGAGCGGGATGGCGTAATCAAGGGGTATGTCGCGGTGTTCGACCCGGACGACGTCGGCCTGCCGCTGACGGCCTTCGTTTCCATCAAGCCCTTCGACGCCGCCGCCCCCGACGACGTGCCGCAGCGGCTCGAGCACCTGGCGTCGATCGAGGCCTGCCACAGCGTCGCGGGCGACGAGAACTACATCCTCAAGGTGCGGGTGACCTCGCCCGCCGCGCTGGAAGACCTGCTCCAGCAGATCCGCTCCATCGGCAGCGTCTCCACCCGCACCACCGTGGTTCTCAGCACCCCCTACGAGAACCGCCCTCCCGACATCTGACCCGCCCGCTGGCCCTTTACTTACGCCAGGCGACCCAGCTCCCGAACCGGTTGGCTGCGACGACCCGCCAGCCCGCCGGGGCGTCCGGCCAGCTCGCCTGCGCGGGTTGACCGGACGGCCACGCCGCATCGACCACGGTCACGTCGGCCGGAGGCTGCCGGCGGGAGGGATTGAAGTACTGCACCTGCGTCGACGACACCTCGAACGCCTGCGCGAGCCGCAATACCCCGGTGACGTCGGAGGCGATGGCGACCTGCTCACCCGGCCTCAGCCGGCCGACCGCCGCCATCTCGCTCGTGCCCATCGCCCGGGCCCAGGCGCTGTCGGTCTGCGAGCAATGGGCCGTGATCTGGGCCACGGCCAGAAGGCTCACCGACGCTACCACGGCGCCCAGGACGCACGTCAGGACCCGCATGTAGCGCGCGAGGAGTGCGAAGTAGACCCACACAAGGAGCAGGGCCAGCGCCGACGCCGTCGCTACCAGGACGCTGGCGTGGCTCCAGTTCTGGGTCAGCACGGCAGGCTCGCCGAAGTTGAACCTTCTATGGACCCTTGTGGGCAGGGACGTTCCGGCGTACACGGCCACGGTCACGGCGGCCACCAAGGTGAGGCCGGCGACGCATGCGGCGAAGGCGAGGGTCGTCCGGGCCGCCGCCTGCAGCAGCACCACCGCGCCGACCAGGAAGAACGTGACGGTCATGCCGTCCAGGTAGCGCCCGGAGGCCCAGGTCTGCGATTGATGGGCGGGTAGCGCGGCCGGCGCGGTGCAGGCGATCAGGATTGTGACCCCGGCCGACAGCGACGCCATGACCCGCAGATCGGTCCGTACGCCCCCCCGTACGGCGACGGCCACCGCGGCGACCAGGCCGATCCCGGCAATACCCCAGCTGTCCAGCACCAGCCGCCACAACTGGCCGCCTGCCATCTCGGCCACGTGGATGGCTCCGTACACGCTGTCCAGCGCGCTCACCAGCGAGCCAGACAGGCTGCGCGTGCCCCCCGGGTAAAGGGCAGAGGCCAGATAGCGGTCCAGGGCCCAGCCCGCGCCGACGATCACCATCACGGTCAGCGCGGCCGCGGCCACGCTGCCGCGGGCGGCGGGCCTGCGCCAGGCGATGAATACGCCCACGGCGGCGAAGCCGGCCAGCAGCACCAGGCCCCGGGGATGCACCGCGTAGGCATAGCCGGACAGCACGGCGGAGCCGATGGCCGCCGCATATCGCGCCCGCGGCGAGGTGGCCACCAGCCAGCTGTGGATGGCCAGCAGCCAGGCCAGCGTGACCACCGGGAAGATCGCGTCGGCGATCGCGTATTCGCTGTAGAACAACCCGGCGGGCAGCAGCGCCGCGACCATGGCCACGCCGTAGGCGGCCGGGCGGCCGAGCCCGAGCCGGCGGCAGGCCAGGTAGCCAAGCGGCATCACGAGGGCGCTGACCGCCGCATTGATCAGCAGCACGGCGTGATACACGGCGGCAGGGCTGGTGGTGAACCAGTACACCGGCGTGATCAGAAGCGGATAGCCGCCCTGGTACAGCGTGGCGCCGGAGAAGTCGGCCCCGGGGCCGCCCGCGAGGACCCGCGCCGCGATCAGGTACGCGGTTTCGTCGGGATTGTCCAGCGGAACCACCTGCGCGCGGCTAAACCACACGCGCAGCCCGGCCTGGGCTAGCCAGCCGACCGCCAGCAGCAGCACGAACAGCCAGTTCCTGCGCAGCGGGTCGACGGTGGCCCCGATGGCCCGGTCGCGGCGGGACGCAACCGCGACGGCAGTACCGTCCGCATCGATCTGGCTTGCAGCAGGCAATATGCTTTCGCTCCTGTTGGTCACCCAGAATCCTTGCCGTGAGTCGCATCAGGCAACGGGAGATGCCGCTCTAGTGAGCCGGCCGCCTGCCTGGCAGGGTTCATTCTGCCGCATCAGGAGGTAACAGGCCTGACGTTCCGCGCTTCTCGCCCCGGTTTCCCCGGAGATCACCTGCCCGGGACGGTCAGGCGGGGGTGGCGCGGAGGCCGTCGAGCATCACGGACAGGAGCATGTCGGAGCGTTCCGGCGCCTTCTCCGTGCTCACCGTCACCCCGTGCACCAGCCGCATCACGTCGGTGGCGTCCACGTCCGTCCGGATGACGCCGGCCTCCTGCGCGTTCGCCAGCAGTCGCTCGGTAGTCTGACGCATCGTCATCCAGCAGGACGAGATCAGCTCGGACTCGATGCCGATCGCCTCGATCAGCGCGTGCGACAGGCCGCGCTTGGTCACCAGGTAGCCGGCCAGCGCGCGCAGCCAGCCGACGAAGGCATGCTCGGGCGACGCCTTCTCCAGCAGCGCGTCCCCTTCGCCGCAGACCGCGATCACCTGGCTACGGAACACGGCCGCCTGCAGGTCGGTCCGGGTGGGGAAGTGCCGGTAGAGGGTGCCGATGCCCACCCCGGCGCGCCGGGCGATGTCTTCCAGCGGCGCGTCGGCACCCCGCTCGGCGAACGCGGCCGTGGCCGCGGTGATCAGCCGGGCGTGATTCTGCCGCGCGTCGGCCCGCAACTGCTCGGCGGGCCGCGGCGGTACCTGGTCAGATGTCCTGGTCATCGCTTCGAGGTTAACGGGCTCGGGGGACCGGCGCGCTGTGCCGCGAGGCGAGCCGGAACAGATCGAGCCGGAACAGATCGAGCCGGAACAAATACGGTTGCGAAACGGAGGGTGCCTCCGTATAGTTAACCGGAGTAGACCTCCGCTTCATTCCCGATGGTACCGCCCGGCCAGCGGTCTGTCAGCCACCGGAGGCCTGCCTCAGATCGCATGACCAGACAACCATGGAGGCATCTTGTCTTCTTCGCATGCTCCGCATGGGGCTGACGATGCCAGAGAGGTCAACGAGGTTAACGGGAACGGTATGCGCGACGGGCGGCCGGGGATCGCCCGTGACCAGCCGGGGATCGCCCGTGACCAGCGGCCTCGCACTGCCCGTGACCAGCGGGCCGGGATCGCCCTGGCCATCATGCTCGGCGCCCAGCTCATGATCATCCTGGACATGACGGTGGTGAACATAGCGCTGCCGCACATCCAGACCAGCCTGCATTTCTCGTCGACCAGCCTGTCCTGGGTGCTGAACGGGTACACGCTGACGTCAGGCGGCCTGCTGCTGCTCGGGGGCCGGGCCGGCGACATCCTCGGCCGGCGGAGAATGTTCATCGTCGGCATCGGCCTGTTCACCCTCGCCTCGCTGGCCGGCGGCCTCGCGACCACGCCGGGCGTGCTGCTGGCCGCCCGGGCGCTGCAAGGGGTGGGCGGGGCGTTCGCCTCGCCCGCCGTGCTCGCGCTGATCGTGACGAGCTTCCCCGAGGGCCGGGAGCGGACCCGGGCGCTCGGCATCTACATGGGCGTGATCACTGGCGGTTCCTCGCTTGGCCTGGTGCTCGGCGGGGTGATCACCGAGTGGCTGTCCTGGCGGTGGGTGCTGTTCATCAACGTGCCGATCGGGCTGGCCGTGCTCGCGGTCACGCCCCGGTTCGTCGCCGAGACGCCGCGGCTGCCGGGCCGCTTCGACGTGGCGGGCGCGCTGACCGCTACCGCGGGCGTGACCGCGCTGGTGTACGGGTTCATCCGGGCCGCGGCCGACGGCTGGGGCGACCACCTGGCGCTGGCCGCGTTCGGCGCCGCCGCGGTCGTGCTCACCCTGTTCGTGCTCACCGAGACCCGGGCCCGCCAGCCGATCACCCCGATGCGCCTGTTCACCGACGTGAGCCGGGCGGGCTCGTTCATCGCCCGGCTGCTTCTCATCGCGGGCATGTTCGGGATGTTCTTCTTCCTCACCCAGTTCCTGCAGAAGATCATGGGCTTCAGCCCGCTCCGGGCCGGGGTGGCGTTCCTGCCGATGACCTTCGCGCTGTTCGCGGTGTCCCGGCTCGCGCCGAGGCTCATGCCGGTGCTCGGCGCGAAGCCGCTGATGATCACCGGGATGGTGCCCGCGATAGCGTCGATGGCCTGGCTGTCCCGGGTGTCGCCGGACACGGGCTACTGGTCGGGCATCTTCGGCCCGATGCTGCTGATCGGCCTCGGGATGGGGCTGGTGTTCGTGCCGCTGACCACCGCATCGCTGGCCGGCGTGCCCGCGGCCGACTCCGGCGCCGCCTCCGGCCTGGTCAACATGCTCCAGCTGGCCGGCGGCTCGCTGGGCCTCGGCGTCCTGGTGGCGGTGTACGGCACCGCGAGCGGTCACGCGGTCAGCCCGCACGCGGTCACCCACGGCATAGGGGCCGCGTTCGGCTTCGCCGCGCTGCTGGACGTGTGCAGCCTGCTGGTCATCATCGCCCTGATCAGGACCAGGCGGCTCAGGCCCGCTCCGGCGCCCGCCCCGCGGCAGCAGGAGGAGGCCGTCGCCTCCTAGCCGGCCCAGCTAGCTAGCAGCGAAGACCCGGGCCGACCCGAGACCGGGCACGCTGGCGCCGTGCGGGACGATCACGGCGGTGCCCTTGTACACCCGCAACGCGGCCACGGCCAGCGGGAGCGGCGCCGCCACCAGGGTGGCACCGGCCAGCAGGGTCAGGTCGAGGAGCGCGGTGTAGGCCTGTCCGCCGCCGCACGGCGGGGCCGCCACCACCACGTCCCGGTGGGTCAGCTCGCGGCCGGAGCCCGGCTCGCCAGAGGAGTCCGCTAGGTCTCGCTCATCAGCCCGGCCGTTCCCCTCCGGACGGCCAGACTCATGTGCAAAACCGGACCTCTCGGCGAAGCCGGGCCTGGCCGCCGGGTGCTCATCAGGCTGGCCGTGCCGGCCTGATCCGAGCAGTGAACTGAACGAGGTCGTGCCTGCTGCCTCGCCGAACGCGATGACCTGCCGCACCCGGGAACGGTCCGCGCCCTCGGCGGCGAGTTCGGCCAGCGGCGCCGAGGTGATCAGCACCCGCGCGCCGCAGGCATTGAGCCGGGCGGCGATGTCCGCCGGGCTCGCGTCGGACCGGATCAGGCAGGCGCGGGCGCCGGCGGCCCGGATGGCGTTGACCGCGATGGCCGCGCTGGCCGCGTCCTGGACGAACACGCCGGCCGTGTCGCCCTCCGCCAGGCCGCGCCGGGCCAGCCCGCCCGCGGCCGCCCGCACGGTCCGGGCGAACCGCGGCCACGCGGTCACCGAACCATCGGTGGCGTCGATGAGGGCGGCCCGGTAGCCGGCCTCATCCGCGATCTGAAGGATGCGCTCGGCCGGCGCGCGATCCTGCGGGCCCGCGCTCACCAGGAGCGGGTCTGCCTCGGTGCGTTCCCCGGTAGTGACGCCGCGTTCCACCAGAACCTCCCAGCCTGGCCGTTCATAGCAGGCGGGTCCTGGCGTGGAACCGGGACCCGCCCGGCCGCTGCCGTTGGCTCGCCCGTCCCTCCCCCCCTGGGAACGGGCCCGGCACCGGGTTTCAGGACCCGGTGCCACCGTGTGATAGCGACAGTTGAACGCTATGGCGCGGCGGTCGGCTGCACATGCGCCGAACTGTGTATTCCGGTGTGCATATCGCCAGGCTCAGGAGCCGGCTCCGCGTGCACATGTGCACGCGGAGGTCAGCTGGACGGCTCGTGCCGGGTGGCCCATGAGGCGACTTGTGTACGCGAGGTGAAGCCGAGCTTGCCCAAGATGTTGGCCACGTGCCGGGCGGCGGTCGCCGGGCTGATCACCAGCTCGTCGGCGATCTCCCGGTTGGACAGCCCCTGGGCGATCAACTTCGCGATCTCGTGCTCGCGCGGGGTGAGCGGCGTGGGCCCGCGGTGCTGGCTCCCGGTGTCCCTGCTGGCAGCGGCCGGGCGCGAGTGGGATCCCGCGGCGAGCCGGGACGGGTCGGTCCACGCGGGTTCGGCAGGCGCCGCCGGGCCTGGCACGGGCTGGTTCCGGTCCGGGCCGAGCGCGAAGCCGACGGCGTCCTCGGCGGCCGTCTCACGGCCCTCGGCGAACCGGGCGGCCGCAGCCGAGGCGCCGAGCTGGCCGCGGGCGAACTCGAGCACCTCCTCGATCCGCGGGCCGATGCCGGTGCCGTGCCCGAGCGACTCGCGCAGCTGGCAGGCCGCGCCGGCCAGCCGGGCCGCCCGCTCGGGCTGCTGCCGCGCCGCGGCCAGCGCAGCGAACGCCTCCAGGCCGCGAGCGATGCCGAGCCGCTGCCCGCCCGCCTGGTTCAGCCGCAGCGCCTCGGCCAGGCTGTCGGCCGCCTGGTCGTAGTCGCCGCCGGTGACCGCGATCCAGCCGATCCCGGCCTGGCAGCGGGCGATCTCCGGCCAGGCGTCGAGCTCACGGAAGATCTCCATGGCGTCGGTGTAGTACCGGACCGCCATCTCGGCGTCGCCGCGGGTCCTGGCCAGGGTGCCCATCCCGTAGGACACCTGCGCGACGCCCCAGCGGTTGTTGTCGGCCAGCACCTCCAGCGCGGTCTCGTACGCCCGCTGGGCGGACTTCAGCTTGCCCTGCCGGACCGCGATGGCCGCCTTGGTGGCCTGGGTCAGCCCGGCCTCCCAGTCGTTGCCCGCCGCCTCGGCCGCCGCGACCGCCTCCTCGATGTAGGCCACCGCGTCGCCGGCCCGGCCCGCCCGCGCCGCCGCCTGGCTGATCACCCGCAGCGCGGTCGGCACCGGGAAGTCGTCGCCGCTGGCCCGGGCCAGCTCCAGGCTCTCGGTCGCGCAGCGCGTCAGCGTGTCGTAGTCCTGCAGGTCGAAGGCGATCTCCGCGCGCACGGCCAGGGCCCGCCCGCGCACGGACGGGGAGACCTCCCCGCCGGGCAGGACGAGGAACCGGTCGAGCCAGGTGGCCGCCTCGCGGGTGTCGCCGTGCGGCAGCCACATGTTGCGCAGCCCGATGCACAGCCGCAGGCCCTCGTCCGCGTGGCCGTTGGCGAGTGACGTCTGCAGCGCGATGCGGAAGTTGCCGTACTCGGCGATGCCCCGGCGGAATACCGCCCGCCGGACCGGCCAGGGCGGCTCGCCGCGGTTGAACATCCCGCCGACGGTCTCCTCCACCAGCGCGAGGATGCAGTCCCGGTGCCGCAGCGCCAGCGCGTCCTTCTCCCCGGCGGCCTCCAGCCTTTCGGCGGCGTACTCCCTGATCGTGTCCAGCAGCCGGTACCTGGCATCACCCGCCGCCTCGCCGTCCAGCACCACCAGCGACTTGTCGATCAGCGAGATCAGCAGGCCGAGCACCGCGTCGGCCGGTATCGCCTCGTCCGAGCACACCTGCTCGGCCATGTCCAGGTTCCAGCCGGAGAAGGTCGCCAGCCGCCGCAGCAGCATCTGCTCGTCCTCGTCCAGTAGCTCATAGCTCCAGTCCACGGTGGCCCGCAGCGTCTGCTGCCGCAGCGGCGCGGTCCGGTCACCGGAGTTCAGCAGCTGGAACCGGTCGCGCAGCCGGTCGGCGATCTGCTCCACCGACAGCGCCCGCACCCGGGCCGCGGACAACTCGATACCCAGCGGGATCCCGTCCAGCGTGCGGCACAGTGCGGCCACCGACGCCGTGTTGTCGCTGGTCAGCCTGAACCCCGGCCGGGCCCCTGCGGCGCGGGCCGCGAACAGCCGGACGGCCTCGTGTGCCGCCAGATCGGTGCCGTTGGCGCCGTCCGGCGGCAGGTCCAGCGGCGGTACCCGCCAGACGGTCTCGCCCCTTACCCGAAGCGGCTCCCGGCTGGTCGCGATGATCCGCAGCCAGGGACACCGGGCCAGCAGCAGCTGCACCAGCGTGGCGCAGTCGCTGACCTGGTGCTCGCAGGTGTCCAGGATCAGCAGCATGTGCCGCGAGCGCAGCGCCTCGGCCAGCGTCTGCGCCAGCGGAACGCCCTGCTCCTCACGGATGCCCAGCGTCGTAGCCACCTGCTGCGCCGTCTGCCCGTGCCAGTCGGCCAGCTCGACCAGCCACGCCTCTTCCAGGTCGCCCGGCTCCGTGTCCGGGGTCCCGCCGGAGAGCACGTCGCGGGCTAGCCGCACCGCCAGCCGGGTCTTGCCGATACCGCCCGGGCCGCTGAGGGTCAGCGCGCGGACCTCGCTCAGCAGCTTGGCCAGCTCGGCGAGATCACGCTCGCGGCCGATGAAGCTGTTCGGCTCCGCTGGCAGGTTGCCGGTGAGTATCGCGGTAGCGGACTGCATGGGCCCTCTGGAGTCTGACGCTTGAATTAGGAACGACTAGAGTCTCTCACCGTATCCGTTCGCACGCAGCGTAGCTAGGTCAGTTGACTGGCCCGATGACGACTGGTACCGCCTCGGTGTACCGGACCCGGCCGTAGTACATGACCTTCACCAGCGCCCACCACTGTGCGTGACGCGCGGTCTCCGGCACGTGCACCGCGAATCGCAGCACCGTGCTCCCGCCCGGCGCGATGCTGAAGCCCTGCGTCCACGGCCCGAGCAGCTCCCAGGTGCCGAACGGAGAGATCAGCTGGGCCTCGCCGCGCAGTTCCGACGCCAGCCCGCTGGTCACGCGGACCTGCAGCTCGCCGTCGCTCCCCGGGGCAAGCCGCAGCCCGGAGGTGAGCACCGCCACGTCCGCCTCGGCCGCGCCCGCGGCGTAGTCGGCCTGCATCAGCTCCAGGGACTCTTCGGGCGGCAGGGCGGGATCGGGCCAGCTCCGCTCGCCGACCGCGACCATGGCCGTGTCCTCGACCAGCTGGCCGAGGTCGTCGCGGATCCGCGCGGCCACGAAGTAGCGTCCCGGCACGGTCCCCGGCGGCACCCGCACCGACAGGCCCCAGGCCGCGTACCCGCCGGGGGCCAGGTCGTAGCGCAGGTCCCGGCTCGCGGCCACGGTCACCCCCTCGGGCGCGACCAGCTCCACCGTGCCGGCGGCGGGCTCGGCCCCGCAGCCCACGGTCAGCGTCAGCGCCGCCGTCTCGCCCGGGTCCGGCAGGCCCACGCCGACCGGGGAGAGGTGCACCGCGACCGGCAGGTTCCCGGCCGGCGCCGGCCCCTTCCCGTGCAGCCAGTAGCGCGCGTACACAGGCTGCACCGGCTCGGTCCCCGCCCAGGGGGGCTTGGGGGGCCAGGAGGGCCAGGGGGGTTTGGGGGGGCGGGCAGCCCCCCCAAGAGCGGGGGGTTCCGGGGGGTCGCCCCCCCGGACTAGCACAGTTACCGTGGCGAATGCCGGCAAATCGACAAATACCGTGTCGTTCTCCACCCGCAGCGGAGCGCCGTCGGACTCCTCCAGCAGGTCGGTGAGCCACGCCGCGGCGACGCCGGGGAACCGCACCCGCGCGGTGGCCGGCCGCCCGCTGGTCTCCCGCAGTCGCGCGGTGACGGTGTCCCCCCCGGCCAGCGCCCCCGTCCGCCCGGCGGCGAGCGGGTTCCCGCGCGGCTTGAGCGCGCCGAGCGTGACCGTAGCCGGCTCCACCGACAGCCCTCCGGCCCAGCTCGGGTCCGGGCCCGCGCCGGGCACGGTGAGCAGGTCGTGGTTGTAGTCCTCGGCGGCCAGGCTGTAGCCCGCGGCGCGCCAGTCGCCAGGGCCCGAGGCCAGCGCGTACTCGAACGTGTGGCTCCAGTGCTGCCAGGCGAAGCCGCTGCCGTCTGGCGCGGTACGGCGGTCCCCGTCGATCCAGATCCCGGACGGCCAGGCGCTGCACGAGCGCATCAGCGACAGGTGCAGTGTCCCGTCCGGCGTGACCACGCAGCCGGGCGTGCCCCGGTTCAGCACCGCGACCGAGCGGTCGGCCAGCGGCATTGACCCTTTGACCCCTGTGAGGCCCCCCTCGCCGTCCACCGCGTCGCCGGCGTCCACCTCCGCGTCGGCCAGGTCCCCGATCAGATCGGTGATCGCCGCGGCCAGGTCTCCCGCCAGGACCAGCACGGGCAGGTCGCCTGCCCCGCGCACGTCGGCGTCCGGGCCGAAGGCGTCCGCGCGGTCACGCGACCCGGGCACCCACAGCCGCGCGGCCGGCGCCGAGGCCAGCCGGGTCGCCAGCGCCTTGGCGTATCCGGGCCCGGCGGCGGCCAGCACCTCGGCGGTGAACGGGTTCACCTCGGGGCCGCCGACCGCGATCCGGACGTCGGGCAGGTTGGAGTCGACGTCGATCGCGCCGTACCGGGATCCGTCGGCCTGGCTGCAGGTCGCGGTCACGCCCGCGGCCGCCAGCGCTACCAGCAGGTCACGGAGCAGATCACCCGCTCCGTTCGGCGGCAAAGGACAGACGACCTCGGCCACTCCGATCGCCTGGGCCAGCCCGCCGCGGTCCCTGACCCGCGCGACCGAACCCAGCCCGAACCACTGGTACGCCGGGTTGTCCAGGGTGTACCAGTGGTCGGCCGAGTCCACGTCCACGACCCCGAACGACCGGCCGATCACCGCCGTGGCGGTCTGGTAGACCGGCAGCCCGCCCGGCACGTCGGCGGGGAAGCGCACCCTCAGCAG
>Ga0070699_100001712_pt1 | contig 20004 bp, 20 predicted proteins | sample KBSK1503metaG_FD_65473 | JGI IMG/M metagenome (GOLD analysis project Ga0070699, IMG submission 65473) | Corn, switchgrass and miscanthus rhizosphere microbial communities from Kellogg Biological Station, Michigan, USA - KBS K1-50-3 metaG | ecosystem: Host-associated > Plants > Roots >... | reverse complement strand
CACTCCCGGCGAACGGAGCTGGCTCTACAACAATGGTACGGGACGCACGTATCCAGACCTCGCTGCCTCAGTAGCGAACCCGGGTACAACCAGCCTCATTTCCTGGTGGACAATGAATCAAGACAGTGGCACGCGGACAGACAGTTATGGTACGAATCACCTCACCGATAACAATACGGTTAGCTCGGATATTGGCCGGCAGGGAGGCACAGCTGCCAGTTTTGTGCCTGCAAACCTGGAATATCTGTCCATCGCGGATAATGCCAGCCTTAGTACTGGTAACATTGATTTCAGTATTGTGGCCAATGTCTATCTCAACAGTACTGCCAATACCATCATCATCGCGAACAAGGGCGATAAGGCCAATGTAAACATACGTGATTTCACCTTGTTCTATGATTCGACCAGTTCCAAGTTTGCTTTCCGGACTGGGAATGGAACAACGAATGGAACGGTATTTAGTACGGACATGGTTACAACTGGAACCTGGTATACCATTATCGCTTGGCATAATTCCACCTCAGATACGTTGAATATTCAGGTTAATGACGGATCAGTCAGTACTCTCAGTTACTCCAGTGGCGGGATGGATACAACCTTTGCAATGAGTATTGGTGGGTTTGCCGACGGTACCTACGTGATTGACGGCCGCATTGATGAAGTCGCCCTGTATAAACGTGTCCTGACAACTGCCGAACGGACCTGGCTCTACAACAATGGCAATGGACGCACCTATACAGATGTCAACCCATCTGCTACCAACCCGGGTACGAGTAATCTCGTCTCTTGGTGGGCGCTGAATGAGACCGGCAGTACGCGCAATGATAGTTTTGGCGCCAACCATCTGGTGGACAATAATACGGTGGGCAGCACAACGGGCAAGCAGGGAAATGCTGCGCAGTTTATTACTGCAAGTAGCGAGTATCTCAGCATTAATGATAATGCCAGCCTAAGCCTGAATGGAACCGGCTTCACGATTGCGGGTTGGGTCAAGTTCACGACTCTTGGTACAAGCCAATCCTTGATCAGCAAGCTCAGCACTGGCAATGGGGAATATCAAATCTACAAAAGTACAGCCGACCAGATCGTATTTTCCGTTTACTCAACCACCGTAGGGACACCTACGGTCGTGGCTACCTCGAATACGGTCGCTGCCAATACCTGGTATTTCATCGTTGCGGAATACGACGGTTCTTCTGTGAAGATTTCACTCAATGCGGGCAACTTTGCCAGCACAGCCTATTCGAGTGGAGTTGTGGATGGAACCAATGCCTTCAGGTTAGGTGCGCATGGATCGGGTGCATACACCGATGGCGCTCTTGATGAGGTTGTGATTTACAAGCGCGCATTGACGCAGGGTGAAATCAATTGGCTTTACAACAACGGGGCTGGCCGCACTTACACGGATCTCGGTGGTTCCACCGCGATCTGGTACCCGAACAATTACACCTACTCCCCAACCATCCCTCACGCTGTGACCTCAGTGAACCGCGTCAACTTCACGGATACGTTCACGTATGACGCCAATGGCAACATGACCTGCCGCGTCGAAAGCGGAGTGAACTACATCCAGACCTATAACATGGAAAACCGCATTGCGAGCATCACCAAACTCGCCAGCGGAACGTGCGCCGCGCCTGGCAATTACGCGAACGCCACGAAATGGGACTTCACGTATGATGGCGACGGCGTTCGCACAGCCACTCTGATCACGCCTTATGATGCAAGCGGTAACCTCCAAACCGCGACCCTGACCAGCTACTACTTCGGTGGCGCGGTTGAAGTCTCTGGCGGCGCGACAAAGAAATATTACTCCTTCGCCGGGCAGACCGTGGCTATGAAAGAGGGAAGCACCTTCAAATACTTCCTCTCTGACCAAATCGGCTCGACTTCAGTAGTGTTGAGTGATACGGGTACAATCCTGGAACAACAACGCTACCTGCCCTTCGGCCAACCGCGGACCATGCCCCCCTACGCTGCGGTAACCTCCACAGACTTCACCTACACCGGCCAGCGGAACCTCCCAAACACTGGCCTGATGGACTACAAGGCGCGTTTCTATTCGCCATCGCTTGGGCGATTCCTTCAACCCGATACTATTATTCCCGCTATCAATGCCTCACAGAGTTGGAATAGGTTTAGCTATGTACTAAACAATCCTGTTCGATTCAATGATCCAACTGGGCATGTTGTAGCGTGTAATCCAAATGACGGTGATGTTTGTGAGCATGATGATTCGCCCACGAACGGCAATACTAGCGGCAACGGTAAAGATAAAGGAAAAAATAAGGGAGATCCTCATGACCCAACCGATGATCCAGAAGTAGAATTAAAGAAAGATCCTTGCATAAATGGTGATGGAACTTATTCGCCTAATTGCCCCGGTTGGCATTCTTATTCAAATGCAGACAATCCAAATCTGGTCTGCCCTGCCTATCTTCATTGTACCGAAGCACAAATGATGGATTATCTTTATAGATTTGCGTTTCCCGGCCAAAATCCCAATGATCCTGTTAGCAATGGTGACGTAAACTTGGTCTGGCTTGGTATTCTCCCATTAGGTCACATCGAGACCGGAGTAAATGGATTAATGATAACCAATGTCACACAAGGTGATCATTTAATGTATGATGGTCAAGTTGTAAGAGAGGCAATAAAAAATTCGGACGGCTCATGGTCCATAGTAACTACGGGCACTGGAAATAACGTACAAATTCCAATCAGTACTTATGATTCAAACTTAAGCCCTTTCGAGCCTCAATTCCCTTCTTCGTCAGAAACTGCACAATTTACATTCGCCTCTTTGAATCAGCTTTTAGGTCTTGGAGCTTTCAATGACCTTGACCGGGCTATGCTAAACTATATCGTGGAAAATCACTAGAAATTAATTAGGATGACCATGCTACAAATTACGCATAAGAAACTACTGACGATCACTCGCTTTCTTGTTACTATTGCGGTTTGCGCTGTGATGGTCTTTGGAGCCCAGAACCTCTTGAAAACCTGGAAAACAAGATTCAGTACCCTACACCCAAAAAAGACGTTGGTTGTTAGTATTGATCTCAATCAGCGGGAGAAGCTTTTCGAGCAACTCACAAGATTTGCCGATGCCCATGCTTTTGACATACGCATAAATCCTACCACACCATCAGGTGGTACATTTAATGTTAATATGTCACGTAAAGATGTAATGGTGATTGCCAATAACGTTCTTGACACAAAAGTGTTCGATATTCATTTTTACGACAAAGACCCTACCAGCTCAGCGTCAGAAGAGATTATTGACGATTTGTTCAACGATATCAAGGGATATATAGGTGACATTCCGAATGCGATAATAACAGAGCAGCGAAAGAGCTTGCTGATCATGCTGGATGAAAGTCAGCGCGAAGAACTTTTTGCTCAAATGCGAAAACTAGCGGATGAGTATTCGCTCGAGTTTAGACTATCTCTCAGTTCGGATAAATCAGTTTTTCATGTTGAAATCCAGGGAGATGGCTTCCACATCATCAGTGATCCTGTTGTAGGTTCTCCCAGAGAAGTTTTAATCACCTTCTTTATTGACTATCACAAGGTCCCAACTTCAACCTCTCTGGAGACTGTAGATGAATTATTTGACGAGCTCAAGAAGCTTCTCGGCGAAATTCCGAATGTGACGATTACTGAAGAGAAATAAAAAATACATCCACAAATACGCAGTCATTGCCTTCAGTATCGGAGAACAATATATCTATGTATCTATGACGCCAACAGGAATATACTTGCCTCCCCAACATAGGGGAGGTTCTTTATTCCGACAAGAAGTTGAGCGGGAATTGATATCTCGTTTGCAATAAAAACTCGCCCTAAAATCTTTCAGACGAGTTGTATTATCTATGCGTTTACTACAAAAGTAAATGAACTACCTCAAAAACCTCCCCGCGCTGACGAAAATATCCATCAGCGATTTGCGCTGCTGCAAGGACCCCTCCTGCCTCCTCTCGCGAAGCATCCCCGCAGGGGGCAAATAGGGGAGGTTTTTTATTGGTATAAAGAAGTTGAACTGAAATGGATAGAGAAATAAATGCTATAATTTCTATAGAGGTGTCCTATGGCTCTTACAACTTATGAAGGTGTTGTGGAAAAAGGCAAAATCCGTTTGAAGACGGGTGTTCGTTTGCCTGAAAATGCAAAAGTTTATGTCATCGTTCCGGATGCACAACTGGAAAAGAAAGCTGTGCGAGTCCGAACGCCGCGCCTGACGCAGCGCAAGCAAGCAGGGGAATTCAAAATGAAAGTTGGCAAAGCCTAGACCCATGCCAAAATATAACGAAGCAGACTTTGATCCGCCTGCGCCAGTTGCTTATGTGACATTGCGTCACCCCGCAACTGGCGTTTCTGTATCTGACGTGCCCATGTTGATCGATACTGGTGCAGATGTAACTTTGCTGCCGGTTGCTTATCTGGCTGAATTCGAGATGGAAGTAGATGCAGATACAAAGTATGAAGTTCAGGGCTTTGGAGGTGAAGCGAAATCCCTTGGAGCCGTTCAACTTGAAATGATTTTCTGGGCAAAAAATTTACATGCCAGTTTCTACTGATAGACGAACCCATGGGCATCCTCGGCAGAAATATCCTGAACTCTGTTTCGATTCTGTTCGACGGGCCGCGCTCCAAGTGGGAAGAACACAAGCGTTAGCCTCAATCCTGTCATTCTGAGCCCGTCAGGGCGAAGAATCTCTGAAACATGCCCACAAGCACCCGTGCGTTGTATAGAAGCATATGAACTTGCGCTTGTTTTGTGGTTTGTTCCACCCTATCTCAAAAACCTCCCCTATGACGAAAAAAGACATGTATTCAAAGTTCTCCAGTAGAATTCTGCCGATACTAGGCATATTGAGTCTGTGTGGCCTGAGCTGCTTGTTGTTTTGGCAGTGGTTTATGGTTGGATGCTTCTGGTGGGAATGTGTTGACTATAGATCTATTGATTCGGCGGATGTTCAAATCCCGCGCGAGTTTTTCCCCGATAATGCAGCATATAGCCGCTTAGGGCCTGATGATAGTGTTTATGGCGCGATAGAACATCAAGCCCAAAACATATTCTGGGGTGAGTATGGGAACTCGTCGGCAATTCTGCATGTGTACCGCTATCCTGGAACATCTCGAGCTAAGCGGGGATTTGATACTGAGGTTCGTATCCTCGACGACCTGTTTGAGGTTTTCTCGCAGCAATCGAGTCAACTGGATTACCAAAGTGTATCTGCCGACCAACTCGTTGCGGGATGTGGGAAAAAATGGACTCCAACGGGCTATAAGTGCGCCTTTGTAGCTCGTTATCAACAGGATCTCATAAGTTTCAATATGACGATTGACAGACAAATGACTCTAGAGGATTTTGAAAGCATTATTCTGTACCTAGATACGTCTTCGGTTAAGGGACTTGGTCATTAGCCATGTATGGATAAGGAAAACCATGCATAAAAAACATATCATTTTTTATCTTTGCCTAATGATACTGCTTGCTTCTGTATTATTAAGCTGCTCAATTCAAACAAATACCACCATGTCAGATTCACCATCTCCAACGGTTGATCTCTCTTTGCTTTCTAATTACATTCTTGGCGAATGGTCTTCCGTCGATGCGAAATCGAATAATTCCGACCCCATTGGTGGGCAATATTGGATCACATTTCAATCAAGCTCAAGGGTTAAGTATACTATCATCTATCCTGCTGGTGATGCGGAAGGTTATACAGCTACATACAGCTTTCTTAATGAAAACTCCATTTATGTCGAAAACTTAAGGATTACTGGTGGTGAAACATGGTTATTAGAAGTAAAGGATGATAAGTTGATAGTTACTCGTAACTTTGGCGGTCAAAGTATGACCCTCGTGATGGAAAGAGTAGAGTAGATAGAAATTTGCAACTTTCACATTTCCTACAAAAGGTATTTGTTGCGATTAAAAAGTTGGATGAAATTGGTTTTTTGCCTGAAAAACGAACTTATCTTGAAAACCTTCAGGGTGAGTTCGTTTAACTTGCTAGTAAAGATAGGGTATAAACTAGCTTTTACACAAAGACCTCCCCGCACTGACAAAATCATCCATCAGTGATTGGCGCTGCTGCAAGGACCCCTCCTGCCTCCCCCAACGTGGGGGAGGTTCTTTTGTCAACGATAGATTGTAGAATAAAATAAGCCGTATACAACCTCAGTAAACAGGAATTAACTTAAACTATGGATCCAATAATCATCTTCTTAATTGCAATAGCTGGCGTAATAGTCACGATATGCCTGATTTTTTATTGGGCAATGAAAAAACGCAAAGCCACCTTGCGTCTTTTGGCAGTGCTGTTTGGTGTTGTCACCTTGGGGTTAGGCGGTTTTTTGGGGTATGCTACCCAAAGCTCCACAATTTTTATCGTCACCCTTGGCGCCGCAATTTCGCAGAGTGTGTTTATTCTTTCTATTCCAAGAATAGCGCCCACTCAATTCAAGATACTGGAAAAAAACCTGGGTATCAGATGGTAATAGAAAATCCGTATGAAACAAGAAGATCAAAACAAACCTATCTCTTTTTGGAAGTTTTTAATAAAGGCCCACTATTATGTACTGATTCCACTCATCTTGGGCCGTATCTTAGCCATGTCAGGATCGTTTGGGTTTATGGGAGAAAAGGATGAGTATAGCCTGGGTTTATTTTTGGCAGGCATCACGCCTCTGTGGATGTGGCTCAAACTTAGGTGGGCATTACCTGAGGACGATTATAAGAAAATTTGGGGGTATAACGCCATTTTTCTTGTTCTAACAATTTATTTCTGGGTAAGAGCTATTGCGAGTTTCCTTGAATTACTTTGAAGTTGCAAACGAGAACCTCTTTTTGTGCGTTGAAAAACGCCAAGTTCGCCTTATATCAATTGCTTCTTACCTCTGTGCTAAAATTGACATTGCTCAGAAATGACCAACTCGCCCATAAAATGATTCAGGGCGAGTTGTATTTTTTATACCTCACGAGTCAGAAGACTGAGTTACTCCAAAAACCTCTCTGTGCTGACGAAAATATCCATCAGCGATTTACGCTCCTGCAGATCGTCCACGTACACGCCGTTGTTGCTGCGTGAAGAGTGAATCATCTTCCAGCCGCCGAGCGAGACGCCCACGTGTGAGATCTTGCGACTGCTGTCGCTTTCGGCGAAGAAGAGCAGATCACCGACTTCATAGGGTGGCTCCACAGGTCCTGCTGTGGCGTGTTGCATATCGGCGTCGCGGGGGATCTCCACGCCAACCCAGCGATGCAGCAAACGCGCAAAGCCCGAACAGTCAATGCCGTTGCCGCTCGTGCCGCCCCATAAATACGGGACACCGATCATACGGTGCGCGTCCTGAACGATTTGGGCGCGTTTTTCTGCGAGCGTTTTCGGCAGCTCATTCACCGCCCGCAAATGGATAGTCTGCATCCAGCCTGCCCGATTCGCCTGCACTTGTGACCAGCCATCATTCGTTTCACCTAGAACAACTCCTGTTCCGCTCACTAAACGGGTGACGATGCCGCTGTCTGCCGAAGGGTCGGCGCGTAACTCAACCGCGGGTGCGAGCACCAAATGCGTCGGCGCGGGCGCGAGTCCCTCGCCGAGATACGGGCGGTATGCCCAGCCTAAATACCCGTCCCGCTGGCGGGTCAAGACCCAGTTTCCCTGCGCATCGAGCACTTCGAGCTCCGTGCCATATGTCAACTCGCTGGAAAGCGGCATACCAAACGTCGGCTTTTCGTACAGCCCGGTCAGGTTCGTCGTCACGTGGACGCGCTCATGTGTCTCAGCGTTGAGAATGCGAATCGCAGCCGTATCCAGTTTGCGGTTAGAGTAGATGCGGGGCAATTCGTCCAGTTGCGATCCGTGTAGCACGCGTCCGCTTAGGACGAGAGTCCCATTCGTCTCTGAATCGATTTTCACGTCAAAGAGCGACGTGCGGGGGTCAACAGATTTTGCGAAGTCTTCAAGGAGGTTTGTCATGCGACGATTGTAAACGATTTGTGTTACAAAGTGCCGCACAAGCGTAGCAGTCCTGTGGACCAGACACTTCAAAAAGCTTACTTACATATGTTGCACATGCGTGAGACAAGCGGTAAGATATGCAATATGCCGCACATCACCCTCAACGACGCAGATATTTATTATGAAACTTATGGGGATAATCCTTCGCCTTTGCTCAGGACCGTTCGCCTTCCCATCGTTCTGATTCACGGTTCGACAATTGACAGTCACACCGATTGGGATTCGCTCATCCCTGAGCTGAGTCAGCACTATCAGGTTTTTGCTCCCGATTGCCGGGGGCATGGCAGGTCGAATAACCCGCGCTTGAGTTATTCATTCAAGGAACTGGCCGATGACGTGGCCGCGTTTGTGCATGCGATGGGTTATGAGAAGGCGCACATCATCGGCCATAGCAACGGTGGCAACGTTGCACTCGTGACTGCGATGGAACACCCCGAAGTGACGCAGACTTGCATCCCGCAAGCCGCCAACGCCTACGTGACTCGTTACCTGATCGAGCGCGAACCGAAGGTCTTTGATGTTGCGCACGTGGACCGTGAACGCCCTGATTGGCGCGATGAGATGATTCAAATCCATGGCGCGGTGAATGGGCAGGAATATTGGAAAGATATGTTGTGGCTGACGATGAAGGAAATCATCTCCGAGCCGAATTATTCGCCCGCTGATCTGAAGCGTGTGAACGTGCCAATGCTCGTCATCATGGGCGCAGACGATACCGTCAACGCACCGGATGAACACGCGCAATATATCGCCAACAATGTCCCCAACGCCGAATTGTGGATTCCCGAAAAGACTGGTCATCACGTCCATCATGAGCGCAAAGAGGAATGGCTCGCGAAGGTGCTGGATTTTTTGAAACGAAGAGGATAACAAAAATAATCTGGTGGTCGAGTAGCCGAAGGCGTACCGAGACCACCAAATAAGCAGAATGATTTCTATTATTAGTGGTCTCGATACGTCCCGCTAAGAACATGCGGGACTACTCGACCAACGATCTGAGATGAAATGAAACTTCACTGGGAACCCATCACACTCGAACTCCGCACCACCTTTCGCGTGGCCCACGGCGCGAGCGACCAGCGCCATAACGTCCTGGTCTATCTCGATGACGGGGTGGGGGAAGCGGCAGCTGTGCCATACTACGGCGAGACGCAGCAGGGCATCATCGAATATCTCCAGTCCGTGCCTGATCTGGGCGACGATCCCTTTGACATGGATGCCGTCCTTGCCAAGCGACCTTCCGGTTCGCGCGCGGCGCGTTCTGCGATTGACGAAGCCCTGCATGATCTATGGGGCAAGAAGCTGGGGCAACCTCTCTATATATTGTTTGGCTTGAATCCGAATAATCTTCCCTTTACATCTTTCACCATCGGCATGGACGAACCCGAAGTCATGGCAGAACAGGCAATGGCATCGGGGTATCCCATTTTGAAAGTCAAATTGGGCAGCGACAAGGATGGAGCCATCATCGCTGCCATCCGCAAAGCGACGGATGCCAAACTCCGCGCGGACGCCAACGCAGGCTGGAGCCGTGAACAGGCGTTGCAGATCATTCCACGTTTGTCTGAATATGATTTGGAATTCATTGAACAACCTCTTGCCGTGGACGACAAAGAAGGTTATTTCTGGCTTAAAGAAAAATTGCGTGCTCAGAAGGTTAATATCCCTATCTTTGCCGATGAGACTGCAAAAACATCTCATGATGTTGCCAAACTCGCCGGCGCTATTGATGGAGTAGTGGTTAAGACGATGAAGAGTGAAGGCATCCGTGAAGCCCTGCGGATGATCCACACTGCCCGCGCTCATGATATGCAGATCATGTTGAGTTGCATGGTCGAGTCGTCGGTGGGTGTCACAGCCGCGGCGCATCTGGCTCCGCTGTGTGACTATGCCGATTTGGATGGTCCATTACTGATCAAGAATGATCCGTATCGCGGGTTGATGTACGATGGAGCGAAAATATCCCTGCCTGATGGAGCGGGCTTGGGACTGGAGAGAGTTTAATTCTTTAGCCACGGATTGCACTGATTTTTAAAAATTTATCTGTGAGAATTCATGGCTTGTGTGCTGGGTCAAAACAAAGAGCCAAAGGCTTTTCGCCTCTGGCTCTTCTTTATTATTCAATTATCAGGTAATACGGTTTAAGCGGTTGCCTGGCTACTATAAAATTTTCGAACGTAGGCAACCATTTGATTTTTTGTCATTTTGTCAACAGCCTCGACCTTTAAGAGCCGCTTTTGCAAGTTTTTATGCTTCTTAACGGCTTTTTCAAATTCGATTTTGGCCTTACCGGGTCCCATAATCAGGATGGAACTGGCATCCTTGAGAGTGGTAATGACCTGCTGGTAGTATTTGTTCAACTGCAAATTGATACGATCATTATGGCGTAGTTCCAGATCTGCTTTTTGACTGAGTTTACCTCCAAGTCGTGTTCCGCCCGAATAGTGCGCAGGCGGTTCAATGTGGGATTCGATCACCTCGACCTTGTCATCCTTGTAGCCAATGACAAATGCCTGCTTATGATCAATCCATACGCCAATCTTTCGATCCATAGGGCCTCCTTCTCTAGGTTTGGGTTGTTAAAGTACCGGCAGTTCCCCTCAATTATTTATAGCACGCTATTCAAGAAAAGCAAAGTTCTTATTAGCTATCTCTAATCTTTACCGCTTCGGGAATACCGCGCCAACTTTCTGCATGTAGGAGCGATACTGGTCGCCGAATTGTTCCAGCATCATTTGTTCTTCAGCCTTAACGCGGAAGGTGTAGAAGAAAATAAAGACAACCAGGTTGAGCCAGCCTGCGATCCAGTTCTGTAAGAGCAAAGGCGTCGCAATGGATAGTAACCATTGTGACGCGTACATTGGGTGGCGGATGGCGCCATAAATGCCGCGCGTGATCAATTCATGCTTTTCACGAATTTCCAACGTGGGGGACCAGTTGACTCCCAAGTCTGTATGAGCCCGCCAAAAGACGTAAAGCGCAACGGCGGTGAGTACAACACCCAGCCAGCCTGCCCAGCCAGGTAGTTGATAGTTAGCAAAATCGAGCCAGTTTGTAGCCGCATAAATAATCGGCGCGACCAGGCCTCCCAGGGCTAACAATCCCAGGATTGTCTGTTCCTGGTCGGTGACCTGGCGCGCGCGCATCTTTTCAAGCTTGCGTTTTTTATCGATGGGCGCCCGAATGATTATCTCGATGACGAGGGCGATAAAGTAAGTCCACTTAAAAAAGTTCACGAAGTTTCCTTTTTCTCAACCACAATGGTGGCTTCACTTAACAGGGCCGCAATCGCACCAATAGCCGCCAGTTGTGGCGCGATCAATACGCCCACAACACTAAACGTCAGGGGAATTTCAAAGATGACTTTTCCTTCCTTGTCCTTGATGATCACACGGCGGATATTGCCCTCATTGAGCAGGTTTTTGATCTTGCTAATTAACTCTTCCCCGTTCACGCGGAATTCTTCGGTTCGAAACTTTTCTTCAGGCATGTCAACCTCCAAATCTAGAAAGATTCAATTCAATCTACGTTTGCCGGCCAGACGCGTTGCAGGGTTACTCAAACCACTTTTCGTCCAGCGGAGTCCATTCATCACTTTGGTCGGCGCGGTCGGCCCAATTTTCTTTTCCGCTCCATGATTCGATTTGGATCGCGTAAATCGACGTGGCGCGCAATTCCTTATCGGTGATCTCGCGGAATTCCTTCCCGGCAGTCATGTTCGGGAAATATTTGCTGATTAATCTGTACATCAGACGCCGCGCCTCTGCTGGATCAGTGACGACCCTCGCACTGCCAAAAACGACTACACTACGGAACTGGAGTGAGAACTCAAGCGCCACATTGGCTGGCAGAAATCGACCTAACTCACTTGCTTCGAGACTTACCTTCGGGTTGCTCTCAATATTCGACCTTATTCTTCCCGAGACATTTGAATGGAAGACGATCTGGTGGTTTTCCTCGTCGAGCCAGAACATGGTCGGGTTGATGAACGGCTGTCCCTCGAAGGAAGAGGCGATATGTCCAATTTTGGCTTCTTTGAGAAAAGCGCGGATCCAGTCATCGTCACGGGTGAGATGAGGCCTGCGTTGAAAGGATATAGGGGCCTGGTCAGTATAGTTGCGGGGCATATTAGTTAAGGAGGCGACGATACAGATAAATTTGGAAACCAGTAAAGGCGAGAGCGCTAAAAATGCAAATAATCCATTTTATGCTGAGATCGAAATTGAGCAGAAAGAAGATAAAAGCTCCAAACAACATACCGCTGAGGATGGCCACTTCAAGTGCTTGATAGAAAGAGACGCTGTTTATCTTGAATTTTGCGGGCGCGGTTTTGGTGGTCCAACGGAAGGCACCCGCAATATCTGAATCCGAGTTCTTGATCAGAAACTCTTTCATATGGTTCATCGCCAGCATGGATTCATGCCAGGCGGCTCGCAAGCGGGCCAGTTGCAGAATGGTCGTTGTACCCAACACCGAGAGGACCAGGAACAAACCACCAAAGAGAATGTCTGTATCCTTCTCGTTGAAGCCAGGCAGGCTGGCGCTGAAAATGGCCGCCAGTGGAGAACCAACCGCGATCACGAAAAACGATACGACACTGGAGCGGTCATCGTTGGCCTGGGTGGCGGTCTGCGCGATGTAATCAAACTCTGACTCAAGGATCTGTTCGGCAGAGATTGTGGGCGTCTCTTTCGGCATTTTATTTTCCATACCCTATACGTTTATCGCCCATTCGCCCTGACGCATGACTGGTTCACGCGTGCCATCTTCTCTAATCCCATCAATATGCATTTGCGGAGAGCCAATCATAAAGTCCACGTGGTTGAGGCTGACGTTGCCACCCGCGGAGACAAATTCCTCCTCGGTCAGTTCCTCGCCTCCGATGAGGGTGAAACGGTAGGCGCGTCCAATAGCGATATGGCACGATGCGTTTTCGTCAAAGAGCGTGTTGTAGAAGAGGTGTGCGCGTTGGGCGATGGGGGAGCTGGCAGGGACGAGTGCAATTTCACCCAGCCGCGCCGAGCCTTCATCGGTATCCACCAGTTTTTGTAAAATGGCCTCGTTTCTCTTCGCGTTCACTTTGACGATTCGCCCGTTTTCAAACGTGACGCTGAAATCCTCGATCAGGCTGCCTGCGTAGCTGAGCGGGAAAGTTGCGGCTACTGTCCCCTCAGCGCGGTAACGATCAGGCAGGGTAAAGACCTCTTCCGTGGGCATATTGGCCGTGAAGACCACACCATTCTCAGCCAGCGATTGCGCGCTGATCCATTTATGGCCCTGCGGCAGGCCGAGGGTCAAATCCGTGCCAGGGCCCTTGTAATGTAATGCTGAATATTTTTTCGCCTGAAGATAATCGCCGCGCTTACGTAGGTTTTTGATGTGTTCAGTCCATGCCGCAACGGGATCAGGCTGGGTGGCTCGCGTAGTTTCAAAGATGGCTTGCCACAGTTTTTCTTCAGCTGCCTCCTGTGAAAGGTCGGGGAAAATCTTCCTTGCCCAGGCGGGGCTGGCCGCGGCCACCACACACCAATTCATAGCGTTGCGGCTGACCAGCACACCCACCTCACTATAATTCTTCAAATGCTTTTTTTGCAGGGTGGCAATCCGTTCAGGGTCGAGCCCCTGGAAGGCATCTGGGTCATTGGCAGAGATCGAAAGCATGGCATCCCCATTTTTGATCATTTCCAAGGCAGTTGTAACCTGGAACTTGGGATAATCATCGAACGAGTCGTCTGTGGCATTTTGAAGTCGAATGCGGTGCATTTCCTCGTCACCCCATATAACTTCCACGTAGCGGGCACCCGCGGCGTAGGCGGCTTTGGTTACCTCATACACCAGCGAGCGCCCAGCCGGTGGTACTCCACGTGCGAGCCAATTGGTGATAAGCAGACGCTGGCCCTTGCGCAGATTTAAACCGACCTTGACGACGGCCTCGGCATATTTGCTGAGCAGTTCCTGATGCTGTTCTTTGGTTGTCATGGATGGGGAGTCCCTTTGTGTGGTTTTGGGCAAGTATAGCACGAACCTGCAGGGCCGGATTTGTGTTTAACAAGGCACAATCGGTCCTACAGGAGTCTTCATGCTTACCATCGAGAATGTCGATACAGGTAACAAATCCCAGGTCAGGCGGTTTGTAGAATTGCCTTATAGAATGTACAAAGATTGTCCACAGTGGGTGCCGCCGCTCTATCTGGATGCTTATATGTATCTCAACCGTAGCAAACATCCTTTCCATGAACATTCGGATGTGGATTTTTTTCTCGCAGTGCGCGATGGCAGGGACGTGGGGCGTATTGCCGCAATTGAAAATAAATCGTTTAACCAATATCACAATACACGTAAGGCGGATTTTTATTTCTTCGATTGCGAAGACGACTCGGAAGCCGCAAAGTTTTTATTCAATACTGGCTTTGAATGGGCGCAGACACATGGTCTCGATATGGTTGTAGGGCCAAAAGGTATGGGACCGCTGGATGGTTATGGTGTGCTTGTTTTCGGTCATGAACAACGGCAGACCATGACGATGTTGAACTATAACCATGCTTATTATCAGGAGTTGATCGAAGCACAGGGCTTTGAAAAAGAGGTGGATTTTGTCTCTTGTTTTTTGCCGGCTGATAAATTCCAAATCCCTGAACGGGTGGAGCGTATCACACAGCGCGTAATGGAACGCGGCGGTTTGAAGGTAAAGCAATTTAGAAACAAAAAGGAACTGATCGCCTGGGCACCACGCATTGGCAAAGCTTACAATGATGCCTTCATACACAATTGGGAATATTATCCTCTCACACAGCGTGAGATTGACTTCGTTGTCTCGAACATTATGACGGTTGCTGACCATCGCCTCATCAAAATCATTACACACTCTGAAGACGTAGTTGGATTCCTATTCGCGTTTCACGATGTCTCGGCAGCGCTGCAACGCGCCCATGGACGGCTGTTCCCGTTTGGACTCCTGGACATCCTCCTTGAACTCAAACATACGGACACGGTCGCAGTCAACGGCATGGGTATTCTGCCGGAGTTTCAAGGTCATGGTGGCAATGCCATTCTATACTCTGAAATGGGTCATACACTACTTGGGTTTAAACAATTTACCCACGTGGAAATGACCCAGGTAGCCGAAACCACTGAGCAGATGCGCGCAGATCTGAAGAATCTAAATGGCGTGGAATATAAGAATCATCGTGTGTATCGGAAGAACATTGGGTAGAAAAGTGGGCAAGAAAACCAGTAGATAGGTAAAGATGGAGCGTGAATGAAACATCCCCTTGAATTTGTTCGCCATGAAATCCGTAAACGATTTTTCTTCACGTTTCTTTTTCTGACCCTGATCCTGTTCGGCGTTTTTAGAGTCCTGGATCAGCCTCTACGGACTCCTGCGGCGCCAGCTGGTATTGTCTCATTTGAATTGGCGAGGACACCAGAGCAGGCGTCTAATATTATGATCAGTTGGTCCAAAGTAAAATATCAGCAGAGTGATAATTTCACGGTTAAAGCATATCCCTTTGCTGTGTTCGGCCTTGGCTTGGATTATCTCTTCATGCCAGTATACGCGCTGGCGTTGGCATTCGGGACTTTACTGGCAGCAGAAAAACATGAAGGTTGGTTCAAATCACTCGGAGCAGTAGCAGGTTATGGGGCGTTTGTTGCGGCTGCCTTTGATGCCGTGGAAAATTACGAGTTGTTTCAAGTACTGTTGGGCAAAGTCTTTTCCCCATATCCAGAAATCGCGTTTTATTGTGCATCAGTCAAATTCGGTTTGTTGATTTTTGGCTTTGTGTATGCGATAGTGGGTGGATTATTGCCAAAAAAATAGCGCAGGATTTGACCTGCGCTACGCGATTTCCACCCGCACTTCTGTGCCTGACATGGTTTCTTCCTTGCCCAATGGCAACATCACGTGAAACTGACTGCCAGGGAATTTGGTCTCATCGTAGCCAGGGCTTTCCACCCAAATACGGCCGCTATGAGCTTCCACAATACCTTTTGATAATGCCAGGCCCAACCCTGCGCCACTTCCTTTGAAGCGAGTTTTGCTGGTGGAGTGCTTAGTGAGTTCGCCAGGTTGATAGAACTTGCTAAAGATAATTTCGCGTGAATCGGGGTCCACACCCACACCTGTATCACTGATTGTGACCTGCACAGCGCCATCAGGCATTTCAGCATTGTGAAGCAGTGCCTTGGCAGAGATGTTAATCTTGCCATTGTTTGGGGTGAACTTGATGGCGTTGGTAAGCAGATGCAGGAATAATTTTTCCAACAGGTTGGGGTCGGCTTTGATCTTGGGCAAAGGTTGGATGTCAATCGAGAGAGATTGTGTGCGTTCCTTAAGAGATTTTTCAAGAAGTTTCCCTACATCCTTGATGAGCGGCGCAACATCCACCGGGACGATATGCATTTGGATGGTACGCATGTCAATTTGAGCAAGATCGAACATCGAGTCCACGATATCGTGCAGGCGCTTGGTGCCTTTGGAAATGCCCTTAAGCATGTCGCGCGAACCGTCAGAAAAGCTTTCATCCTCCAATAACATTTCGGTATAGCCGATCATCGTAGTGAGCGGCGTACGCAATTCATGAGAGGCGATGCTGATAAAGTCGGACTTGGTGCGATCGAGCCGTTCGAGGTCTCGGTTGGCCTTATCAAGCGAACGATAGGCCTGGCGCAGTTCGGTGTTCAATTGCACGAGATTATCAACGAGGCGGGCGTTCTCAAGCGCTACAGCCGTCTGATTGGCGAGGGCGGAGAGGGTGACCAGATCATCGGGCGTATAACGATTGCCGCTGATCTTGGCGCCAAGTGCCAGTAAGCCGATCCATTCGCGTTTGGAGAAGATCGGCAGATAGACTTCTGCATCCAAAAATTTGAACCACTCCCGATCAGATTGCGAAACAGTTTTGAAAGCGGGGAGCAGGTCCAGGTCATATTGCAGAAGCGGACGCTGTGCTCCCAAAAAATTTTTGACGATGGGGTGGTCTTCCGTCAGGCTGATGACTTTGATCAAGCGTTCACCCTGACTGCGCACCGCACGGATTTGATACGTCTTTACTTCGGCGTTGGTTTCCTTATCCACCAGGAAGAGGAAGCCACGGGTGATGTTCATCCTTTCAATGATAAGACCCACTGCCATGCTGGCGAGTTTTTGCATATCGAGGATGTTGCTGATTTGTTCACTATAAGCGTGTAAAGTGCGGCTGGCGTGAAATTCCTGTAAATTGAACCAACTGTTTACCCAGCGGCGTACCACCGAAAGCAGAGGCGTAAAAATGAACGAGAGCAGAATGGCAATGCCAGCCCCCACCAAAAGCGGATTGTAGCTGGGCAGGGCGGTGAAGATGCGTTGGGAGGCCGTGGTGCCTGCAAGATAAAAAATTACAATGACGAACGTGGTAATAATGTACGTGAGCACGCGCCGTGCCACCTCACGTAAATCAGGCGGATCATGAGTCACGATGATCAGGGTTGCCAATGTAGCGGCAAACAAACGGACGGGGTTACCTGGCAAATACCAGCCGACGATTAACAACAAATCATTGATGGCAACCAGCAGAAAAACCGGCGTCCAATAATTCAGGCGGTTGCGCAATAGCGGCTGGCGTGACTGGGTATATGCCAAACGCACAATGACAACGGCCCCCACTGTGAATACCAGCCAGCCCAACGCTGCCCATGCAGGCGCCAGTCGTTCGCGCGTCAGGGTCAGCGTGCCGTTGGTCCATACCACCTCGCCCAATTTAAAAATATTGAAGAGAATTGCAACCACGATCAGAACCCAAAAAACACCCACCCCCAGCCAGGCCCACGGTGCACGACGGACAAAGAACAGCGCCGTCAAAATCATGAAGATGGACAATACCAAAGCGCCATAGATTTGGATATCCGTTGCGGTTTGTTTCGCCACCTGCCAGCGCCCGCCGAAACGTAATCCTTCAAGAGCTGTCAGAATCAGCGCAACAGCCAGGTATCCACCTAATAACGTGGCAGCCTTTTCCTGCCCGCCCCGGCGCCGCAGGAGCGTCACAACCACAGGCACATATAGAACTGCCAGAATCATGAACAAAATTAAGCTGAGATTTTGTGGAGACATCGCCGCAAAGTATACTCGAAATCAAATAATACGGTTATCGACACGCTGTGATTAATAAGCTTTGTAACATTTTTTTAGATTACAAATTAGACCTCCCCATATTCTTAAAGTAAACGGTGGCTCGTGAAAGAGCCACCGTTATACATATTTGACTTATTTGGTTATGGTTGTCTGCGTGATGACATTGCCATACCACCAACGATGATCGCAAAGCCCAGGAGAACGAGCAATCCGATAATGACGATGGTTGAAAGTGGAATGCCTGTTGATTGAGATCCCGAGCCCGTGTCGGGAATAACAACTGTAGGGACAACTATGGTAGGAACAACTGTTTCCTGTGCCGCTACGGATGGGGCTGTATTCATGGGTGCCAAAGCCACCAACATGGAGGCCGAGAGCACGATAAGCATAACGATGGAAATTCGCTTTAACATGGTTTTATCCTTTCTGTCTTGGGGGAAGATGAATAGATATGCTGCCGTATTTTCGTACTGCATTCAGCGACGAAATCCCTCAAGCATTCTTCCCCTCTTTCCATTAAGATGGTATTGCCCAAAGATTATTTATAGATGAAATTCTGGTAAGCAGTTTCACAGGAAAGGTTCAAAAAAGACCGCCCAAAATTCATATTTGCGATATGATTAATTATTCTCTAAAATATCTCTAACGAATCGAGACTTTCACCATGATTATCTCGCGCACCGCCAGGGATCAATACCAATTTGATGGTTCGAATTTTCGGCCTGATGGTCAGGTGGTGCTTGCAGACTTTGCCTCCGCCCGAAAATTTGCCGCTCAAATGTCCGCGCATCGGACTCAGCCCGTACCTGCCTCTGACCTATATGCTATGTCCCTCATCGACGAGGCTCTGCGTGTGCTTGTGGCGCATTACGCGCCGCAAGCGGTCATGAATGCAGCCCTTACAGCTGTGACTGAAAGTCAAGGGGATGCGTCTGTTCAACTGACCGAGCAAAAGTTTATTTCAGAATTTCCTCCCAGTACGGTATATCTCGGCGAAGTCAATGTGGATGAGTATTTGGAAAAACTCTCCAATGGCCGTATCAAGACTGTAGAAGAGCTAATTTATGTCTTCACCCATAATACCAATCCGGCAGTCAGCCCGTTGCTTGACTTGGTGGATGATGAACCTCTTGAACCAACAGCCTATAAAAATTTAATTGCCTCCCTGAATTCATTTTTTGCCAATGTAGCCAAGAATGGCCCGCAACAGGGAGGTGGCGAGTCTCTATTTGATATACTGCGCGCCCCGGCGGAAGCTTCACCAGATTCCTTGGAAGGTCAACTGCAATTCATTCTTGATAAATGGGGACATTTACTCGGCGAAACTTTTGTGGCGCGTATCGTCCGCGGCATGGATTTTCTCCGTGAAGAAGTCATCCGTCGCAATTTGGCCCATGGCGATTTTAAAGCCGATGTGCCGGTTGCTTCCTATTCGGGTGGCGAGTACGCCGAGTATGAACGCTACAGCCCGGACAAAGAATGGATGCCCCGCCTCATTCTCATGGCGAAAAATTCCTATGTATGGCTGGAACAACTCTCACGTAAATATGGCCGCTGGATTCAGACTCTAGATCAAATCCCTGATGAAGAATTGGATTTGTTACGTGATCGCGGTTTTACCGGCTTGTGGCTGATTGGCTTATGGGAACGTTCGCGCGCCAGTCAGCGCATCAAACAGCGCATGGGCGATCCTGAGGCGGTCGCTTCAGCCTATTCGCTTTATTCATATGATATTGCCGAAGATTTGGGTGGCTGGCCCGCGCTGGAAAATTTACGTTACCGCGCCTGGCAGCGCGGTGTGCGCCTCTCTGCTGATATGGTTCCAAACCATATGGGCATTGATTCACAGTGGGTGATGGA
>Ga0070699_100001710_pt1 | contig 20008 bp, 16 predicted proteins | sample KBSK1503metaG_FD_65473 | JGI IMG/M metagenome (GOLD analysis project Ga0070699, IMG submission 65473) | Corn, switchgrass and miscanthus rhizosphere microbial communities from Kellogg Biological Station, Michigan, USA - KBS K1-50-3 metaG | ecosystem: Host-associated > Plants > Roots >... | reverse complement strand
GTGCTGAACGTGAACATCAACGGCACGCAGAACGTGCTACGGGCTGCGTTCAAGCACGGACGCCGGGTCGTCTTCGCGTCGACCTCCGAGGTCTACGGCCGCAACCCGGCCGTGCCATGGACGGAGGACGCGGACCGGGTGCTCGGGCCGAGCACGATCGACCGTTGGTGTTATGCCACGTCGAAGGCCGCCGGAGAGCACTTCTGCCTGGCCTACCGCCGGCTCGGTCTCCCGGTGACGATCCTACGCTACTTCAACGTCTACGGTCCCCGGCTCGACCGCCTGGATGTCGGCCGCGTGATCACGATCTTCATAGGGCAGCTCCTCCGCGGCGAGCCGCTCACGGTGATTGGCGACGGGAGCCAGACACGCTGCTTCACCTACGTCGCGGACGCCGTGCAGGCCACGCTGGCGGCCGGCGTGGTGGCGAGCGCCGAGGGGCAGGTGATCAACATCGGTACGGACGAAGAGACCCCCCTCCGTCGGCTCGCGGAGCTGATGATCGAACTTGGCGGTGGGAGGTCCACGTTGCGCTTCGTGCCCCAGGAAGCGGTGTACGGCGACAGCTATGAGGACGTGCCGCGGCGCGTGCCCGACGTGACTCGCATGCGACAGCTCCTCGGCCTCCGTGCGACCACGTCGCTCACCGAGGGGCTCGCGCGCACCATCGAGTGGTTCCGGACCAACGAGCCGGGGGCGCTGAGCCGCGCGTGATGCCTCCGGGCGACACTCGTCTCGCGCTGAAGATCGACATCGACACCCACGACGGCTTGGCGCAAGGCGTGCCAGCGATTGCCACCTGCCTGGCGACTCACGGCCTGTCCGCGTCGTTCTTCGTCGTGTGCGGGCCCGACCACATGGGGCGGCGGCTCGCGCGCCTGTTGAGCCCCGACTTCGTCCGCAAGCTCATTCGCACCCGCCCGGTACGGGTCTACGGCTGGCGGACGCTCCTCTCAGGCACACTCCTGCCGGCGCGCCCGGTCGCCGCGGCCTTCCCTCACACCCTGCGGGCGCTCGTGGCCGCGGGCCACGAGGTCGGAGTCCACGGCCACGATCACGCGCGATGGCAAGACCGGCTCCCGCGCCTCACGGCTGCGGAGGTGTCGGCCGAGGTAACGCAGGCGGCCACCGTCTACCGCACCGTGTTGGGCACCGCGCCCGGGGGCTTCGCGGCGCCCGGCTGGCGCTGCACGCCGCAGAGTCTGGCCGCGGTCGATGCGGCCGGCTTCGTCTACCGGAGCGACACGCGCGGGACATATCCCTACCGCCCGGCCGCCGACGGCCGTGTGTTCCGCATTCCCGAGATCCCGACCACGCTGCCGACCCTCGACGAGCTGTATGGCCGCGTTGCCCGTCGGCCCCACGCCCTCGCCGAGTGCCTTCTCCAGGGGCTCCGGCCCGGGCAACTCAACGTGCACACGCTGCACGCCGAGCTCGAAGGCGGCCCCCACCTCGACGTACTCGAGGCATTTCTCGCTCGCGTGCAGGGCGTGGCGCGGGTCGTCCGCCTCTGCGACGAGGCGACGGCACTGGCACCGGCGGCGTTGCCGGTCTGCAGCGTGCGGGAGGGGGCTGTGCCCGGCCGCGCCATGCCGGTGGCGCTGCAGGGGGCGTCGATATCGCCCGCCGGAACATGAGCCGGGCGGAGCGGTGGCTGCTCGTCGGCACCGTGGTCGTCGCGACCGGCGCGCTGGCGAGCGGTCTCGGGCGGACGGACCTGTGGCCACCCGACGAGGGCCGCGTCGCCGAGATCGCTCGCGAGATGCCTGTCAACGCCAGCTGGCTCGTCCCCACGCTCAACGGGCGCCCCTTCATCGAAGAACCGCCGCTCTTCTACTGGCTGCAGGCCGGCGCCTACCGTCTCGCTGGAGATCCCTCGGCCGCCGCGGCCCGTTTCCCGGCGGCAGCCGCGGCGATCGTCGGGACGCTCGTGACCGGAGTGGTGGCTCTGCGCCTCGGCGCTCGTCCCCTGCTCGCCGTCCTCGTGCTCGCGACGGCGCCCGAGTACTGGTGGATGGCGCGCAGCGCCACCCCGGACACCGCCGCGGCCGCCGCCACCGCGCTCGCCCTCGGGCTCTTCTTCGTCGCCTGGCAGTCCGGGCGACGCGGGCTACTCGCCGCGTCCGTCGGGGCGCTGGGCGTGGCGTTCGGGTGCAAGAGCTTCCTTCCCGTCGGGCTCGCGGTCGTCACCATGCTGGCGTTCGTGGCATGCGCCGGATGGGGACGCCTGCGCACACGCGAGCTCGCACTGGCGGTCGCCGGCGTGAGCGGCCTCGTGGCAGTATGGTTCCTGACGATCGCGCGGGAGGTGGGTGCCGAGTCGGTGACGTTCTTCGTCATGACCAACCATCTCGGACGCTTCGCAGGTGACCCGGACGAAGGGCACGTGCGCTCCGTTCTCTACTACATCCCGCAGCTCGCGCTCGGGCTCTTCCCCTGGTCGGTCGTCCTTCCCGCGGCAGCGGCCGCCGCATGGCGCGAGCGCAGCACGCCCACGCGGCTCTTCCCGCTCCTTTGGGCCGGGGCGATGACGGCGGCGCTCACCCTTTCCGCGAGCAAGCGCGCGCATTACCTGCTCCCGGCCTATCCGGCATTCGCGATACTCGTCGCGCAGTGGTGGCCGGAGGCGTGGCGGCGCCGCGTGGACCGGACGGCCATCCGCCTGATGAGTGTGCTCCTGCTGATCGCGGGGCCCGTGCTGATGCTCGTCCTGCTCGGTGTCCGTCCAGTGGATCTCCTGGTGATGGCCCACGCCGCGCGCGGCGGCGGGATGGCGTGGCGCGTGTCGTCGCGAAGCCTCTCGCTGACCGCGTCGGCCTGGCTCGTCGTTCCCGCGTTGGCGATGCTCGGGCTGGCAGTCCTCCGGGCGGAACGCGCCCGAAACCCGGCGCGCACCGCAGCATCCCTGGCCGTGTACCTGACCGCGATCCACCTGCTGCTGACGGTGGTCATCCTGCCGAACCTCAACCCGTTGTGCACGGCCCGGCCGTGGGCAGAGCGGCTCGGGCGCGTCGCCGATGGCGGCGTCCCCGTGGTGGCGTTCGGTTTCCCGGACGGTGAGGGATTGAGCCCGTTCTTGTTCTACGCGCGGCGACAATTTCTGGAGCTCCAGGATGCCGGGATGCTCGTCGCGCAGTTACAGGCCCGACCCGCCTGCGTGCTCATGCGAGAGCAGGACTACGCGCCCCTGGCCTCCGTGCTTCCGGGATCGCCTGTGCCTCAAGGAACGCAGAGTGCGTTGCGCTTCGTGGTTGTGGAGAGTGCTCGCGGGCTCTGCGACATGGAGCCGGCAACGGTCGGGACCGCCGCGGCATTCCGATGACGCGCCGATTCGTCCTTCCGTGGCTCTTGCCGATTCAGCTCGTGGCATGCGCACCGCAACTGACGATTCGGGGGCCGGACCCTGCCAGTGTCGCCATCACCGTCGCTTCCCAGGACCGCATCTGCGTCGTAAGTCCCCCGGATGGCCGCTCCGGAGACACGACCTACGAAGGCACCGGAATGTTTGTCAGCCGCCGGATAGTCCAGTCCCTCCGAGGGCACTATCGCAACGTCACCCTCATTTCCGGTGGAGGCGAGAAGCATGTTGCGGCTCAATGCGGCGCGGTGCGCGGACGGTATCTGATCCTGCCGACGATTCTCCGCTGGGAGAGTCACCATATGCTCTGGACGGGAGCGTCGGAACGATTGATGGTGCGGATCGAACTCAGACCCACGGCGGGCGGTTCCGTCAGCCGGGTCGTCACGTACTCCGCCACTCGACCGTGGAGCCTCCGGCCGACCGAAGACCTGCTCACGAGCCAGTTCGATGTGGCAACCCTGAGTCTGCTCTCACCCGATAGCGCCCATGCGCCGTAGTTTGCCGGAGGTTTTCATGTCGAGCTCGGCCGTATCAGAACCCGATCGCACAACGGAGACCTCAAACGCTTGCGTGGTGAACTCCTGGAACGAATGGGACCCCCTCGAGGAAGTGGTCGTCGGTCGCCTCGAGGGCGCAGCGGCACCGCCCAGCCATGTGACGATGGTGGGCAACCTTCCGCCCAAAGCCGCTCGTCTCTATCCGCTACTCGCCGGTCGGCGTTATCCGCGGCTCCTCGTCAAGCCGGCGCAAAAGGAACTGGACGGCTTCGTTCGCTTGCTCGAGTCGGAAGGCATCAGGGTCCGCCGGCCGGACATCGTCGACTTCTCTCTCCGCTATGGCTCGCCGGACTGGAGCTCCAACGGCTTTTGCACTGCCAGCCCACGCGACGGCATTCTCGTCATCGGTGACCAGCTCATCGAAACGCCAATGGCGTGGCGCTCGCGGTATTTCGAGACCCATGCTTACCGCACGCTGCTCAAGGAGTACTGGTCGCAGGGGGCACGATGGATTTCCGCGCCGAAGCCACAGTTACTCGATTGCCTGTACGACAATCGCTTCAAGCCGCCCGCCAAGGGCGAGCGGGTACGCTATATCATCAACGAGTTTGAACCGGTGTTCGATGCCGCCGATTTCGTCCGCTGCGGCACCGACCTATTCGTTACCCGCAGCAATGCGACCAATGCATCGGGCATCGAGTGGCTGCGCCGACACCTTGGACCCGAGTTCCGCATTCACGAGATCAAGAGCCACTGCCCGCAGCCGTTGCACATCGATACGACCTTCGTACCACTCGTGCCGGGAAAGGTGCTGATCAATCCAGAATATGTCGATCCGAGGGAACTCCCGCCCATCCTCGAGTCGTGGGACATCCTCGTCGCGCCGGAGCCCGATCCCATCCGAGGCTTCCGGAACTTCCATCTCTCGATGGTCAGCAAGTGGATCAGCCTGAACGTGCTGATGCTCGACCCGGAGCGTGTGGTGGTGGAGGAGTCGCAGGTGTCGATGATCAAGTTGCTGAAGGATCATGGCTTCAAGCCCATCCCGTGCCCCTTCATGAACTACAAGCCCTTTGGTGGATCGTTCCACTGCGCCACCCTCGACATCCGCCGCCGGGGCACGCTCCAGTCGTACTTCTGAGGTTTCCGTGTCAGGTGGTGAACACGAGCGCGATGCCGCCCGCGATGGCGCCGATGCCAAGCGCTTGCGGCGCACTCAAACGCTCGCCGAAGAGCACGACGGACAAGATCGTGAGCGAAAGGATCGAAAGACCCGTTGCGACGGGGTAGAGCACGTTCAACCGCAAGCGCGACAAGACGAAGATGTAGAGGAAGAAGCTGAGCCCGTGCAGGAGAAGACCCGAGAGGATGTAGGGATTCCGGAACGGCTCCAGAAAGATGGACGGCGCGAGCGGTGCATGCGCCAGGCGCACCGCACCACGGCGCAAGGCGAGCTGCGCGGCCACGGCGAGGGCGTTTTCGACGAGGATCAAGACAGGGATCATCACCATCCCTCCATCGCCGCAGCTGTTTCAGCCAATGCGTTCGAGGAGCGCCACACGGTGGGCGTGAACCCAAGGCAGCACAGCGCCGTCCATCGCGAGGCGCCACCCGAGGGCGCGGCAGGCCGCTGCGAGCTCCCCTCGGCCCATCATCGCCGGCGCGGGCCGTCTGTCCCCTCGGGTCGCGGTATGGCTTTCCCGTAGGAGCGCGTGCAGGTTCGATCCCCGGTAGTACGACACGACCACGTAGCGCCGTGACACGCGCACGAGCTCGGCAAGTATCGCGCCACGGCGGTGCGGGTCGTTGACATGGTGAAGGTGCCGGAAGTTGAACACGAGATCGAACGCACCCGAGGTGAAGGGCAAACCCCGCTCGAGATCGACGCAAACGCGCGGGGAGTCACGCCCGTTTGTCGTTGCGACCGCGGCGAGGCGCTGACCGCTGATGTCCGCGACGACGAGCTGTCGCGTCGCGACGGCCCGGAGCGGTGAGAGAAAGCGGCCGTACCCCACCGGGACATCGAGGACGCGGGACAGCTCTCCCACTCGGAGAAGCAACGCCCCGACGAGTCGCTGTTCACGGCGATCGATGAGTCGCTGGCTACCCCGGTAGCGAAAACGGAGGCGGGTCTCAGGGCCGCGGTGAGCTTCGCGCGCTGGCCACGGCCGCCACACCGCGCGGCGCGCGCCGGCGACGACCACTGTCCCGAGGATGTACGCCATCGCGAACGGGAAGAGCAGCACCACGAGGAAGGCCCGGACCCAGCCCTTCCGTGCGTGTGCGCCGAGGAATTGACGCATCCCCGCCAGCCCGAACACGAGCTGCCGCGGTAGTGACAGGGTTTCCCACTGGATCCTTCGCCGGGACGGTCCGCCCCTGCGGTACGGCGTCGCCGCGGATACGCCCTTGCCACCGTCGATCGGCTCTCGAGTTGGAAGCAGGGCGTCTCCCGGATGGCACCAGATGTGTCAACGCCGACGCCACAGGCGCCCCCCGGCAGCGGCACGGCCGGAGGGGAATAGCATGTCAGCCAGCAGAGCACGAGCCCGGCGCGCCAAAAACCGCCACGCTCGTGCCGAGCGCGGCGAGCCGTTTCAGAATGCTGCCCGCGATCGCCCGAGCGCGCGCACGAGCAGCACGAGCGCCGTGACCCAGAACACGTGCGCGCCGACCGCCGCACCGAGCACCAGCCAGTCGAGTCGCCCGGCGAGCGCGAAGAGCACCACGAAGAGGTACCAGTCGCGGGTCGAGAGCGGCGCGAGCACGCCGTCGAGGACGCGGTTCTCCCAGCCGCCCGCGCGGTGCCGCCGGGCCTCGGCCTGCTCGCTCCAGCTGATCACCGCGAATGACCCGAGGACGCCGAGCCCGAGGAGCCCGAGGATGGGCCGGCCCGGGAGGCCTGGGCCGTGCAGCAGCCGGAGCGCGAGACCCCCCAGCACGGCCAGATGCACGACCGTGTCGCCCGCCATGTCGAGCCAGTGGCCGAGGCGCGATTCGGCGAAGCGCAGGCGGGCCAGCTCGCCGTCGGAGCAATCGAGCACGCCCGAGGCGACGAGACACGTCACCCCCGCGACCACGCCGCCGAGGGTCGCGGCGCCGAGCGCGAGGCCGCCGACGACACCGACCGCCATGCCGAGCAGCGTCACGGCGTTGGGCGACAGAGGGGTCCGGAGCAGGAGCCGGGTGAGGGGTCGCGAGAGGCGGCGGTGGAGGAGGCGGTCGAGGAAGCCGTCGCGCGGGTTCTCGAGGCTGCGGAGGAGCGCGCGCTCGAGGACCGGGGCGGGGGCGGTGGCCGGGAGGAGGACGCCGGCACGAGGTGCTGACGGCGTGTCCCCGTTCGTCGCCAGGAGCGCGCCCGGCGCGACGCGCACCCGGGCACCCTGGTGCTCGAGCTCGAGCACCCGTCCCGCCGGCGCGCGGGCCTGGAGGTCGCGAACCAGCGTCGCGTCGATGACCGTCCCCGGCCCGACCACGAGGCCGAGCGTCCCGTCGGAGGCGGGCCTCACCGCTGCGGCCGCCCCGAGCGGCCCGCGGATGCGCGGGTCGGCGGGGGGCGTCGCGCCGACGACCGTCAGGCGCTCGATGCCGACCCGCTCGAGCACGAGGATGGTGCGGACGAGGAGCGGGACGCCGGCCACAAGACACGGCGGATCCCCGGGCTCGGCGACGACGAACGCCTCGCGGATGGGCGACGTCATGACCCGATGCGGGGCAGCACCTCGCGCGCCGCCCGCTCGATGTCCTCGGGGAAGTCGATCTCGGTCCAGGGCATCCCGTCAATCCGTTCAAAACCGACCGCAACGCGTGCGAGCAGGTCGGGGTAGACCTCCTCGTGCTCGATCCCGGTGTCGCCGCGCTCGACCCGTTCGGCGAGGAGGTCGCGGAGCAGACTCGCAGCCTCGGCCGAGAGCTTGAGAAACCCGACCGACTCGCCGGCGAGCTCGTATCCCGGGGCGCCGCCCCGGACGATGTTCTGGACGCGACCGTTCGTGGTGAGGAGCATCTGCTCCTCGCCGGTGCTCTCGACACTGGCGTCGAGCAGGAAGCAGTTCGGCTGCGGGGAGCCGACGAGCCGGCGGAGCATGTCCACGCCGCACAGGACATCGGCGTCCATCACCAGGACGGGGCCGGAAAGCCAGTCGCGGGCCGCCCAGAGCGAGAGGATGGCGCCTTCGCGGAAGCGCGGGTTGACGACGCATCGCACCCGGACGCCCCCCGCGGCCGTGCCGACCGCGCCCTCGACCGCCTCGGCACCGAACCCCGTCACCACCACCGCTTCGCGCACGCCGGCGGCGGCGAGACCCTCGATCAGGCGCACGAGCAGGCTCTTCCCGCCGATCTCGACCAGGCACTTCGCGCGGCCACCGGACGCGGCAAGAAGCCGCTTGCCGACGCCGGCAGCCAGGATGATCGCCGTCATCGCGCGAGGACCTCGTCGAGCGCGCCGAGGAACCGCTCGAAGTCGGCCGTCCGGAGGTGTCCCATGTTGGCGACCCGGAAGATCTCGCGCTGGAGGCGTCCCTGCCCCTCGTAGACGACGAAGCCGCGCGCCTTGAGCCCGTCGTGCAGCTCCGCGTAGCTCCGCCCTGACGGGAGCCAGAGGGCGGTGATGGAGTTCGAGCGAAGCTCCGCCGGCAGCACGAACCGGAGCCCCCGGCGCTCGAAGCCGTCGCGCAGGAGGCTCGCCGCCGCCGCATGGCGGCGGATGCGGGCCGCGACCCCTTCCTCGAGCAGCTCGGCAAGCGCCTCGTCGAACGCGTAGGCCACCTGGACCGCGGGCGTGAAGGGCACCTCGGCCTGGTGGTACGTGGCGAGCGAGAGGTACACGGAGCGCCGGGGATACGTCAGCAGCCGCTCGATCACCGCCTCCCGGACGAGCACGAAGGCCATGCCCGGCAGTCCCTGGATGCACTTGTTGGCCGTGCCGACGACGAGGTCGGCCTCCTCGACGTCCAGCGGATCGCCGGCGAGGCCGCTGATCGAGTCGACCAGAAGAAGCTTCCCCTGCGCGCGCGCCAGACGGCCGACCTCGGCGACGGGGTTCCGGAGCCCGGTCGTCGTCTCGTGATGGACCATCGCCACGGCCTCGACGTCGGGGAGCGCGAGCGCCCGCTCGACCGCCGCGAGATCCGGCGGCGCCGTCCACGCACCTTCGACCACGGTGTGGGCGAGCCGGGCGGCCGCGGCCATGGCGGCGATGCGCTCGCCGTAGACGCCGTTGGCGACGACCACCAGTCGGCCCCGGGGCGAGAGGACGCTCGTCACCGCCGCCTCGAGCGCCGCGGTTCCCGAGCCGCTCAGCACGACGGCCGTGAAGCCGCCCGCCGGGGCGAAAGCCTGAAGGAGACGAAACCGAATAGATGCGAGCAGGGCGCCGAACTCCGGCTCGCGGTGGCAGAGGTCGCCGCGCCCGAGCGCGGCCGTGACCCGGGGTGAAACGTTCACCGGCCCGGGGTTCAGGAGGATCATGGCAAGGCACCGAGGGCGCGGCGGAGGCGTGCGGTCATCGCCTCGGGCGCGTGCGGGACGCGCGAGCCGGGCGGCCCCGGCGGACCGAGCGCGATGCGGATCAGGAGGAAGGCTGGACCTTCGCGTCCGAGAAACGCCGGCACTTCCTCGTCGAGCTCCTCCGGCGTCTCCACCCGCCCGACCCAACGATACCCGCACGCGCGGGCGACCTCTTCCAGGCGGACGCGGTCAGAGATCGTCCGCTGTCCGCCGGTCGAGGCGTGCGCGCCGTTGTCGAAGCAGACGTGGTGCAGGTTCGCCGGCGCGGCGGCGCCGATCGAGGCGAGGGCGCCGGGGTTCATGAGCACGTTACCGTCGCCGTCGAGCACGAGGACGCGGCGCTCGGGGCGCGTGAGCGCCAGGCCGAGGCCGATCGACGAGGCGAGGCCCATGGAGCCGATCATGTAGAAGCATTCCTCGCGATCGCGCGCCGCACAGCCGGCGCGCGAGACGTAGCCGTTGGCGTGGATGCAGACCGTACCCTCGGAAATGCGAGGAGCGAGGACCGCGAGCGCGTCGGTGAGCGTCACGCGAAGAGTCCCGGGAGTATGACGAGCGCGACCGGCGTCTGCCGCTCCCGGATCCGGGCGGCGGCCCAGGCGACGTCCGTCTCGACCGTATCGGGCACCGGCGCACGATGCGGGATGCCGAAGACGTCGAGCAGGTCCGGCAGCACCCGGCCCATGACGAGATGCTCGGGCGCGTCCTCGCCCCGGTAGCCTCGCCAGGTGATCAGCAGGAGGCAGGGGATCCGGTAGAGCAGGTGAAGCGAGCCGAGGGCGTTCAACGACACGCCGAGCCCGGAATTCTGCATGACGACGACCGGCAGCCTTCCGCCGAGGTACGCTCCGGCCGCGACGCCGAGCGCGGCGTCCTCGCGCGTCTCCGGAAGATAGAGGCCGCGGCGCTCGAGCTCCGCGATCACGGGGCCGACGAGCGAGCAGGGCACCCCGACGAAGAAGTCGAAGCCCGCGGCCTGAAGGCGATCGACGAAAGGACCCGCCGCGCTCAGCGTGCCAGTTCCGCCCACGCGCGCCGGTAGTCCTCGAAGCTGTCGATCTCCATCCAGCCCTGGTGGATGTCGACCGCGGTGACCGGGTGCCCGCGGTCGATGAGCGCCTGGAGAATCTGCGTCATGCTGGCGTGCTCGAGCCCCTCGGCGCGGCCGCCCGCCAGCTCGGCGTGGACGTCGAGGAGGGCGGCGGCTCCGGCGGCCGAGAACATCGCCATGCCGATGAACTCGCCGTGCGCCTCCCCCGGCGCGACCTCGGGACCGATCCGCAGGACCCGGCTGCCACCCTCGGGCGCCACGAAGCGGCGCCCGTTCGGCGGCGTCTCCGTGACCACCAGGTCGAAGGGGCCTCCCGCCGGCGCCCGCCCGGCGCGGTACGCGTCGTGGAAGGCACGGTCCACCACCACGGAGACGTCGGCCCGGCTGGCGAGGAGGCGGGCCAGGATCGCCGGCTCGAAGATGATGTCGCCGTAGAGGAAGAGGAAGGGACCGCCGAGCGCCTCCCTGGCGCGCAGCAGCGAGTAGAGCTCGCCCGTCTCGCCGAAGCGGTCGTTGTCGACGAACCGCACGCCCGCCGCCGCGACGCGGTCCTTCTGGTAGCCGCGGACCACGGTGATGTCCCGCACGCCGCAGGCGTGGAGGGCCGTCACCTGTCGGTCGAGGATCGTCCGTCCCTTCACCTCGAGCATGGTCTTCGGCCGGTCCTGGATGAGGGGCATCAGCTCCGGCTCGAATCCGGCGGCCAGGATCACGGCGCGGGGCGGCTCGCTCCCCGCGAAGAGGAACCGCTCCTCGTTGGCCTTGAGCTCGGGGACGCCGACCAGCGCGTAGACGTCCTCCAGGGGAGCGATCCGGTCCTCGACCGTCGCCGCCCGGCCGCTGCGACGGATCTCGCCGAGGGTATCGCGCATGGCGACGATCGCAGCGCGCAGCGCCTGGTTGGCGAAGATCGCCATGCGAAAGCCCCGCTCCGACAGCTCGCCCGCGGTGACGCCCGGGTACGTCGTCGGCACGGCGACCAACGGGACACGCCCGTCCCAGGCCGCGGCAAACGACGCCAATTCCTCGAAATCTCGCGCCTTCGAGTGAACGAGCACGGCGTCGGCGCCCGCTGCCGCATAGGCCCGGGCTCGGGCGAGGGCTTCGTCGACGCCAAGGCCCGCGATCAGTGCTTCGGTGCGCGCGATCACCGCAAAGGCGGGATCGCGCCGCGCCGCGGTGGCGGCCTCGACCTTTCGCGCATGCTCGTCGGCCGGCACCAGGTCGCGACGGACCCCGGCGTAGAAGCTGCACCGCTTCGGGAAGTCGTTGTCCTCGATGCAGACGCCGGCCGCGCCCGCGCGTTCGAACTCCCCGACGGTCCGCATGACGTTGATCGCGTTGCCGTAGCCGTTGTCGCAATCGGCCACGACCGGAATGCGGACCGCGTCGACGATGCGGCGAACCGCCTCGAGCGTCTCGGTGAGGGTCAGGATGTTCGCGTCCGGGACCGCCTGGACTGCCGATATCCCGAAGCCGCTCGCCCAGATGGCGTCGAAGCCGGCCTCCTCGGCGAGCTTGGCAGACAGCGCGTCGTGCGCGCCCGCGGCGAGCACGAGGGGCCCTCGAGCGAGCAGCGGCAGGAGCGGTGCGCGCGTCACGGGAACGGTTCCACAATGCGGCCGGCGCGGGCCTTATAGCGAGCCACGACCCTCCCCCGCAAGGACGCCGTTCTCCTCTGCGAGACAACGTCCCCCGCCTGACCGCTTGCACAGGCGGTGCGCAGTGATGTACACGCGACCTTGACCGTTCGGTCAAGATCACAATTTTGTTTCGACTCGGCTGCTGGCGGTGTGCGTGTCGCGCCAGGGAGGACCAGCATGCGGACCCTTTTCTTGAACCCGCCCTCCTACGAGGACTTCGACGGAGGGGCAGGTTCGCGCTATCAGGCCAAACGCGAGGTCTGGTCGTTCTGGTATCCCACCTGGCTCGCATACCCGGCGGGGATGCTGCCAGGCGCGCGCTTGCTCGACGCGCCGCCGCTCAACCTCTCGGTCGAGGAAACGGTCCGCATCGCGAGCGAGTACGACCACGTCGTCCTCCACACGAGCACGCCGTCCTTCCGCGCAGACGTCCGGACCGCGCAGGCGATCAAGGACGCCAAGCCGGACACCGTGATCGGGTTCGTCGGCGGCCACGTGACCGCCATGCCCGAGGAATCGCTCCGCTACGCCCCGGTGATCGACTACGTGGCACGGAAGGAGTTCGACCTGGCCGTGGTGTCTGTCGCTGAGGGCCGCGCCTTCGCCGACGTGAAGGGCCTCAGCTTCCGACAGAACGGCACCGTCGTGCACAACGAGGAGTCCACCCCGCTCACCACCGAGCAGCTCGACGCGCTGCCCTTCGTCACCGACGTGTATGCCCGGGACCTCGACTACCTCCGCTATAACAGCCCGTACTGCCAGTACCCGTACGTGTCGCTCTATACGGGCCGCGGCTGCCCCGCGCGCTGCACCTTCTGCCTCTGGCCGCAGGTGACCACCGGCCACACCTACCGCGTGCGCACGGCGGGCAACGTCCTCGAGGAAGTGTCGCACATGAAGCGGCTCTTCCCGAAGATGAAGGAGCTCTTCTTCGACGACGACACCTTCACCGCCGACCCGCCCCGGGCGCGCGAGATCGCCCGCGGGCTCGGCAAGCTCGGCATCACCTGGTCGACCAACTCGCGGGCCAACGTCGACCGCGACACGCTGAAGGCGCTGAAGGACGGCGGCCTCCGGCTCTTCGTCGTCGGCTACGAGTCGGGCAACGAGCAGATCCTGAAGAACATCAAGAAGGGCGTCGGCATCGAGCGCGCGCGGCGCTTCACGCGCGACTGTCACGAGCTCGGTATCCTGATCCACGGGACGTTCATCCTGGGGCTCCCTGGGGAGACGAGGGAGACGATCGAGGAGACGATCCGCTTCGCGCAGGAGATGAACCCCGAGACGCTGCAGGTGTCGCTGGCGTCGCCGTACCCGGGGACGGGGTTCTACGAGTTCGTGACGAAGAACAACCATCTCACGGTGGACAGCCTGGTCGACGAGACGGGCTATCAGAAGTGCACGGTCTCCTATCCCGAGGTCTCTGCCGACGAGATCTTCAAGGCGGTCGAGACGTTCTACCGGCGCTACTACTTCCGGCCGCGCTACATCTGGAAGGCGGTCAAGAAGATGGCGTCGAGCCGCGAGGAGGCGCGGCGGTTGCTCGGTGAAGGCGTGCAGTTCATCGGGTCGATGGCGAAGCGGCGGCGGATCGCGCGGACGGGGCGCGAGACGGGTGTTCCGGCGTCATGAGCCTCGTTGCGGCCGCTGTCCTCGGCTGCGCGACGGTCGCGACCGGCTACCAGTTCTTCCAGGTCGCGGCCGCATGGCGCTTTCTCCGCCGGGCGCGGCGCGGAAGGCGGGCCGGGAGCCTGCCGCCGGTCACGGTGCTGAAGCCGCTCAAAGGCCTCGGCGTCGAGCTGTACGAGAACCTCGCGAGCTTCTGCCGGCAAAACTATCCGAGCTACCAGATCGTCTTCGGCGTCGCCGATCCGCTCGACCCGGCGGTGGCGGTCGTGCAGCGCCTCCGGCGCGACTTCCCCGATCGGGACATCGTGCTCACGGTCGGCAGCGGGCGTGGCACGAATCGCAAGGTCGCGAATCTCGAGCACATGATGCCCTACGCCCGTCACGACGTGCTGGTGATGAGCGACGGCGACATCCGTGTCCGGCCGGACTATCTGCGGACGATGGTCGAGCCGCTGGCGGACCCGGAGGTGGGTCTCACGACGTGTCTCTACCGCGGGCGCGGCCCCTTCGGGCTGCCATCGCTGGTCGAATCGCTGTTCATCAACACGGACTTCGTGCCGAACGCGCTGGTGGCGCAGTGGGTGCAGCCGTTCCGGTATGCGTTCGGGGCCTCGATCGCGGTCAGGCGGGAGGCGCTGGAGCGGATCGGGGGGTTCGCGTCGTTTGCCGACTATCTGGCGGACGATTACCAGCTCGGGCGGCGGGTGGCGGAGGTGGGGTACAGGCTGGTGCTGCTGCCGTACGTCGTCGAGACCGTGTTGGATTCCGTGACCCTGCGTGACGTGTGGCGGCATCAGGTGCGGTGGGCGCGGACGTATCGGGTGTGTCAGCCGGTCGGGTGGTTCTGCTCGGTGGTGACGCATGCGACGCTGTGGGGTCTCGTCGCGGCGCTCGTGTGTCCGGGAGGGCGGGCCGTGCTGGCGGCGGCTATGTGCGCGCGTGTCCTGTCGCTTGCGGCTCTCATGCGGCTTCTCGGGGAGAGGGAGACGACTCGGTACCTGGGGCTCGTGCCGGTGAAGGACTTGGTGACGTCAGCGGTGTGGCTGGCGGCGTTCCTCGGGCGGCGGGTGGTGTGGAGCGGGCAGTTGCTGCGCGTCGGGCGGGATGGGCGGATCGTACCGGTGGGGCTGGTGGAGGAGGAGGCGTTCGCGGGCGCGGAGCTGCGCGCGGCCGGAAGTTAGCCTGTTGCGACCCGTCTCGCCATGCGCGGCCCGAAGCCGAGCGCGCTGACTGCGCGGTGGGGCGTCGCGTAGCGGCGCTCCACGTCGCGGGCGACCCAAGGCATGCGATATCTTCGTCGGCTGCGTGCCATTGAGAGATGTCGTGATCGTTGGGCCGTGCCGCACCCAATCTGCGCAGGCCGCTCCGTGGGCCGTGTCGCTAGCGGCCGAGCGGCGACCACGACGACATTTTGCCGGGAAGCCCGGTTGATCCCGACCTTGGCCATGCTGGTGCGCGCCGTCACCTGCAACGCGCAGCGGCCACGTCTTTCAATCGCCTCAGTATCAAACAGATTTTTGCTCGACTTCGAGTCCTTCGAAATCTACAACGTAGGAGCGACGGACGAGCACCCGGGACGGCTTCCCGGCGTCTCCACCCGTCGTTGCTGACGGCTCGATCGTGACTGCAGTGGCATGGATCCGCGCTCGGCTGGGGCGAGGATGGTCGCTATCCTCGCTCGGTCCCAACGAGGCCCGGCTGCTCTTCGACGCCGGCGCCAGCGCGGCGGGCGTCGCGGCGACGCTCCTGTTCCTGGCGCTGTTCGTTCCCGGGTCGACGTCGCTGCGGTCGAATCTGCCGCTGTTCGCCGCACCGTTGGTGTTCGTCGCGTTCAACGTGTTCGCAGGCCTCTATACGCGCCTCCGGATCTCCCGCTGGCAGCGGAAGGCGGCCGCGCTCCTCGCCACGGTGGCCGCGACGGTAGTGAGCAGCCTTCTGCTCGGCGCGCCGCTGCCGGGGGTGGTGCTCTGGGCGCTGCTGGTCGGCGCGCCGGTAGTCCTGGCGCGCGCGTTCGTTGCGTTGCCGTTCACACGCCACGGGTCCCTCGTCACGACGCTGGTCACGCACCGCCACGGGCCGGTTCTGGTGATCGGCGGCGCGGGTTACATCGGGTGGCACACGGTCGACCTGCTTTTGCAGCGCGGGTACGAGGTGCGTGTCCTCGATCGGCTGATGTACGGACGGAAGCCGCTCGAGGAGTTCCTCGGCCATTCGCGATTCGAGCTGATCGAGGGCGACGTCACGGAGATCACCAAGCTCACGGGCGCCGCGCGCAACGCGTCCGCCGTGATCCACCTGGCCGGCCTGGTCGGCGACCCGGCGTGCGCGGTCGACGTCGACTTCACGCGCCACACGAACATCGTCGCCACGCGCATGGCGAAGGAGGTGGCGCAGTCGCTCGGCGTCCACCGCTTTCTGTTCGCATCGAGCTGCTCGGTCTATGGCGTCTCCGACGTCGAGGTCGACGAGCTGAGCCCGCTCAACCCGATGTCGCTCTACGCGCAGACCAAGATCGACAGCGAGCGCGAGCTGCTGCACGTGGTCCGCGACGACTTCTTCGTGACGGTGCTGCGCTTCGCCACGGTATTCGGTCATTCGAAGCGTCCGCGGTTCGACCTCGTCGCCAACCTCTTCACGGCCCAGGCGATGACCGAGGGGTGCATCACGGTCGTCGACCCGGACCAATGGCGGCCGTTCGTCCACGTCCGCGATCTCGCCCGCGCCATGGTGCACGTGCTCGAGTCATCTGCCGACGTCGTGCAGAGCCAGGTGTACAACGTCGGCAACGCGCGGCTGAACACGACGATCGGCCAGCTCGGGGAGCTGGTCGCGAGCGTGGCGCGCGAGTTTCGGAGCCCCGTGACGATCACCGTGCGGGAGCAGCCGGCGGAGGATCGGCGCAACTACCACGTGTCGTTCGCGAAGATCCGCCGCCACCTCGACTTCCAGGCGGAGACCGGGCTCGACGAGGGCATCCGCGAGATGGCGCGTCTGTTTGCGAAGGGCGCATACCGCCACTATCGCGACGAGATCTACAGCAACGTCGCCACCACGCTTCGCGCGGTCGAGCACTTCTACGATCCGCTCGAATCCCAGCGACTTTACGCTCCGCGCAACGTCGGGGGATGACCAGCCGGTGTATTTCGGGGACAATCACTTTTCATCATCATTTCGATGATCGCGTGCCAGGCTGGAGAACTGACGAGAACTGCGGCATCAGTTGGCTCCGACCTGCAAAAGAGCGGAAGGGCCGACGGATCGTCTTGCGGTACCGCAGGGGCATGCACCGGCAGTCACGTGCCGATCGGTGGTCTCTTCGCTGTAGCCCACGAGTGGGACCTCCCAGATGCAAAGCGGCTCAACGCGCCACGGCTCCAGCGGTCTCGCGATCTCCGTTAGAAGCCGCCACGTCGGAGGAGGTTCGTTGCCTTTGAGGTTCAACACGGAGTACATGCCGACTTCGACACCGCGCGAGCCTCCGGTCACGACATAGCCACCTGGAATGGTCCAAAGTGTCGCAAAGTCGTCCTTCTCGATGACGTCGGCCTGCCACTGCCGCCCGTTGAGCGCCCACGGCGTCGAAAATGTGGATGGATACTGCATGACGAAAGCATATCGATCCGTGAGCCAGAAGTCCGAGTATAACGTTTTCGCGGGGAGCGTGGCGAGGAATTTTGCGGCGTCGTTGCGGTCCGCTAGCGGTTCCGTCCAGACCCGATGGAGCGTCCGCGCTCCCAGCAGTCCCGACGTCGCGAGTACCGTAATACAGAGCCAGAACACACTGCGGCGCCACTCACGCACCCGTTCAAGCGCCAGCGCGATGATGAGGCTCCCGGGCGCGACCCATACATGGGCGTAGCGGGGATAGCGCGGCGAGAGTGTCAGCGGATGCAGCTGCTTCGGGAGAAACTCGAGCAACAGCACGAGCACGAGCAGCCAAAGTAGGGGCACGTGCCCCTGCGGACGGGCACGTGCCGCGACATACAGCGCGGCCGGCACAACCGCGTAGAAGAGATAGCCAAAAGGCATCGTCCCTTCGGGGGAGGGGAGCCATACCCATCGGGGATACCGGAGCAGGATCTCGCCGATTGGGCCGACTGCGAAGCCGCTCTGCGGAATCTGCACGTGCAGACGATTGAGCGCGTCTCCCGTCGCGAAGTAGTCCACCGCGAGCGTCGAAGCGAGCATCACCCCGACCATCCCATAGAACGCCGCGTCACAAAGAACGACTTTCCGGTCGAAGAGGCGCGCGATTGTGAGCGCCCCCAGGCACGGAAGGACGTAGACGGCCGGCTCTTTGATCAGGTACGCGACGAACGTTGCGGCCGCACCGAGGAACGCATACGCCAGGCAGCGGGCGCCGGCCGCTTCGCGGGCCGCCAGGAAGGCGAGCACCGTGATCGCCATCAGGCACGACGTGATGATGTCTATCATCATCGACGAGGCGAACACCGCGTCGAACGGACAGGTCGCCACCAGCAACGCCGCGGTCAGGCCCGCCATGCTCCCGAAGAGGCGGCTGCCCAGCTGGAATACGACGACGATTGACACCAGCGACATCACGAGCGGGTAGATCACGTACGTGACGTCGTTGATCCCGCCCGCGCGAAAGAGAAGCGCGAGGGGGACGCTCAACCCCAAGCGGTAGTTGACCCCGTAGTGGAGATCGACGGCTTCCCAGCCGCGGCGCGCCAGCTCCTTTGCCATCCCCGCGTAGATGAGGTCGTCCGCGCTGACCCCGAACCCCACGAAAAAGTGCCACCGCAAGACAGCCGCGAGCAGCACGATTGCGGACAACGCAACCCACGCGCGAGCGCGTTCGCCAGGCGAGGCGATGTCATTCGGATTCATGTCCCGACGGTCCGTGATAGTGAACGAAGAATTCCTCGAATTCCAACGTCCGGGCGGAGTCCGTCGAAGCCGGCTTCTACCCACCGCAAGCCGACGATGTCCCCGGGCGCCGGTGCATCGAGCGTGGCGAACGCCTGCGGCGGTTGCGACCGGGGCGTCATCCCGCTGCCGGTCACGCCGCGCGCATCACGAAGCGGAGCAGCACGCGATGCTGCCGATCTTCGACGGGCGGAGCCCACTCGAGATGGAAGTGCGCGTTCAGGCCGTTCAGTACCGCGGTCATGTCGCTCCGATAGCGTTCCGCCTCGGCCCACGACTCGCTGTCCGCCGGATGGATCATCCAGTAGCCCTCGAACTCCAAGGGGTCCGAGACGCTGCTCACGAATGCAGGGATGTCGCTGAGCGGGTGGATCGGCAACTCGGCCCAGCGCGATTGGACGCTGCCGAAGACGAACACGGACTGCGTGAACCGCGCATGGCCGAGATGGAGGTAGAGACGCTCGAGCACCCCCGAAGGGTTGGTCCCGTTCTCCTCGTATGAGGAGAAATTGTAGAGCAGCAGAAGCTTCTTTCCCGCATCTAGGCGGGCGCGGAGCTCTTGATACCAGTCGACGACGAAGAACGACACCATGTAGTCGAGCGTCGTGTCGACGTAGGGCAGTGTGAAACCCGAGCCCCGGCCCTCCCGATCGAGCGGTTGTGCGGCCCAGCGCATGGTCGCACCGAGCTGCCAGAGATTGCCGGCGACGAGGAGCGCGACGATGAGCCCAGCGCCGGGCTGGCGTTCTCGATAGAAGGCCACCGCCGCGGCCAGACACAAGAAGCTCAGCAGCAGGGTCCGTCGCGGCCAGATCGCGTTAACGCCGATGCCAGACCCGGTGTTTATCGACAGCAGCATGATCAGTCCGAGATGGCAGCCGAGCAGGCCGCACCAGAACCATCGGTCGCCGCGCTTCAGCGCGGCGCTCAGCATCCCCGCGAGGATCAGGAGCGGGATGTCGATCCCGAGGGTCACGAAGCGCGTTCCGAGACCGCGCAGGCCGGCGCCGATCTGATCGAGTGCCGGGATAGTCATGCCGCTGTAGTGCGCTGTGTTGAAGGTCTGATGATGGAAGGCGTACCAGGCGTGCCACATGCCGGCGACGAACCAGACGGCCCGAGTCTTCCACGGGACGTCCGGTAGCAAGAGCGCCCCGACGAGAAAGACCACGAAGACGGTTCGCCCCAGCTCGTGCAACTGCCACGAGAGTTCGAAGACGAACGGGCAGAGGAGGATGGCAACGACCCAGCGCCGCCGCTGGCGCAGCACGATCCACAAGGCGAGCGCGTAGGGCAGGATGCTCGAAATGTAGGCGAAGCCCGCTACCGAGAACGACAGCAACGCCGACGAGGCGCCCCAACCGAGAACGACGATCCACGATTCCCCCGGGCGGAGCGCGACTGCGCGTGCAAGCAGCCAGAGGCT